>OGQU01000986.1_pt1 | contig 26990 bp, 24 predicted proteins | sample 1553341 | NCBI WGS metagenome assembly OGQU01 (sample SAMEA2579920, study PRJEB22360) | human gut metagenome | biome: human gut; feature: human-associated habitat; material: faeces | place: Denmark | collected 2008/2010 | reverse complement strand
CAAGAAAAACGCTTCTGGAGTGCTGACCAAAAGCGTTTTGTCTACAGTCTGAAAGGCTGAGAAATCAGCCTTTTTATATTGCTATAATAGGATAGAGGTGTGCTGAATAAAATAGTTTCCAAAAGAATGAAAAATAGATATATGTTTTGGAAAAATGAAAACAATATGACTTTTTAAAAAATATATGAATATATAGTTGACATATTTTGAAAAAAGTCCTATAGTGTATTTAACACTTAATAGGAGGTTTCTATGGAAAAGACTTATAAATTCATTTCGGAAAGTAACATTATAGAAGTAGTAGACAAATTGTCTTCTTCCTTGGGGGATGAACTGGAAATAGGATTAAAGAAGATGGGAATTGATGAAAGACATTCCGTTGGTAAACATTATTTGAAGTGGGACTTATTTAATAAGAACTGCATCAATTCATTTAAAGCGGGAACACTTATCGCAAGGTATGCAAAAAGAGGACCTTGGAATATGGTTCCACTGGTAGATTTCTCTTCACATTTTATTTTCTCAGTTATGCGAGAAGAGAGATTTATTGAGTTGTGTAGAGGAAAAGGAAAACGGAAAAGGTTGCATTATATGGAAGCCTTTGCGCAGTCTTTTAACTTTGCATTAGGCGAAGCCTCTCAGATGAGTGTTTTTTTAGAAGATCAAGATCGTGAGGAAGAAGTAGCACAAATTGTAGATGGTATATTAAAAGATATGCAGGTAGAAAAAGATGCCATTGAAAATTATGCGGTTATTTTATTTAATGAATATAATCATGAACTTGTTTCAATAAAATGCTGTGTTATTAACAGTGATTTACAAATTGTGGATCAGGAAGACTGGAGTTCATATATTAAACATAGACAGTCTATAGTTCCAGAAGTTGTTGAAGAAGATAATGATTTACAGTATAATCAATCTGTTGCTTTGAATGCAAAGGCAAGGGAGCGGGCAAAACAGAGAACAAATGTTGAAGAAAAGAAGGACAAAAAAGAAAACAGCAAAAATGCTTAATAGATAATTAAGGAGCTGGAAGAATGAATAACATAGTTGATTTCAGGAGAACTTATCCTGATAGGCAGTTTAATGGCGAAAGGTTGAAGATAGCAAGATTATGGAGAGATATATCTGCAAATGAAATGGCAGATAAAATTGGAGTAAAGCGTCAAACCATTTCAATGTACGAAAATGGAAAATTAAAGAATCCAGACATTGGAACGATTCAAAAAATAAGCGAGTGTTTAAACTTTCCATTTAAATTTTTTGTTGAGGACTTTAATGTTGAACTGGAGAAAACAACAACTTATTTTAGATCGTTGTTAACAACAAGCAAAAAATATATTGAGGAGCAAGAGAGCAAGGTAACATTTATATCAATTGTGTATGAGTTTTTGAAAGAATATTTGGATTTTGAACCTTTAGATTTGCCCCAAATTCCGCAAGGCTGTACACCAGAGGAAGCGGCAACTTTGCTAAGAAAGCATTGGAAACTTGGAAATAAACCAATTGATAATTTGATATATCTTGTTGAGTCACATGGTCTAGTGGTGACAGACTTTGAGACAAATACAGGAGATGTAGATGCATATAGTCATAAAATATCATCAAGCAATACAGAAACTTATTTAATTGGTTTCTCAAAAAATAAAAATGCAGCAGCAAGAATACACTTTGATTTAGCGCATGAACTAGGACACATTTTATTACATGATTGGAATGAGGGATTATCAGAGGTAAAAGAGGAGTTCAAGGAATTGGAAAATCAGGCGAATGATTTTGCCGCTGCTTTTCTAATGCCTGAAAATGAATTTAGAGCTGATATAGGAAATTATGCTAATAAACTTCCATATTATGTTGAACTTAAAAAAAGGTGGAAGGTGTCAATTGCGGCGATGATTAGACGTTCGTATAGTCTTGGATTGATAGGAAATGATGAATATCAAAAGATGATGCGAAATATGCAAAAGCAAGGAATAAGGAAGGTTGAACCATTAGATGATACGTTGGTTACTGCTAAACCTTCTTTACTAAAGCAGGCTGTGGGAATTTTATTGAGTCAAGGTGTATTTACACCGACGGAATTATTAGATGAGCTTTCTTCGGAATATGGCTTAACATTAAATGCGGATGATTTAGAAAATCTTATAGGTCTTAATAGAGGCACCTTACATGAAAATAGCAATCCGCCACAGATGAAAGTGAATCTGAAAAATTTTAAATAAAAATATGTGTATTGCTATAAAAACATATATTGCATATAATAGAATCAGAAAGGAAGTGATACCATGGCACCATTAGCAGCAGTAGACACAACAGTAAATAATCGCACATATGACTATACGGAGAAAGATGCTTTCGATGCACTCTATCAGGAATTGGCAAAAGGAGTGCAGAGTATGAAAAATGGTGAGGTATACACCATTGAAGAAGCATGGGAGGAAATCGACAAGATATAGTATATGGATAAACCTAAAAAATATAAAATTGTCTTGTCGAAGGATGCTTTGCAAGATATTAAAAGTACGAAGACTTATATATTGCAGACTTTTATGTATAGGGAATATGCTGAAAATTTTTCCAAGAAAATAAAGTCTGCAATCAAAGCCTTAGATCCTTTTGCTGAAGGGTATGAGAAAACAGGATATAATATTGAGGGATTAGAGATTTATTACAAACCCTACAGTACATATTTGATTTTCTTTGTGGTTGAAGGCACAACGGTAACCGTTATCAGGGTGTTGAAGGATAGGATGTATTGGCAGGCGATTCTTAGAAAAATGAATAAAATAAATAGATGAACATAATCAGGGCATAACCCCTCAGATACTTTCATACACTGTAAAAAAGTATCCTGAGGGGTTTTCCTTTGAAAGACTATATTGAAGAACGAGCTATAGGGATAGCCAACTATATCATCGACCACAACGCCACGGTGCGGCAGACTGCCAAGGCCTTCGGCATTAGCAAAAGCACGGTACATAAGGACGTGACGGAGCGGCTGGCCCAGGTGAATCCGGCGTTGGCAAAGCAGGCGCGGAAGGTATTGGATGTGAATAAATCCGAGCGTCATATCCGCGGCGGACTGGCTACCAGAGAGAAGTATCTGCACCAGCACTAGATATTCGATGAGGCAAATCATTCTATACGGGAAAGTGTCTTGAAATACCGGGTACCAACTTATATAATGGATACATAGCTATATGGGACAAAGTAGTTGGGACGTAAGATACAAAAGACATCAGGACCTTTACGCGGCAGGATCACTTATGAGGAGAGAAAAACGAAATGGCAACAGAGTTTCTGAATGATGCACGGAAAGAGATCGAGGGACGGACAGAAGACTTCTACGGGGAATTAAAAGCATTCTATCAGGGCAACGGGGAAGCGGAACAGAACCTGATGGAGCAGACAACCCAGCCTTTCTGGCAAAGTCTGCGCCTGAGCAGAAAAAGACTGCAGCAGCGGGAACTGACGGTGGATATGGAGATGCAGGAGCCGGCACGACTGGCGGACTATGATGGTCCCTGGAAGGATGGTTATGATTATAGCTGCCGCCGTACCCAGCCGGTAAAAATGAGACGGACTTATTACCGCAAGGGAAAAAAGATTGCGTTCCTAAAGACACCGGAGATTGCAGCGGCAAGCTTTTTGAAAGCGGATGTGCAGGGAGATATGGTTATCTGCCCTAACTGTGGACATGAGGGAAAACTGACCAGCTATATCGATGGCTGTGATGCCTGCGGGGCAAAGTTTCTCGTCAGTGATTTTGAAACAAAGGTATCCGGATTTTCTCTGGAGGAGGACGCAAGACAGAAAAGTATTTCCAACTTTATGAAAGCCGGTGCTGTGGTGGGAATTACAGCGATTTCTCTTGCGGTACTGGCCATCTGTGCGGGCGGCATTATGTTTTTGCTGTTGGCGTTGGGCAGGAACGGATACAATGCGGTAAAGGCAGCCGCAGCCATGATGCTGGGAATTGGTCTGGCTCCGGTATTTTTCCGGTCGTTGTTTTACATGCTCATTATATTTATTGTAATGTTGATCGTGATGGAGACTTGCAGAAAGCCGAGAATTCAAGACGAATCGAAAGTAAAGGCCGCAATCCCGGAATTCTCCACGGGTAATTTTCTTCAGAATCTGGAATACCAGCTGCGAATGATCCATCTGGCGGATACGGCAGAGCAGGTACGCTTTTTCGCATCCTGTGATCTGGATACGGTGGTGGCGCGGTATCAGAATGTGGTGGACTGTTGCATTTGCGGTGTGCGTTTTCTGGAGGCGGAGACACGGGGAGAGTCTTACAGGATCAGCGTGGAAGTGAGAACCCGATTGACACTGGATACAGGAAAGAAGATCCGGAACCGTTATGAGGAGATTCGGCTGGAACTGGAAGGCAGACAGGATGTGGTAACGCAGCACAGCAGGGCACTCCGGGAATACAAATGCCCCAACTGCGGAGGCAGTGTGGACATTTTGGGCGGCGGAGTCTGCGAATACTGTAATACCGCAGTGGACTACCGAAATTTTGGCTGGATCATCACTTCTTATACAAATCTGGGGCAGCCAGAGAATCCTTCTGCGAAAATACTGGCGGGAGCACTGGGAAGTTATCTGCTCATTTTGCTTTTGAGTCTGGTACTCATGGCGCATTCCGAGGATGGAAAAGATACTTTTGAGATCTTACAGAGTGTCCGGATGTCAACGGAATATCTGAAAGCGGTGCAGCAGGATATTATCTATCCCGATGCTGTGATTTCAGATTGTACGGAGACAGACAGCGAAGATGGAACTTTTGCTTCAATAAAGGTGTACTCCTGTGGGGACCGGGATGCAGTAAAAGAAGACTACAAAACTGCACTGCTGGAAAAGGGATTTCTGGAGATGCAGCAGTACCCGGAGGGATTTTCTGTCTTTTTGCCGGAGAATCCGTCAGAATATGCCGCGGATTCGGAAGAAGGAATGTTCTATCTTGTGATCCGCGCAGAAAATGCATCGGAGGGAATTACAGTAACTGCGACACTGGTGGATGAGAACTGGGATCCGGTACAGGAATAAAAATAGAATAAGAAAATGCGACAAAGGACCCGGGCGAAAGCTTCCGGGTCCTTTTTAGAGGGAAAGTGTTTGTAGTTAGCTTATTGGGTGAGAGGAATTCTGTGGACCACCCTGCGATAGAGCTTCCACAGGAGCACAGCAGGGAAACTGATTGCCAGATATGCTGTGGATAAAAGTCCGGTAGCACCGCCTACGATTGCAATAATTAAAATTCCGATGTTCATGATGGATTCCTCGCTTTTTTGTCAGTCTGTAAAGTGCTTGCTGATTCCTTCAAAAACTTTACATATCGTATTATAGTAAACGGATCTCCCTGGGTGAATAGTTTTGCCAGACCCTTAACACTATTTTGTCGGGTTATTTACAGAATCTTTGCAAGGCATTTACAGAATCTTAACAGGGCGGGAACGATCCCGGGAGTAAGGTTTGCAATCGCAGGAAATATCAAGTATAATAGAGAAAATTGACTGTTACCCGGGGTGGAATAGTCGGAGAAAATAAAACGGAGGTAGGAATATGAGTATGACACTGGAACAGGCTAAGGAGAAGCTTGCAAAGTATGGTCAGGAACATGTTCTGAAGTATTACGGGGAGCTCAACGAGGAAGAGAAGCAGGGGATTCTGGATCAGATCGAAACTACGGATATGAGCATTCTGGAAGCTTGCAAGCATAAAGAAGATCTGGCAAAAAAAGGAGTGATCACACCGTTGGCTGCCATGCAGTTAGACGAAATCGAAGCAAACAGGGAGGAATTTACCGCAACCGGTATCGAAGCGATCCGACAGGGCAAGGTAGCAGCGGTCCTTTTGGCCGGTGGTATGGGCACCAGACTGGGATCTGACAATCCCAAGGGAATGTACAATGTGGGACTGACTCATGAACTGTATATTTTTGAATGCCTGATCAATAATCTGATGGAAGTCGTACATCAGGCAGACAGTTGGATCCATCTGTTCGTAATGACCAGTGATAAGAACAACGATGCGACCATAGCCTTTTTAAAGGAGCATGATTTCTTCGGATATAATGCGGAATATGTGCATTTCTTTAAACAGGAGATGGCTGCGGCTACCGATTATGAAGGTAAGATCTATCTGGAGGAAAAGGGCAAGCTGTCCACTTCCCCCAATGGTAACGGCGGCTGGTTCATTTCCATGAAAAACAATGGCATGCTGGACATTGTACACAGAGAAGGCATTGAGTGGATCAATGTATTTGCCGTGGATAATGTATTGCAGCGAATCGCAGATCCCTGCTTCATCGGAGCTACTATTCAGAAAAATTGTGTGGTAGGCTCCAAGGTGGTCCGCAAGAATGCACCGGATGAGAAGGTAGGCGTTATGTGCTTAGAGGATGGCAGACCTTCTATCGTAGAATATTATGAACTGACCGATGAACTGATGAATGCTAAGGATGAGAAGGGAGAACCCGCGTATAATTATGGTGTGATCCTGAATTATCTGTTCAAGGTACAGGATCTGGAAAAGATCATGGCAGAGAAGATGCCCCTGCATATCGTAGAGAAGAAGATCCCGTATCTGGATGAGAACGGAGAACCGGTGAAGCCGGAGGCTCCCAACGGCTACAAATTCGAGAGTCTGGTGCTGGATATGATCCATCAGATGGACAGCTGTCTGCCCTTCGAAGTAGTCAGAAGAAAAGAATTTGCGCCGATCAAGAACAAGATCGGTGTGGACTCTGTGGAAAGTGCCAGAGAACTGCTCACCGAGAATGGTGTGGTGCTGTAAACATTTCGACAGATTTTCACAACATAAGGTTATTGAGGAATCGATAGAATTACAGTAATCTGATACTGTAAGAAACGAAGAAAAAATTTCATCCGGCTCTGACAGATGAGAGATTGTGCAGCCGCCATAGTGAACAAATAGTATTGTCCTATGCACGGCGGATAGGAGAGAGTGTATGAGAATTTTGGTAACAGGTGGTGCCGGATTCATCGGCAGTCATACCGTAGTGGAATTACAGCAGGCAGGCTATGATGTAGTCGTATTGGATAATCTCTGCAATGCAAGTGAGAAGGTGATTCCCAGAGTAGAAGCCATCACAGGCAAGAAGGTTCCTTTCTATAAGGCAGACATTCTGGATCGTGAAGCACTGGAGGAGATCTTTAGCAAGGAGCAGATCGATGCTGTCATCCATTTTGCGGGACTGAAGGCAGTCGGTGAGTCCGTACAGAAGCCCTGGGAATATTACGAGAACAATATTGCAGGTACATTGACTCTGGTAGATGTCATGAGAAAACATGGTGTCAAGAGCATCATTTTCTCTTCCAGCGCTACCGTATACGGCAACCCCGCATTTGTTCCCATTACTGAGGAATGCCCCAAGGGACAGTGCACCAACCCTTACGGCTGGACGAAATCTATGCTGGAGCAGATCCTGACGGATATCCAGAAGGCAGATCCCGAATGGAATGTGATCCTGCTTCGTTACTTCAACCCGATCGGAGCTCACAAGAGCGGTACCATTGGCGAGAATCCCAACGGTATCCCTAACAACCTGATGCCTTATATCACACAGGTAGCAGTCGGCAAGCTGAAAGAGCTGGGTGTCTTCGGTGATGATTACGATACCCCCGACGGAACCGGTGTACGTGACTACATCCATGTCGTTGATCTGGCAAAGGGCCACGTAAAGGCTCTGAAGAAGATTGAGGAGAATGCAGGACTGAAGATCTACAATCTGGGAACTGGTGTGGGCTACAGTGTTCTGGACATCGTGAAGAACTTCGAAGCAGCTACCGGCGTGAAGATTCCTTACGTGATCAAACCCCGCCGTGCAGGCGATATCGCCACCTGCTATTCCGATGCTTCTCTGGCAGAGAGGGAACTTGGCTGGAAGGCTGAGAACGGCATCAAAGAGATGTGCGAAGACTCCTGGAGATGGCAGAAGAACAATCCGAATGGATATGAAGAATAATAAAACAATATTGAAACATACAAAGGGACATGGCCGGTGGGTCATGTCCTTTTGTGATTCTTAACGGTGAAAAATCTGAAGCGCCCGGAATACCTGCTCTGCGGTATCCGCCATATTGGTCATGGCATTGTCGGTATGCATAGCCTCATCCAGGGATACCACGTTCCGCAGAATCGGGAAAAAGGCATCAATGCCGGCTGCGTTGCAGGCAACGGCCTCTTTGGCCACGCAGCCGGAAAAAGCAAGTACCGGTTTTTCATATTTTTTGGCAATCTTGGCAACACCGATGGGAGCTTTTCCCATAACCGTCTGACCGTCAAGGCGGCCTTCCCCGGTGATCACGACATCTGCATCCCGGATATATTTTTCCAGATGGGTTTCTTCCAGAATGATCTTAATACCGGATTCCAGTGTGGCATTGCAGAAGGTAAGAAAAGCAAACCCCATACCGCCGGCAGCACCGGCACCGGGATATTTGGCATCGGCATGAGGAAACTGTTCTCTGGCCAGAGCGGCATAATAAGCCAGCCATTTGTCCATCTGCAGGATCATAGTGGAAGTAGCGCCCTTTTGCGGCCCGTAGATGGCGGAACATCCCTGCTCTCCGCAGAGCGGGTTGGAGACATCGCAGGCTATGCGGAAAGTACATTCCTTGAGTTCGGGAAGCACATGATCCGTAGTGATGGATTCCAGATCCTCCAGTCCTTTGGCTCCGAAGCGGATCTGATTTCCGTTTTTATCCAGAAAGCCAAAGCCAAGTGCCTGCAGCATTCCGACACCGCCGTCATTGGTGGCACTGCCACCGATACCGACAATAAAATGCCGGCAGCCGTTCTGGATTGCATCTTTGATGACTTCGCCTACACCGTAAGTGGTGGTGTTCAGAGGATTCTTTTCCTCTCCGCTGACCTGGGTAATCCCGGCGGCACCGGACATTTCAATGATTGTGGTATGGGTCTCGTCGACGATGCCGTAAGGACAGACAACGGGGTGACCGGAAGGGCCTGTGACCTGCACCTGTGTCATACGGCCGTCACAGCCGTTTACCAGAGCATCGACGGTGCCCTCCCCGCCGTCCGCCAGAGGACGGACGGTAATATGCGCATCTTTATAAACACGTTTGATCCCCGTGGCGGCGCTCAAACCCGCCTGCATGGAGGTCATACTTCCCTTGAAGGAATCGATAGCTATTACTACATTCATAAGGTTCCTTTCCGCTGCCGCCGGAATTCGGCCGACAACTGTCGTTTTCGTATAGATTTTCGGAAAATGGCATAATTTCTGAGGATATTATAGCAACACCGGAACAAAAGAGGAATGGTTCCCGGAGAAAAATAAAATTTAGCGTGGTACAGTGGCAAAAACATCCTATAAGATCATTGCATCTGAGAAAACAATCCAGTATAATGAAAGAAGTGCACATTTAGATGCACATTACGCATAAGAAGTGGAATAACAGGAGGACGAGCATGATTCAGTTAACACATGGCGGCGCTTACCTGGTAAACGGTACGGACATCGTAGCGGATACCCCGGAAGCAGCCAGTCAGATACAGGCGAAGACCGGCATTACGATCTCCAAAGAAGAAGCAGCGAAAAACACCATGGCATATGGTATTCTGCAGGAGCATAATACCTCCGGCAATATGGACAAGCTGAAGATCCGTTTCGACAAGCTTACCAGCCATGATATTACCTTTGTAGGTATTATCCAGACCGCGAGAGCATCCGGACTGCAGAAGTTCCCCATGCCCTATGTACTGACCAACTGTCATAACTCCCTGTGTGCCGTAGGCGGCACCATCAACGAGGATGACCACATGTTTGGTCTGACCTGTGCGAAAAAATACGGCGGAGTCTATGTACCCCCTCATCAGGCAGTTATCCATCAGTTTGCCAGAGAGATGTTAGCCGGCGGTGGCAAGATGATCCTGGGTTCCGATTCCCATACCCGTTACGGTGCACTGGGTACCATGGCTATGGGCGAGGGTGGTCCCGAGCTGGTAAAACAGCTGTTGAACCAGACCTATGATATCAACATGCCCGGCGTGGTAGCCGTATGCTTAAAGGGTGCTCCCGTGAAGGGTGTAGGTCCTCAGGACGTGGCACTGGCTATCATTGGCGCAGTATTCAAGAATGGCTATGTAAAAAATAAAGTAATGGAATTCGTAGGTCCCGGCGTGGCTTCCCTGAGTGCTGATTTCCGTATCGGCATTGACGTAATGACCACAGAGACCACCTGCCTGTCCTCCATCTGGAAGACCGATGACCAGATCCGTGAGTTCTATGAGATCCACGGACGTACCGAAGACTATAAGGAACTGAATCCCGGCCAGGTGGCATACTATGATGGATTGATCGAGGTGGATCTGGACAAGATCCGTCCTATGATCGCCATGCCGTTCCATCCCAGCAATACTTACACCATCGAAGAGCTGAATGCGAACCTGATGGATATTCTGGATGAGACGGAAAAGCGTGCGAAAGTAAGTCTGGACGGTGCGGTAGACTTCACTCTGAAAAATAAAGTAAAGAACGGCAAGTTCATTGTAGATCAGGGTATCATCGCAGGCTGTGCCGGCGGCGGATTCGAGAATATCTGTGCGGCTGCCGACATTCTGAAGGGCAGATACATCGGTGCGGATGAGTTTACTTTAAGCGTATATCCCGCATCCATGCCCATATACATGGAGCTGATCCGCAACGGCTGTGCGGCTACCATCTTAGAGACCGGTGCAGTGATGAAGACTGCGTTCTGTGGTCCCTGCTTCGGTGCCGGTGACACACCTGCCAATAACGCATTCAGTATCCGTCACTCTACCAGAAATTTCCCGAACCGAGAAGGCTCCAAACTGCAGAACGGCCAGATCGCTTCCGTAGCTCTGATGGATGCCCGTTCCATCGCAGCCACCGCAGCCAACAAGGGTGTGCTGACTTCCGCAACGGACTTCGATGGAGATTTCGGAAAATACAAATATCATTTCGATAGCAATATTTACAAGAACCGTGTTTTCGATTCCCACGGTGTGGCAGACGAGAGCGTAGAGATCCAGTTCGGCCCCAATATCAAGGACTGGCCCGCTATGGGTGCCCTGCCTGAGAATCTGGTACTGCAGGTAGTATCCGAGATCCACGATCCCGTAACTACTACCGATGAGCTGATTCCATCCGGTGAGACCTCTTCCTACCGCTCCAATCCTCTGGGACTGGCAGAGTTCACTTTAAGCCGTAAGGATCCGCAGTATGTAGGGCGAGCCAAGGAGATCCAGAAGGCAGAGAAAGAGCGTATGAACGGCGGACATCCCTGTCAGGCAGTTCCGGTACTGAAGGATGTTATGGGTGAAGTAAAGAAACAGTATCCCGATGCAAGTCGTGAGAACACCGGATTCGGTTCCACTATTTTCGCAGTGAAGCCCGGAGACGGTTCTGCCCGTGAGCAGGCTGCTTCCTGCCAGAAGGTATTAGGCGGCTGGGCAAATATTGCCAACGAGTATGCCACCAAGCGTTATCGTTCCAACCTGATCAACTGGGGCATGCTTCCTTTCCTGATCCAGCCCGGAGACCTGCCTTTCAAGAATCTGGATTACCTGTTCATTCCTGGTATTAAGAAAGCCGTGGAAGACAAGGCCGAGGAAATTAAGGCATATGTGGTAACAACCGGAGAAGGCATGAAGGAATTCACCCTGAAGCTGGGAGAGCTGACCGACGAAGAACGTCAGATCATCCTGAAGGGATGCCTGATCAACTATAACCGAGTGTAACTATTCAGAGACATGTGACTAACCATCGCAGATGCGTTTCGCGAAGAGAGGCTGAATAGTTACAATGAGAAGTAAGGAGAAAAAATATGGAATTTAACAAACCGGTATCCAACCCCATGATGGTGGGATCCATTGAATTATTAAAAGCAGAGGACACCCCGGAACACAGACAGATGTTCCTGGATGAACTGCAGAAAGCAAAGTTCCTGTCTCCGGTCGTGATCGATCCGGTGCCTGTGCCCGATGAAAACGGCCGGGTGACCATCGCAAGAGATGCCAAAGTACAGTTCCCGATGCTGTCCACCGAGGACGGTCGGAAGTTCTTCATGGCATTCACTGACTGGACAGAGCTAAAAAGGTGGAGAGATGAGGAGAATCAGCAGACTTTCGCCATGAACTTTGACGATTATGCGGGAATGCTGCTGCGCAAAGATGCACAGGGCAATATCAGCCCGGCGCTGGGATTCGTGATCAATCCCTTCGGTGGCAACATCGTGGTGACCAGAGAAATGGTAGCCAGCATGATCGCAGCAAAGCTGAAAGCAGCCGGCAGACCGGTGCCTCCCGCACCCGGAACCCCTGGCGCTCCCACTCAGCCCAAACAGCAGTAAATTAACACTAAATAAAATGTCCATAGCGGACGATATAAGTAGTAGAGAGGTGACAAGGCCAGTCACTTCCTGCTACTTATTTTTTACAGTTTGATAATGACACCACGGATGGTAACCAGACAGAGGCATATTATATGTATTCTGTTTCTTTACCATCTTTTTTTAGTTTAACAGTTCAGCCATGCAATATCATAAGTTCTGCGTGGGTGCTGGCACACAAAGCAGAACATATGATATTGCATGAGCGGAGCGCCGCATGTATGAAATAAAAGATGAGCCGCTTAGCGGCGTCGACTGCGGAGCAGGCGCTTTTATGAATACATGCGGCGGTGAACTGTTAAGCGTTACAGGAAGCGCGCCCTGTTGGTTCGTGGTGAGGTCGGGGAAAGGAGAAAATTACAGATTTGAGAATTGATTCCGCAAGCATAGGAATGGATTCCGCCAGAAGCTATCACGCTTCTAAGACAAGCGTCAGACGATTTGAGATAACGGATTATCAGGCAGGTCTGACAGATGTATCCACCAAGGGACAGAAGACATCGAATGGGGAGGATACCACACAGAACACGGAGGAACAGGAGAACACCGCAGAGAACACCACGATGACAGCCAAAGACTGGCAGAGTCGTTTGCTGGTATCTTCTGCCAGATGGGATATGCGAAGCAGTGCCAGTGAACAGACATTGTCTACCATCCGGGAATATACGGTGCGTTATATTTTTGATTTATTATTCCCGTCCAGGAACAGCACTTTGCGGGACTGGATGCAGGAAAACGGATGGAGCAGCGGTAATCAGACCGGAAACAGCTGGAATACAGGGAATAGCGTAAATAATACCCAGACGAATTCCGGCAGCACACAGGGAACCGCAACACCTGCGTCAGACGTGTTCAATCTGGTCACGTCCCGTGTGAAAATATTGAACTATGTGAGCGAGACCTGGAACATAGAACAGGAGGATACCAGTTTTTCCACCGTGGGAAGCGTACGGACCAAGGATGGCAGAGAGATCAATTTTAATGTAAATGTAAATATGAGCCGCAGATGCGAGGAATACTACAAAGAGCAACTCAATGTAGCAGAATTCACGCTCCATGATCCGCTGGTGATCAACCTGGATACTGATGTGGCAGAAGTGTCGGATCAGACCTTTTATTTTGATCTGGATGCCGATGGCAAGGAAGAAGAGATCTCCGTGCTGAATGGCAGCGGCTATCTGGCACTGGACAAGAACGGTGACGGCACTATCAACGACGGCAGTGAGCTGTTCGGCACCCGGAATGGGGATGGCTTTGCAGATCTGGCGCAGTATGATGAGGATGGCAACGGCTGGATCGATGAGAACGATTCCATCTGGTCAAAATTAAAAATCTGGTGCAAGGATGAAAACGGCAACGACGTACTGTACAAACTTTCTGACAAGGGTGTCGGTGCTATCTGTCTGCAAAACGTTTCTACGGATTTTACCCTGCAGGGAGACCGTAAGGCTCAGGACGGCACTACCAATGCCAATGCGACCAATGCTGTGGTCCGCAAGACCGGTATTTTCTTATACGAAAACGGAAATGTGGGTACGGTACAGCACGTGGATATGGCTGCCTATGCCGCACAGGCATAGAATAAATATAACTATTCAGTTACTTCGCCCTATAAATAGCATCAAATGTTCTTACGAATGCAAACATTCGACGCTATTTACATGGCTCTGAATAGTTTCAAATAAATGCAAATTTCATATCGAAGACATTCTGAATAAAACCCATGAATCGGGCAAGACTATAGGATAAACCAGGGAAAGTGGTTGAAACGATTGTATAGCAGGCAGTTGACTCAGGGAACAGGAAGGATGCGGATAGGATATGAGAAGAAATAAAAAGAGCGGTATTAACAAAGAACGTATTATAATGTTAGCCTCTTCAGCCTTTGTACTGGCAGCATTGACCATGACAGGGGTCTATATGAAGGGGCAGAATGTGGAGTCCAGGGATGATGGTTATACCTTGGACTTCACTGCGCTTCCCAACAATGCGGATGACAAATTACAGGAGATCACGGAGAATAACGACGAACATCTTCTGAAGGAGGACGAGAACATCCCCGGACTGACGGCAAATAATACAGCGGGAAATGAGATCGCGGGAACTCCTGTCACCGAGGATGATCTGGACTATATGCCCCAGGAGGTAGGCTCCGGCAACGTAGAGATTCCGGGGCTGACGGATCAGGAGACCCTGCTGGAGGCCGCACAGAAAGAGCAGCAGAATTCCGATGCCGACCGACAAAAGGAAGAGACCGGGGGAAAGCAGACAGCAGGCGGGGATGTGGTCGTTGAGAAGACACTGCACTTTGCAGAAAGCGACGGATTACAGCAACCGGTGCAGAGTGATATTCTGATGCATTACTCTATGGACAAGAGCACTTATTTTGCTACACTGGATCAGTATAAATACAATCCCGCCACCATTTTTTCCGCGGAAGAAGGTACGGCAGTGACCGCCTGTGCGCAGGGAAAAGTGACTTCAATCTTCGAAAATGAGGAGATCGGCAAGGCGGTGACCCTGGATCTGGGTGACGGCTATGAGGCCACTTATGGACAGCTGACGGAGATCACAGTGAAAGAGAATTCCTATGTGAATCCCGGCGACACCATCGGCAGTGTGGCAGCGCCCACGAAATACTACAGCACCGAAGGAAGCAACGTATACTTTGCTCTGACCCACAACGGGGAACCGGTGAACGGGGAGGCATTGTTCCGCTGATGTATATTGTAGGAGGCAGGATCCTGACCATGGCGGGCAGAGAGATCCCCGAAGGGATCCTGCAGATAAGAAACGGGAAAATTGCACAGGTAGGTGCCAGAGGTGAGGTGAAGTTACAGCCGGAAGAAGGAGAGCAGGTAGTGATCGCAAAAAATGCGCTGATCATGCCGGGCATCATTGAGGCACACTGCCATATGGGTATCATGGAAGAAAAAAAGAGCACGGAAGGGGATGACTGTAATGAGACAGTGGATCCCCTGACACCGGCTCTGCGGGCTATCGATGGTATTAATCCCATGGATGCAGCCTTTGACGATGCGGTGCGGGCCGGAATTACTGCAGCCATGATCGGACCCGGAAGCTCTAATGTGGTGGGCGGCCAGTTTGCCATGGTAAAGACTAAGGGGCGCCGGATCGACGACCTGATCCTGAAATCACCGGCGGCCATGAAGGTGGCCTTTGGAGAGAACCCCAAGGTCAATTATTCCGGGCAGAACAAAAGTCCTGTCACTCGTATGGCCATCGCCGCCATGCTGCGCAGGGAACTCTGGGAGAGCAGAGAATATCTGCGGCAAAAGCAGGAAGCGGCGGAGAAGGGAGAGTATTTTGCACCGGATTTTGAAAAAGAGTGCTATCTTCCGATACTGCGGGGAGACATCCCGTTAAAAGCCCATGTCCACCGGGTGGACGATATTTTCACAGCAATCCGCATTGCAAAAGAATTCGGTATAAAAATGACGATGGATCATTGCTCGGAAGGTCATCTGGTGGCGGAAGAACTGGCGAAGGAAGGATTTCCGGCTATTGTGGGACCGGATCTTACCAGCCGGAACAAGATCGAGGTGCAGAACATGTCTTTTAAGACCGCAGGAGTGCTGAACCGGGCTGGTGTGATGATCGCCATCACCACGGATCATCCGGTGTCACAGATCCAGACACTGCCGTTGTGTGCCGGACTTGCGGTAAAAGCGGGACTTCCAATGGAGGAAGGTTTCCGGGCCATCACCATTTATCCTGCGAAAATCTGTGGCGTGGCAGACCGCATTGGCAGCCTGGAAGTGGGGAAAGATGCAGACATTGCCATTTTCGACGGAAATCCTATGGAAATTTTCACACGAACCCTTTATACTATTATCAACGGGGAGATCGTGTACTGTAATGTCCCTAGGGAATGACCGGAGGAATATTTTGAGATACAGCAGGAAAAGTGCAGGGATCCTGTCCCTGCTATTACTATTTAACAGTATAGGTATGAACGCCTGCGGGCAGGCAACGGCAGAGACAGGGCATGTAAGCATAAGTATGACCGGCATGGAAAACACACCGGTCATCAACTATACAGTGCCTACGCTGACACCCAATGTGCTGGTGGATCAGCAGGGGTATGCCGCGGTCGGTGAAAAACAGGCAGTGGTGAAGGGCAGACAGCCGGTAGAGACTTTCCGGCTGGTGGACCGGGAGACCGGAGAGACGGTCTATGAAGGCACGGTAAAGCAGACAGATTACAACGGGGAGCTGTCTCTGTACATCGGAACAGCGGATTTCACGGACTATACCGGGGAAGGTGAGTTCTATCTGGAGTGTGACAATGTGGGAAGATCCATGACATTTTCTCTGAAAGAAGACCACTATCAGGAACTGTTGGAAGCGTTGTGCACGGATGTTCATGACAGATGTCAGGATCGCAGTATTACCGAGGATGAGATCATCACTTTGCTGGAGGCCTGTGAGTGGTATCCGCAGGTGCTTGCGGATGATAATGGCAATGATATCCCGGATCTGCTGGAATCTATTGCCGACTGGCTGGAAAAAACGGCCAACGACACAGAAAAGCCGGAACCGGAGAACATGTGTTACGTGGCGGTGATGGCAAAATTCAGTTATCTGTACCAGAAATATGATGTGCAATATGCCACACAATGTCTGCAGCATGCGTCGTCGGTGTACACCAAGCTGATGTCGACATCCGGCAGAGATGCGGAGAAATTCATGGCGCTGACGGAGCTTTACCGGGCGGCGGGACTATACACTTACCGCAATCAGATCCTGGAGTATAAGGACTTTTTCGAGGACAATACCAGTTATCTGGAAGAAACGGCCTATCTGTATGGCTCCATGACGTATCTGGCCACCAGACAGCCGGTGGATGTGGACCTGTGCACTGTATTCATGGAAAGCATCCGGAATCGGGGCGAGGAGCTGGCCAAACGTTCCCATAACATGATCGATGCCGTAATGAATGTCAACAATGGAACCGAGGATCTGCTGAAGCGGGCAGAAGAATTGTCCTGTGCTAATTATGTGTTATACAGTTATCAGTACACGGAGATTTTAGAGGATTTTCTGCATTACCTGATGGGACGGAACCGGGATTCGGTGAGTTATTATCCCGAAGAGGGAGACGCTGCGGATTATCTGTTACTGATAGCCCAGCAGGTCTCCCTCGCGGATAGACATTAGAAAGATCAGATCAGTTCTTTGTTTTTGAAATAAGTTTCGGAGATAATATTCTGTACATAGGTGCCCATGCTCTTGCGAGTCTCCTTGTCCAGTTCCTTCGGATAAATAGGCTTACCGTATTCAATGACTACGGTGGCCTTTTTTATTTTCGGAAAATGATCTTCAAATACCGCAGCGGAATTCACAATAGTCATGGGGATAATGGGAACATTTGCTTTCTCTGCGATCTTGAAACTGCCCTCGTGGAAGGGAAGAAAAGTATCCTGGGTCTTGTTGCGGGTGCCCTCCGGGAAGATGCAGATGGAAATCCCGTTTTTGGCTTTCTCAATGGCCTGCAGAATGGTTTTCAGTCCTGCCTTGATGTCCTGGCGATCCAGAAAGAGACAGTGAAGATCTTTCATCCAGATGTTAAGCAGGGGCCATTTTAACATTTCTTTTTTCGCAATATAACCGGTAGGTCTGGGAACACGGACATAGGTCAGTACCACATCGAAAAAGCTGCGATGATTGCCGACGTACAGCACAGCAGTGTCGGTGGGAATGTTCTCTTCCCCGATGGCAATGACTTTCGTGCCGGAAAGACGGATGACCCAGCGGAAGGCCCAGTTTACAATGGCCAGGGAACTGCGGTCCTTAAGACCGGGGTTAAATTTGCCGATGATCCATTCCACCAGCATTAACGGCGTGGACAGGATCAGGAATAATACTACAAATAATACGACGAATATAAAACGGATCATAATAATACCAATGCCTTTCAGTAACCTGCAAACTTTCAGGTGCCTTGGCACCTTGTGCAGGCACAAATTTGCGTGTGAAAAATTAATTTTCACACGAAACTCCTTCGGATTTTTTATTTAGCAATGAAAAGTACGCCTAACGTGCCGGGACCACAATGGCTGGAGACTACACCGCCTGCTCTGGTTTCCAGAATCTCGTCAAAGATTCCCAGACTTTCCAGATAGGAACGAACCGCTTCCACAATCTCCCGGTCGCAGCCGGAGTGGGTGATGAAGACTCTGTCGGGAACGGCATTCTTCAGATCCTCTTCCATATCCTTTGTGTAGGAGAGGATGACAGAACTTAATTTTCCACGGTATTTTTTGGAGGCATCCATGGCACCATCCACCACGACGATCCGGGGATGAAGCTTTAACATACCACCGGCCAGAGCCGCTACCGCGCTGCATCTGCCACCGCGGTGAAGGTAGGTCAGGGTATCTACGACGAAGCTGGCCCGGACTTTGGGACGGATGGCTTCGATGGCAGTAGTGATCTCTGCGGCTGTTTTCCCTTCAGAAGCCAGAATGGCAGCCTGTATTACCTGCAGACCGATGCCGGTGGACAGGTTTGCGGAGTTGATGACGGTGACTTTGTCGGAAGCTTCCAGTTCTTCTGCAGCAAGCCGCATAACGTTGCCGGAGGTGGACATGCTGTCGGAGATGGAGAAACAGATGATCTCCCGGCCTTCTTCCACAAAAGGCTGCATGACTTCCATGGCCTCGGTCAGAGAAGGAGCAGAGGTCTTGGGCGTGGTCTTGTTTTCATCGGACCACCGGAAAATTTCTTCCGGCGTAATATCCACGCCATCGCGGTATTCATCCTCGCCCAGCAGAATGTGCAGAGGCAGGATGGTAATGTCATACTTTTCCACTAATTCCTTTGACAGATCACAGGTACTGTCAGAGATGATCTTAACTGTCTGTGTCATAGAATCTACCTTCCTTTTTATTAGTAATTATTCCCTTTTGGCGATCTGCCTTGCGACATAGACACCGCTGGCGGATGCATGGGACAGGGAATGAGTCACACCGCTGCCGTCACCGATGATGTACAGGCCCTTGTGACAGCTTTCCAGATGTTCGTCCAGTTCCACTTCCATATTATAGAATTTGACTTCCACACCGTAGAGCAGGGTATCGTCATTGGCGGTACCGGGTGCGATCTTGTCCAGTGCGTAGATCATTTCGATGATACCGTCTAAGATACGCTTGGGCAGTACCAGGCTTAAATCACCGGGAGTTGCGGACAGGGTAGGCTCTACCATGCCCTCGGCAATACGCTTCGCATTACTGCGGCGTCCTCTCACCAGATCGCCGAAACGCTGTACGATAACACCGCCGCCCAGCATGTTGGAGAGACGGGCGATACTTTCACCGTAGCCGTTGCTGTCCTTGAAGGGCTCGGAGAAATGCTTCGCTACCAGCAGTGCAAAGTTGGTGTTCTCTGTCTGCTTGTCGGCTCCTTCGTAGCTGTGGCCGTTTACGGTGACGATGCCGTTGGTGTTCTCATTTACGACGATACCGTGGGGATTCATACAGAAGGTACGCACGGAATCCTCGAATTTTTCAGTGCGGTATACGATCTTGCTCTCATAGAGTTCATCGGTCAGATGAGAGAAGATGACTGCGGGCAGTTCCACCCGGACGCCGATATCCACGCGGTTGGACTTGGTGTTGATGTCCAGATCTTTACAGATCTGCTCCATCCATTTGCTGCCGCTGCGACCTACGGAAATAATGCACTTGTCGCAGTCGTAAGAAGCGTTTTCGCAGCAGATACGGTAACCGTCACCAACGGTCTCCACCGTTTTCACCGGGGTATCGAAATAGAAAGTCACTTTATCCTTCAGTTCTGCGTACAGATTTTCTAGCACGATGAAGTTGATATCTGTACCCAGGTGACGTACGGAAGCGTCTAACAGGTTCAGCTTGTTCTGCATGCAGATCTTTTTGAAAGAGGTACCAGCAGTGGAATACAGCTTCGTGCCTTCACCGCCGAACTTCATGTTGATGTCATCCACATATTTCATCAGGTCGATGGCCTGACTCCTGCCGATATACTCGTAGAGAGTGCCACCGAAAGCGTTGGTGATATTGTATTTTCCATCGGAAAAAGCACCGGCACCACCGAAACCGCTCATGATGGAACAGCTCTTACAGTTGATGCAACTCTTGATCTTGTCACCGTCGATAGGACAGTGGCGCTTCTCCAGAGGGTGACCGGATTCGAAAACGGCAATTTTCAGGTCGGGATTCTGTTGCACCAGTTCATAAGCGGAGAAGATACCGCCGGGGCCGGCACCGATAATGATTACGTCATATTTCATAGGGATAAGTTTCCTTTCTCTTTGCTCTCTTGTAAGGATTTGCGGGATGTATCATCACTTTGAAAAACCAAAAACATTCAAAATATAGTATACCATATTTTTAGATAAAAAGGGGAATAGAAATATAGCAAAATATGTGATAAAATCATAAGTTATAGCGGTTCTTCTGCAGATGCGGATGAACGGTGCGGGAAGATAACGGGGTTAGGAAGAGAATTACAGGAAATGAAATTATGGAAGCAACACAGAAGAAAAACAAATATGAAATAGATATGTGCAATGGCACGATTATGGACAAGCTGATCTCCTTTGCACTGCCCCTGATGGTGTCCAGCATTTTGCAGCTGCTGTTCAATGCAGTGGATATCATTGTGGTGGGACGGTTCACCGGAAGTCAGGCGCTGGCGGCTGTAGGTTCCACCACGGCATTGATCAATATGTTCGTCAATCTGTTTATCGGCGTTTCTCTGGGAGCCAATGTATTGTCCGCCAGATTCTATGCTGCCGGGAAAGAGCGGGAGATGAGCGAGACAGTACATACAGCTATGACCTTTGCATTGATCAGCGGTATTGTCATGGTATTCGTAGGGCTGTTCTGCACCCGGGGAGCGTTGGAACTGATGGATACCCCGGCGGATGTTATTGATCAGGCGGCATTATATATGAAAATTTATTTCTGCAGCATGCCCTTTTTCATGCTGTACAATTACGGAGCTGCAGTTCTGCGGGCAGTGGGAGACACGAAGCGTCCGCTGTTGTTCCTGATCATATCCGGAGCCATCAATGCGGTATTGAACCTGTTTCTGGTCATTGCTTTTTCCATGGGTGTGGCGGGGGTAGCCATTGCTACAGTGATCTCTCAGGTGATCTCCTGTGTGCTGGTATTATGGTGCCTGTTTACTACGGACAGCTGTTACCGGCTGCAGATTTCAAAGCTGGGAATAAAAGGGGAGTATCTGCTGCAGATCTTTCAGGTGGGGGTTCCGGCGGGGATCCAGAGCGTTGTCATCAATTTCTCCAATGTTCTGCTGCAGTCCTCGGTGAATTCCTTCGGCTCCATCGCCATGGCAGGCTATACGGCGGCCAATAATATCTTTGGATTCCTGTTCGTGTCGGTGAATTCCATTACCCAGGCGTGTATGAGCTTCACCAGTCAGAACTACGGTGCCGGGAAGAAAAAACGTATGGACAGGGTACTGATCGATTGTATGATCCTGTCGGTGATCGTAGCGGTAACGCTGGGTGGAAGCGCCAATCTCTTCGGTCCGCAGCTGCTTCACATTTACACAACGGATGCGGACGTTATTGCCTGTGGAACGGAGATTCTGCTGTATACGACGTTGACTTACTTTTTATGCGGCATCATGGATCTGATTCCGGGAGCCTTGCGGGGCATGGGACATTCGGCGGTACCTATGATATTGTCCATTATCGGTACGGTGGGAACGAGAATCTTCTGGATCTACGGAGTATTCCCAACGCACCGGTCGTTGATGGTACTGTTTTTATCTTATCCGGCCTCCTGGCTGGCAACGATCCTGCTGCAGGCGGTATGTTTCTATTTTGTCAGAAAGAAAGTACACAGCACCATGCCGCAGGAAGAACCGGTATAAGCAGTCGGTTTTCGGGAGTGGAAGTCCCGGGATGATCGAGCGTATGTAGGGATTATTTAGAAAATTGAGGGAAATTATGTTAGCAAAATTTAAGAAAAAATATATTGGAGACTGGGATTTTTACCAGAAGTATCTTTTACTGGCTATTCCCATGATCCTGCAGAATGCCATTACCAATCTGGTAAGCTTTCTGGATAACATCATGGTGGGACAGCTGGGAACAGAACAGATGTCCGGCGTTGCCATTGTGAATCAGCTGATCTTTGTATACAATCTGGCAATCTTCGGAGCTGTGTCAGCTGCCAGCATCTTTGGTGCCCAGTATTTCGGAAAGGGCAATCATAAGGGACATATGTATTCCTTTCGGTTTAAGCTGTATGCCACGCTGTTGGTGACAGGCGGAGCGATCCTTCTGTTCCTGACGAAAGGTTCCGCACTGATCTCCCTGTATCTGACGGATACGGTGGGGAACGGGGCCACGGACTTGGCACTGCAGTACGGACTGGAATATCTGGCCATCATGATGGTGGGACTGATCCCTTTTGCGGTGAACCAGTCCTACGCGACAAATATAAAAGAGACCGGGCAGACCTTTATCCCGATGCTGGCCAGCTTTGTGGCGGTGGGTACTAATGCGATTCTGGACTATCTGATGATCTTCGGCATCGGTCCTTTCCCGGAGCTGGGAGTGCAGGGGGCGGCGCTGGCTACCGTTATTGCCCGTTACATTGAGGCACTGATCGTGGTGATCTGGGCACACATCCATCGGGGAAAAAACCGCTATCTGGAGGGAGCTTACACCGGCTTTGGTATTCCGCTTGCGGAATTGAAGGCGATCCTGATCAAGGGATTTCCGCTGATGATGAACGAGGTGCTGTGGGCAGCGGGCATGACAACGGTGACCCAGTGCTATTCTGTCAGAGGTCTGGACGTGGTGGCGGGACTGAACATTGCCTCCACCATCACGAATCTGTTCAATATTGTCTATCTTCAGCTGGGTTCCTGTATCAGTATTGTGGTGGGACAGTATCTGGGTGCAGGTAAATTGGAGGATGCCAAGGATGCAGACAACAAGATGATCGTATTCAGCGTCTTCTGCTGTGTGATCATGGCGGCATTGATGTTCGTGGTAGGAGGATTTTTCCCGGGTATTTACAATACCACGGAGGAGATCAGGGAACTGGCTACCAGTTTTATTGCGGTATCGGCCATCATCATGCCCTTCTGCGCCTTCAGCCATGCGTCGTATTTTACCCTGCGTTCCGGTGGTAAGACGGTGGTGACTTTCCTGTTTGATTCCGTATTTACCTGGGTGATCGTGGTGCCGGCGGCATATCTGCTGGCGCATTTCACCGGCCTGGGGATCGTGAGCATCTATTTTCTGGTGCAGGGTACGGAACTGATCAAGGTGATCATTGGTTACCTCATGGTGAAGAGTAATGTCTGGGTGGTCCAGATGGTATAAATTACTATTTGTGCCGCCAGCCGAAGGCTGCTGGATGGAGATTGGCATGAAAAATAGGAGAAGGGCGGGAAACTGACATGAAAATGAACATGGCTCAGAAAGTTTTACTGATCATAGGAGGCGCATTTGCGGGGATCGGCGCAGTGCTGACAATGATATTCGGAAGCATCGGCATGGTGTTCCGGCCCATGAGGGCATTTCTGGCATTGCCGCTGTTTTTCCTGATACTGGGCATTTGTTTTATCGCAGCAGTATTATTCGGGCAGCATAAAAAGTCACTCATCGTAAAAAACGGAATCAGATATGCCGCCAAGATCTACGGTTACGTGGAGAATACGGCGTATATAGTAAACGGCAGATTCCCGGTGAATGTGATCGTGCATTATTTTGACAAGAATCAGATCGAGCGGGAGGCAGTGATTCCCACTGCGTTTGAAAAGGGCGCTTCGACCTATCCCATCGGTATGACCATGGATATTTACGAATATCAGGGAAAATACGGTTGGGATCCGGATTCCGTCCGGGATGAGATTCTGCCGGGAGAGCAGGAACTGATGGACGATAAGCCCGTGGATCCTTCCAAGCTTCGCATGACCGCCGTGCAGTGTCCGAACTGCGGTGCTTCCTATCAGGCGGCAGCAGGATATACCGGACGCTGCCCGTATTGCGGAAGCTATCATAATGTAGAATAGCAGAATAGTTGAGCTGGGGTGGATCAGTGGATCGTTTCCTGCAAATACCGCAGCATCGTCTGTGACACCACGGAGTTGGCGGTCTTGGAGAAAGCCAGTCCCAGCATACGGTGACAATTGGGAGATAAGGGTCTGGAGACCACACCCCGTGCGAAAGCTTTTAATACCAGTTCTTGAGAGATGGTGACACCGAGACCGTTCCGGACGAAGGACATGATCAGGGTATCGTCCCGGAAGCTGTAAGAGATCTTTGGGCGGACAGGGCATTTAGTCAGCAGATGCTGGATGTCGTTGTCACAGCCGGGGGTCTCGATGATCAGAGGATATTCGAACAGTTCCGGCAGGGTGACGCTGTTTTTGGCAGCCAGCGGATGTCCCTCGGGGAAAACAGCGCACAGCGGATCATTCAACAGTGGATAAAAGGTCAGATCATCCGCCACGATGGAGGATAAAAATCCACAATCCACCTGCCCGTGAATGATCCAGTCCCGGATCTCATCATAATTGCCGTCAAAAATTTCTACATCCACTTTCGGATAATTTTCCCGGAAAAAATGAACCACATCCGGCATCCACAGAGCGGTGATGCTGGAAAAACTACCGACCCGCAGTTTCCCCTCAATCTTATTGTTGATATTGAAGGCGGCCTGGCGCAGCTTGTCTTTCTGGTTGACCATTTCCTGAATGTAAGGGATGAGGCGGGCACCGTTGTCGGTGAGGCTGACACCCCGTTTAACCCGGGCAAAAAGCTGCACACCCAGTTCTTCCTCCAGTCCCGCCATCATCTGGCTGATGCCGGACTGGGTATAATTCAGTGCTTCCGCCGCCTTGGAGAAGCTTCCCGTTTCACATACTTTTAAAAATATCTCGTAACGGTCTTTTTGTTCTTTCATGATCTTCACCCCGTAAATTTATGAATTTTAAATTCATCGTTCACCAATTATGCGAGCAGATTGGCTTTCTTGTACTCATTATAGTATAAGCTCACGAATTTTTACATCCTGCTTCGCAGGATATTCGTGAGCTGATGAGTCCAAAAAACAAATGTCTGCTTTGCAGCCACTTATTTTCTCTTGAGACTCATCACATCATGATTCGCACCTTCGGTGCTTACCGTTGCTTCGCAACTATCATGATCCAATTCGTCGCTCGCCAATTATGCGAGCATATTGGCTCTCTTGCACTTATCACATTACAAAAACTTATGCATACCAATAAAAACATTCGTTTTACTGATAGTATAGCATATGCTATCCTCATGTCACAAGTGTTTTAAGGAGCGTGAATCATATGGAAAATAGAACAAGTAATTTCTCCGGGCAGATCGGTTTCGTGCTGGCGGCGGCCGGAAGCGCGGTGGGTGTGGGCAATCTGTGGAGATTCCCTTATCTGGCGGCCAAGGATGGCGGCTGTCGTGAGACAAGGATGTGATTCTTTCGGTAAGATTAGAGTATCCTACGATGCGGGGGCTCTGAAATCTGTATCCAGCTCAATACAGTTGGACTGCCTTTGTTCCAACAGGGGCAGTTTCTCCTGAGTTGCAGGTTGAGTTTGTTCTGGCAGGATCAGAATATCCTGAGTCACAGGAGCACCGAAATCCGTATCCAGCTCGATACAGTTAGACTGTCTTTCTTCTAACAAGGGCAACTTGTCTTGGGGAGCGAACTGCGTTTCTTCCGGCAAGGGCAGAATGTCTGGAGTCGTTGACTGCGTTTCTTCCGGCAAGATCAGAATATCCTGCGTCACAGGAGCTTCGAAACTTGTATATTGAAGCTGGATGGTTTCGAGGATGCGGTTGAAATCTGTTTCCAGAGTGTACCAGTCTGTTAACGGAATAGTGGCTTCCAGCTGTAGGGTATTTCCCTGTAAAGGGACATCGGGATTGGATAATGTAATGTAAATCCAGTATTTTTGTTCTGTCTGGTAAATCTCGGTATTTTTCCAGCCGTTTAAGTTGCTGTCGGGCAGAGTGATCTCCTCGCTGGTGACGCCGGTGCCGCAGATTCCCGGGACGGGAGCATAGATAAGCGTAAAGGTATCCTCCGGGTATGCGATGTTCCAGAAGATGATAGCATCGGTCGTGGTGGTACCTGCGAAAGTTAAATTGCGGATCTCATAGTCCCAGGTCTCCGGAAGGGACAGGGAGAACTGCACCGGTCCCAGATCACAGATAGCTTCATTCCCCATGGATATCGCCAGATCGTCGGCAGGCCCGCTTTCCGGGCATTCTGTAGGAACGAGGCTTTCCGCGATGACCGGGGCGATTGGCCCGGTGGGGGCCGTGGAATTTTGCACCCCTACAGAATCCTCCTGGCCCCCGGTAGAACCACATCCCGCCAAGGAAAGCGTAAGAATCGTTGTCAGTGTTGATAGTAAAATAGCCTTCTTCATAAAGATACCCTCCCAAAATCGTGAAGTGTTATGGTGATCACATTATAATAAGACGAATATTGGGCGGGGAAGTTTCAGTAAATAGAAAGTTACGCGAGCAATGAGCCGCGCATAGGCATAGTGAAGACAGCG
>OGQU01000945.1_pt1 | contig 27952 bp, 32 predicted proteins | sample 1553341 | NCBI WGS metagenome assembly OGQU01 (sample SAMEA2579920, study PRJEB22360) | human gut metagenome | biome: human gut; feature: human-associated habitat; material: faeces | place: Denmark | collected 2008/2010 | reverse complement strand
TGCGACAGCGTGTTTTTGTATTTCAAGGCTTCATCGGCAAGGCTTTTACCTGTCAACGAATTATTGTTTATCCGCTTGAACAAACCTTGCGCAAAGGCGTTTTGCTCATCCGGCGTCATAGCTGCCACCATATCCGCCCCGGTTACGTTGTTCGGGTTGTAGTGCGTCCCCTTGTCAAAAGCATCTTCAAGCCTTTTTGCCCGGGCAAAGCCGGCATCGACCTCTTTAAAACCTTCCGGCATTGCATTGTCAAACTTGCTTTTCAGCTCCTGCAACTGCCAAACTTCGCTCGGCTTGTCAGTCGACTGCGCTTTGGAAATCATTTCGTTTATTTCCTGCTTAACCTTGTTCAGACTCTCAAGACTACCCGCTTTCATGTTGGTCTTTGATAACCCGGTTTTTAATGCCTTATCTAACTGCCCCATTTGCCACGGCGTTAACCCTTCATACAAACTCGAAACATGCGGAAGCTCGGAGTTGACAACAACGCTCTGATATGGTATACTGTTTGTAGTTGTCGAAGGAAGGCTATGTATCAGCCCTGGTTGAACTCCGGTAACTCTTCCGCTTAAAGATACATTTTCAGCGGAATTTTTTATTTGATTTTCCAAATAACTTGTATCTGTTGGAAATTTAGTCCAAAGCTTACCGTCTTTTTTTGTAATAAAATCAAAAAATGGTTTACCATTCGTATCGTATTTCTTAACAACGTATCCTTTATCTCCTTTATTATATACAATATCTGGATTTTCAAGAGTATTAGACAATGTCCTTACTGTTTCCGTTCTATCCGGTCTTTTAGAAAAATGCCCTAAATCTCCTCCTATTTCAACACCGCTTTTTTCAGCCCTGTCACGCAAGACGTTTTCCGCCTGTTCTCTCGTATATTTGTTCGGATTAAAAGAACTTTGAGCCTTATACGATGCCAACTGTTCTCTGGTCGGCGCAAAATCCATCACTTCATCAGCGCCGTGTCTGGCCATATAATCGCCGTAACGGGCACACTCCGACGCTATCGTTTCCGGTACGTTGATACGGCTGGACAGCGAACTGCCAACCATCCCCGCCGCCTCGTTGTTTATTCCGCGCAATTCCGGCCGTACCCGATTAAGATAAGCCTCCGCAACATCGTCATTGTTTTTTATCCCCTGTTTTAGCAGCTTCACCGCTTCCGGATTATCAGCCGCATTACCCAAACCACCGGTCATCCCCGCCGTCATCAGGCGGGGGAAAAAAGATTCCCCAACAAAACGAGCACCGCGGCCGACCCCATGCACCCCAAACGGCAATGCGGCGCCGAAAGCCGCTCCCCAGGCCACATTTTCCGGCAGTTCATCCAAACTGTCCGAACCCGTTGCCCCATAAGCCGCACCTTCCAAGCCGCCGCTGGCGCTTGCCAGTTTCAGACCTTTTAGGCCGGTTTTGCTCAAACCTTTGACTAACGCACCGCCCGCACCCTGTATATTTCCACCTAGCTCAGAAGCAAATTTTGCCGCTTTATTCCAGCCGCCCAAACCGGCGCTTTCCGCCGAGCGCTGCAAATCCGCATCAAGCGACGCCAAATGACCGCCAGTCTTCCTGTCCAGCCAGTCCGTCGCGCCCAGAGTTGCGCCGCCGGCTACGCGTCCCAAACCGGAAACAACACCTTGCCCGAAACCTTTCAGCCCTTCTTTCGCTACATCCAAAGCCCCGAACCCCTGCGGACGAAAACCGGCCGACAACCTCAAAGCCTCCGCCTTCTGGCTCTCCGTCAAAGGACGCAGTTCCGGCGGCGGTACTTCTTCCAGTTCTTCCTTATCGTCGTTATAACGCACATAATACTCCCGACCGTCCGATCCGCGAACCGGCAAACGCCCCTCCAATCGCGCCAGAAGTTCTTCCTTCGTACTTGCTGCAGAACTTTTCCCCATTTCTCATTCCTAATCTATGTCGTTATAAAACAAATGATTTCCGGCTTCATAGCAAGGACTTTTATGTGCCGCCCACTTCGGACGTATTGCCCGGGTATGGTAAAAAGTCGCATTATTGGTAAAATCTTCCAATCGGCCGGCAACCGCTCTGGCCGCCAGATTCAGACAAAAGGCAAAAACCGGATCCTGCCCGTCAACCTTCTGCAGCAAACCAAAATTCGGATCTTTCCGGTTCCAACAGGAAAACTGCCTCGGTTTTAAACAGGTTTCCGCAATACCGGGAATTTTCACCCCGTATTCTTCCCGGTAACCGGTAAACCATTTGCGTGCGTTATAACGGTTCATAATGACACAGGCTACCGCTTCCATACCTTCCTCTCCTTCGCCTCTGGCCTCTCCGTAGATGGTTTTGGCCATAATTTCGATATCGCGGTCAGTCATCTTTTCTTTTCCTCCGGTTTTTGTCCGCCAGCATCAGATCCAGTTTAACCTTCAATTCCGTCAGCAGTTCATTTTGCTTGTTGATCAGCAAAATCAGGCCTTCAACCCGGCCGTCATAACCGTCCTGCCGCTTTTCCAGTCCGTCCAGCCGCGTTTCCTGCCGGGCTTTCCATTCCCCGATCCTGATAAAATTATACAACACGCCGAGCATTGCCGCTCCGCCGCTTACCAGCCCCCAGTCCATATATTCCTCCGTAAAAGTAAAAGGGAGCTTCAGGCTCCCTTCCATTCTCCAAATGTTTTTATTGCTTCGTCAGGAAAACTTTCCTGTTCGGGAATATCCCGCAAATACTGACGATACTGCCGGTATTTTTCCCTTTCTTCCTCGCTGATCGGATAATCGGCAAACATGTATTTGTCGGTTGCCGCAATCAGCATATTGCGTTCAAGTCTTCTTTCCGCCGCCTTCATCTGCCGGGGTTTTTCGACGATCCGTCCCTGCTCAACGACAAACGTACCGTCATCCAGTCCCTTTTGCATTTCGGCAGTTACGATCATGTTGCCTTCCTTCTCTCCGAGATAGTCAATTTCAAATATCCCGCGATCGGCATTAACCGCCGTTTTTCCCCGGTTGTCGACAACCTGTTTCCAACCGTCGTCAAATATAACGGCTTTTCCGCCTCCGGCAATCGGCGGCCTGTCAAAAACCGCATTCGCCGGCAACAGATAAACAGGCTTTCCCTGCTTTTTTGTTTCCAAAGGATCTAAGAGTGCATCTTCTGCCCCGATATATTCCTTTGTTTCTCCGTCAAACATGTATATTTCCATTTTCCTCTCCTAATATTTTATGCACCAGCTGACGGCGTTGTTTCTCGGCGTGACATGAGAACTGTCGCCGTAAAGGCCGTTTGAGCGGCTGGCGTCAAAATTGACATAGTCAATTACATTTACCGTCCCGGTAGATGTCCCTGCCCAATCTTGACTAATGTTTTTATGAGAGAAGGCTCCGCTTGATGAGGACATCCCGCCAACCTGTTTTCCAAAATCAAGCCGCCCGCTGATATTCGGCAGCCCTTCGGCTTGTCTGGTGCCGATCGCCGAGGAAGTGCCGGAAAGATATCCGCGCAGAAAGTCACCCCGGTAATCCGGCAATTTAAACGTCGTTGAACCGTCACCGGCACCGAAAGTCGTCCCGATTACGGAAAAAAGATCGGCATAAGTTGTCCGGCTGACAACCGAACCGTCACAGTTCAACCAGCCGGAAGGGGCTTTTGTCCCCGGCCACGCAAGGATCATGCCGACCGGCAGCAAATTTTCCGGACTTATCTTCTCCGCCCAATATTTTGCCGACCCGGCCGGTTGTTCCTCTATGCTGCCGACCGCCCAGATTTCGGCCGTATCTGCCGCCGACGACGCAGCCGCCGCGTTTTCCGCCGCTGCCGAAGCCGCCGTTTGAGCTGCGGACGAAGATAACGCGGCCGACGACGCCGAAGCTTCCGCCTGTTCCGCCAGAGCATTGACCGCCTCCGTTTTTTCCGCCGCATTGTTGTCAAACGCTTCCTCAAGCCCGTCGGCAAAAGACTGCAATTCCGGTTTGACCGTTGTTTCGGCATATGAAGTTATTTCCGGTTTGCCCACTTCTTCAACATAACTATTTAAAATCCGTTCGGAATTCTCCGCCGCCTTATTAATTACATCAACACCGTCGTCCGCCGCTTCCGCAATAACGTCCTTTTTATTTTCGACGCAAACGTCAAGCTCCGGTTTGGCTACCTCGTCAACATATTGTTTGATTTCTTCTTCGCCGGATTTAATGTAAACAAGAGATACGTTGATATCCAACCGCACCTCATCTTGAAAAAGGACTTCCAGCTTGGCCGCCTGTCCGGTATTTACATCCCAAATTGCATCTTCTTTTACCATTTTACTCACCTCGTCACTTGTTCGGTAATGCGGAACACGCCGACCCGGTTAACGTCTTGCGGAAAAATGGTATGCACGTCGTTTTGGTCGGTGGTGACCTGAATATCCGTCACATAATCGCCGGCATCAATGCCGGTGTCTGCCGGTTTAAGCTCAATCCGGGCCTTGCCCTCCTTAACGTCGAAAATTTCCCCGTTTTTGCTAAACTTCAAAACTTTCCTGTCCGCATCATAAACCGACATTTTTATTTGCCAATCCTGAATATTGATCGCTTTTCCGTCGGCATTCCGGAATTGCAACAGAATATCGAAACTGTCCCCCTGCCGGACGACAATTCCGTTTTGTGTCATATACCCTGCCATAACCTAATCCTCCTTTACTTTGATAAAATAATTGAGCGCAATGTTTTTCATCCGCGTTTCGCTGCCGGTCCGTCCCGAAGCGTTGCTCGAAGTCTTGAAATCCGCCGAAGCCGACGCGTCGCTCGCATAATAAACGCCGATGTTGCGGCCGCCGCCGGAACAAAAAGACTGAACCCCCGGCACCCCGTGCGTATGCGTCTGCATCTGATCTGCCTGATAAGAACCGAACTTGCGGCCGCTGTCATAACCGCGTCCGTTGTCAAAACCGCGGACAGCCACGCCGCGGCAGTCCGGCAGATTGAAAGTGGTAATGCCGTTGCCGTCACCGAAAGTTTCGCCGATGGCTTCAAACAAATCGGCATAATCTTCGCGCGAAAGCGCCCGTCCGTTGCAAATCATCCAATTGCCGTGGTCCTTCTGCAAAGCTGAGCATTTAATGTCGCCGATCATCAACGAATCGTTGATAGTCTTTGTAATTTCCGTCTTAAGCTCTTCCACTTTCGTTTCCACTTGCGACAAATTGACCGCGTCCGTATCATCCGTGGCTTCTTTCACGCGGGTGACCTTGAAACCGCCGGCATTAAGGTTGCCCTTCATCGGCACCACGCCGCTGCGCAAAAAGCACTGGTTAAAACCGTCGGCAAAATTGTCATCTTCGGCGTCATGATGGTCGGTGACAATGTCAATATCGTCGATCCGGTCCTGTTCCCAGCTGTGAAGCCGGGTAAAATTTCCTTGTGAATCAAAAGGCATGTGTTTTCTCCTGCAATAAAAGACCCGGAATGAAGATTCCGGGTCAGAATTAAAAAATAACGTTATTTTTCACAGGCCAGAGCGTAGTTCACTCTCAAATAGCCGTCGTCGCCGACGATCACCGCTTCCGGCTTAACGTCGCGGACTTCCTGCGCAATCAGGCCGATCTGAACCTGCGGCGAACCGATATAATTGAATCGGTATACCGTCAAACCGTTGTCCAGCCGCCCGACCGGAGAAATGTTTTCTTTCAGCCGGATGTCGGACACCGCAGCCGCAATCGTCGCCGCCGAAGAAGCGAGCGAAACCACGTCCTGAACGCTCAGTCCGTTACTCTTGCCCTGATACGCATCTTGCGTCGTCACCTGTCCGGCCGCGCTGTTGATGGCATTAAAAATATCCTTCTGAACCTGATAGCCGCTGATGCTGTTTTGCAGAATCTGCAAAATTTCGCTCAACGACTGCTGGCGGGCATTGTTGGTAAAGTTGCCCGCGGTAACCGCGTTGTTCAGACTGTTGGTAAAGGCGTTTTGTCCCTGAATGATGCTCTCGTAAGCGGCGTTGTTCAAGGCGTCATACTGAGAGTCCTGCAAAGACGAAACCGCGTTCTGATAAGCCGTGCTGCCAACCGACAATCCCTGGTTCTGTAATTTGGTGTTCAACGCGGACATATCTTCCGAAAACTGTTTGTTCAGTCTGCCCGCCGCCTGATTATATACGGCGTTTTCCATCCGCTGGCGCGCGGCGTCGGAGCCGTCCACGCTGTAAACGTAGTTGGGCAGCTGAGACGACAGTTCGTAAGCGTTGTTGGCAATGTTTTGATAGGTATTGTCCACCGTCGAGGTGTTCAAACTTTTCAGATAGTCGGTAAAATTATTGGCCGCCCACATCGCCTCCGGTCTGGCAGTTACGCTTCTGCTGCCGCTGCTGGTTCCCCCGCCAAAACTGTTAGACATATTATTTCTCCTTTTCTTTCAAAAATTTACATTCACTTTTTAACATGCCGAGAACATAGACGTCCCGGCCGTTTTCCCGGTATTGACGCATTTTGCCTTCATATCGGAAACCGACGCCTTCCGCCAGCCTGAGCGAGGCTTTGTTGTCCGTATCAATCAGGGCGTTTGCCCGCCGGCATCCCCAGAAGTCAAAAACAATACCGAAAACCGTTTGCAGAACGCGCCGGCTGCACCAACGCTTATCGTCCGCATAAATGCTGATCCACACGTCGCAACCGGGCCGCAGATCCGAAAACAAAACGCCGCCGGCAAGCTTTCCGCCGAGCAGAAAACCAAGACTGCCGGCAATTCTTTCCGCCGGCAGCCGCATATTGAGCTTTCGACAGATCAGCGCCGACAAACGCCCGTCGTCATCGACCGCAATTTTACAAAATTCCGCCGCCCTGCTCATAGCGTATCCCCGTATTGTGCCACTCGATCAGATTGCCCCGGGTTTTGGTTTTAAATACGACGGAACATTTGAAACCGCTTGCGCTGCAGCATATCCACCGGTTATAAACCGCCCCTTTCAGAGTGGCCCATTTGGTTCCTTTCGGCATGCCGAGACTGCTCCATTTGGTAGAAACGCCGCCGCCGGCCCATTTCGTCAGCCCGGTATTGCCGATGTTTTCCTGATACCCCTGCTCGCTGTCGTCAAAATCGGTATTGACATAAATGTTTAGCGCAAAACGGGTTGAACTTTTGGTTCGCGGATTAATCATCTGCACTTTTTTCAAATTGCCGCAGCCGAAATCGGAATACGCCTGATGAATATTGCCCAAAATATGCAGTCCGTTGTCCGAATATCCCTCGTCAAACAGATAAACGCCTGTTTCCGAACCGAAATACAGACGCCCGGAAAGCAGCCCCCAGCACAGGGAAAGAATATTGGTAAAACGGCACCACGCGCCGGAACTGAGATTGATCACGTGCTGTTCAAACTGCTTTCTCACCGGCACGTTAAACAGGGCATATCCTCCGCGGGGATAAATGATGCCCTGCCAGCCGGGCAGGGTTTTGTTGTCGCGCACCCTTTCCAGCACCAACCCGCGGATTTTGTCGCTGTAGGCCAGTCCGGCGGTTCCCCCCTGAGCCAGCGGCATTACCTGGGAAAGCGGAACATATCCGTCTTCGGAAATCATCACCACGTCTCCCCGGTACTGAAACGTGCAGCGATATCCGATCGGACGACTGACGTAATATTTACCCTTCAGACTCCAGTCGTCCGCGTTGCTCGGATCGGAACCGGCATAAACCAGAACTTCCCCTTCGGAAGTGATAAACAGGGTCAGGTCGTCAATCCCCTGCCCGCCGTCCTGCGTCCAGCCGGCAACCGCCTGCAGACAGCCGCCGCGGGTCACCAGGGCGGAAAAGTCAAGTTCCATCAACGTCCCCTGCACTTCTCCCGCACTTTCCGAATACCAGCATTTCAGCGAATTATGCTCAACGAAAAAAAGGCGCTGCTTCGACATCGCCACATTGATCAGCTTCTGCGGATCAAGGCCGCTGCCGGTAAATTCGGCTTCTTTCCATACCCACTCGCCTTCTTCGTCTTTCTGCCAGCTCAAAGGCTTGTCGTAGCCGTTGCAGGCCAGAATCCGGTCTTTGAACTGCACATACTGCCAATTGTTGTACTGATGATCCGAGCTCACTTCCCTGATGTCGGCAGGCGTGGAAACGTCCCAGATTTTACCGTTGCCGCAGGCAAACAGCCGGTCGCCGTCCGCATGGCGGAACTCGATCAGGGTTTCAACCTTGACTTTGTCGTCGTTCAGGGCATACGCCCGGTACCCGCCGCGCAGGCAGACTTTCGTTTCCGAGGGATAGTAATTGTCCATGACGATCGCGTCGGTTTCGCTCATCGTATCCAGCCCGTCGCGAACGTTCAGTCCGCCGGTCGGTGCCGGAAGCGTATAGTTGTGAGACCGCCCGCTGCGGTTAATTGTCTGATTTGCCATGAATGATCACCCCCGCGTCAAATTTTTCGCCAAAAGCGCCGGCAGCCAGGTTTATGTCCTTTGCCGCCAGCGAAGAGCCGAAGCGCTTGCGGCACTCCTTTTCATACTCGGCATATTCTTCTTCGTAACTCTGTCCGTTTCTCGCCTGCAGGCGCCAGCGGATCGCCAGTTTTACCAGATATTCGTCAAAGACCGGAATGTCGGTGTCGGCGCTGAGCTCCGTCTTCTCGGCAAACATCTGTCCGTCATAGGCAATCACCGCCGACCGATACTGAAACACGATCTTAACGTCGCCCGGCGGCGGCGTCAGAAAACGGAACATCGAATTTTGAATCTTAAATTTCACGTCGCCCGTCGTGTCGTGAAAATACTTCTCCCGCTGCCACTGTTCGGGCGTAACCGCGCCGATAAGCTTTTCCGCACCGTCGCGGATATAAACCGTATTGTTCAAAAGCTGATAAAAATCCGGACAAAACGACGCAATCGGATAATCGCTTTTGCCGGCCACCGTCCGCAAAACTCCGTCCTTGGTCAGTTCCTGCCAGTCACCGTAACGAAGCAGCCCGTTCAAAGCGTCATTGGCAACGCTTAAAAAAATCTTTTCGTTCTGCCCGGTGCTGCCGAACAGCGTCGTCGGCGCCTGCACGCAAACCACCGCCGCCACGTCCTGACAAATCTGCAATATGTTTTTCATTTTTCCTCACTTTCCGTTTTCTTTCTGCCGTTTCCCGTTTTCTTTTGCTTTTTTAAGGACGAAATCTCCTCTTCAAGAAACCTGATCCGGTTCTTATATTCCTCTTCCTTCTTCTGCCATCGCTTAAGCGAAAGGTTGTCCCTGGCCTGTTCCAAAAACTTTTCCGCCAGCTGGCGCTCTTCTTCCAGCCCCAGCTGCCTGGACTTGTCCGGATCAACGGCTGCCAGCGCTTCCACCGTGAAAATGCCGTGCACTTTCAGTGTTTCCACTTCCGCCCGGTTCAAAAAGGCAAACTGTTCCAGCGGCGTTCCGTCCACCACCTGCTTTTTCCCCAGCTGATAACGGGCATATTCGGCCGGAAAACGGCGGATTTTCTCCTCGCTTGCCGGTTGGTCGTATATCTCCGATGTATTGTCCTTGATCCTGATCTCGCAAAAGCAGACAAGTTTAAACTTCGGCAGTCCGTTTTCCCCGACTTCGCCGGTTTTGACCGCCCGGTCATAAAAACGGGCGGCAACGCCTTCTTCGCTGCCGCTGTTGTTGGCAAATTTTTCAAACATCGCAAAATCCATTTTATTCTCCTTAACAAAAAAAACGGCAGTCACCGCCCCGAAATAAAAAAAGAAAGCCCGGACCAACTCCGGGCTTTCCCGCTCAACAAAAGACCGAAACTATTCGCCCTTGTCAATCAAAACGCCCTGCAGGGCGGCATTGGACATGGTCATGTTTCCGGCCCAGCCGACGATCTTGTAAATCGCGTCCTGGTTAACCGCCATCCGCTCGCCGCCGATCACCTTCATGTCGCGGTCCTTGTGGCTGCGCAGATAAATGTAGTTGGTGTTCAGGAAATACATTTTGTCTTCCGGACAATTGCCCCCCTGACCGCCGTCAAACACCACGTCGGCGCCTTTGAAGCGCAGCGAGGTAAAGCCGGCTTCCGCCAGTTTCGGCTCGGTATAACGCTGCAAAGCAGCCAACGACTGCTCAAACATGGAATACAGCGAATTGCCGGCAATGATCAGATCCGGTTTGTCGGAGCCGCGGCACAGAGAAAGATACATCTTATCCATCGCCGGACGCAGGGTTTCCGTGGTAAAGGCCGTCGCTGCGGTCGTCGACTGGTTGCGCCAGAACTCGTTGCCGGAAGTGGCGCGGTTGATACCGCCGACGGTTCCGGTTGCCGGCGCGTCGGCCACCAGCAGGGCCAAACCGCCGATCGCCTTGCCGCTTGCCGCGGTACCGTCGCCGTAAACGGCTTCCGACATCTTGTTGCACATGGTCTTCTGGGCGTTTTCAATCCGTTTTTCAAACAAATCCATAATCTGGTATTTGCCCGAGTTTTTCAGCAAATCCTCGCCGGAAACGGCCACCGGAACCGCACACAACTTAAGACTGTATTCGGCCGCGGTAAACAGCTGTTTCGGAGTATATTCGATCGAATCATACCCCGAATACCAGCTCATGTCTCCTTCGCCGTATTCCAGTTCTTCCAAAATCTTGGAACCGCCGTAAACCAGACGGTTGTGGCCTTTTTCGCGCAGACGGTTCAAAAGGGCGTTGTTTTTGGAAACGGCATCGGCGATTTTGCCGCTGCGGTTTTCCAAAGTCGTGGTAAAAATATCGTTGTAATTTGCATTTGCCATTTTCTTTTTCCTTATAAAAAAATGATTGGTTTTATCGTTTCGTATCCATAATTATTTGTTTAATCTTCAAGTTCCGCGAACTTTCTTTCCAAAATCTGACGCGTGGTCAGTTCCTGTTCGTCATCCGCCGCGGCGGCTCTGCCGCGCGGAGAAAAACCGGCGGCTTTTGCCTTTTTGGCCGCTCTGGCGGCAGCAGCGGCGGCGGCGTAATAACGTTCTCTTTCGTCAAAACGTTCGCGCAAACGCTGCAATTCTTCGCACAACAAACCGATTTTTCTCTCGCAGGCGTCGGCCTTGCCCGGTTTGCCGATAAAATCCGGCTCAAGTCCGTAGGCTTTGGCCAGATAACACAGGGTGTCCCGCGGCGAAGCCTCCAGCATTTCCTCGGCAAAAATCAGTTTTTCGATCCAGTCTCTTGCCGACTTAAATCCGTGACGGCATCCTTTGGACGAAAACTCTTCGTCAAGAAAACGCTTCTCCCGCAGTTCTTCTTCCAGCCGGGCAAAAGCTTTGGCAATTTCATGTTCCCGATAATGCAGATAACGGCGCATTTCCGGGGGAAGAGTCATAAACATCTCTCCCCACTCCTTGCCAAAAGAAGCGGGCGCCTGCAGAAACTCGTCCGCCGGCGCCTCCTCTTCCGTCAATTCCGAAACAAACGGCGCCGTCTGCTCCGGTCTTGATCTCTCATATTTGTCAAACTGTTCCTCAAGGAACCGTCTGGTTTCACTTTTTTGCATACCATATACTCCTTTTGTAATTTCGAATAAACTCAGCCCAGAGTTCTCTGCGCTCAGTCCGCTCATTATTAAGACGCACCGCACGGCGGAAGGCGTCCGAATAATCTCCTGCCGGGGCAAGCCGGCTTTCCTTTAAAAAACGATCGACATCCTGCTGGCAGGATGCCGTCGAACCGTCCGGAAGCACAACTTCCTCCGTCCATTGTTTGTTAAAGTAAGTCACTTTCCGAGCTCCCCGTTTGCCTCCATGTCCAGCTTCTGCACCTTGATTGCCGTTTCCGCGTCAAGCTGTCGGTTTTCAAGGTCAATCCGCTGCTGTTCCAGCTTTTCCTTAATTTCCAGTTCTTTTGCCTTCAACGCGTTTTTCTGCATCTCAAGCGCCAGCATCGGATTTTGCTGCCGCTGCTGCGCCGCCTGCTGCTGCATTTGCTGCATCTGCCGTTGCTGCATCTGCTGTGCCCGCTGCTGTTGTTCCAAAAATGCCGTCACGTCGGCAAACACTTTTTCCAGTACGGTTTCAAACACCCGTCCGCGCGGCAGCGTGTCTACGACGGAATCGATCATGATTTTGTAAAGCGGCAGCAGAAGCGGCTGCTGGCTGACGGTGGAAAGCGCCACCGTCACCATTTCGTTGATCGTCTTAACGGCATTGATCGTTTTGCCGCTTTCCTCCTCGCGGTTAAAAACGGCGTCGGTTTCCACGCTGAAAAGCATTCCCCGCAGTTTTTCGGTCTTCAGGATATTAACGGCCTGATTGACCAAAGCCGCATCCTGCCGTTTGTCCTGATCAAGAAAACCGGCCAGCCGTTCGGGATCAAACATTTCGCAGATGATCTCCGCCTTGATCCGCAGCAGATCACGGATAAAACGCTGCATGTCGTTTTGCCGGTCCTGATTGCGCAACGTCCCGAAATTGGTCTTTTTAACCACCGCGGTCGCCGTATCGCTGCCGTCGGAAGAACCGCGCATGATGTCGCTGACCCCGGTTACGTCAAAAATGCTCGCAATCACGTCCTGCCGGCGAACAGCCAGCTGTTCCAACGCCGTCACGTACTGCTCGATCGGTGCAAAGTCAACGACCCCGCGGATGCCGCCGTTTTCCCGCAGTTTGACAAAGTCGCTCACCGCCACCAGCGTCACGTCTTTGCTCAAAATGTCGGCCAGTTCGGGAAAAGCGTTGTCATAAGCGCCGCTCACCTTCAAAGCCTGCATCGTCAGCTTCATCCGCGAATTGATGCCGTTCAGCTCATTTAACATTTCCCGGATCATGCAATAATCCGGCACCGGGATAATGCTGTTGTTGGTCATGGTGGCGAAAATCGGTTTCGGACAAGGGAAAAAGCCGTTGACGTTCAGCAGATTGTCGCTTACTTTCAGAAACTTGTCGGCAACCGCCCGCGACAGCCAGTAGATTTTGCCCGAAGTCTTGTCCCAGATTTCGTATATGCAAACGTCCTTCCGTCCGCCGCCGTTTTCCGAAAATTCCTCGTCAAACTCCTCCTCGGCAGCTTCCCTGTCCATATAAATTTTGCGTGCGATCCAGGTCACGTCCTCCCACACGCCTACCCGGTCGGTGTCGGTCAGAAAATATCTCGGATCCAGATAAACAGATTCCACTTTTTCTCCGGTTTTGACCGCAATTTCGCTTTCCGGATCAAGCGGATCGGGCTGCGTTTCAATCACCGGCTTGTACTGTTCCCAGACAATCCCGGCACCGGAAATGAGAAAATCGTTCCTCGCATATTTGATCACGCTGTCAAAATCAAACTGCTCCAAATCCCACTTCAGAGCGTTTTCCAACATTTCACAGGCAAGTTTTTCGGCTTTGCCGGCATTTTTGTTGGAACGCTCGACATAAAATTTCGGCTGTTTGAAATAAAGAAACGGCTTCAGCGTTTCGACCGAAGACCAGAAAATGTTGTATTTGCCGCTTTTGCTGCCTTTGCTGTCCTTGTAAAAATCCCTGGTTTCATCCACCAGCTCATAATATTTGGCATAGACCTTTTCCGCTTCGTTGATTTTTTTCAGCCATTCTTCAACCAGACCGCGTTCGTCCGTCTTGTCTTCAGTCATCGCACAACACTCCCAATATACTGTTTTCGCGCACGGCGACCACATCTTTTACCGGCGTTTCCAGCTCATCAAAAACATGAAACAACACCCTGTCGCCCGGTTTTATCCCTTTCACCTGCCCGCCGACGCTTTCCACGACGCCGACGGTTCTCGGTTCGGGGATATCGGAAACCAGCAAAACCCCGCCGGACGTTTTTTCCGCTTCCGGCTCCAACCGGACGAATATCCGGTCGGCAATTGCCTTGATCTTCATATTACCTCCTTAAAAAAAATGTTTTCTCCGCAACGGCATCATTTCCGCACCGCCGTCAGAAAACTATTTGACCCAGTATTTTGATAAATCGCCGCTGACGCCGACAGGCAGCGACACATCCAGCCTTCCGTTGCTGATATTGTTGATTCTGTCATAAATCTGCAACGGACGGTTTGCGAGATTTTTCGCAACCTCACGATTATACCTGACATCAAGCGTATCCCGATACGAAGGAAATTCGGGCTGTAATTCATCCATAAGCTTATACAGCTGCCGGACGTTGTTATCCTCCGCACCGCCGGCCGGGAACCGGTTCAGGCGCACGCCGTCGTCAAGATGGCGCCCGGCAGCCTCCAACACTTTGAAATCGGTGTCCGGAAGATTGACAAAGGCGGAATTCTGAGCCCTGACGTTCTTGATTGCATCCTGTATCGGCGAACTTTCCCGGGCAAGACCGCCGATTTTCGACAAATATATGTTATTGTTCGGAAACATAATCACTCCCAGATCATTCTTCGGCGACTTTGTCGATTTCAAAGACAACGCCGGTCCGGTAAACTGTTCAGCCACATATCTCGGTTTATCGGTCGCAAACTTGTTGAAAATTTCCTGTTCGTTTCTCTGCATCAGCAAATCATACATCGGTTTCTGCCCGTCGGCCTGATATTTTCTCATCGTATAGAGTCTGAAACCTTCCGGTTCCTTTTTCAACATGGAAATATCCGGTGCTTTGAGAGTCCGGTTAAGCGTATGCACCATTTTTTTGCGTCCGTCTTTGGTAAAATGGTTAATGTCGCCATACAGTCCCATACCGCTTTTCTGCGCTTCCTGCCTCAAACGGGTCTGATACTGAGGCAGCGTATCATATTTTAACGGAGTCATGGAAGCGGACGGCAAATTTTCCAGTTTGTTGGTAATGTCCAAAATCTCCAAATCGCCGGCGGAAGCCAGACTGTCGTACTTCTTTTTGCTGGCCGCAATCGCATTGTCCCTTGCCTCCTGCATATTGGCCGGATAACGCGTCGGGATGTTCCCTTCTGACTGCATTTTTCGAGCCATGCGCATGGACTTGTTAAACCCTTTCTCACCGGTAACGCCGTTTTTCATATTGGCAATTTCATTAAAGCTCTTGCTGTGTTTTGCCAAAAACGGTCCCAAAGCCGTCATGCCTTTACGCAGCGTTTTGTCCATGCCGTAGCCGCCCAAGGCGCCGGATATCCCTCCGATCAGCAGATTCTGAGGCAGATCGGCCAAATTTTCCGTAGCAAAACCGGCATTCAGCATCCCGTCAATTCCGCCGCCGACCGCCGCCAGCTTTGAACCTCTCAAACCGGTTTTGATCAGTCCCTTGCCTAAAAGACCGCCGCCGCCGGCAACATTTCCGGCCAGTTCAAGCCCGGCACCGGTTAATTCGTTCAAAAGGCCGATCCCGGCACTGTCGGCAGCTTCCTGCAACCGCTGCTTACGTTCCGCATAGTTTCCGCCCAACGTGCGGTTCAACCAGTCATAAGCACCAAACGTCGCGCCGCTGGCCACCCGTTCCGCTCCCTGCAGCGCCTGACCGCCGACGTCCAGCCAGTCCCCGAGATCCATGCTTTTCAAACCTTCCCACAACGGATTGGCATTATTCCACTTCTCCGCCTGCTGACGGTTCCTTTCCGCCACAATCTCCTGCGGACTCATTCCCCGCGGCTGCTTCGGATCTCCCCAGTCGTCAAGATTCAGACGATTGAATTCGTTATCTATCACCCGGCAGGTTTCCTCATAGGCTTCCCGCTGATCCTTAAATCTGTCATAACTCATTTGCTTGTTCCTTTTAAAAATTAATCAGTTGCCGCGACAGCAAACAAAAAATGCAAAAAACGGCGTTTTGCCGTTTCTCCTTCCCGTCCCTGACGCCCGTTCATAAAAGGGTTACGTTTTTATACCGGTAACCCGCCGTTACAAGACCTTTTCGCCTTGAAAATCATGCTTGCCGAAATTTTCCGTCCCCCGGCAAAGTCGCCGTCCGTTTCAGCAGGCAGACTTCACCAGCCGCCGCCGGACGTTTTATCCGCCAGACTGAACATTTCTTCCACCGACACTCTGCCGTTTCCGTACAGCTTCGGAACGCCGTAGTCATATACCGGCTCGGCAAAAGTCAGAGCCAGCGCGTCGGCCTTGTCCGGCGAACGTCCGAGTTTTTTCTTGATTTCCTCTTTGTCCTCCAGCTGCAGCCGGCCGCGGCCGTCAAACTTTTTGTTCACGCTCACCAGTTCGTCAAACAAATCCTCGTCCGCCGGCAGCTGCGGCGGCGGCAGTTCTTCCAGCCAGCGGTTGATCTTGTCCCACATTTCCGCCCGCCGGTTAAAATAACGATCCGTCTTCAGCGCCTTTTCACCAAAGTAAACGCCGCGGATTACTTCGCTGAACCCTCTGTCTTTCAGAATGTCATACACGCCGGCTCCCTGCCCGCCGATATCCATGAACATCCTGAGCGGACGGTACTCCTCAATAACGTTGGTGGCAATATTGGCCACTTCCACGTTGCTCTGCTTGCTGTAACATTGAAAACCCGTGCACAACCGGCCTTTGCGAAAGCAAAAAGTGGTCTTGTCGTCACCGAAACGTGCAATGTCCAACCCGACCACAAGCGGTGAAGTCGTCGACGCAATCTTCGGCTCAAAAGCCCGTCGCACCGCCGCCGCGCCGATCAGCCGCTCATTACCCTGCGACATCGGCGCTCCCATCCATATATGCTCGTAGCTCTCGGGATTTTCCCGCCGGCATTTTTCCGCCAGATAACGCATTTCTTCGGGACAAAAAGGATTGTCGCAATAGTTGACCCGCCGCAGCCAGGTCCGTTTGTCCGGGTTGGCCGCCACCGCCGTCCATAACGGATCGTTTTCATAAAGCCGGTTCATCGAAATCCAGATTTCCGATCCGTCTTTGCGGATTGTCGGCTCCAAAATCTCCCAGCTTTTTTTACTGATCGTCTGCGCTTCCTCGATCCAGGCAATATCAACCCCTTCCAGCGATTTGATCTTCTGGCTGTCCTGTTCGCGCAGCCCCTTAAAAATAAACCTGGTGCCGGTCACCAGGTTGTCAATTCTGTCTTCATACACTTTATAATCGTTCAGCCCGTAAAAGGCGATCCGGTCGGAAAGCAGCTTATGCACGGAATCTTTGATCGAATCCTGAATTTCGCGCAGACAGGCGATCAAGAGCTTTTTTTTCCGTCCCAAAAGCAGCAGGCTGTCGGCAAAGGCATAGCTCTTGCCGCCGGCCCGGCCGCCGTAACAAAATTTAATCCGGTATTTTTTCATCATCAGCGGCGCAAATATTTCCGGAATGCACGCCGTTATCTTCTTCATTTTTTACCCTCCGTTCCGCTTTTGTTTCACAATCGCCGACAAAACGCACCAGCACCTGCTTCAACTCGCCGTCGGCCGCCCGGTTCTTGGCGTCTCCCTTTTCAACCCAGCCGTGGTTGGCCTTCAAAGCCGTAATCGACATGGACGAATTGTAAAATCCGAGACCGGCCGCGTTCATCAGCCATTCTTCCTGATACAAAACGGCCTTCAGATAGGCCTCGGCAAATTCCGGATGTTTTTCCCGCCATTTTTCCAGCGACCCGATCGCCACGCCGATCTCGTCGGCAAACCGGACAAACGTCGGACACGGCGCCGGCACTTTTTCGCTGACCTCTTCGCTTTTGTCGTTTTTCCTGCTGTACACCGTTCTTGTTTCCCGGATATACAAAGGTGCGTTCTTAAACCATGCCACCAGTTTTCCCGCATATTCGGGACGATATTCGTCTGCCTTTAACTTCTTCTGCATTTTCTCCTGCCGTTTTTTCAACCACCATACCGTCAACGCTTTTCCGCAAAATTTTCCGCGCCGGCGGCAGACGCGCTTTCGCCCGTCCGGTACCCGGCCGCTTCCGCCAACCGAAGGCGCGCCCGCTTCCTTACGCATACGAAAAAGGGCGTCGTAAAAAACGACGCCCCGCTTCAGGAAACAATGAAAACATCGGAAACAAAAATTCCGGCCGCAGCCGGAAACCTGGTCAGATACCAGACCGCCGGAACAAAAAACACTTGTCCGGCGGATAAAAAAAACGGACGAATCGGCAAAATCACCCTATTCGTCCATTATGGAAATAATCGATACCACAAATTGTCGAAAAAATCAAGTCTTTTATGAAAAACTGTGGATAATTTCCGAAGTTATATAAAATTAATAATAAAAATCAATATGCTATGAAAAATATTTTTTAAAACCGTCCTGTTCTGCCTTTACGGACTATCTTGCGCACCGGGACTGCATTTTCCCTGCCGCCTTTTTCCCGGCCGGCAGCCGCCGACAGCCAAACGGCAAAATCATTCGCCCGAAGAACGGGCAAAAAAGCCTGCATTTCTCTTTTGCCCGTTCCCCTGAAACCCCGTATCACATGCCGGCGGCACGGTCTTTTCCGCTATCGTTCGTCAACAATCATTTTCGGATTGTAAACGTCTTCATGCATCGCCTTGTTATGCAAATTCAACAAATATTCCGAGCACCGCTCGACATCGTCAATAACGTTAACCGCCAATATCGTTTCTTTGCTTACGGTTTCGTAACGGCAGAGCAGCGCCTCAATTCCGCATAACAAATTATATGTATTTATTGCCGCCGGCGTATTGATTTTAGAGCGTTCGACCATCGCCAGAAAATGCCGGAAATCACTTCGCAGCTGCTCCGGCCTCTGATATTTGTCATAAGCGTTAACATATTGATATTTTTGAATATTCATAGCTGTATTCCTTTACATTTAAAATCGAAATCAAACCTAATCTAATACACAACTAAAATTTTTAATAATATTTTATTACAAATAATAACAGTTTTTTAAATACATAACCGAACATATACCTTTTTCATACCGACCAATAATACCTTATCAACCGGTCAAGACCGCGGCACAAATCTCGTTTTGCAGCATAACTCATCTCCTGTTTCCGCCGTCCGCCCGCCTTCTCCGTCAGAACGGCTTCCCGATTCTCCAGACACACCTCGCGCACAACCGGCCAAAACTCCTCGGGAATTTGCTTAACCGCCGCAAAATAACGTTCCCGGGCTTTGCAAATCGCTTCCACGTCATCGGCGTTTTTTCCCTTTCCGTCCACCTTTTCGCGGGTGCCGGAAACGCCGACCGACATAAAATGCGACATTTCGCAATCTTTTTGCAGCCTCTTTGCCGCCCGCAGACGATCTTCCCGGGAATATTTGGGATCCCCAAGCTCGAGCCATCCCCGGGCAGCATATTTTTCCAGCAGCGACATCTTATAAACGCCGCGGCTTTTGCGTACATATCCGCGGCGCAGACATTCGGCCTTGTCGATATATCCGTCGTTTTTCACCGTTATTTCCTCCTTAAAACGTTGTCCGTCGCCAGTATATACATTTAATGTAATAAAAGTCAATACCATTTATGTAATTTACAAACCGTTTTTTTTATTACATAATATGTAATAAAAGGAGCAGACATATGAACAACAAATGGACATGGCTAAAAGAATACATGCAGAAAAACAACATCTCGCAGGGAGAGGTCGCCGACGCGCTGCAATGGCAGAAAACCAGGGTATCGGAACTCCTCGGCGGCAAAAGGGATTTTCCCGTCAACAAGGTTTTTCCCGCCGCCCGTTTTTTTAACCTCGATCTGGAGGAATTTACCAAATACAACTCCGGTTTTTCCAGAGAGATCCCTTCTACCGACGGCAAACAGCCGCAAAAGCAGGCGACGGCAGACCTGGTCAAAATCGACATCGTCAATCCGTCCGGCGGCGAAAAGGAACCGGTTTTCCAGACCATCGGCCAACAACTGATCAGCGAAGACGTCTTCCGGGTCCTCACCCCTGCCGCCCCCGACAGCATAAAAGCAATGATTGCCCGCGGCGATGCCATGCAGCCGACCGTCAGCGACGGCGACCTGATCTGGGTCGACGTTTCCATCAAAACCCCTACTTCGGACGGCCTTTACCTGTTTGCGCTGAAAGGAGAAGTCTTTGTCAAAAGGCTGCAGCTGGACAATTTCAACCACTCGGCCGCCATTATCTCCGACAACCCGCTCTATCCGCCGATCGGCATCAGCAAACCGGACAAACTCTCCACCCTCGGCAAAGTCATATCCGTCACCAAAATTTACCGCTGATTCCGTTTCGGCGCCGACAGGGGCTTTTATGCAAAAAAAAACGCGAAAACCGAAAGTCTTCGCGTTTTTTACCGTATCAAAAGCTACTCTGCCGTACTTTTCCCGTTTTCGCTTTTTTCTCCGGCCGGCCGGGAGGAAACCTGATCGCCGTAACGGACTTCAATGTCCATCGGCCCTTTGTTTTGCCGCAGCTGAATGGCAAAATCGATAATATCATCACCCATGTCAATTCCCCACGGCGAACTGTTTTTGGTTCCGCCGTGAAAAACCATTCCCCGGCGTCCGAGCGTATCGGTCGAAAAATCGGGCAGCAGCCAAATCCGGTAGTCGCCCCACACGGCATACCCTCCGGGCCATTCGCCGCGGCCGAAACGTCCTTTCAGCCGTTCCCAGAGGGAAGCGTCGTAATAACGCTGCATCTGGTCAAGCGACACCCACCATTTGCCTTCGGGAATGCGGCTGTTTTCGTTGGTGCGTTCGGCGTTGAATACGGCGAACTGGCGATTCCAGTTATATGTCGGCATATAAAGGAAGGCCGCCGCCGTCAGCAACGGCAGCAGCAAAAGCGCCGTACCCGTTTTCAGGCGTTTCTTTCCGATCAGGAACAGCCCGGCCGCAAACAGCAAAAGCAAAAACGCCAGATATAAAACGTTAAACCAAAGGTAAATTTTCGGATCGGAATACATCCAGCCCCACTGCGGATATCCCCAGTAAACGAATTCGTCCTTAACATATTCCAGGTAAAAGCTGTCGGCCGTCAGCGCCAGATAAACCGCATTCAACACCGCCAAAACCAACGCGCCGCAATACCATGCCGTCTTTTTCATCCCTCAATCTCCAAAAAGAAATAATCATACGTTTCAGCCAGAACAACGTTAAAATAAATCACCAGCGGCGAACCGGCGACAATCGAAAGCCAACTGCCGATTCCCAGTGCCTGTCCGCCGGCCTCAAGGCCCGCGAACAAAAGTTCAAACAGAGCCGCCAGAAAAGTCATCCGCCAGTAATTTCCCTTCGTCCTTGCAAAAGCGGATTTCAGCGAACCGCTGCGGCCGATCAGGGAACTGATCCAGGCCATCATCGGACGGTAAAAGACAAACGGCGCGGTAAGCGTCATAATCACGACCGTAATGCCGTCAACCGTCCGGCTGTCTTCCATGTAACGCTGCAAATAAATGCCGTATTTCTCGGCCCATTCGGAACCGACGCCGAAAAAAGGCGGAATAAGCGGCAGCATCAGCAAAGCCGTCACCACCAGAAAAGTCAAGGCCAAAATTTTGGTGGACGGCACCAGAGTATCAAACAACTTCAGCGTTGCCAGATAAGGACGCCGTTTAAAATAAAAACGGAAAAAGAAACACCAGAAAAGGTAATAGGCCGCCAGCCAGAGCAGAAAAAAAACGTCGTGCCAGCCGTCGATCAGTTCAAAAGCCGCCGTCAGAAACATCATATGCACAACGGCAAAAAGCGTCATCTCGCGGCCGTTGTCACGCATATAGGAAAAACTTTCCGCCAAAAGCCCTTTCAGCGGCATCACTTTAATATCAGCCATAATTCCGTCCTTTTATTACCTTACAGTATGATTAATCGGATCAAAACGCAAGAGCATAGTTTTCCATACGTCATATTTATCACCATATTTCTGCGGCAAAACGCCGTAAGGCTGACAAATGTAAACGGCCCGTCTGGCACTGTCGGCCACCGAACGGAAGTAAACGTCGCGGTTATAACGCGAAGAATCAAGAATATCCACTTTCTGAACCGTTCCGTCGCGGTTGAGATATGCGCGGATTTCAACGATCATGTCCTCAATTCCCATGGCGCCGGGATCAAGGTTCCAGCACTGGCGCAAACGGGCGGCGATGGCATCGGTTTCGGAAATCGACAGTTCGCTGAAATAAGAACCGCCGCTGCCGCCTTCGATTCCCGTATTGGCGGTTTCCGTTCCCTTTTGGATCATCGCCTCGCTGTCGGCGGCGCTCAGGCTTTTTTCCAGCGCGCTGACGGAATCCATCAGGTTTTTCAAGGCGCTGACCTGCGGCGTTTTTTTCTTTTCCGCTTTCTTCGGCGCCGTTTTTTTGCTCTCCGGTTTGGCAGCCGGTTTTGACGGCGTCGGCCGTTTCGGTTCCGGCTTTTTATCGGGCAGTTTGGGTTTGGAAGGCTGCGGCGGCACCACAAAATCCTGTTTCAGCGGCAACGGTGCTTCCTCCGGCACCGGTTCCGACTGACTTTCAATCACGCTCGGCTGTTCAATTTTCTGCGGCTGCGGCGTCGGCTTGGAGCGGGGCTTCGGCTCGGGTTTGGGCGGCATTTTTTTAGCACGCGCCGGCGTTTTGGTTTCTTCGGCAATTTTGGCCTTGGCGGGCAGATTGGTAATCTCCGAAATTTTTACCTGCTCCAGATCAACGATGATCGGCGGCTGGCTCACCACCATATCCTCACGCCAAAACAGCGGCAGATCGACCATAAACAGCAGAAAAACAACCGCGTGTAAGGCAAGGGATTTGTAAAGAGCCGCTTTCATCAGTCCTATTTCTTCTTCGCTGTTTGGTTGGGATCAGGTTCCGTTTTCAGCCCGACTTTGTCAAAGCCGGCGTTTTTCAGCATTGCCATCAGCCCGATGACCCGTCCGTACTGAGCATCGGTATCGCCGGAAATAACCACGCTGATGTCAGGATTAGCGGATCGTACGGCCATAACCTTGGCCACGATTTTTTCAGCCGGAATTTCCTCCTTGCCGATATAATAAAAACCGTCGCTGTCTACGCTGATGTTAAGGGAAGTTTCCTTGCCGGTCAGGTTTTGTCCGCCCACTTTCGGCAGATTGAGCGCAATGCCGGAAGTCATTAGCGGCGCCGCCACCATAAATACTACCAACAGCACCATCATCACGTCCATCAGGTTGGTAATGTTGATTTCGGCGTTGCGGCGCCTGGGCCGACGGCTGCGGCTTTTGTCGGTTGAAACGAAATATACCATTATTCACCTGCCATATCGGCCTTGATCGCCGTATCGTCAATTTCTCGGGACAAAATGCTGGAAAATTCCGCCATAAAGTTTTCCAGCCGGTTGGCATAACGGTCAATATCTGAAGAAATCTTGTTGTAAGCCACCACTGCCGGAATCGCCGCAATCAGTCCGAACGCGGTCGTAAACAGCGCTTCGGCAATACCGGGCGCAATGGCGGAAAGCGAATTGCTCTGAGTCGCGGCAATCGCGTTAAAACTGTTGATAATTCCCCATACGGTGCCGAACAGTCCGACCAGCGGCGCCACCGAACCGGTCGAAGCCAGGAAGCCCATTCTGGTATCCAGTTCGTCCAGTTCCTTGTCCATGGAAACCGTCATCGCCTTTTCGATACGCTGCTGAAGGGAAACGCCGCGCAGGCCGCGATCGGTTTTCGACTTCAGAATATTGGTGCGTTTCCACTCCCGCATAGCGGCTACAAACATGGAAGACATCGGATCTGCGGGCTTGTTGCCGATGCTGTCGTACAACCGGTCAAGCGACCCGCCGGACCAGAATTTGGACTCGAAACTGCGGGAACGCTGCTTCACCTGCCGCAAGGTTCCGATTTTTTCGATAATAATCGCCCATGACCAAACGGAAGCGGCAATCAGCCCGATCATGACCACCTTGGTCACGGTGTCCGAGCTCCAAACCATATCCCACATAGACATCTGCTGGGCAGCTTCTGCTAAATTCTGCGTATCCATTTTCTACCTCATTTTCACAATTAAAATCGGACGCCAGGCAAAGCGCCCCGTTATTTGCCGAAAAGATAACATAAAATCTTAAACAATCAATTAATTTTGCGCAGAAAAAAATTGACAACCGCTGCAGCTTCCGTATAGTTGTACCGCAAACAAATTATTTACAAATTAAAACTATCGAATATGAGAAAATTTTTATCATGCCCGTTTCTTCTGCTGCTCCCGCTTCTGTTTTGCTCTTGCGGCAGAATAAACGAACAACGCCTGATGATTGACTCCGCAGACACCTGCCGGGTAACGAAGGATCAAAAAATCACATTGATCAGCAACGGACAACAGCGGGATTACCACATGCCGTCGACGAAAGACTTTTTCAACGGAAAAGTACTGTTCTCAAGCAGCACTCCCGCCGACAGCGGCCGTATTTACATTTACCGCTGCGATAACAAATTTGCCGCCAGCCGCATCAACATTGAGCATGCAAGAGCCCTTCGCAATGCCGTTGCCGCCGGAAAATATTCGCCGGCCGATATTTTGCCTTCCTGTGCCCTGTGGTTTTTGGCAGCATTCGTCATCGGATGCGCCGCATACTGCTGCCGAGCAACAGACAAACGGATCATGATAACCGTCGGCTCCACCCTGGCCATGCTGTTTTTTGCTTCCACCGGCGGGAAAACCTCGTCTTTTGTCACGGAAGGAACACTCTGGGAAAAAGAAGGTTCATGCATTCGTCTTGACAACGGTCGGTTCATCCTGTCGCAAGGCACCGATATCTGCGACAATTGGCATCTGTTCTTGGGGCAACGCGTTTATGTCTATCGTTACGATGACATTTATTTTGCTTCCGGCGAAAAATTCTCCCCGGCAACTCTGGCATATACGGAAACGATACCGAATTTTACCGGTTTGTATCTTGTCTGCTGGCTTTGCGCCATGGCGCTCGGATATTGGACATATGCCACTGCGGAAGAAAAATTAAAACACCGGCGGTTGTTTGCCCGATAACCGTCCGTGTCAATTATCCCGAAAACACCATCGTGTTTTCGGGATAATATTTTCGCACTTTCCCTCTCCGCCACGCCGGCAAGCCGCTTTTTCATCCTTTTTTCGCTTCCTTAATGCCAATTACTCCGCTTCTCTCAGTCCGTCCAGTCCGTCCGCCCAATTTTTCCCAGCCTTTCCTTTCCGCCACGCCGGTTCCCTCTTCCGTTCTTTTTTCGCTTCCTTAAATGCCAAATGCACCGCTTCTCTCAGCCCGTCCGCCCAATTTTTCCCAGCCCTTCCTCTCCGCCACGCCGGTTCCTTCTTCCGTTCTTTTTTCGCTTCCTTAAATGCCAAATGCACCGCTTCTCTCAGTCCGCCCAGTCCGTCCGCCCAATTTTTCCCAGCCTTTCCTCTCCGCCACGCCGGTTCCTTCTTCCGTTCTTTTTTCGCTTCCTTAAATGCCAAATGCACCGCTTCTCTCAGTCCGCCCAGTCCGTCCGCCCAATTTTTCCCAGCCTTTCCTCTCCGCCACGCCGGCAAACAGCTCTTTCGTCCTTTTTCGCTTCTTTAAATGCCAAATACACCGTTTCTCTCAGTCCGTCCAGTCCGTCCGCCCAATTTTTCCCAGCCTTTCCTCTCCGCCACGCCGGCAAGCCGCCATTCTTGTCAAGATTGACGTCCCCCCACAAACGGACGAAAATTTTGCTTTCCCATATGAAAAGCTGTTTTTTTCGGGAAAAAATCGAAAAAAACATTTTTAATCAAGCTTCCTTCGACGGTTTATACGGACGATTTCTCCCGAACATCCGAATTTGATGTCAGCGCTTATACTTTCCCTGCCCGTAAAGATATGACAAAATTTCTGCCCGGCAATTCCTTCAGCCTGATTTTTCAGGATCAGGGTTGCTTTTTTAAAATCAAACAAAATACGGAGCTACAAACAATGTTAAAAAAAGAAATCAAAAAGCAGTTAAATCGCCTTCTGCGCCGTTGCCGGCACTGCCGTCAAATCGGTGTAGAGGCAGCCGGAAAAGACAGCGGTCTCGACTGGCACCAGATAGATTCGCTGGAACACGGCAATGACAAAACCTGGAACGTTTACCAAAAATTGCTCGACTTTTATGGTAAACAGATAAAAATCGAACTGATCGAACGTAAACGGAAATAGTTCAACCGAAACGGGGAAAACAAAAGCTTTTCCCCGTTAACTTCTGCCGCCTCGCCTCACTTAAAGGCGATCCTTTGCTACCGTTTTTCTTCCCCTGTTTTTCATACTTCCCTTTTTCCGGGCAGCCGGCATTCGCCACCCGCGGCTCCCGACTCTTTCCGTCTGCCCGCTTTGTCTTTGTCCGACAGGTTTCTCCCGGCACCGCTTTTCTGCCGCTGCCGGAAGTTTATCTTCTGCCCTGCCTTTGGCGGCTGCCCGGGCAGACTTGCCGGCCGCATTTTTCGTTCTCCGTTTTCCGCCGTTTCATCTTTCTTTCATACTCCCCCTTCGACCGGCCGGAGCCTTTTGCCGACAACGCCCGTTCTTTTCTTTCGGCAACCTCCGGCGGCACTTTTGCCTATACCCGAATATTCCCGCATGTCCATAGCTCAACAACATACTTCCCGCTGCAGAACAGTCAGCCCAAAAACAAAACCGTCCCGAAAAACGGACACATTTTTCGGGACGGCAGCTTCGTCCTTGTATCGGTTTATCTGCCTTAAACAGCAAACTCCACGAACCTTTGCCCTTTTCCCATCAACCGCTTCGCCGCCTCTTCTGACCAAACGCCCGCCCCGGACACCGTTTACCGGCAGCAGCGCATTTTTTCCGCCAGTTCCGCCGGAATCCTTGCCGGCCGCTTGTTTTTCAACAGCACGTAAACAACCTTTACTTCCAAACTGACCAGCACCTGCCCGTTACGGACAATTTCCTGACAAATCACGGCCGAAGCGCCGCCAAACTCTTTCACTTCGCAGGAAACTTCCAGCAAATCGTCTAAAACCGCCGGCGCTTTGTAATCTATTTCACAGTGACGCACGACAAACCCCGCCCGTTCGTCAGCCGCCAGCCCGGGCTGCTGGTTAAAACCGACCGCCCGAAGAAATTCCGTCCTTGCCCGCTCGGCAAATTTCAGATAGTTGGCATAATAAACAATGCCGCCGGCATCGGTATCTTCATAATATACTCTGGCCGGAAAATAAAACCTGCCGTCTTTCCATGCGCCTGCCGGCGCCGTCGCTTCTGCCATTTCAACACTCCTTTTCAAATTTCTCTGCCGCCATACCGCGGCAGCTTCCGCCATCATACTGTTTTCATTCTCACCGGTTCTTTCAGCCGGCCGTTTCCTTTTCAAACAAATCGTCTTGGTCGTTATACTGACACATGTTTTTCTTCAATCGCGGCAGTCCCAGATATTCACAGCCGACGTCAGTAATCACGCGTCCGCGCGGCGTGCGCTGCAAAAAACCGAGCTTCAGCAAAAACGGTTCCACCACTTCTTCAATCGTGTCGCGTTCTTCCGACAAAGCCGCGGCAAGCGTGTCGGCTCCGACCGGACCGCCGCCGTAATTGCGGGCAATACAGCTGAGATAACGTTTGTCAAACGCGTCCAGCCCGAATTTGTCCACATTGAGCCGGCATAAAGCGCCGTCGGCAATCGCCGCGTCAATCTTTCCGGCCGCCGCCATCGCGCCGAAATCGCGCACCCGGCGCAACAGCCGGCCGGCCACCCGCGGCGTCCCCCGCGAACGACAGGCGATTTCCCGCGCGCCCTCCTCCGACATCGGCACATTAAGCAGCTTTGCCCCTCTCAGCACAATTTTCTGCAAATCTTCCGGAGAATAAAACTCCAGCCGGAGCGGAATACCGAAACGTTCGCGCAGCGGGGTGGAAAGCAGCCCCGAACGGGTTGTGGCCCCGACCAGGGTAAACGGCTGCAAATCGATTTTGACCGACCGCGCGGACGGTCCTTCCCCGATGATCAAATCCAGTTGAAAATCCTCCATCGCCGAATAAAGCACCTCTTCAATCGCCGGATTCAGACGGTGAATCTCATCAATAAACAACACGTCGTTGGTCTCAAGATTGGTCAAAATCGCCGCCAGATCGCCCGATTTGGAAATCATCGGTGCCGAAGTTGCTTTAAAATTGACGTCCAGTTCCTTGGCAATGATTGATGCCAGCGTCGTTTTGCCCAGTCCCGGCGGGCCGAACAGCAACACATGGTCAAGCGCTTCCCGGCGCATTTTGGCCGCCTCGATAAAAATCTTCAGATTTTCGCACACCTGCCTTTGGCCGACGAACTCCGACAGCGCGGTCGGCCGCAAATTAACCGGCGCGCCGGCGG
>OGQU01000944.1_pt1 | contig 27969 bp, 24 predicted proteins | sample 1553341 | NCBI WGS metagenome assembly OGQU01 (sample SAMEA2579920, study PRJEB22360) | human gut metagenome | biome: human gut; feature: human-associated habitat; material: faeces | place: Denmark | collected 2008/2010 | reverse complement strand
GTGTTAAGCACGCCGCCAGCGTTCATCCTGAGCCAGGATCAAACTCTCGTAAAAATATCTCAAACCTGCTTTAACACAGATTCAAAAATCAAGTTCGTTCCAGTTCAAGAAAACTACTAGCTTTCTTATCCCCTTTACTGTTTTAAGGTTCGACATTTAATGTCTGTTCTGAATAATTCTCTTTAGAATTTTCAGGGTTGTTGTCTATTGTTTAATTATCAAGGTTCGTTGTTGTTTTGTTCAACAGCTTGTTTAGTATATCATATACTCAACTGCTTGTCAAGAACTTTTTTAACTTATTTTTCACTTTCTTTTTACAAATCTTTCAAATAATTTGTTTGCGAAAGCTTATATATAATACCATGTATTTTCCGAAGTGTCAAGATGTTTTTTCATCTTTTTTTAACTTTTCTTTTTATACATTTTCCAGTATCATATATGGCCGTAAAAAAACTATCTGAAAGCTCGTTTCAGACAGTTCTCACTGGCCTAACGGAGAAAGAGGGATTTGAACCCTCGCGCCGGTTACCCGACCTACACCCTTAGCAGGGGCGCCTCTTCAGCCTCTTGAGTATTTCTCCAGCGAAAGTAATTATAACAAGCCTTAATGTGAATGTCAATTACTTTTTTCATATTTTTTACATTTTCTTCCCGCGGGTATTTTCACTGCTTTTTCGCTATTCTCTCTGCAATGATTCTAAGTATGATGGTAGATGATATCGATCAGCTGACTTCTCTTCAGTCTTCGAAATTCTTTGTCCGCCATACGGCTCTCTCCTGGTTCTCTTCTTCTGCGTCTTCTTTTATGTCCCTGCCATCCAGTGCGCCATCGATCATCTTGAGCAGTTCCAGTGTCGAGCGGAAGTTCTCTGTCTTTCCTTCTTCCACCCATGTAACTCTTCCCTGCCAGCTGCTGTGTTGTCTTTGTTCTACTCTAATTATGAATGTTCCTTGTTCACCATTATTCTTTAACATCTCTTCATCACTCAACTTTCTTGTCATTTTTATCCGCTGTGTCTTTTCATGCTTTATAAAATAGTGGCTCTCTGTTCCGGAAAACGGATATCCCAACCGGTCAAAAAAAGCATCGATTTCGAAAACTGCTTCCAGCATTCCTCCAATGCGGATCGGTTCGGTCTGATATCTGTGATAAATACGTCCATTTATTTTTTCATCCCGATAATAGTCCACACATAGAATAATTCCCCATGGTGTTCCAATATAATTTCCTGTATTACTCACTTCTCCCGGTCTCCTTTCCCATCTTATTTTCAGGCAGACATTCCTACTCTGAGAATATTTTACCCAACGACATGACAAAGAAACCGTCTAAACTTTTAAAAAAGCAGGTATTTTTCTTAGACTTTTTCAGACTGTCGCATATATCGGAATATGTTGTTATATTATAGCAAAAGAACCATCCTGCCTGCGTCCCGCATGCTGAATAGTTTTTTACCCAAAAAAGAAAGATCTTCAAGTGTTATCTAAAAGGTCCTTTTCATATACTACACTGTTCACATAATATCTCACGCCGGTCCTCTGCCGGTCTGTGAGGAATTTATAATTGATTCTCTTCTGAATTACCGCACAGTCTTCTCTCGTTGTATTGATCAGCAGTACCAGGTATTGTCCCTTGCTGTAATGGTTCACGACATCACTGTTGCGGATCGATGTGCAGATGGATTCTTCCAGTCTCTTTGCCAGTCCTTCCAGCATGGCTCCTTCTTTCATCGGTCTTCCTTTGCTATCCACAATGGTACACAGCATAAGATAGATCGACTGTCCGCTCCGTTCCAGCATCCTCGCCAGATGATGGTAGATTCCACGGAATGTCGGATAGCTGCACAGATATGCCCCTTTCGGGATTCCTTTTTCTTCCAGATTGTGCTGGATGTTGTCCAGTACGTCGTAGGAATGCATCACCTGGTTACCAAGCTGATTCAGGGAATCCAGAAGACGTTTGGACGGTTTTAATCCCCGTTCTTCAAAATATCGTTCTGCCGTTTCGGCGTACAGATCGGTGGCTTCTTCGTATCTTCCCAGCGCAACCATTGCTTCCATGATCAATACCTCCCAATCGGAGAATGGTTCGATATTCGATGCATATACTCCGAGATGTTCAAGCTGTGTATAGTTCTGCTTTTCCCGGTACAGTCCGGCTGCTTCTTCTACACATTCCCGGAACATGTCCTCATACCGTCTTGCTTCAATGGCACCCCAGATCACACTCTGCCGTTTCACAAGGAATTCTCCGGTATAGATCTCGAATATTTTTTCGAGGTCTTTTATCTTTTTATCCGGATTTTTCTCATGTTTTATTCTGTTGTATATCTGGTCAAATTCGGTTGCATCTTCCTGTACTTTGATCTCGTCATTCCAGTAGACGACACCGTTTCTGATCTCTATATAGTTTACATCCGGAAGTCCTGCTTTTTCCAGTCTCTTCTTTGCGTTGTAAATGACGCTCTGAAGGGCATGATGTACATTTTCCACTTCCCGTTCCCCGAACAGCTCCTGTTCCAGACGGTCCCTGCTGACACCTTTTTTCCGTTCATGTATCAGCATCTGCATCATGGAAGCGAACTGTGTCTCTCCTACTTTTCTTCCGAACAGGGATTTTCCGTCATATATCATGGAAAAACTGCCGAATGTCTTAACCTGTAATATTTTTTCTCTCATTTCCCTGTAATCCTTTTATACATTTTCATTGATCGTATGCTGGATTCTCTCTCTTACAATTGCTGCAATCTCTGTTGTCTTCATGTCTTTGTATTCTTCGTAAAGCAGCGGCTCTAAGAAATGTACCTGTACATTGACATGTTCTGTTGTCTTAGAGTCGAACGGCACGAAACAGTTGATCAGTGCTACTGGAATGATCGGACATCTTGCCCTGGTCGCTGCTTTGAAACTGCCGCCTTTGAAGTCCTGTACCTGATTGCCCTGTCTGGATCTTGTTCCTTCCGGGAAGATCAGAAAGTTTCTTCCGTTCTTCACGTCATTGCTGACATTTACGATCACCTGCAGTGACTGACGCACATCTTCGCGGTCGATCATGTATGCCTTCATGCAGGTGAATACCTGCTTGAGAAATGGTACGTCGGCCACTTCTTTTTTGGCGACTACCGCGAACGGGCGCGGGCATGCTTCCATAATGGCGAGCACGTCGTAGAGTCCCTGGTGATTCGGGTAGAACATGAATCCGTCCTGTTCGGGGATGTTCTCCTGCCCGTGTACCTCGATATGGATATTCCCGGATGTATTTGCCCGGTGATCGATGTATTTTAATAATTTATAGTGTTCTTCTTCCGTATATTTGTCTACGTGTCTGGCATGATAGCATAACTTGTACCAGTAGACCGGCACGAAGAAAATATTCCGGAGTACCATCAGAAGGATTCTTCTCATATCTTTGCATACTCCTTGATCGCAGTTTCGTACAGGTTATTGCCTTCGCTGTCGATGACTACGATGAGCGGAAGGTTCTCGACCTGTAATTTACGGATGGCTTCGGTTCCGAGGTCTTCGTACGCAATGACTTCTGAGGATTTGATGCATTTGGATAACAGTGCACCGGCTCCTCCGATGGCTGCAAGGTATACGCATCCGTTACGTACCACCGCATCGATCACTGCCTGGCTTCTCTTGCCTTTTCCGATCATGGCCGTCTGACCGAGATCCAGCAGACGTGGGGCATACTTGTCCATACGGCTGGCGGTTGTCGGACCGGCTGATCCGATTGGGCGTCCTTCTCTTGCCGGAGATGGTCCCATGTAGTAGATTGCCTGGTCTTTGATATCGATCGGAAGTGATTCCCCGCGGTCCAGTGCTTCATCCATGCGCTTGTGTGCCGCATCTCTTGCTGTATAGATGGTTCCTGTGACATATACATAATCTCCTGCGTGAAGAGATCTGGCTGTTTCTTTTGTAATTGGTGCTGTGATATGCTTGTCCATACTTACACCTCCCTGATGATATGACGGTTCACATGGCAGCAGATATTGACTGCAACCGGCAGTCCTGCGATGTGTGTCGGGTATGTATTGACATTCACTGCAAGAGCTGTGGTCGTTCCTCCGAGTCCGCCCGGTCCGATTCCAAGCTTGTTGATCGTCTCAAGCATCTCTTCTTCCAGGTCTTTTACCCAGGCAGTTCCGGAATGGGATCCGGCTTCTCTTGTAAGGGCTTCTTTTGCCATCAGTGCACATTTTTCAAATGTTCCGCCGATTCCTACTCCGACTACCATCGGCGGACAGGCATTCGGTCCTGCGTCTCTGACTGCTGTAAGGATCGCTTCTTTTATTCCTTCGATCCCGTCGGCTGGTTTTAACATGAATACGCGGCTCATATTCTCGCTGCCGAATCCTTTTGGCGCAACTTTTATCTCTACTTTGTCTCCTGGCACGATACTGTAGTGGATCACTGCCGGTGTGTTGTCTTTGGTATTCTCGCGGATGATCGGATCTCCTACGACGGATTTTCTTAAGAATCCTTCTACGTATCCCTGACGGACACCTTCGTTGATGGCATCTTCCAGACTGCCTCCTTCGAAGTGTACGTCCTGACCGATCTTCATGAAGATGACGGCCATACCTGTATCCTGGCAGATTGGGATCATGTCTTCTGCAGCGATTTTCAGATTATCCTGCAGCTGATCCAGAATCTGACGGCCCAGTGGTGCTTCTTCTGTCTCCAGTGCGTGTTTCATTGCTTTGTCCATGTCATCGGCAAGGAAATGATTCGCCTGGATGCACATGTCTTTTATATTTTCTGTGATTGTATTTACATTGATCGTTCTCATCTATATCCTCCTGGGAACATGGAATTTTTTAGAACCTTATGTTCCTGCTCAAAAAAACCTGTCCTTTTTTATTTTACCCTGTTCCAAGATGATATACAAGTTTTTTTCGCCGTGGTATAATGGATTTAACACATTTTTCAGGAGGGATTATAATGACAACAAATGTAGATTTAGAGAAACTTCAAAAGGATGCCGTGGACATCTTTAATCAGGGTTTTGCCTGTTCAGAATCTGTCATTTATGCAATCAAGGAGAATTTTGAACTGGACATGTCGGATGATGCGATTGCTATGAGTTCCGGATTCCCATGGGGGCTTGGCGGAGGCGGATGTATCTGTGGTGCACTCGCCGGAGCAACGATGTGTATCGGATATTTCTTCGGACGTAAGACACCTGGTGATCCTAAGATTAACCGCTGTTTCAAGCTTTCGAACGAAATCCACGATTTCTTCAAGGAATACTGTGGTGCAACATGCTGCCGTGTTCTGACAAAAGGCAAAGAGAAGAATTCTCCGGAACGTAAAGCACAGTGTACAGACTTTGTAGCTGCTACCGTGAAGAAGACTGCGGAGATCATTCTTCGTGAACTTGCTGCAGATGAGGCGGAAAAATAAAAATATTTTTTCAAAAAACGAGGCGGAAATTTTTTAATCTTCCGCCTCGTTTTATATCTTTATTCTTCTGTCTCTACGTTCTCTGCATCTTCTGTACTTTCTTCCGGCTCTACCAGATCATCTTCTGATTCATCGCCTCTACGTACTTTTGCGATACAAGCTACTTTATCGCCTTCCGGCAGGTTGATAAGCTTCACTCCGGATGTCACTCTTCCGAGTTCTGAGATTCCGTCACACTTCATACGGATGATGATTCCCTCCGTGTTGATGATCATGATCTCATTGTCCTCATCTACTGCTTTCACACCTACAACGTTACCGGTCTTCTCTGTGATCTTGTAGCACTTCACACCTTTACCGCCGCGGTTCTGGGCTGTGAATTCATCGATGGAAGTACGTTTGCCCATTCCGTATTCTGACACGATCAGCAGGTCTGTTCCCTGTGAATCGATCTGCATTCCGATCACTTCATCACGGTCTACCAGGTTCATACCACGGACACCCATGGATGTTCTTCCGGTCGGACGTACATCACTTTCATTGAAGCGGATACACTGTCCATACTTTGTAATCATGAATACATCATGATCGCTGTCTGTATATTTTACCTCGATCAGCTCATCTTCCTCACGGAGTGTGATTGCTGCAAGCCCTGTCTTTCTGACATTTGCATATTCTTTGATCGGGGTCTTCTTGATGAGACCTTTCTTGGTAGCCATCAGCAGATATTCGTCATCGTTATATTTCTCGATTGGAATGACCGCACTGATCTTCTCGCCCGGCATTAACTGTAACAGATTCACGATCGCAGTTCCTCTGGATGTTCTGCTTGCTTCCGGGATCTCGTATGCTTTCATGCGGTATACACGTCCGGTGTTCGTAAAGAACATCAGGTAGTGATGTGTATTGGTCATGAAGAGTTCTTCTACATAATCCTCGTCCAGCTTCTGCATACCTTTGATTCCCTTGCCTCCACGGTTCTGGGCTTTGAATGTATCGTGAGACATTCTCTTGATATATCCAAGTTTTGTCATCGTGATGACAACATCTTCCCTTGGGATCAGGTCTTCCATGGAGATATCGAACTCATCGAATCCGATGGATGTTCTTCTCTCATCTCCGTATTTATCACGGATCACAAGGATCTCTTCTTTGATCACGCCAAGTAATAACTTTCTGTCTGCGAGGATCGCACGTAAATGTTCGATCTGCTCCATCAGTGCTTTATATTCTGCTTCGAGTTTCTCTCTTTCCAGACCTGTCAGGGCACGCAGTCTCATGTCTACGATTGCCTGCGCCTGTACATCTGTCAATCCGAAACGCTCCATCAATTCTGTTTTTGCGATCTGGACAGTCTGTGAACCTCTGATGATCTTGATCACTTCATCGATGTTATCTAATGCGATCAGTAATCCCTGTAAGATATGCGCACGTTCTTCGGCTTTATTTAACTCATACTGTGTACGGCGTGTCACAACTTCTTCCTGATGTCTCAGATAGTAGTTGAGCATCTCCATCAGGTTCATGACCTTCGGCTCGTTGCCAACCAGTGCCAGCATGATCACACCGAATGTGTCCTGAAGCTGTGTATGTTTGTATAACTGGTTCAGGATAACATTTGCATTGGCATCTCTCCTGAGTTCAATGACTACGCGCATTCCTTCACGGCTTGACTGGTCACTTAAGTCTGTGATACCATCGATCTTCTTATCACGTACCAGTTCTGCGATCTTCTCGATCAGTCTTGCTTTATTCACCATGTAAGGAAGCTCACTTACGATGATGCGGCTCTTGCCGTTCGGCATCGCCTCGATATCTGTCACCGCACGCACACGGATCTTTCCGCGTCCGGTTCTGTATGCCTCTTCAATTCCTCTAGTTCCAAGGATCATACCTCCGGTCGGGAAGTCCGGTCCTTTGATGATCTTTAAGATCTCTTCGATCGTTGTCTCTTCTTTATCCTCGATCTGGTCATCGATAATCTGTACAACCGCATTGATCACTTCACGCAGGTTGTGCGGCGGGATATTGGTTGCCATACCTACAGCAATACCGGAAGTACCGTTGACCAGAAGGTTCGGGAATCTTGCCGGCAGAACGGTAGGTTCTTTCTCCGTCTCGTCAAAGTTCGGAATAAAATCAACGGTATTTTTATTAATATCCGCCGTTAATTCCATGGAAATCTTACTAAGTCTTGCCTCTGTGTATCGCATGGCGGCAGCACCGTCACCGTCCACAGAACCAAAGTTACCATGTCCGTCTACCAGCGGATATCTGGTAGACCATTCCTGTGCCATATTAACCAATGCGCCATAGATCGAACTGTCACCGTGCGGGTGATATTTACCCATCGTATCACCGACGATACGTGCACACTTTCTGTGCGGCTTGTCAGGACCGTTATTCAGTTCGATCATAGAGTACAGAATTCTTCTCTGTACCGGTTTCAAACCATCTCTTACATCCGGCAGTGCACGGGACGCAATAACACTCATCGCGTAGTCGATATAAGAGGTTTCCATTGTCTGTTTCAGATCCACTTCGTGGACTTTGTCAAATATATTGTCTTCCATCAATCTCTCAGAGATGTAAGTATCTCTGTTCCTCCTTTCTTCTACACGCTGTTATTATACATCCAGGTTCTTGACATATTTTGCATTTTCAACGATGAACTCACGTCTCGGTTCAACTTTGTCACCCATCAGGGTGGTGAATGTAAGGTCCAGTTCACTCGTTGTCTCATCGTCCATCGTTACACGTAAGAGGATACGGTGCTGTGGATCCATGGTGGTATCCCAGAGCTGCTCGGCATCCATCTCTCCCAGACCTTTGTAACGCTGGATCTTATTATTCCCGTCACGTCCGACTTCTTCGATGATCTTGCTTAATTCTTCGTCACTGTATGCATACCATACTTTCTTGTTCTTCTCAAGCTTGTAGAGCGGCGGTTGTGCCAGATATACATATCCCTGCTTGATCAGTTCCGGCATGAAACGGTAAATGAATGTCAGAAGCAGTGTACTGATATGTGCACCGTCCACGTCGGCATCGGTCATGATGATGATCTTGTGATAACGCAGCTTGGAAATATCAAAATCCTCATGGATTCCGGTACCAAATGCTGTGATCATCGCCTTGATCTCGGCATTGCCGTAGATCTTATCCAGTCTTGCCTTCTCTACATTCAGGATCTTACCACGAAGCGGAAGGATTGCCTGTGTCGCACGGTCACGTGCAGTCTTCGCAGAACCACCGGCAGAATCTCCCTCTACGATGTAGATCTCACAATTCTCCGGATTCTTGTCAGAACAGTCTGCAAGCTTTCCCGGAAGTGCCATGTTATCAAGTGCTGATTTTCTACGTGTCAGGTCTCTTGCCTTTCTTGCGGCTTCTCTCGCACGCTGGGACATCACAGATTTCTCCACAATGATCTTACCAACGGCCGGATTCTGCTCAAGGAAAATCTCAAGCTGCCTGCTGACCACATTATCAACCGCACCTCTCGCCTCACTGTTACCAAGTTTCTGCTTGGTCTGTCCCTCGAACTGCGGGTCTTCGATCTTGACACTGATGATCGCTGTCAGACCTTCACGGATATCTTCACCGCTTAAGTTCGGCTCATTTTCACGCAGAAGTTTATTCTTTCTTGCATAGTCATTAAATGTCTTTGTGATCGCATTACGGAATCCGACAACGTGTGTTCCGCCTTCCGGAGTCGTAATGTTATTGACAAATCCATACGTATTATCGCTGTAAGAATCGTTATGCTGCATAGCCACTTCCACAGACACATTATTGACCATGCCTTCACAGTAAATAATCTGCTCATAAAGTGGTGTCGCACTCCGGTTCAGGTAAGAAACGAATTCTTTGATCCCGCCTTCGTAGTGGAATGTTCTTTCTTTTGGTTCTTCCTCACGGTCATCCCTGAGCACGATCTTCAGACCTTTTGTCAGGAAGGCCATCTCACGGAATCTCTGTTTCAGGACATTAAAATCAAAGATCGTTGTCTCGAAAATGGTATCATCCGGCAGGAATGTGACTTTTGTACCTGATTTTCCTTCTTCACATTCTCCGATCACTGCCAGTTTTTCCATAACTTTTCCGCGTTCATAACGCTGCTGGTAGATCTTTCCATCATGGAAGATCTCTACTTCCAGCCAGTTGGAGAGCGCATTTACAACAGATGCTCCAACACCGTGAAGTCCTCCGGATACCTTGTATCCTCCACCGCCGAACTTTCCTCCCGCATGCAGTACGGTAAATACGACTTCTACCGCAGGAAGCCCTGCTTTGTGGTTGATACCAACCGGAATTCCACGTCCATTATCGATAACGGTCACCGAATTGTCTTTATTGATTGTTACATAAATCGTATCACAGAAGCCTGCCAGAGCTTCATCTACGGCATTATCGACAATCTCGTATACAAGGTGATGCAAACCTCTGGAAGATGTACTTCCAATGTACATACCAGGACGTTTGCGGACTGCCTCAAGACCTTCCAATATCTGAATTTCATCTGCGCCGTATTCATGCTGTACTTTTTCTGTACCCATTCTCAGTCCTCCTAGTTTTCTTTCGTTACCTGTCCGTTTTGGACATGGAACACTTTGTTTATTGAAAAGCGGTGATTTACAAAATCCTCAACTCCTGTACAGGTGATCAGGGTCTGTATATCATGTATGCTGTCTAACAGATAGTTTTGCCTGTGTTTATCAAGTTCAGACAATACATCGTCAAGTAAAAGTATCGGTGTGTCATGCGTTGCCAGCCTGACCAGCTCAATCTCCGATAACTTCAAAGACAGGGCAGCCGTTCTCTGCTGTCCCTGGGAGCCATATCTGCGGATATCCATATCGCCGGTCAGAAATCCAATGTCATCTCTGTGTGGTCCCACCGTTGTGCTCTTCATTCTGAGATCTCTGTCACGATACCGTTTCAGTGCCTGTTCAAACGGCAGATCCCCCGTACTTGGCTCATATATGATCCGCAGGCTTTCTTTGCCGCCGGTCAGCTTCTGATGGATCTTCGCAATGATCTCATTGATCTGTGCGACAAATTCTTTCCTTCTGGCGATCAGCCTCTCCCCATATTGTACCATCTGCATCTCCCATATTTCCAGTGTATCTGAAAGTTCTTTCTTACCGCCGAAACTTAACTCTTTCAGCAGACGGTTTCGCTGGTTCACGATACGGTTATAGTTCGACAGGTTATTCAGGTACACCTTATCGAGCTGCGAAAGTTCCAGATCGATAAATCTACGTCTCTCTGCAGGTCCGTTCTTGATGATATTGAGGTCTTCCGGCGAGAAGAATACAAGATTCACGATCCCGAAAAGTTCACTTGCTTTCCGGATCGGCATCTTGTTTATCGCAATCCCTTTCGGGCTGTTCTTCTTCAGGTGCATGTCGATCTGATAACTGATACCATTCTTCTCCACCACAGTCTCAATGTGGGATTCATCCTCACCGAACCGTATCATGTCCCTGTCTTTCGACCCGCGGTGGGATTTGGTCGTTCCGGACAGATACACCGCCTCCAGAATATTCGTCTTCCCCTGCGCATTGTTCCCGTAAAAAATATTCGTAGAACCGTCAAACTCCACATTCAGAAGATCATAATTTCTAAAATTCTTTAATTTCAGGGAATTAACCTTCAATTCTGATCTCTTCTCCGTCAAATAATACGATATCGCCGCCATATAACTTACGTCCGCGGCGTGTATCTGTCTCGCCATTTACCATGACCAGACCTTCCTGTATCACTTCTTTTGCTTCTACTCCGGATTCCACCATTCCCGCAGCTTTTAAAGCCTGCCCAAGCTTGATATATTCACCTCGTAATATAATTGTCTCCATACGTCTTGTACCCTCTCTCAGATATGCATTTCTTTGTATTTTTATGCATATTTTTCTTCTTTTAGCCGTCGTTTTATTATACTCATTGCTATATACTTTTGCAAGCATTCCTGCATTTTATCTTGTTTTTTTATTTCGTACCCGAAAAGGCTCTCTTCAGGTCTTCCTGGACAGTCCTATGCTGCGGAGTTAAAGTTGACCGGAAGGATCAGGTAGACATAACTTTCCGCATCATCCTTGATAAAGCAAGGTGCTTTTGCATTCATCAGATAGATCGTCACTTCCTCATCATCGATAACACGGAGTGCATCAATCAGGAATCTCGGATTGAATCCGATCAGCAGATCTTTTCCTTCTTTCGTGATCATAATCTCTTCATTCATGGATCCGATCTGGGATTTGATTTTTAATTCCATCAGTTCATCGCCGATGTTGATGATAATCGGTTTTTTATCACCTTCTTTTACCAGAAGTGTTGCACGGTCGATACAGCTGAGCAGTTCTTTTTTATTGATTCTTACTTTTGTCTCGTAATCACTGGATAACATCTGATCGATTCTGAAGTATTCACCTTCGATCAGGCGGGATACCACGATGGTATTATCAAATTCGAACACGATATGGTTCTTTGTATATGAAATCGATACCACATTTTCAGCTTCTCCCGAAAGGATCTTACTGATCTCGATCAGGGTTTTTCCCGGTACAACCAGTTTTCTGTCCGCAACACTTTTCTTCAGCGGAACTTTACGGATGGAAATTCTGTGTCCGTCAAGCGAAACAACTTTCAGAATATTGTCACTGATATCAAACAATTCACCGGTCATAAGCTTGTTGCTCTCGCTGTCAGAGATTGAGAAAATAGTCTGACGAATGACTTCTTTCAATGTGAATTGAGAGATTTCGATAGAATCTTCTTTTTCGATAATCGGTAAGTAGGCAAATTCATCACCAGGTTTGCCGGCAATATCAAACTTTGCTTTTTCACAGGTGATCACGGTCTGAAGATTATCTAACGTTTCGATCGTTACTTCATTATCCGGAAGTTTTCGAACGATTTCTGAAAAAATCTTCGCATCGATTGCGATCATACCACGATCAATGATGTCTCCGGAGATCTCTGTCATGATACCAAGTTCCATATCATTAGCTGTTAATTTGATAATATCTGTTGTTGCATCGATTAAGATACATTCAAGGATTGGCATTGTTGTTTTAGAAGGAACTGCTTTGGAAACAATACTGACACCTTTGACCAGATTCGATTTACTGCAGGTAATTTTCATGTGTGTATAACTCCTTTCGCACGTGTGTAATGGATAAATAAATAAAATAGTTTCCGCCTCAGCCGTCTTAGGGGATGTGGAAAAGAGGAAAAGTGCCTCCAGCCCACTGTTTGCAAGGAAAATCGGCTTTGAAAACTCTGTGGAATACGACTGGATTATGTGTGGAACTGTTGTTGAAAACTTTTTCGTTTCTAAAGACAGTTGCAGAAATCCTGTGGTTTTCCCAAGGCTATCCCATAGTTATCCACATATGATAATTAGATTTTCCACATAGTTATTCACAGCTGAAAACAGCAAAATAAGGCTAAGCCGGGTTGATCTTCTTCTTTATGATATTAATAGTGTTAGAAAGAGTCTCGTCCGCCTGTAATTCGTTCTCGATTTTTTCGATTCCATGTTTGATGGTAGAATGATCTTTTCCCCCAAGGATGACGCCGACTGCTTTTAATGAAGTTTCTGTCATATTACGGATCAGATACATGGCAATCTGGCGCGGAAAAACGATCTCGGCGTTACGTTTGCCGCCTTTGAGGTCGGCAATAGACACACCAAAATGATCGGAAACGATATCCAGGATCAGTTCCGGTGTAACTTCTCTCTTATTATCCGAAGAAATGATGTCTTTTAATGCTTCTGCTGCGAGCGCAATATCGATGGATTCGTTATTGTTCAGCTTATAAAGTGCGATCAGCTTATTAAGAGAGCCTTCAAGTTCTCGGATATTTGTCTTAACGTTCGTTGCGATATACTCGAGTACATCATTCGGAATGTTATATTTTTCCAAATGATCCAGTTCGATCTTCTTCTGAAGAATCGCCATACGGGTTTCATAGTTAGGTGATGAAATATCAGCGATCAGACCCCACTCAAAGCGCGTACGAAGTCTGGCCTCCAAAGTCTCAATATCTTTCGGCGGCTTATCAGACGATATGATGATCTGCTTTCCGGAAGTATGCAGATGGTTAAATGTATGGAAGAACTCTTCCTGTGTACTTTCTTTTCCTATAATGAACTGGATATCATCAATCAAAAGTACATCATTATTACGGTATTTATCGCGGAATTTCGACATTGCGGACTCGTTTCCGGCGGTTTTACCGTTCTTCAGAGCTTCGATCAGCTCATTTGTAAATGTCTCACTGGTTACATAGAGTACTTTTTTCTTTGGATTCTTGTCCAGAATAAAATGCGCGATCGAGTGCATCAAATGGGTCTTTCCAAGTCCAACACCTCCATATAAGAAGAGAGGATTGTATACTTCTCCCGGAGATTCGGCAACAGCAAGGGAAGCTGCGTGGGCGAAATTATTATTCCCGCCGACAACGAAGGTATCAAATGTATACTTCGGATTCAGCCCGGCTTTCTCCGCAGCACTTTTGCTTTTTTTCTTCTGATTCGCTTCAATGGCCATATTCTGGATCTCATTCAGTCTGTCATCATCTTCCGAAATGAAGACAACGTCATATTCAGTTCCGGTAGTCTCCGCAATGCATACCTTTAATGGAAGCTGATATTTTTTCTCTATATATTCTACACTCGCATTCATATTTACTAATATAAATACGGTATTGTCTACAACATCGTAGACCTTCAACGGTTGTATCCATGTATTGAATGATACATTGGATAACTCGTGTTCTACCCTGAGATGTTCGATAATTTCAGGCCATTTTTCCTTTACTGTATTCATCATATTTACTCCTAATCTGTCTGATTCGCGGATTTTCACCTATAAACCCACTCTTCTACATTGTACATCAAAAAGTTGCTTTAGGCAATCTTTAATCGTGCACTTTGATGCATGTGAGAAACTGTGGAAAACTCAATCCCAATTATCAACATAGTAAAAATGCGTATGTAAAGGGGAAAAAACTAAAAAAATATATGATTTCCACACGTTATCCACAGAAATCCACAAAGTTTTCCACAAAATGTGGATAAATATATTTTAAAAATTTGCGGAATTGCTTGACGTAGAGCGGTTTTTTTAATATAATCAAGGCTGATGTCTTATGAAAATTAGGGAGAACATCCCTTGGAATAAAATAAGGAGGTGGATATCCATGAAGATGACATTCCAGCCAAAAAAGAGACAGAGAGCTAAAGTACATGGCTTCAGATCTAGAATGAGCACAGCAGGTGGAAGAAAAGTACTTGCTGCAAGAAGAGCAAAAGGAAGAAAGAAATTATCAGCGTAGGCCGCATATATGTGGCCTTTTCTTCTACTCAGAATAATTAGGAGAATCACACAATGAAGTATTCCGAATCACTGAAAAAGAACAAAGATTTCCAATATATATATAGAAAAGGGACATCTTATGCCAACAAATATCTGGTTATGTATGTACTGGAGAACGGGACAGGTCAGAATCGATTAGGAATATCTGTAAGTAAAAAAGTAGGAAACAGTATAGTACGGCACAGATTAACGAGGTTAATCCGCGAAAGCTATAGATTACAAGAAGAACGGTTCAGATGTGGATTGGATATTATTGTTATAGCAAGAATAGGCGCCAAAGGAAAAGGTTATAAAGAGATTGTCGGCGCAATGCTCCATCTGGCCCATCTTCATAAGATTATAGATGAGGGGTAACGTATTATGAAGAAGATTCTGCTCACTGGTATCAGATTTTATCAGAGATATCTGTCTCCGATAAAGGGCGGTTCCACCTGTAAGTTTTATCCGACTTGTTCTCAGTATGCGAAAGAAGCAATTGAGAAATACGGTGCGTTAAAAGGGGGATGGCTGGCAGTGTGGAGAATTCTGCGCTGTAATCCGTTTACCAGAGGAGGGTACGACCCTGTTCCTTAAAAAGATTACAACTACATATGGAGGAAAAAATTATGGTACCAAGTTTACTGACTGCTGCTAACTGGCCGATCGTCGGACAACTTTGCTGGATTCTGGGTAAGGTAATGAACTTTATCTATAATTTCCTGGACAACTGTCTGCCAAGCGATAATGGACTGGTAGGTCTGTCAATCATTCTGTATACGATTTTTGTGTATACGTTATTACTTCCACTTACAGTACAGCAGCAGAGAACATCGAAGATGTCATCTGTTATGAATCCGGAGATTCAGGCTATACAGAAGAAGTATAAGAATAAAAAAGATCAGGCATCAATGATGAAACAGCAGGAAGAGATTCAGCAGGTGTATGACAAATATGGTACATCGATGTCAGCAGGATGCCTTCCGTTACTGATTCAGATGCCGCTGTTGTTTGCTTTGTACCCGGTTATCTATAATATCCAGAAATATGTTCCGGAGATCAAGACAGCTCCAAAAGCAGTAAATGTATTCCTGACCCTTCCTGACCTGACCATCTCACCTATGCAGATGATCAAGAACAGCGGGGACTATGGATTTGCACCGGTTGTTATTATTATTACTGCAATCTTGCTTCCGGTATTATCTGGTCTGACACAGTACGGAAGTATCAAGCTTTCACAGGCTATTTCCGGACAGCAGCTTGATAAAGATAACCCGATGGCATCTACGATGAACACGATGAATGTGACAATGCCGCTGTTCTCGGTATTTATGGTATTTTCACTTCCGACAGGTATCGGTCTGTACTGGATCGTCAGTGCGGTAGTACGTTGCGTTCAGCAGATATTTATCAATAAGCATTTAAGCAAGATGTCTGTAGATGAGATCCTGGAGAAAAATAAGGAAAAGGCTGAGGAAAAACGTGTAAAACGTGGCGAGAAGAATGAACGAATCGCAGCAATGGCTCAGACGAATACCAAGAATATGAACAACCAGGCATCCATGAAAAAGCAGAGTACATCTAACTTAAGTGAAAAAGAAAGAGAAGCCAGAGTGGAAAAAGCGCACCAGAAAGCAGACAATGCGAAGAAAGGAAGTCTCGCATCAAAGGCAAATATGGTGAAGAAATTTAACGAAAATGATTAGGGGGCGGCTGTAATGGAGGATTACATTACCTTATCAGCAAAGACACTGGACGATGCGATTACAGAGGCACTGGTTCAGTTAGGCGTAACAAGTGATCGTTTAGATTATATTGTTGTTGAAAAAGGAAGCGAAGGTTTCCTTGGAATCGGAAGAAAGCAGGCTGTGATCAAGGCCCGCAGAAAACAGGAAGAAAAACCGGTTGAAGAAGTTGTAAAAGAAGAGCCGAAAGTGGAAGAACCGGTAAAAGAATATTCACACGCCAGAAAACCGGCGAGAGAAGAGAAGCCGGAAGTAAAATCTGTTCCAAAGAAAGAAGCAGAACTTGCAAAGGTGGAACCACAGACGATCGAGACATGTGAGAAATTCATCTATGATGTGATGAATGCAATGGGCATGGAGGATGTAAAAGTTACATCTGCTGTAGATGAAGAAGGTGCACTTTCTATTAATATGGAAGGAAGCAATATGGGTATTCTGATCGGAAAACGAGGACAGACACTTGATTCTCTGCAGTATCTTACAAATCGTGTTGCCAATAAGATGCAGGATGGATATGTAAGAGTGAAACTTGACACAGAGGATTACAGAAGAAGAAGAAAAGAAACACTGGAAAATCTTGCAAAGAATATCGCAAGTAAAGTTAAGAGAACAAGAAAGACAGTTTCTCTTGAGCCGATGAATCCATACGAGAGAAGAATCATTCACTCTGCGCTGCAGTCTGACCCGGCAGTATCCACACACAGTGAAGGTGAAGAGCCTTACAGAAGAGTTGTGGTAACACTGGTAAGAAACAGAAATAACCGATAATTAAGAGACAGGGGTCTTTAAGCGGCCCTTGTCTTTTTTGATACCAAAGTATGGAGGAAATATGGAACAATTATATAATTCCACAATTGCCGCAATATCTACGGCAATGAGTAATTCCGGGATCGGAATTGTACGAATGAGTGGTTCGGAAGCATTTCAGATCGCAGACCGGGTGTATAAAGGGAAAAAAGAGAAGAAGTTATGTGAACAGCAATCACATACGATCCATTATGGGTATATGGTTGATGGAGATCAGGTGATCGACGAAGTACTGGTCATGCTGATGCGCGGGCCGCACAGCTACACCGGTGAAGATACGGTGGAGATCAACTGTCACGGCGGAGTCTATGTGGTAAAGCGTATTCTGGAGCTTCTGATCAAAAATGGTGCGCGCCCGGCAGAGCCGGGAGAGTACACCAAGCGTGCGTTTCTAAATGGCAGACTGGATCTTTCACAGGCAGAGGCTGTCGGGGACCTGATCGCATCGCAGAACGAATATGCTTTACAGAGTTCAGTGAGCCAGCTTAAGGGCAATATCAAAGATAAGATTGGTGAAATGCGTGAAAAGATCCTGTATCACACTGCATTTATTGAGACCGCACTGGATGATCCGGAGCATATCAGCGTTGATGGATACGGGGAAACACTAAAAAAAGTGGTTGATGAGATCATAGAAGCAATGAAAAGATTGCTAGATAGCTGTGATGATGGTAGGATTATAAAAGAGGGCGTACGCACAGTCATCCTCGGAAAACCGAATGCGGGGAAATCATCCCTGTTAAATGTACTTCTCGGTGAAGACCGGGCAATCGTTACAGATATTGCAGGTACAACCAGAGATGTATTGGAAGAACACCTGAATCTGAAGGGAATTTCTTTAAATATCATGGATACTGCCGGCATCCGTGATACGGAAGATGTGGTAGAAAAGATCGGTGTTGACCGTGCAAAAGAATATGCAGACAAGGCAGACCTGATCCTGTATGTGATCGATGCATCCAGACCGCTGGATGAAAATGATGCAGAGATCCTGCATCTGATCAAAGGAAAACGTGCGATCATCCTGCTGAACAAATCCGATCTGGATATGCAGGTGAAAAAAGATCAGGAAGAGCTGCCGGAGGAATTCCCGGTGATCGAGATCTCCGCAAAGAATGTGGAGGGGATCGGAGAACTGGAAGATACGTTAAAGGAGATGTTCTTCCAGGGCGAACTGACATTTAATGATGAAATCTATATTACGAATGTGAGACAGAAAACAGCACTTCAGGATGCATATGCCGCACTTGAACGTGTGAATGACAGCATTGCCGCAGATATGCCGGAGGATTTCTATTCGATCGATCTTATGGATGCATATGAAGCTCTCGGCAATATCACCGGCGAAACGATAGGAGAAGATTTGGTTAATGAGATATTCAGCAAATTCTGTATGGGAAAATAAAGATAAATATGATGTTGTCGTCATCGGTGCCGGACACGCAGGATGCGAGGCGGCACTGGCAACGGCGAGACTTGGATTTCAGACACTGGTATTTACCGTAAGTGTGGACAGCATTGCGATGATGCCGTGTAATCCGAATATCGGAGGAAGTTCCAAAGGTCATCTGGTAAGAGAACTGGATGCCCTTGGCGGAGAGATGGGAAAGGTCATCGACCGTACATTTATCCAGTCAAAAATGTTAAATAAGTCCAAAGGCCCGGCGGTACATTCGCTTCGTGCACAGGCTGATAAGGCGGTCTATAGCAGAACGATGCGCCGTGTACTGGAAGCGCAGGAGAATCTTGAGATCAAGCAGGGAGAGGTGGCAAATCTCCTGGTGGAAGATGGAAAGATTATCGGAGTGCAGACATTTTCGGGTGCAATTTATCACTGTAAGGCGGTTATCATCTGCAGCGGAACTTATCTGAAGGCACGTTGTATCTATGGGGATGTGAGTCAGTATACCGGTCCGAACGGACTGCAGGCGGCCAATCATCTGACCGATTGTCTGAAAGAACTGGGAATTAAGATGTACCGTTTCAAGACAGGAACACCTGCCAGGGTAGACCGTAAAACCGTGGATTTCAGCAAGATGGAAGAGCAGTTCGGAGACGAGAGGGTAGTGCCGTTTTCATTTACTACGAATCCGGACGATGTGCAGATCGATCAGGCTTCATGCTGGCTGACTTATACAAATGAGACGACACATGATATCATCCGTGCCAATCTGGACAGATCACCGCTGTATTCCGGAATGATCGAGGGAACGGGACCGAGATACTGTCCGTCGATCGAAGATAAAGTTGTAAAATTTGCAGATAAAAAGCGTCATCAGGTATTTCTTGAGCCGGAAGGGCTGGAGACGGATGAGATGTATATCGGTGGTATGTCGAGTTCGCTGCCGGAAGATGTACAGTATGCCATGTACCGCAGTGTTCCGGGGCTGGAGCATGTGAAGATCGTAAGAAATGCATATGCGATCGAGTATGACTGTATTGATGCAAGACAGTTAAAACCATCCCTGGAATTCCGTAACATCAGTGGATTATTCAGCGCGGGACAGTTCAACGGAAGCTCCGGCTATGAGGAAGCTGCCGCACAAGGGCTTATAGCGGGCATAAATGCAGCCAGAAAGCTGCAAGGCAGGGAATCCCTGGTGTTAGACCGTTCAGAGGCTTATATCGGCGTTCTGATCGATGATCTGGTTACAAAAGAAAGCCATGAGCCGTACCGTATGATGACTTCCAGGGCAGAGTACCGTCTGCTTCTGAGACAGGACAATGCGGATCAGCGTCTGACGGAAAAAGGCTATGAAGTCGGTCTGATCTCACAGGAGCGTTACGACCGCCTGAAGGAAAAAGAAAGGCTGATAGAGTCGGAAATCGAGCGGTTAAAGAATGCTTATGTCGGAACCAGTGAAAAGGTACAGGAACTCCTGGAATCCTATGAAAGTACACCGCTGAATTCCGGAAGCAGTCTGGCAGAATTGATCCGGAGACCGGAATTGTCTTACGAAGCAGTTGCAGATATTGATGTGACCCGGCCAAAATTGCCGGAAGATCTGGCGGAAGAAGTAATCGGACAGGTGGATATTTCCTTGAAATATGACGGTTATATCCAGCGTCAGAAACGCCAGGTAGAGCAGTTCAAGAAGATGGAAAATAAGAAAATTCCGGAAGATATGGATTATGATGCAGTGAACAGCCTTCGTATCGAAGCAGTTCAGAAGCTGAAAGAGTACAGACCGGTGTCGATCGGACAGGCGTCACGCATTTCCGGTGTGTCTCCGGCTGATATCTCGGTGCTGCTGGTATATCTGAGTGGAAATCACAGATAAAGTGCAGAGATACAACGGATTACAGTGGTAAATATATTTATATTTATGTTATAGAATAATATAAATATAATCATATGGTAAATATAATAATAAGTATATAAAATGAATAACATGAAAAATCATACATTTTATATACTTATTGATTTTGAAGAGAAATAAGGAGAAAAATATGGACCAGATTTTGAAAAAAAGCCTGGAAAAGATAGGAATAGAGATCACGGACCGGCAGAAAGAGCAGTTCGATGCCTATCATAAGCTTCTTGAAGAGTGGAATAAGGTGATGAACCTGACCGGAATCACAGAATATGAGGAGGTTGTGGAAAAACATTATGTAGACAGCCTTTCTATTGTAAAAGTCATGGATATAGCTAAGGTAGATCAGGTGATCGATATTGGTACGGGGGCGGGATTCCCGGGATTACCGCTTAAGATTGCATTTCCGCATCTGAAAGTGACATTGCTTGATTCGTTGAACAAAAGAATTAAGTTCCTGAATGCTGTGATCGAAGAACTGGGATTGGAAGATATCCACACAATTCATGGAAGAGCGGAAGATTATGCCAAAGATGCAGCATATAGAGAACAGTATGATCTGTGTGTGTCCAGAGCAGTTGCAAATCTGGCAACGTTGAGCGAATATTGCCTGCCTTACGTAAAAGTGGATGGTATGTTTGTACCTTATAAATCGGGTGAGATTGATGAAGAAGTAAAAGAGTCATCGAAAGCGGTAAAGATACTTGGCGGTAAGATTGAAGACGTAGTAAAATTCGAGCTTCCGGGAACAGACATCGGCAGATCGTTCGTGAAGATCCACAAAGTGAAGAATACAGCAAAGAAATATCCACGAAAGGCTGGAATGCCTTCCAAAGAGCCGATCCGGTAAGAAAAATAGCAATTTGATAAGAATTTTGTGAAAACAAGAAAATGTAAAAGGGGTAATGTTTCATGTGAAACATTACCCCTTTTGTAAAACTTAATATTATTTGCTGGTGATACAGGCAGAATACTAGCAGTTGTCGCTTAGCAATATGTCTATCTGCTCTAAAAATGCATCAGCATTTTCCCGCTGCGGCAGTAATCCACAGCCTGCAATTTCAATATGCTCAATGGATGGGAGAACATTACAGTATTCTTCAGCTTTTTCGAAAGTTTCCGGTGCATTTTTCCCGGAAATCACGGCAATGGAAGTTGTAAGTCCTTCGAGACAATGAGCAATATTTACTGTTGTATAATGACCTAAAATGCTTGAGTAGAGATATCTGCATTCAGGAGAATCCGAAAGTGCAGTGTTACGTGCGCCAACATTATAGATGAATGTTCCATATATAGGAAGATTTATAATACTTGCGAGCAGCTTTGACTTATGGTTTGGTGCTTTTGCAAGTGTACGGATGCTTTCCGGACAAACAAAGATTATATGACCAATCTGATCGGCAATGTTCTGACAGGCAGCTGTTACAAAAGAAACAGATGCTCCGGTTGCAACGATATCTGTCTTTTCTCCAATGATATCGCGAATGAAATCAGTGAGAAGCTGGACATAGAGATAGCAGGTGTATGTGATGGAAGGTTTATCAGATTTTCCGCATCCAAGAAGATCTATGGTATACACAGTGTGTTCTCTGGAAAGAGTATCGATTACTTTGTCCCATTCCATTGAAGAACTGTAATGATTCAGATCATGGATGAGGAGAAGAGGAGAGCCGCTTCCTGTCTTTTGATAATATATATTTCCAAATTTCCAATTGTAGTAGTTGGATGAGTCTTCTTCTGAGTGTTCATCAGAGGTGTTGAATATGAATTTGTTTATTACGTGGAACGCCAGGGTTGTTGTTCCGATTGCTGTCGAGATGAACAATAATGTCTTTTTCCAGTTCATGTTGATACCTCACTTTCTTACTACTAATTATACTATATTTACTTATAAATTGGAAGATTGCCTTTGCAAAATGAACGCAAAATGAACATCTGTGTAATCAAAGAAAATGTTTCACGTGAAACATTAAAAAATAAAAAGAATGGAAAAGCATAAAGATAACGAAAATAACAAATAGAACAGATTCATATTTATGAAAAATGGAAAAACTATGTTTCACGTGAAACATTTTATGGATAAGTACCTGGAAAAGTGATATACTAATATCATGTAAAAAAAGGGAAGGTGATAATTAAATGGGACGAGTTATAGCCGTTGCGAACCAAAAAGGTGGTGTTGGAAAGACAACGACAGCTATTAATCTGTCGGCATGCCTTGCTGAAAAAGGCCAGAAAGTTCTTGCTATCGATATGGATCCGCAGGGAAATATGACGAGTGGATTAGGAATAGACAAAGATGAAGTTGAAAAGAATATCTATGATCTTATGATTGGACAGGTTGGTGTAGAGGAAGTGCTTCAAAAAGAAGCAATTGAAAACCTGGATATTATTCCGACAAGTATTGATCTGTCAGCGGCAGAGATTGAATTGATCGGTGTGGATGATAAAGAATTTATCATCAGAAACGCTATTGCACCAATCAAAGACAATTATGATTATATTATTATTGATTGTCCACCATCGTTGAGTATGCTGACAATTAATGCTATGACAACAGCTGATTCGGTGCTGGTACCGATTCAGTGTGAGTACTATGCGCTTGAGGGATTGAGCCAGTTAATACATACAGTTGAACTGGTGAAAGAAAGATTGAATCCAATTCTGAAAATAGAAGGCGTTGTATTTACAATGTACGATGCGCGAACGAATCTTTCACTTCAGGTTGTAGAAAATGTAAAAGAGAACCTGCAACAGAACATCTATAAAACGATTATTCCTAGAAATATCCGGTTAGCAGAAGCACCAAGTTATGGAATGCCAATCAATCTGTATGATCCAAAGTCTACAGGCGCAAGCGCATACCAGAGACTTGCTGATGAAGTGATGAATAGAGAGTAACTAAAAGATGTGATGTAGGAGGGAACGAATGCCAATTAAGAAAAAAGGTTTGGGAAAAGGTCTGGACAGTCTGATCCCAGATAATAAGAGCATAAAGTCTGTAACACCTGACAAATCTGCTGAAGTAAAGAAAGAAGCAGAAGAAAAAGCAGGCGTGCAGACGATGAAGATCAATGAGGTTGAGCCGAACAGGGATCAGCCGAGAAAGAATTTTGATGAAGATGCTCTCCTTGAACTTTCGGATTCCATCAAACAGTTCGGTGTATTACAGCCGCTGCTTGTTCGGAAAAGAAAGGATTACTACGAAATCATTGCCGGTGAAAGAAGATGGAGAGCTGCAAAACTTGCCGGGGTAAAGGAAGTTCCTGTAATTGTAAAAGAATATACAGATCAGGAAATTCTTGAAATCGGTCTGATTGAAAATATCCAGAGAGAGAACCTGAATCCAATTGAAGAAGCAATTGCATTTAAGAGACTTCTGGAGGAATTCAATCTGAAACAGGATGAAGTTGCAGAACGAGTATCGAAGAGTAGAACTGCGGTAACAAACTCTATGAGACTGTTGAAGTTAAGTGATAAAGTACAGCAGATGATAATTGACGATATGATTTCTACAGGGCATGCGAGAGCGCTTCTCGCAATTGATGATCCAGAACTTCAGTATACACTGGCAAATAAGATATTTGACGAAAAACTCAGTGTGAGGGAGACTGAGAAGCTTGTGAAAGAGATCAAGAATCCGAAAAAACCAAAAGAGAAGAAGGTAATGGAGAATGCGTTCATTTACCAGGATCTGGAAGAAAAGATGAAAGGTGTATTCGGAACAAAAGTCAGTATAGCATCAAAAGGAAAGGGAAAAGGTAAGATAGAGATAGAATATTATTCAGATGATGAATTAGAACATTTGTTCGATATGATGATGAGCATTAAAAGAGGAGAGTAATTGAATATGGATAGCAAAATACTGAAAGCACTTGGTATCGATCCGGCATTGATATTTTTATTTTTGCTGGTACTGATTGTTATATTATTCGTTCTGTATGTAAATGTAACAATGAAGTATAATCGGTTGAAAAGCAGCTATACGACGTTTATGCGTGGGAAAGATGGAAAGACACTGGAAGAAAGCATGATGTCAGGATTTTCGGATGTAGAAGCAATTCTGAAATACACAAAGCAGAATCGTACAGACATCCAGAAGCTGAACAAGAAGATGGAGAAGTCTTACCAGAAGGTTGGTATTGTCAAGTATGATGCATTTAATGAAATGGGTGGAAAGCTCAGCTTTGCACTTGCAATGCTGGACAATAATAATACCGGATGGATCCTTAATGCAATGCACAGCAGAGAGGGCTGTTACACTTACGTAAAGGAGATTGTAAAAGGGGAGAGCTATGTAGAACTTGCTGAGGAAGAAGCAGAAGCACTGGATAAGGCTATTTTCGAAGATGGATATGAAGACGAAGTCAATAAGGCAGTTGCTTCTGTAACAGGAAGTATGAAAATGGCAAAATCCGGTTCGGCAAAGACCGGAAATCAGAAAAACAGTAATGCAAGAAGTGCAAAGCAGGCATCTGGAAAGGCAAATAATGGGAGAATTCTAAATACAAGAACCAGCAGTATGCGTCCAGATATGGCAAGACCTGAAAAAAATAGAAAATAGCAGATCATATAACAGATATGAGAGCAGGAGGAGTTTAGAAAAATGTTAGATATCAAATTTGTAAGAAATAATCCGGATGTGGTAAAACAGAACATCAAAAATAAGTTCCAGGATGAGAAATTACCTTTGGTAGATGAAGTAATAGAACTGGATCAGAAGAATAGAGATATTAAGGGAGAAGTAGAAGCACTTCGTGCAGAAAAGAATAAAATCTCTAAACAGATCGGTGCATGTATGGCACAGGGAAAGAAAGAAGAAGCGGAAGAATTAAAGAGAAAAGTAGCTGAGAGTGCTGCAAGGATCGAAGAACTTTCCAAAGAAGAAAAAGAAGTAGAAGAGAAACTGAAACAGAATATGATGATCATTCCGAACATCATCGATCCTTCTGTACCAATCGGAAAAGATGACAGTCAGAATGTAGAAATTGAAAAATTCGGTGAGCCTTTTGTTCCTGATTTTGAGATTCCATACCATACAGAGATCATGGAAGCATTTGACGGAATCGATCTTGAGAGCGCCGGAAGAGTAGCGGGAAATGGATTCTATTATCTGATGGGTGATATCGCAAGAATTCATTCTTCTGTACTTGCATATGCAAGAGACTTCATGATCAATCGTGGATTTACTTACTGTGTACCACCTTTCATGATCAGAAGCAACGTTGTAACAGGTGTTATGAGCTTCGCAGAGATGGATTCCATGATGTATAAGATCGAGGGAGAAGATCTGTACCTGATCGGAACAAGTGAGCACTCTATGATCGGTAAATTCATCGATACAATGCTGGAAGAAAAACAGCTTCCACAGACACTTACAAGTTATTCACCATGTTTCCGTAAAGAAAAAGGAGCTCATGGTATCGAGGAACGTGGAGTATACAGAATCCACCAGTTCGAGAAACAGGAAATGATCGTTGTATGTAAACCGGAAGAAAGCAAGATCTGGTATGATAAATTATGGCAGAACACAGTAGATCTGTTCCGTTCACTGGATATCCCGGTACGTACATTAGAGTGCTGCTCAGGTGACCTGGCAGATCTGAAGGTAAAATCTTGTGACGTGGAAGCATGGTCTCCAAGACAGAAGAAATACTTCGAAGTAGGAAGTTGTTCTAACCTTGGTGATGCACAAGCAAGAAGACTTGGTATCCGTGTCAAAGGTGAAGACGGAACAAAATATTTCGCACATACACTGAACAATACAGTTGTGGCTCCACCGAGAATGCTGATCGCATTTCTGGAAAACAACCTTCAGGAAGATGGATCTGTTAAGATTCCTAAGGCATTACAGCCATACATGGGCGGAACAGAGAAGCTTGTACCTAAAAAATAGGAAGTTATAAGGATAAGCGTATGCATCAATATTTGAAATCCATTGGATTTGGAAATATCAGAGACAAAAAACAGTTAATACAGATTATAAGAGATGTGGAAGAATCCTATACGGGACATCAGCTTGTCACGCAGGATGAAGTGACGGATCTTTGTGAATTTGATAAAGAATATGGAGAAGGTATCGGGATCAAGGTGTGCGGAGATATGGATATCGACGAACAGTTTGATTACCGCTATTATGCTCCGTATTTCACAGGATCCGGCGTAACATCTTATGCAAATGTCAGTGTGGAACGAAGGATAGACCGTGAAGCATATGTAGGCATTTGTGAGGATACAAAAGTCGGCATCAACCTGGTATTCTATCTGCAGAATATGATGGAATATCTGAGAGAGAGGCAGATTGGCGGAAGAAGTATCAAGTATTCTTCTGTTACTTTGTCCGGACTCTGTAATGAGGGAACCATCCTGCTTCCGGTGAGGAAAAGCAAGGAGCAGGAACGGGAACAGCAGGAAGAGGTGCACAACCGCATGCTGTTGTTGAGTGCAGCCAGAACAGGTGATCCGCAGGCAATCGAAAGTCTTACACTGGATGATATGGATACCTATTCCAAAGTATCGAAAAGACTGATATCGGAAGATGTATTTACCATTGTGGATACATACATTATGCCTTATGGAATCGAATGCGACCGGTATTCGATCATGGGCGAGATCTTGGAATATCGTCTTACTAGAAATGAGATTACAAGGGAAGATATCTGCATTATGAAATTGGATGTGAACGGATTATTATTCGATGTATGTGTACCAAAAAGAGAAGTCATGGGTGAACCGGCAGTCGGACGCAGATTCAAAGGAAATGTGTGGCTGCAGGGAAAAATCAATTTCTGAATGTGGATAAGAACAGTAAAATGTGGATAAATATTTCAGAATGATACAGGGGTGGGGATATCCATCCCTGTATTGACTTTTGTGAGATTAATGGTAAAATAGACATATGTCGTCATAGCTCAGCTGGATAGAGCACTCGCCTCCTAAGGGACAGGTGGAGCAATCCCCTTTTGGAAGCGATTTATGAAATAAATTTGAAAATTGCTCCATTACAATTAAATACGTCTCAGTACCTCAGTAGGATAGAGGGTTCGCCTCCTAAGAGAAAGCCGAGGCATTCCCCAAAGGGAAAAAATAAAAAACAACTTTCAGTTCGAATCTATTCTGAAAAATGCTAATGGTGACAACAAAGCATTCCCCAAATTGGGGAACGTTCTAATGTTACCAAATCAAAAAAATCTGTAGATTGACAACTCGAAAAAGAGTTGATAATCTTATATATGGCCGAAGGGAAAAATCCCAGAAACCCAGTAAAATCAAGGGTTTGCGGCATGTGTCGTCATAGCTCAGCTGGATAGAGCACTCGCCTCCTAAGCG
>OGQU01000941.1_pt1 | contig 28013 bp, 19 predicted proteins | sample 1553341 | NCBI WGS metagenome assembly OGQU01 (sample SAMEA2579920, study PRJEB22360) | human gut metagenome | biome: human gut; feature: human-associated habitat; material: faeces | place: Denmark | collected 2008/2010 | reverse complement strand
TCATCGAGGACACCCCCCGCAAAAAAAACCCCCCCCCCCGCCAATGGAAAGCCACACAAACCCGCGGGGCGGCAAATCAAAAGTAAGGAGGGCCACGATGGGCTTTTTCAACTTTTTCAAACGCGATATTTCCGAGGAGGAATTTCAGGAGCAGCAAAAGGTCAAGCGCGGGCTGGAAAAGACCCGCACGGGCTTTTTCCAGCGCATCGTCAATACGCTGACCAACGCGCAGATTGACGATGATCTGTACGACCAGCTCGAGGAACAGCTCATTCTGGCCGACGTCGGCCCCGCCTGCGCCGTGCGTCTGGTGGACGAGCTGCACGACGAGGTCGAGGAAAAACACCTGAAAACCGGTCAGGAGGCGCTGGACGCGCTGCGCGGCATCATCTGCCAGGAGCTGACCCCCCGCTACCCGATGGATCTGGACGGCAAGCCCGCCGTCATTCTGGTCATCGGCGTCAACGGCGTCGGCAAGACCACGACGATTGCCAAGCTGGCCGGCCTGTACAAAAAGCAGGGCCGCCGCGTCATGCTGGCAGCGGGCGATACCTTCCGCGCCGCCGCCAGTGAGCAGCTGGAGCTCTGGGCCGAGCGCGCCGGCGTGCCGCTGGTCCAGGCCGGCATGGGCGCAGACCCGGCGGCGGTCATCTTCGACGCCGTCAAGAGCGCCAACGCCCGCGGCTACGACATGGTCATTGCCGACACCGCCGGACGTCTGCACAACAAGAAGGGCCTGATGGACGAGCTGTCCAAAATCTCCCGCAGCGTCAAGAAGGCCAGCCCCGAGGCGAGCCTTGAGGTGCTGCTGGTGCTCGACGCCATCACGGGCCAGAACGCCATCAGCCAGGCCGAGGAGTTCTGCAAGGCCGCCAACGCCACCGGCGTGGTGCTGACCAAGCTCGACGGTACGCCCCGCGGCGGCTGCGCGGTCTCTGTGTGGGAGAACCTCGGTCTGCCCATCCGCTTCATCGGCGTCGGCGAGAAGATCGACGACCTGATGGAATTTGACGCACAGACCTTCGTCGAAAGCCTGCTGCCGGAATCCGCCCTGCAGAAGGACGAAAAAAAAGAGGAAGGGGAGAGCGAAGCATGATCGTTTGCGCCGCCAGCAACAACGCGGGCAAGCTGAAGGAATTGCACCGCATTCTGGAACGCATGGGCCATGAGGTCAAGAGCCTGCGGGAACTGGGGATCGACCTTGACCCCGAGGAACCCGGCACGACATTTGCCGAGAACGCCCGCATCAAGGCCGAGGCGTTCTGCAAGGCCAGCGGCCTGCCCACCGTGGCCGATGACTCCGGCCTCTGCACCGACGCGCTGCACGGTGCGCCCGGCGTCTACAGCGCCCGCTACGCCGGGCATCACGGTGACGACGACGCGAACAACGCAAAGCTGCTGCGGGAGCTGGCCGACGTGCCGGAGGAACAGCGCGGCGCAAAGTTCGTGTCGGCGGTCTGCTTCATGCTGCCGGACGGACGCGCACTGGAGGTCGAGGGCGAGTGCCCGGGCCGCATTGCGTTTACGTTGCAGAACGGCGACTACGGCTTCGGCTATGACCCGCTGTTCATCCCCGACGGCTACGCGAAGACCTTCGCCGAGATGACCACCGACGAAAAGAACGCCGTTTCGCACCGCGCCCGCGCCGTGCGCAAACTGGCCGAATTCCTCCGTTCGATCGAAAAATAGCCGTATGGAAAACGTCAACTGGGGCATCCTGGGCTGCGGCGACGTCTGCGAACGCAAGAGCGGCCCGCCGATGTACAAGACCTCGCATTCCGCCCTCGCGGCCGTCATGCGCCGCGACGCCGCCAAGGCCGCCGATTTCGCCCGCCGGCATGGCGTGCCGAGGAGTTATGCCGACGCCGACGCGCTGATCGCCGATCCCGGCGTGGACATCGTTTACGTCGCAACCCCGCCCGACAGCCACCGGGAACTCGCCCTGAAGGTGCTGGCCGCCGGAAAACCCGTCTACGTCGAGAAGCCGATGGCGATGAACCATGCGGAGTGCCTCGACATGATCGCCGCGGCGGAACGCTCCGGGCAGCGGCTCTTCGTCGCCTATTACCGCCGGGCGCTGCCCTACTTCCTGAAAGTGAAGGAGCTGCTCGACAGCGGGGCCGTCGGCGAGGTGCTGAGCGTCGAGGTGCGCTATTTCCGTCCGGAGAGCCCCGGGGACCGCGATCCGGCACGTCTTCCGTGGCGGCTGCGCCGTGAGGTCGGCGGGGAGGGCTATTTCTGCGACATGGCGCCCCATACGCTCGACATCCTCGATTTCCTGCTCGGGGAGATCGCCGACGCCCGGGGGTGCAAGACCAACCGCGGGGGATTCTACGACGTGGCGGACACCGTCGCGGCGTCGTTCCGCTTCCGTTCGGGCGTGCCCGGCACGGGGATGTGGTGCTTCGTCGCTCCGCCCTCCGCTGCGGAGGATTCGGTGGTCGTCACGGGCCGCAAAGGCTCGGTGCGGTTCAGCACGTTCGATTTCACGCCGGTCGAACTGGTGACGGCGCGGGGCGTCGAACGCTTCGAAATCGCCCCTCCGGAGCATATTCAGGGTCCGCTGATCGAAACGATCGTCCGGGAGCTGCGCGGCGAGGGCGTGTGCCCCTCCACGGGAATCTCCGCGGCGCGAACTTCGCGGGTGATGGATGAAATAATGAAAGAATAAATCGTTATCTTTGCGCCCTATGGAAATGAAGAATTACGACAAGGAGGAGCGTTTCGATCCTGCGACCATCGAGGCGCTGAAGCTCCACTACGCGGAGATCCTGCGCCTGCTGGGAGAAGACCCCGCGCGCGAAGGGCTGCTGAAAACTCCCGAACGCGTGGCCAAGGCCATGTCGTTCCTGACGAAAGGTTACGACGAAAACCCGCTCGAGATCATCCGCTCGGCGATGTTCCGCGAGGAGTACCGGCAAATGGTGCTCGTCAAGGACATCGAGCTCTACTCGCTCTGCGAACACCACATGCTGCCCTTCTACGGCAAGGCCCATGTGGCCTATATTCCCAACGGTTACATCACGGGTCTCTCGAAAGTGGCCCGCGTGGTGGAGTGCTTCGCCCGCCGCCTGCAGGTGCAGGAGCGGCTGACGGTGCAGATCCGCGATTGCATTCAGGAGGCCCTCAATCCGATGGGCGTGGCCGTGGTGATCGAGGCCAGCCACATGTGCATGCAGATGCGCGGCATCGAGAAGCAGCAGTCGGCGACCACGACTTCGGCCTTCACGGGCGTTTTCCTCTCCAGCCAGCGGACCCGCGAGGAGTTTATGACCCTCATCTCGCACCGGTACCGCTAAACCGGGGCGCATACACCTGAAAAACCCGCATACCGAAAGTGTGCGGGTTTTTTCATGCCTATTTTCGTTTCAGGTCGACGAGGGCGGCGTTCAGTATCTTGTTGAGCGAATACTGCGACAGGGGTTTGGTCAGGAAATCGTTGCATCCGGCTTCCCGGGCCAATTCCGGTTCGTTGCCGTAGGAGTAGGCCGACATGGCAATTATGGGAACGTCGGGCGACATTTTGCGGATTTGCCGCGTAGCCTCCAGTCCGCCCATCACCGGCATCCGGACATCCATCAGCACGGCGTCGGGATGCACGTTGGCGAACTGCTCCACGGCTTCCGCCCCGGTAACGGCGCGCACCAGTCTGAAACGCTGGCCCAGCACCGCCTCGATCAGCCTGAAATTCATGTCCGAATCCTCCGCGACGAGCAGCGTCCACCGGCCCTGCTGCCCTGCTGCATCCGGCGTGCAGCCGTCTATACCCGGCAAATCCCGCGGTGCGACCGGGATCGAGAAGTGGAAACGGGTGCCTTTTCCCACCTCGGAGTCGACGCCGATCGTGCCGTCCATGCGCTCGACGATCATTTTCGAAATGGCCAGCCCCAGTCCGGTCCCGGCGGCGAAGTCGTTGAGCTTGACGAAACGGTCGAAGACGTCGCGGACCTTCTCTTCGGGGATGCCCACGCCCGTATCCTCGACATAGAACTCCACGCGGCCGTTCTTCAGGTCGAAGCCGAAGCGGATCGAGCCGTGTTCGGTGAATTTCGAAGCGTTGTTCAGCAGGTTGGTGATGACCTGCGCGAGACGGTTCTGGTCGCAGACGATCTGCACGTCGTCGTATTTCTCCTCGAAAACGAGCTCTACGCCGGGCTTCATGCGGGTCTTGTGCACCTCGAACTCCGAGCGGCACAGGTCGTTGAGGTTTATCGGCTTGAACCGGAATTCGAGGGTTCCGGCCTCGATTTTCGAAATGTCGAGGATGTCGTTTATCAGTTGCAGCAGCAGTTCGGAATTGGTGTCGATGATGTCGGCGAACTGCTGTTTCTCCTCCTCGGTCTCGGCCGAGCCGATCAGCTTGGCAAATCCCACGATGGCGTTGAGCGGTGTGCGTATCTCGTGGCTCATGTTGGCCAGGAAAGTCGATTTGAGTTTGTCCGACTCCTCGGCGCGGATGCGTGCCTCGACGATCTCCAGCTCGGCGTTTTTCTCGTCGGTGATGTCCCACGATACGCCGATGATCAGCGGCAGGCGGTTCTCGACCGGGACCAGCGATTTGGAGGTGTTGACGATGCGCGTCTCACCCGCGGTGTTGACATACTCTTCGACGAAGGTCACGCGCTCGCCCGTGCGCAGCAACTCGAGGTCGTCGCGGCGGAAATGCTCGGCATCCTTCGGATTGGGAAAGATCTCCAGGTCGGTGTGCCCCAGCGCCCGTTCGGCCGGAATGCCCGAATGTTCCTCGAACGCGCGGTTCCAGTAGAGGTAGCGGAATTTGTTGCCGGGGTCTTTGACGAAAAGGTAGACCGGAATGTTGTTCAGGATGCTGTCGAGGATCGAGTTCATCTCTTTGACCTTGTTCTCGTGCTGGATGCGCAGCGTCACGTCGCGGCCGAAGAACCAGACGATCTCGCGCTCTTTGAAATGGTCGTAGATGATGTAGGCCACCACGTCCCAGGCCACGACATTCCCCTGGTCGTTTTTGAAACGCACCGTGTATTTGTGCGCGCCGTTGTCGCGGCGGATTTTCCGGAGCCGCTCCTCCCACTGGGCTTTCGTGCCCCGGAACGACCAGAAATCGTAGACTTTGTGTGCGGACAACTCGTCCGTGATGCCGTGGTGCACGCGGTACTGTTCGTTGGCATACTCCATCGTGCCGTCCAGGTCGCAGGCGTAAATCTCCTCCTCGACGTTGTTCAGGGCATATTTGACCATCTCCAGCTCGTATTTCGCCGTCTCGGTCTCGGTGATGTCGCGGCAGATGCAGAGCGCATGCTCGCTGTCGAGCGGGAAGATGCGGTTTTCGTAGTTGCGGGTCTCGCCGTCGAGCGTGATGTCGTGGTGCGACGCCGAGCCGTGGCCCGTGGCGAAGACGTTGTCGAGGTTGTTGCGCACATTGCGGCACGCCTCGGGGGAGAGCACCGCCTGAATGTCCTGGCCGATGAAGTCGCTGCTCGAGACTCCAACGTGGTTGGAACCCTCGGCGGAGACCAGTTCGACGAGTTTTCCGCGCCGGTCGAGCACGGTCAGCATATCGGGGATCGAGTCGAGAATTTCACGGGCGAACCGCTCCCGGAACCGTGCCGGGGCTTTGGTTTCCGCTCCCTGTTGCCGTTCGAGTTCCTCGATCCGGCGAATCAGCTCCTCGCGGGAGCAATTGTCATATCGGCTCATATTCAATGATATTATGCGCTCAGTAACATACAAAGGTAACATATTGTACGCAGGATAGACCGGCCTGGGGAATAAATTTCCCCGGAAAAGTTGAAAATCAATTCCCTGACAACTATCTCCGGCACTCAAACCTTCAAGATGCTTGCCTCCGGGCAGAACCGAAAACTCCGAGACGCCTGCATTTTTCGCAATAACGCCCTCGAGAGTTTCTATAATTTATTATTCAATAATTGCTTGCCCCATTCGGCTATATCTCTTACGATAGGCAATATAGACTGTCCTACCGGTGTCAGCGAATATTCTACACGAGGAGGGACAACTGGAAATACCTCGCGTTTTACAATACCGTCATATTCCAATTCCCGTGCAGTTTGAGTAAACATCTTGTTTGATACACCTGACATTTTACGTTGCAAATCTGATGAACGTAAAGCTCCGTTCTGCAACATATAAATCATTATAATTTTCCACTTGCCGCCTATTTTATCAAGAGCAAGGTCAAGCGTACAAAAATATTCTTTCCCATGAAAAAATATTTTATTCGTAATGTTGGGTTCTTCCATAATTTACTCTTTTAGGTTACTATATAACTTTATAGTGCGTACTTGCAAAGATAAGAATAAAGAACTTGTTTTGTAAGCAAATTCGACAATATATGAATTCTGTAATCATTATCAACGGAAGTCCTCGCAAGGACGGGAACACGGCAAAAATGTGTCGTGCTTTTGCTGAGGGCGTTAAATTACAGTTGCAAGACGCAACTGTTGAAACCGTCAACCTGTATGACTTTGACTTCAAGGGCTGCCGCAGTTGTTTTGCTTGTAAACTCAAAGGTTCAAAGAATTACGGCCATTGTTCTGTCAAAGACTCAATAATGCCTATTCTTGAAAAAGCGGCTCAGGCGGATATTCTGGTATTCGGCTCTCCGATTTTTCTGATGGACATATCTGCACAAATGAAAGCCTTTCTCGAAAGACTTATCTTCCCATTTGCCACTTATGAAGCAGGTTATAAAACGATTGCACCAAAGCGGTGTAATGTGGCAACCATATATACCATGAATGTTCCAAAAGAAATGTTCCCAGAAACTATTGTAGCAAACATAGAATCTTTCATCGGCCATGTTTTCAATCAACCAAAACGAATCTGTGCGTTCAACACCTACCAGTTCTCCGACTATTCCAAATATGCGGTTGAGGTATTCGACGAAGAAAGCAAGAGAAAATACAGGGATTGTATATTCCCTGTTGAGCTGGAAGCAGCCTTTAATATGGGTATGAAAATGGCTGAGAACATAGAATAAGCGTCTTTTCGCACCGCATACTTGCTCCATAATTTTGTGGCATAACCCACAAGATTATGGAGCATCTTATTTTTAGTTCGGTCGAAACCCTCCCCAATGCCTGTGTTCAAAGAGGATGGTGAGATTACACCGACAAGTTCATTCTGGTTTTGACCTCATTTCGACCTGCTCCTTCATGGAACGACAGCCGCGTTGTCGGCCGCACTTCCGTCCGGTTTTTCGCGTCTCGGAAACGGCTTTTTTATACACAATTCGGGCTCTGTTCCGGGAAACCCTCGCGCGAGGAACGGAATTTGAAACGATGGTCGGGACAGCAAACCAAAAAAATTTAAACAACCATGAACGTCAAAAAATTACGTTACTTTGCGTTCGCACTCATTGCAGTTGCGTTCTGCGCGTGTCAGAAGGAGCCTTCGACGTCGGACCTTCACCGGGATTATCTGGTCTACACAGCCCACGACACCGACACCGATTTCGCCGCCATCGACACTTACTATGTTCCCGACAGCATCCTGGTGATCGGGAACAGCGACAAGACCGAATACTGGAAAGATGCCGACGCCCTGGAGATCATCGGCACGGTGGTCGACAAAATGAACAGCGCGGGTTATACGCGTACCGACGACAAGGATGCCGCCAACGTGGGCATTCAGCTCAGCTACGTCGAGAAAGTGACCTACTTCGTCGGCTATGACTATCCCTACTGGTGGTGGTACTACCCCTACTACTGGGCGCCCGGATACTGGGGCGACTGGGTTGGCTGGCACTACCCTTATAGCGTCTATTACGGATATACGGCCGGTTCGCTGCTGCTGGAAATGCTGGACCTCGAGGCCGATCAGGAGACCGGCAAGAAACTGCCCGTCGTGTGGGACAGCTTCATCGGCGGTCTGCTGACTTCCGATGCGGAACTCAACCAGCAGCGCACGATCGCCGGCGTCGAGCAGGCATTCGAGCAGTCGCCTTATCTGGCAAAATAGTTTAACAGCAAAAAAATCGTCCGATTATGAAAACATCGAAATACCTCAAAACCATCGCTATCTGCGCCGTTATGCTCGCCGCGGCCCTGCCGGGCAAGGCGCAGGTATTCCCCAACACCTACATCAATGTCGACTGGCAGGTGGGCGTGCCTCTGGGCGCCGATTTCGCCGACAAGACCTCGGGCTGGGGCATGAACTTCGAAGGCGGCTACTTCGTGACGCCGGCTATCACCGTGGGTCCGTTCATCTCCTACCAGACCAACCTGCAAAGCATTTCGCGCCAGACGCTCGACCTGGGCGACGGCTCGGCGCTGACCACCAACCAGAAACATGCCCTGTTTCAACTGCCGTTCGGCGTTACGGGACGTTACAACTGGCTTACCGACAGTGTATTCCAACCCTATGCCGGCCTGAAGCTGGGTGCCAGCTACGCTGAATTGTCGTCTTACTACTACGTCATCAAACAGTACACCGACACGTGGGGATTCTTCGTTTCGCCGGAAATCGGCGTGTCGATCTTCCCGCGTCCCGACTATCGTTTGGGCTTCCACGTGGCGCTCTATTACAGCTACGCCACCAACAGCGGCGATGTGCTGACCTACTCGATCAACAACATCAACAATTTCGGTATACGCGTCGGTATTTCGTTCTGACGCCCATCGGGTGACGCCTCACCGGAAACGCCGGACCTTCCTCGGAGGGTTCGGCGTTTTCATGCGTCCGGATTTGGCGGTTCCGTTTTAAAGACCTATCTTGCGTGACCAAAACCATTGGATGTTTAAAAAGGATTCGGCATCGTAGGAGTCCATGCCGTAAATGGATTCCGTTTTTTCTGCACATCCGGACAAGTCTGTCCGGCAGTATTTTTATATACCCTATTTCAGCCGTCCGACAGGATGGTCAAAACATCCAGAATCATGAACAAAGAAAATAAAGAACCGATTTTCGAATTCGATTTCAACCTAATCGCCGACTTTTTCCGCGCCCTCGACCGGCAGGGTCCCGGCGGCGACGAACAAACCCTCCGGGCCCTGGAGTTCCTCCCCGCGACCGGTCCCGGACTCCGCATCGCCGACATCGGCTGCGGCACGGGACGGCAGACCGAAGTGCTCGCCCGGCACCTCGACGGCACGATCACGGCCGTAGACCTGCTGCCCGCGATGATCGAGGGGCTCCGCGCCCGGATGAAACGCATGGGATTGGGCGACCGGGTCACGGCGCTCGTCGGGTCGATGGACGAACTGGCCTTCGGCGACGAAGAGCTGGACCTCATCTGGGCCGAAGGGTCGATCTACAACATCGGCTTCGAACGGGGGCTCACCGAATGGCGGCGGTTTCTCAAACCCGGGGGCGTGATCGCCGTCACCGAGTGCTCGTGGCTTGCGCCCTCGCGGCTTCCGGAGACGGCGTACATCCGGGAGAATTTCCCGGACATCGACACCCCTGCGGCCAAGGTGCGCATTCTCGAAAAGGCCGGTTATGTGCCGTTGGCGCATTTCGTGCTGCCGCAGCACTGCTGGACGCAGAATTATTTCGCCGCGGTGGCCGCGCGCATCCCCGATTTCCTGGAAGAGCAGGGCCACAGCCCGGCAGCGGTCCGAATGGCCACGCTGATGCGGGAGGAGATCGAACACTACCGCGCCCATGGAACGGATTATGGATACGTTTTCTATATCGGGCAGAAACCCGAAAAGTAATCCTGCCGTCGTAACGTGAAGAGGTCCGCTTTCCGATGAAAGCGGACCTCTCTGTTTCGTTCCGGAAGGAATATCATTCCAGCGAGGTGTACACCAGCATCGTTTCGGGAGCCAGCCGGATTCGGCTTTCCGCCGTGAGCGTCAGTTCCCGTTGTGCGGGGAGCAGTTTTTCGCCGTCGAGTTTCAGCAAACCGTTGCCGTAGGCATAAAGCGAGAGGTTCGAAAGTTCCGGTATGTTGCCGCTGAGGCTCAATTCTACCGCCCGGTCTTGGTTTGTATTGACCACGGCCAGCGTTGCGCCTCTCTCTGTACGCCCGAACATTGAACGCACTCCTTCGATGCCGGATACTCCGGAATCTACGATCTGCATCCCTTGCGGAAAGTAACGGCACAGCAGCGACATGGCATAGTACCAGGGGCGGATACGCTCCCGGTCAGTTCCGTAACGCTCTTCGCCGAGGATGTTCCAGAACCCCCAGATTTTCAGTTTCCCGGATTCCTTGGTATGCATTGCGTCGTCGAGCATCCACACCACGCAGCCTGAATAGCCGCATGCCGCCGTCTGCATGACGGCGTCTGCCACGTCGGTTCCGTACATATAATCGAACACGAACATCTGCGAATCGCTCGGCGAAGCGTAAGGATCAGCGGCGATACGGCGGTCGTTTTCGGCAGCATAGGCGGCATCGCGTTCATCGATGAATTTCAGGCCCAGTTCGCCGAGGATCATCTTGGCATCTGCGGGGGCTGCGGCGCGGTAAGCCGAGATCATTGCCGAATATTCTCCGGTGTTGATCTGCACTTTGGAGGGATAGGTGTGAATGTCGTATAGGCCCACGGCATTCCCGAGGTCCCGTACAGATCCGCTCACCCAATTGGTCTCGGCGGGGGTCCACACGGCAGCATCGGGGGCGACGAGTCGCACCCGGCCGGCCATGCCGTGCCGGTGCAGCGAAGCGTCCATTGCCTGCGCAGCCCGGAGCCAAAGGGCGTAATCACCGTTGGTCGAGGACCACGAACCGTTGGGTTCATTGACGATATTATAATAACGGATGCAGTTGTAGCCGCACTCTTCGACGAGGTAGCGTACCATCTCGCCGCTGCTGTCGATCAGTCCTTCGTCGATGGTCTGCGCCTGTTGGTCAACCAGTCCGCCGCCCCAGTCTCCGAGCAGCACCGTTATGCCGTGCGTATTACAGAACCCGAGAATCATGTGCAGGTCCTCCATATCGCGCGACGGGTCGAACTGCCCGTCGGTCAGGTGTGAACGGATACCGCCCATCACCCGAATAAAACGGGGCTGCATGTATTCCAGACGGTCGGTCAGGCGTTTTCGGTCGGCAGCCGAGAAGCCGCCTCCGGCATCATGTACGTCGTAGGGGTCCCACTGTACGCCATTGCCGATATAGGCATTGTCGATTACCCGGTTTCCCAGCGTCAGTATGCCCGGAACGACGGGTGTTTCCTTTGGTTCGGGGGTGTTTCCCCGCGCACAAGCCCATGCGGTTCCGGTCGCGCAGACCGCTGCAAGGAATACGAATCGGATCATTCTTTTTTTCATGGTTCGAACGGTTTCGGTTATGTAGGTAAAGATAAGGTGTCCCTGCTGTCTGCAGGTAATACTTTTTTAACCGAAACAGATCGTTTGCCGACAATCGGGAAAATCACTGTCGGGAAGCGACCTTGAAAGCTGCATAAAAACAAAAAAGTATAAAGATATGTTAAAATACTACTTCTTTCCCGGTCGTCACTTTTCGTATCTTTGCATAACTGTAAAACCTGCTAAACCCGATCCGTATGAAACACCTGCTTACGCCGCTGCTCGGAGTCCTTGCGCTGAGTCTGTCCGGATGCCAGAACCGGCAGCAGCCTGAATTTACCCACGTGGAAAACGGACGTTTCACGGGCGGCAATGCCGTCTCAGGCTATTTCATCGGAGCGAATTTCTGGTACGGCGCCTTGCTGGCGACCGAAGGGTCGAGTTGCGACCGTGACCGCTTGTGCCGTGAACTCGACAGCCTGAAGGCGCTGGGCGTCGTTAACCTGCGTATCCTGGTGGGGTCGGAGGGAAACGAAGGAGTTGTGTCGAAAGTGGAACCTATTCTGCAAACCGCCCCCGGCGTCTACGATGACCGTGCACTCGACGGACTCGATTTCCTGATGGCCCAGCTGGGGCAGCGGAATATGCAGGCGGTACTTTATCTTACCAATGCCTGGGAATGGAGCGGCGGTTACAGTCAATACCTCGAATGGAGCGGCCGCGGTGTTTATCCGGTTCCGGGGCTGGCCGGGTGGGATACGTTTATGGCCTATGTGCGGCAGTTCCATGAAGCGGAAGCCTCGGACAGTTGTAAATTGCTGTTGGAAAACCATATCCGTCATATTGTAACCCGTACGAACCGTTATACGGGACGGTCTTACCGGGAGGACCCGGCGATCTTCTCATGGCAGATTGCCAACGAGCCGCGCGCCTTCTCGGACGAGAATAAAGAGCGGTTTTTTGCATGGATAGCCCGCACGGCGAAACTCATCAAAGAACTCGACTCCAACCACTTGGTTTCGACCGGCAGCGAGGGTGAGATAGGGTGCGAAGGCGACATAGAACTCTGGCGGCGCATCCATGCGCTTCCGGAAATTGATTATGCAAACATTCATATCTGGCCCTATAATTGGCGGTGGATCGGCCGGAAAAGCATCGGGGAGAACCTCGGTGCAGCCTGCGAAAAGACGACCGAGTATATCCGTCGCCATGCGGAGATTGCCCGGGAACTGGGTAAACCGCTCGTAATCGAAGAGTTCGGCTATCCGCGTGACGGTTTCCGCTTTGAGCCCGGCTCACCCGTAACCGCGCGCGACGCCTACTACCGCCATCTTTTCGGACTGATCGTTCGCAGTGCTGCGGCAGGCGATATCATAGCAGGATGCAATTTCTGGGGTTGGGGCGGCTCCGCGAGACCCGTGCATCTCAGCTGGCAGGCGGGCGACAACTACTGCGGCGATCCGGCACAAGAGGAGCAGGGGCTCAACTCGGTCTTCAACAACGACCTGACGACTTTGCAGGAGATCGCCGGAACCAACCATACGTTGGAATTATACAGCCGGACGCTCACGACACCTCCGGGCAATGCGACTTCGGCGGCGCAACTCCGTCTGCTGCGGGACGTTTCCGCCCGGAAGCAGCTGCTCTTCGGACAGCAGGATTTCCCTTTCTATGGATGCGAATGGGCTTACGAGCCGGGGCGATGCGACGTAAAAGCGTGCTGTGGAGATTATCCGGCTGTACTGGGCTGCGACCTCGGGGAGATTGAGCTGCAAAACGGACGCAACCTCGACGGCGTACCTTTCGATACGATGCGGCATGAAATTGTTCGGCAGTATGAACGCCACGGGCTGGTCACCGTTAGCTGGCACCCCCGCAATCCGCTGACGGGTGGCGACGCCTGGGATGTCAGTGATCCGACCGTCGTCCGGTCGGTATTGCCGGGCGGTGCGAATCATGCGAAATTCCTCGGATGGATTGATCTTGCGGCCGGTTTCCTCAACTCGTTGAAAACTCAGGACGGTACGACCGTGCCGGTTTTGTTCCGTCCCTGGCACGAACACACCGGGAGTTGGTTCTGGTGGGGGCAGCGGCTCTGTTCGGTCGATGAATACAAAGCGCTCTGGAAGATGACTGTTGCCCGGATGCGCGACCGGGGCGTCCGTATGCTCACGGTCTATTCGCCCAATCCGTGCGGAAGCGAACAGGAATACCTCGAACGCTATCCGGGCGATGCCTGGGTCGATGTGCTGGGACTCGATGCTTACCACGGCGGCGATGCCGGTGCGTTTGAAGCCCGGCTCGGTGCATCACTTGCCGTCATGGAGCGGATTGCCGAAGTTCGTCGGAAACCGTATGCGGTTTCGGAGACCGGCATGGAGGGCGTTCCCCTCGCCGACTGGTGGACCGGGGTCCTGCTGCGCGGCATCGGAGAGCGTCGCCCCGCCTATGTGCTGGTCTGGCGGAACGCCCTGCAAACCCTGAAGCCGGGTCATTTCTACGCGCCTTATCCCGGACAGGTTTCCGAGGCCGATTTCGGTCGGTTTTACGATCTGCCCCGCACGTTGTTTGCCGCCGATATGACTGAAACCACCCATAAATAAACAAGTACATTCAATTTCATTTTCACAATGACCAACTTTGAGGAAACCATGCGCAAACTGGAGTTGCAGCACGAGCAACTTCTGACGCGCAAAAATACGCCGACCGACGTCTATAACGGCATTTACACCCGGTATCGCTACCCGATACTCACAGCTGCGCACACTCCGCTTTTCTGGCGTTACGATCTCAACCCCGCGACCAATCCCTACTGTATGGAACGGATCGGGATGAATGCCGTGATGAATGCGGGAGCTATTAAATTCGGAGGGAAATACCTCGTGATGGCTCGCGTGGAAGGCGCCGACCGCAAGTCGTTCTTCGCCGTGGCCGAATCGCCCGACGGCATCGACAACTTTCGGTTCTGGGACTATCCGGTTACCATGCCCGAATACGGGGAACCGGCTACCAACGTCTACGATATGCGTTTGACGGCGCATGAGGACGGTTGGATTTACGGCATCTTTTGTGTCGAGCGCAAAGACCCCGCCGCCGCACCGGGCGACCTATCGTCGGCTGTCGCTTCGGCAGGCATTGCGCGTACGAAAGACCTGATCGAATGGGAGCGGCTTCCCGATCTGAAAAGTCTCAGTCAGCAGCGTAATGTCGTTCTCCACCCCGAGTTTGTGGCGGGCAAATACGCGCTCTACACCCGTCCGCAAGACGGATTCATCGACACGGGTAACGGCGGCGGCATCGGCTGGACGCTCGTCGACGACATCACGCACGCCGAGGTCGCCGAAGAGCGCATTATCAATTTCCGCCACTACCACACCATTAAGGAAACGAAAAACGGAGAAGGTCCTCACCCGATCAAAACCCCGCAGGGATGGCTCCATCTGGCACACGGCGTGCGGACCTGCGCGGCCGGGCTGCGTTATGTGCTCTATCTTTACATGACAGAGCTCGAACGTCCCTGGGTCCCCTTGGCGGAACCTGCGGGTATGCTGATGGGTCCCGTCGGCGAGGAGCGTGTGGGCGACGTGTCGAACGTGCTCTTCTCGAACGGCTGGATTGCCGATCCCGACGGACGTGTCTATATTTACTACGCTTCGTGCGATACCCGTATGCACGTAGCCACCTCGACCGTCGAACGGCTGGTCGATTACTGTCTCCATACGCCCGCCGACGGATTTACGACCGGTCATAGCGTTGAGACGCTCAGGAATCTCATCGACAAAAATCTCAAACGATAAAAAATGGCAGCTGCACGATCGGAAAAAATCGGCTACGGACTCGGCGATATGTCATCGAGTATGTTTTGGAAGATATTTTCCTACTACCTTCCGTTCTTTTACTCCAACATCTTCGGACTGAGCCTGGAACACGCCGCCGTGCTGCTGCTCATCACTAAACTCTGGGATGCGGTGTCCGATCCGGTGATGGGCCTGATCGCCGACCGCACGACTTCCCGCTGGGGGCGTTACCGTCCTTACCTGCTCTGGATTGCCGTTCCGTTTGCCGTGGCGGGCATTTTGACCTTTACTACCCCTGTATGGGGTTACACGGCCAAATTGGTCTGGGCCTATGCCACTTATCTGTTGATGATGACTGTCTACACGGCTATTAACGTCCCTTACGGAGCTATGCTGGGAGTAGTGACGGATGACTCGCGTGAACGCACGGTTTTCTCCTCCTACCGGATGTTCTTCGCCTATGGAGGCAGTTTCCTCGCTCTGGCGATTTTCGAACCGTTGTGCCGCTTTTTTACGGGCGATACCGCGGGTAGGAATGCTGCCGAAACCGTGGCGGCGCAGGCCGGAGGCTGGCAGTTGGCAATGGTGGTTGTGGGAACGATCTGCGCTTTGCTTTTCCTGCTTTGTTTCCGTTTGACGCGCGAGCGGGTCGTCCCGACCGAGGATTCTGTACCGGGTGGGCGGTCAATCTTGGCCGACATAAAATCGCTCGCCGCCAACGGTCCGTGGTGGATTCTGCTGGGCGTGGCGATTGCCGCACTGCTTTTCAACTCGATCCGCGGCGGGGCCGCAGCCTATTTTTTCAAAGACTTCATCGGTTCGGATAATCTGCTGGGCGGCAGTATGGTGTTGACTTGCGGAGTATTCCTGGCCATCGGCGAAATTGCCAATATGGCGGGTGTGGTGCTTGCCGTGCCGATTTCACTGCGTATCGGCAAACGGATGACCTACATCGCCGCCATGGCCGTATCGGGACTGCTCAGCATCGTTTTCTTCTTTATCCCCGCCACTGTCGCCGGATGTTGGACGATGGTGGTGCTGCAAGTGCTTATTTCGGCCGCTGCGGGTATCACTTTTCCCCTGTTGTGGAGTATGTACGCTGATGTTGCCGATTATTCGGAGCTCAAGCACGGCCATAGTTCGACGGGATTGATCTTTTCGTCGTCGTCGATGGCCCAGAAATTCGGCGGTGCATTCGGCAGTGCGCTGATCCTCTGGTTGCTGGCATCCTACGGATATGACACTTCGGTCGGTGCGGCGCAGAACGGCGAAGCGATCTTCGGACTGCGGATGCTGATGAGTTGGCTGCCCGCGGCCGGATGCGCCTTGGCGGCTTTACTGGTTGCGGTCTATCCGCTGGGAGAGACCCGCATCCGCGAAATCGGTGAAAAACTGGCCCTGCGCAGGGCTGCAAATAAACGATGATGAATCTTGAACAGCAACTAAAACAGCATCTTACGGCTGAATTACACAACGATATTCTTCCGTTCTGGGCCCGGCGGATGGCCGATCCCCGAGGCGGTTTTTTCGGCCGGATGGCAGGGACCGGCGAGTTGTGCCCCGATGCCGAACGGAGCGCGATCCTCTGCGGACGCATCTTGTGGACCTTTTCGGCGGCTTACCGAACTTCAGGGCGCCCGGAATACCTCGCGACGGCGACAGCCGCCCGGAACTACCTGCTCGACAAATTCCTCGATACGGCCTACGGCGGGGTTTACTGGTCTGTAAACGCTGCAGGTGAGCCTTCGGACACGAAAAAACAGTTCTATGCCCTCGGATTCGCCATATACGGCCTGAGCGAGTATGCCCGGGCTACGGGGGACGAGCGGGCGTTCGGAGAGGCCGTAAGGCTTTTTCGGGTGATCGAGGACCATGCCTATGACGCCGTAAACAACGGTTACGAAGAGGCGACGGCCCGGGACTGGACTCTGATCGGGGATGTGCGGCTGAGCGATAAGGACGCCAATGAAAAAAAGACGATGAACACCCATCTTCATATTCTGGAGGCCTATACCAACCTGCTTCGCATCTGGCCCGACGAACGGCTGCGGAGGCAGACCCGCAATCTGCTCGAAATCTTCCTTACGAGGATTATGGAGCCGCAAAGCGGTCATCTGGGGCTTTTTTTCGATGACCGATGGCAGTTGAAAAGCGGTAGCCGCTTCTCCTACGGGCATGACATCGAGGCTTCGTGGCTGCTGCTCGAGACGGCTTCGACGCTTGGTGACGAAACGTTGTACGAGCATACCCGGACCTGCTGCGCCCGAATCGCCGACGCGGCCCTCGAAGGCTACCTCGATGACGGCAGCCTGATCTACGAACGGCATGCCGACGGAATGCAGGACCGCGAACGTCATTGGTGGGTGCAGGCGGAGTGTGTGATCGGACTTTTCTATCTTTACCGATTCCACGGCCGCAGGGAGGCCCTCGCTCTCGCATGGAAAACCTGGAACTATATCGGGACGCACCTGATCGACCGTGAAGGGGGTGAATGGTGGTGGAGCATTCTTCCCGACGGAAGCGTCAACCGCACCGATGACAAAGCCGGATTCTGGAAATGTCCTTACCACAACGGTCGTATGTGTATGGAAATCGCTTCGCGGATTCCATAACGTCGGAGACAATAAAAAGGCCGGAAAGTAAAAGCTTTCCGGCCTTTTTCATTTACAATGCATTTAGAGTTCCAGCAACGTTTGTCGCTCCACATTATAGCCTTCGGCTGAAAGAACAATATTATCGCCCGGCGAGGTGTACTCGGCCTCGACCATTCGTTTTTCTCCCGGAAGCAGGTGGATGTACCCCTCGGAAATATAGGCCGGAAGCACTGCTTCGCCAGTCCGACTGTCGCGGATATTGAATTTTACGGCGAGGGCCGTGGTTGCCGAAGGATTCGACACTTCGAAACGCATCTTCGTATTGTTGCCGTCATGCTGTTGTGCAATGCGGCGCGCCCGGAGCCGTGTCGGAGCAACCTCGTTGAGTGCAGTGAAATTCCGGTCCGGACTGCGCAGGTAGTCGTTCACCGAGATCCGTTTGCCGCCGACGTACAATTCGAGCCGTACCAGGTAGCACGGTTGGTTTTCAGGCACGACCGCCTGCAATGCCGGCGTCAGGCCATTGGCAGCGATCTGCGCCAGGTCGGTGCTCTGCCGGCTGAGGCGCTTGCCGGCGGGCGTATAGCACGTTGCTACAACCTGGCCGTGCGTAAGGGCGCTGCGGGTGGTATTGACGACCAATACCAGCCCGTCATGAGGATTCATCTGCACATGCAGCGGCTCGCAGGCTTTGCGGCAGCCATAGAATGAACCGTGGGTTTCGAAATCCCACGAATAAGTCTGCCATTCGAGACTCGGCCACGCGGGATGGCTCATCCAAAGCAGTACGCCCGACGTAGAGTTCCACATCCGGCTGTTCCACGCTTCGAGCATGGCCCGGTGGCTGTCGTAGTTGATCAGCTGGACTTTACGGCAAAAATCGTCGAGCGATCGGGCTTTGCCATAGAGCGTATCGACAGCTCCGCAGTATTCCGGCAGGCCGAAATGCAGGTCGTGGTAGTGCCAGGTGTCGTTGATGGGCCAACGGTCGGTTTCGGGGATGAATTTGCGCATCGACTCGGCCGTCGGGACCGACGGTGTCCCCAGTTCGGTGGAAAATCCGTGGGCGTGGTGGAGGAAATACTCCGATTCGTCGGCGAGATAGTGCCACGGACCGCTCGTGCGCAGGTTCATATAGCGGGAGTTGGGACTGTAATAACGTGTGCCGTCCTCCCGGGCGACCAGCGCAGCCAACCGCGGTTCGAGCGTCGGAGTGGCATAACCTTCGTTACGCGGACACCATACGGCCAGTGACGGGTGGTTGCGGAACCGGCGCACCGTTTCCCGGGCATTGGCCATGAACAACTCCTCGTCATTGACGTTTTGGTTGTATCCTTCGGTCGAGAGCCAGAAATCATTCCACACCAGTAGCCCGTATTCGTCGCAAAGGGTATAAAAAACCTCTTCGGTCGATTCCCCCGTCCAGTTGCGGACCATATTAAAGCCTTCTTCGCGGTGGAGGCGGAAGGCGGGTTCGAGCCGCTCGCGCGAAACCCGTTTCATGCCGTCGTCCATCCCCCAGTTACCGCCTCGGCAGAAAATGCGGACTCCATTGCAGCGGATCACCAGGAAAGGCGTCGTTCCGTCCTTTTCGATCCGGCGGAAGCGCGATGCATCCACCTCTGCTTTCAGGGCCGGAACGACTACTCCGTCGCCCGCCAGCCGGCGGTGAAACGTGTTGAAAGGCGTATCGCCGTCCAAGTCGTTCGTCGGAGCGAAATCAATGCGAAGCTCTTCTCCGGCGGGCGTATCCACGCTCAGTTCGTAAGAGAGTTCCCGAATACCGAACCTGACCCGCTCCCCGTCGGAACGGACCCCGTTTTCATCGACTGTCAGTTGCAGCGTGTAGAGTTCCTGCGTCCCATAGCCGTTGGGCCACCATAGGCGGGGCGATGCAATCCGCAAGGCCGGAAATTCGGCCGGAGTGCAGCTTACCATGCGGGTCTCTCCGGCGGCCAGTTCGACCGGAAGGTCGAAACCGATACCGCCGTCGAGCGTCCCGCGCAACATTACCCGGCGGGGTTCGGCGGCATGATTCGTAACTTCGGCGCGGACCGTCAGGTCGGCGTACGACGTATCGGGCAGCGGCAGGTCCGTAATTACCTGCGGATCGATCAGCGTTATGTCTCCCGTATATTCGAGCGTTACGCCTTGCCAGATGCCGATGTTCCGGTCGCGGATGCCGGGAATCCAGTCCCAACCCTCGGAACTGATGAAGGTCGGGCCGTCGAGGCATAATTGGCCTCCGTTGGGACCCCGTCCCGCAGCTTTCGACTGTTCGTGGGGAATGCCCGGATTGTGCGGCGGGTAAATCTTCACGGCCAATACGTTTTCGGCCGCGAAAAGGTTCGTTACGTCGAATATGCCGCGGGTAAAGGCGCCGTCGACCGCACCGAGCTTCCGACCGTTGAGCCACACGTCGGCGCGGTAGTTGATCCCGTCGAACCGCAGCCATACGCGGCGTCCTGCCGTATCCTGCGGGCGCTCGAACCGGATGCGGTACCACCATTCCGTGCGACAGAGACTTTCGGGAATCGAGAGATTGTTGAGTCCGTAGTAGGGATCGGGGTAAACGCCGGCTTTGACCAGAGAGGTCAGCACCGTACCGGGTACGACGGCGTTGTACCACGCTGATGTGTCGTAAGCGGAGCTGAATAGCGAGCCTTCGGCACCTGTCAGCCGGTCCGCTTCGGCCAGTTCCCAGCCGCCCGTGAGTTCCCACGAAGCCGGCCCCGACGGTTCGAGGCGGGTCTCAGCCGGTTGTTTGGGTTTGCGTACCGCCTGTTGGGGCGGCGTAACGGATTGCGGCAGTTCGGACTGCGGCTGGGGGCTCACCAGCCCGAAGTTGGTCGGATTGAGGGGGCGAGCTTCCTGAGCGGAAGCCTCTCCACACGCTGCGGCGGCTCCCAGTGTCAAAATCATAAAAACAGTTCTAAAACGCATAAACTGATCAGTTAGCGGATTTGGGCGTAAAGACATAGATCCGTTCGGCACGAGGGCTGAGCGCTATCTTCCCGAGCACTAAGCGGCCTGGGGTCGGGAGTTCGCCGTGAGTTGCCGAGACGCAGGTTCCGGGGTCGAATGTTTCGATCGTATAGCTGCCGCTGCAGCCCAGATTGACCGTCAGTTCGGCGTCTTGCAACGCTTTGTCGGAATTGTTGTAGAGGTAGACGTAAACCACTTTGCCGCACTTTACGCTCATGGCTTCAGCCGGATTGCATGCCACGGTCAGTTGCTCGAATGAACCCTTGCCGTCGGCGAGCATCCGGTCGGAAATCTGCCGGACACCCTTAAAATAGGTCATCATACCGCGGTTTTCGAAATATTCCCACCACCAGCTCATCGGCGTAACGGGCGTGGGTGAGAAGATTCCGTACCAGAGGCCGCGGCGGAAGTCGCGGTCCATATCCTCGGCGAAATCGTCGAAATTCTTTGACCAGTCCCACTCATAACCGAATTCGCCGATAACATAAGGTTTGCCGAACCGGTTTTCATAGCGAAGAATCTCCGCGGGAATTGCACCCGTGTTGCGGTAAATATGCTTTTGGTTGATATCCATGTCGGGGACTGAATTGAGCCCTTCGAGGTCGCGGTGTGAGATCGACGTGGTGATGGGATGTCCGTAAGGATCTATGCTCTTCAGGTATTTGCTCATGCGGGTATGCCAGGCAACGATGTCTTCTGCCGGAATCGGGTTCTCCGCATCACGGAACTGGATATTGTCGATCTCATTAAAAAACTCCCACATGCCGATAGCCGGGCTGTAACCCCATCGTGCGACGATGTAACGCAGGCGGTTCATGTAGCGGCGGGCCTGCTGTTCTCCGGTGAAGAACTCCCGGTCGGCGCGCACAGCTCCCTGTCCCATGCAGAGCATGGCGTGAACGTCCAGCTGCTCGCAAAGGCCGACGAAATGGTCGAGACGGGCAATGGCACTGGGATTGTAATAGGCGTCCGAGGGCGTGTATCGCAGGTTGTTGAAATGGTCCTGCTGGTCGATCGGGAAATTGAACCCGCACATCCATACACGGATAAAATTGCCGCCGTTGCGGGCAAAGAGCGGCAGCATGTAATCGTAGTTGTATTTGTCGTGCTGTTCGTGCAGGGCTTTGAAGAACCGCGAATCGTCGTTGGCGCGTGATTCCCAGCAGATATTCTCGGCAATGCCCCGGAACGGGGTGCCGTCATCGTAGACCAGTGTCCAGTTATCGCGCACGTGCAGGATGCCCCGGGAATCCCCGGCGGGCTGTACGTCGAGATGTACGGGCTTCGAGAGCGAGGTTTCGCTCCCATGTTCGCTCAACCGGAACCGGCAGGCGTAACAGCCCTGTTCCTGCGGTGCGAAGCGGGCTTCCCAGCGCGACTCGGCGCCCGACGCCCCCTCGACCCAGTAGCAGGGCAGCAGGCGTTCGGCGCCCGAAGGGGTGGTGATCAGCATATCGAGTGCAACCTGTTCCTCGAGGTAGGCGTTGTCGTAGCGGGCGGTCAGCAGGATCGTGAAATCCGTCCGCTCGTAGAGTTTCGGCTTCGTCGTAGCGGGTTTCACCGAACGAATCTGTGCCTGCGCTCCTGCGGCGAGGAGGAATGCAAAGAGCGTCAAAATGACTTTTTTCATAGGTCGTCAGCTTTTAAGAAACGATATGCCTCTCGAAAGGGGGAGGCATATCGTACGCATGAATATTCGGTTCAGAGGAGGGCTTTCAGGGCGTCAACATCCACGATGACGGCGGTTTTGGTCCCCGTGTCGGCAAGTTCGTAAGCCGACGGGTTGCGAATGCCCACCGATAGCACCAGTTTTTTGCCGGCATATTCGTCCTTCGAAAGCGAGGCTGCGGAAATGTCGAGGTAGAACGTCTCCCCCGTTTTCCCGTCGGGAACCACGACTGTTGCAGGCAGTGAATAAAGTCCCTCGGGCATGGCCTCGCCCCCGAATCCGGCGACCGCGGCAGCGGTATCTTCCGCCGAGGTGTAGACATCGGCCGTGTAACCCTTCTTGTCGGAGAGTTTTCCCGAGCGCATGATGCCCAGGACGATCTTTACCGTGCCGTTCGCGACGCGGAAATTATAGGTATCGTCGCCGCCGCCCGAGGGCACGGCGTAGGAGTTGTTCAGACCTCCGGTGGAAACGGCCTGGGGCATATATACTTTGCCGAAACCGTAGTCTGCATCGCCGTCCCCCTCGCAGGCGGTGAAGGCGAATGCGCAGAACGATGCGATGAGCAGGATGAATTTGTTTTTCATAATTCCATATTCTTTTACGTTTCCGGGACTAATAACCGGGATTTTGTTCGAGCGTATGATTCGAGTTTTCGACTTCCGAACGGGTAAAGGGCATATAGTAGTTGCGTTCGAGGAACGTGCGTGTGGCAACCTCCGTCTCCTCGTATTTCCACTTGCCGTCCCCGATTTTGGTCACTTTTACACCACGGACCGGCTTGTTAAGCACCTCCATCGCATCTTTCCACCGCAGTAAATCCCAATAGCGATGGTCTTCGAAAGCCAGTTCGATGCGGCGTTCGTGTTTGACGGCTTTCCGGAACTCATCGCGCGTCGTCGCCCGGACGACCGGAAGCTGGAGGCTGGCCCGGTCGCGAACCAGTTGCAACGCATCGAGCGCCGTCAGCGTATAGTCGGCAGGGGCCTGGTCGGGTCCGTAAGCCTCGTTCATTGCCTCGGCGTAGTTGAGCAGGACCTCGGCATAGCGGTAGGCGACCCAATTGTGTTGTGCCGTGGCGCCCTGCGTCAGGTTGAGGTTGTCGGTAAGGAATTTTTTGAGATAATAACCCGTCCGGCTGGCATTCGCGGCCGACATATCGTACCTGCCGCCCACCGACTGGTCGATCACGTAGCCGTTCCAGGTGCTGCCGTTGGTGACGATGCTCGCCGTCAGGCGCGGATCGCGGTTGGCGTAGGGATTCTCTGCATCGGGCGTTCCGACATATTCATAGGCTTCGACCAGGTTCTGCGTAGGGGTTATGCCCGACGCTCCGCCCGGTGTGGCGATCGGGTAATTGTTGCTTTCCATCGTGTTGGACTGTTCGCGGCGTACCACATAGATAGTCTCCGTACTGGTCAGGCTGCGATTGCCCTGAAAATAGTTTCCGTAATTGCCGTCGAGAGCGTAGTTCAGGTTCGGATTGCCGATAATCTCGTAGGCTGCTGCAGCGGCTTTTTTCCATTTCTCGATGTCTTTATCGGGATTGTGCAGCGGCGAAGCGGCGTAAAGCAACACACGCGCTTTGATGGCCAGCGCCGCGCCCAGCGTAAAACGCCCTTTGCGTTCGGAAAAGTTGTTCCAGTTGACGGCCAGCTGATCCTTGTAGTCGTCTATCTCCTTCACGATGTAATCGACGACCTCATCGTAAGAGGAACGGGGAATAAACCGGCCCGCCGTGTACTGTTCCTCGACGATGGGGACTCCTCCGTACTGCTTGATCAGTTCGGCATAATAATAAGCCCGTGCGACGTGCGCTTCGGCCTGATACCAATGCAACGAGGCCAGGTCTTTCTCGTAATTGGGACGGTCGTTGATCGTATCCCGGTTCATGCCGATCATGTATTCGCCTTTGCCGTTGGCCGTATAGTCGAGGAAGAAATTGGCCGCGCGGATGCCCTCGTAGCAGTTGGTATATAAATTCGAGATGGGGTTGAGGTTGGCGTTTATCACACCTTTGTTGAAGTAGCTCGCATCGCTCTGCACCTTGGTCTGCTGCGCTTCGTCGGTCGCGGCGGCGAAAAGGTTGGAATCGAGTACGGAATAACCGTAGCCGATCGGCGCATAGAACGCGTTTCCGAATTTCCACAACGTGCCGAGCGTCGTCTCGATCGACTGCCCCGTTTCGTTCTGATCGAGGCTGGTATCGAGGAAATCACCGCATCCGGCGCCGGCCGCGGCAACCGCCGACAGCAGGAACGTCCTGAATATGAGTTTGAGTTTCATAATGACTTCGAAAGTTTAGTTAGAAAGTGATTTTTACGCCGATGTTGTAGGATTTAAGCACCGGATAACGGTAGGACAGCAGTTCGGGATCCAGATCGTAATCCGACATCAGTTTGCTGACGGTGAACGGATTGGTCACATTCAGGTAGATGCGGAAATTGGAGATGCCTGCGGCACGGAACCCGGCGTGGTGTTTGAAATTGTAACCCACTTCGATATTACGTACGCGCATGAAATTACGGCTTTTCACCCAGAACGAACTCAGCTGGTAGTTGTTTTCGTTGCTCGCGGTGGTCAGGCGCGGGTAGGTTGCCGTGGCACGGGTGTCGATCCCCTGTTCAGGATAGTAAGCCCAGGCCCCGCGGGCGATGGGGTAGGCGTTGCCGTTGTCTACGAAGGCCCGGGTCTGCACGGCGTTGTCCAGCAGGTTGAACGATGCCCCGGCGATACCCTGCAGCAGGAAGCTGAAATCGAAGCCCCGGTAATTGAATGCGGCGCCCAGCGAATAGGTCCATTCGGGATAGGGCGATTTGCCGACTTTCGTTACATCGTTCTGATCGACAAATCCGCTTTGGTCGAGGTCGAGGTATTTGATGTCGCCGGGCTGCACGGCGCCGAACATCGGTTGCGGAAGATCCACCCGGAGCGAACCGTCGGCATTGAAATCGTTCACACCGTAAAACCCGTCGGCTACCAGTCCGATCAGCGTTCCGTACGAACGGCCCGTTTGGGCATTATAACTATGCGCCGGGGCTACCTCGGCCATGTAGTCGATCTTGTTGCGGTTGAACGATACCGATCCGCTGATGCTGTAACCCCAGTTGCTGCGTTGATCGGTCCACACGGCCGTCGCCTCGAAACCCTTGTTAGTCATCTTGCCGATGTTGTCGAAGAAATAGTTCTTGCCGAAATAGCCCATCATCGAGTTGTCAAGTGTTAGGATGTCGGTCCGTTTGTCGAGGAAAGCGTCTGCCGACAGGTGCAGCTTCCCGAAGAGTTCGGCGTCGATGCCGATATTATATTTGTTGCTCTTCTCAGCATGCGCTCCGGAGTTCGACAGAAACATATGTACCAGCGAACTCTGCCAGACGCCTTCGCTGTCGCCCATATAGAAGGATCCGACGTAGGAGTTCGTGTAATAGTCTTTGAACAGGTAGCGTCCGTTGGAAGAGTAGTTCGACAGGACGCCCGTGGCGTTCGAATCGGCGAAACCGCTGCGACCGTAGGAGAGGCGCAGTTTGAGCAGGTTTACAACCTTAGAATTTTTCAGGAAAGCCTCCCGGGAGAGGACCCACGCTGCGGAGACCGACGGATAGAACGCCCATTGGTTGCCCTTGGCATAGGCGTCGTTGCCGAAATAGGAGAATCCGAATTCGGCGACATAACGGTCGTCGTAACTGTAGTTGATCCGGCCGTTGAGATTTGCATAGTGGTATTTATAGGAAAAATAACCGTCGCCGTTATAGGCTGAGATATGGAAGTTTACGGCACCGTCGAGGGCGTGACGGCCGAAAGCGCGGTTGTAACCCAGCGAAATCTGTCCCTGCTTCCAGTCTTCCATGCCGTCGGAGCCGTAGCCGCTCGCCTGTAACGAAGTGTCTTCATCGGTGGTGGTTCGCTCGCCGTTCCGGTAGCGGGCGTAGTTGCGGGTTTTCGAATAGCCGCTTTTGGTATAGGTGTTGAACGAGAAGGCTTCGCGCAGATAAAGTCCTTGGGTGAGGAAATCGAGTTTCTCGACCAACTGGAAATTACCCTGCAACACCCGCGACTGGGTCTGGCGCCATCCCAGGGCATTGAGCGATGCCACGGGATTGCTATTGTAGACCGAAGTGCCCGAATAATGGGTTTGTTCGGCATCGTCCCAGATTTCGTAGATGTTCGACGGATAGCGGGCCATGTTGTAGAACATGTCGTCAGTCCCGATGTTGGGCCGTTTGCTGCGCTCGATGCGTCCGCCCAGGTCAACACGCGCCTCGATGAACTTGAAGATCGTGAAGTCGAGGTTGGCGCGCAGGCTGTAACGCTCGTTGGTGCGGTTCGACCGCGAATCGCTATTCTTCACATCGTAAAGGCCCTGTTGGTTGAGGTAGTTCAGCATCACGTTGTAGCGGGCAACCTGCGTACCGCCGCGGAAGGCGACATCTCCGTCGATGGTATAGCCTGCATTGCGCAGTGCCTCGTCGTACCAGTCGACGTTGGTTCCCGTTCCGTCCCGGTAGGCTTTCAGCTCTTCGTCGCTGTAGGCCGGGGCCCAACGGCCCATGTCGTTGCTGATCGCCTGGTTGTAGAGTGACGCATAACCGTAGGAGTCGAGCGGCTTGGCCAGCGTTGTAGCCTGCTGAAGCCCGAATCGCACCGAAGCGCTTACGGTGGCGGGTGCTATCTTGCCGCGCTTGGTTTCGATCCAGATAATGCCGTTTGCACCGCGTTCGCCGAAGACCGACAGTGCCGCACCGTCCTTGAGAATCGACACGCGCTCGATCTCCGTCGGCGAAAGATAGGCGATATAGCTGGCATTCACCTCGAAGCCGTCGACGAAAATCTTGGCCGAATTATAACCGGCATTACCGTAAGACCCGATGCCGCGGATCAGCCAGCTGGCCATGTCATTGCCGGGTTCGCCCGAGCCCTGGAAAAGAGTCAGTCCCGAAAATTGGCCGGCAAAACTGTTAGTGAGGTTGGGCGCTGTCGTCTTGCCGAGGGTTACGCCGTCGACGGTCGATACGGCTCCCGTCGTACGAGCTTGGGATGTCCCGAAGAATGCTCCCGGGACCGCAGGCTCCGCCGTATGGAGCGAATCGGTGGGCACCGGCTCCTGCACCGTCCCGGCGGCCGTGGCGGCGGTCAGCGAAACGATTCCCGTAAGAAGCAATGGTATAATGATCAATTTATTCATAATCGTAATTGTTTTTAGCGAAAAAACCTGCGGGAACTAATAACCGGGGTTCTGTACCAGCGTGCCTTTGTTGATCTCCGATTGCGGAATGGGTTCGAGGTACATTTTCGGATTCCAGTAAGCGGTGTATACAACCACATCCCAGTACGATTCGAGTCCCGAGGCAAGATTGAAACTGCCCGAGTGGTCCTCTTTGATTTTGAACTGGAGTTCGCGCATATCGCCGCCGAGGGACTCGTCTTTCCAGTGCTTGACATCGTAATAACGGTTGTTCTCGCGGTAAAGTTCGATGGCGCGCTCGCGGCGGATAATCTTGCGGAGCTTCGTTTGGTCCGTCTCGGTTATTTTCGGCAGGCCGGCGCGGTTGTGCACTTTGTTCAGGTTTTCGAGTGCTTTGACCGGGTTGCCCTTCTCGTTATAGGCTTCGGCCAGATTGAGGTATGTCTCGGCCAGGCGGAAGAGCGGGAATTCGAACCAGACGCGCGTTCCGGCTTTGTAGTAGAACTTGACCGGCGCAGCGCAGCCCTTACCCGATTCGATGGCGGCCGGGAAATTGGTCTTCTTGCCTGCATTGGCGGTCTGGCGGCCCC
>OGQU01000938.1_pt1 | contig 28124 bp, 25 predicted proteins | sample 1553341 | NCBI WGS metagenome assembly OGQU01 (sample SAMEA2579920, study PRJEB22360) | human gut metagenome | biome: human gut; feature: human-associated habitat; material: faeces | place: Denmark | collected 2008/2010 | reverse complement strand
CGGCAGGACTTGTACTGCTGCTTGCATTTATGCTTATTATTTCAGTAAAAGATGTATTCCAACTTGTAACGGGAACTTTTCCCGGTATGTAGATAAACGGAGGAAAACCTTATGGGAAGTAAAATTCAGGTAACTGCCGGCAATGTAAAAATCGGCGGCGGTGCTAAAGTAAGCGTTCAGTCAATGCTCAATATTCCCTCAACCGATATTGAGGGTTCTGTAAGACAGGCAAAACAGCTTGAAGCGGCAGGGTGCGGAATCATTCCTGCCCCCCTTTCTTTTTCGTGCCGCCATTCCTAATAAAGATGCAGTAAAGCTTATTCCTGCCCTCAAAGAGGCTGTAAGCGTCCCAATTGTAGCCGATATCCATTTTGACTACAGGCTGGCTCTTGAGGCTTGTGCTGCGGGAGTTGATAAAATACGAATAAACCCGGGCAACATCGGTTCCGATGACAGAGTAAAAGCAGTTGCCGATGCCTGTAAACAGCGTGACATTCCGATAAGAATCGGCGTTAATTCAGGTTCGCTCGAAAAAGAAATACTTGCAAAATACGGTCATCCCACACCTGAGGCTCTTTGCGACAGTGCCTTGTACCATGCATCACTTCTTGAAAAATTTGATTTCAACGATATTGTTCTTTCAATGAAAAGCTCGACCGTTTCTACAATGATCAAAGCCTATGAGCTTGCCGCAGAAAGATGTGACTATCCGCTCCACCTCGGTGTTACAGAGGCAGGAACGGAAAGAATGGGGATTATCAAATCTTCTGCCGGAATCGGTACATTGCTTCTTCACGGTATAGGCGATACAATCAGGGTTTCCCTCACAGCCGATCCTGTAAAGGAAGTTTATGCCGCTCATGATATTCTCAGGGCTCTTGACATTGAGAAAGACGGAGTTCAGTTCGTTTCATGTCCGACTTGCGGAAGAACAAGAATTGACCTTGTGAAGATTGCAAACGAGGTTGAAGATAAGCTCAGAAACTGCAAAAAGAATATCAAAGTAGCGGTAATGGGCTGCGTTGTAAACGGTCCGGGAGAAGCAAGAGAAGCTGATATCGGCATCGCAGGCGGTGAAGGTTGCGGTCTTGTATTTAAAAAAGGTGAAATCATCCGTAAAGTCCCCGAAGAAAAACTCGTTGACGCACTTATGGAAGAGGTAGAAAAATTATAATCCGTCAGACGGACGGATAGGGCTTTGCTACGATAAAAGCAGAAGGAAATATATGAAAACATTAGGAGAAGTCTTTTCCTCCCAGTTTGGCATAAATCTGCCGCAACAGGCTTCAAAGGGAGAATTGACACAACTTGATATCAATAAACAATCCCGTTTAATAATTTTGTCAGTTAATTTCAGCGAACTTATCGGTCGTGATTTGCTTTTTGAAGCCGAAAAAAGCATCACAAAGGTTCTTGCATACCACGCCGTAATCAAGCCGCATTTTCCGACAGAGTTGTTTTCTGCCGATTATTTTCCTCAGCTCTACACAGCTGTAAGGCGAGATATTCCAAGCATTAACGGAACTCTCAACAATGCCGAGGTTAAGTTTGAAAACAATACTCTGACAATCAATCTTCTCAACGGCGGAAAAACACTTCTTGACAGTAAAGGTTTTGATAAGGCGCTCGTAAAGCAGATTTACGAAGAGTTTAACCTTCACATTTCCGTAATTTATACAGGAACATTTGAGGTTGAAGAAAACAACGAAGAATACAAAGCGGCAATTCAGAACGCTCAGGAGAAAATCAATCGGGAAAATCTTCAAAAAGCTGCTGAATTCTATCAGGAAGAGGCTGAAACTGCAAAACAAAGGGAAGAAATACACGCTGAAAACACTACTGCCGAAATTGAAATTCGTGAGGGTAAATTCTCAACTCCTCAGATTGTTCAATCCTCAATCCGTCCTTTATACGGAAGGTCGATTAGAGGAAAGATGATTCCCATTTCATCAATTTCAGGTGATTCGGGAAGAATCGTTGTATGGGGCGATGTATTTGATATTGAAAAGAAAGTTACTAAAAGCGGTGACAAAAATATTTTCACAATTGATATAACCGATTACACAGGTTCAACAACCGCTAAGATATTCAATTCAATTAAAGAATCAGCCGTAATTGACAACATCAAAAAGGGTGACACAATTGTTGTTCAGGGCGATGTTGAATACGATAAATACGCAGGTGAGCTTGTTGTCAATGCCCGCTCGGTCGGCACTGCCCAAAAAGTCAAGGTGGTTGATAATGCCGAGAAAAAGCGTGTTGAGCTTCATATGCATACAAATATGTCACAGATGGACGCCGTGACATCGGCAGGTGACCTCGTAAACCGTGCTTATCAGTGGGGACACAAGGCAGTTGCGATTACAGACCACGGTGTCGCACAGGCGTTTCCAGACGCAATGAAGGCCGCAGACAAAATCAATAAGGACGAAGAAAAAATAAAAGTCATCTACGGTGTGGAGGCATACTTTATGGATGACCTTGTAGAGTCCGTAAAAGGTGATGCCGACACAGATTTTGACGGCACATTCATCTGCTTTGATATAGAAACAACAGGTCTTTCAGCCGCCCGTGACAAGATTACCGAAATCGGCGCAGTAAAGGTTGAAAACGGTATAATTACCGATAAATTCTCAACTTTTGTGAATCCCGAAATGCCGATTCCGCAGAAAATTACTCAGCTTACAGGAATTACCGATGAAATGGTGAAGGACGCTCCTTCACAGAGCGAGGCTGTCAGTGCATTTTTGGAGTTTGCCGGTGATAATGTTCTTGTTGCACACAACGCACCGTTTGATACATCATTCATTGCAAAAGCCTGTGAAGATATGGGCAGGGAATATAACTACACTTCAATTGATACGGTTGCAATTTCAAGAGCAATTCTCACCGATATAAAGAACTGCAAGCTTGACACCGTTGCAAAATTTTTAAGACTTGGTGAGTTCAATCACCACAGAGCAACCGACGATGCCGAAATGCTCGCAAAAATTTTTATAACCCTTTGCCGACGGCTTACAGATGATTTCGGCATAACAAAAACCAATGACATTAACACAAAGATAGCAGGCGGAGATTTTAAAAAGCTCCCAACCTATCATCAAATTATTCTTGTAAAGAATAAAACCGGTCTAAAAAATCTATACAGACTTATTTCTTACAGTCATCTTAATTATTTCTATAAAAAGCCGAGAATCCCCAAAAGCGAGCTTGTAAAGTACCGAGATGGACTCATTATCGGTTCTGCTTGTTGTGCAGGTCAGCTTTACATGGCAATTCTTGATGGCAAGCCGTGGGGCGAACTCAAGCAGATTGCATCATTCTATGATTATCTTGAGATTCAGCCTGCTGGCAACAACAGCTTTATGATTCGTGACGGCAGATTTGATTCTGTTGACGAGCTTCACAAAATCGACTCCACAATTATTAGGCTTGCTAAAGAACTCGGCAAACCGGTATGCGCAACCTGCGACGTTCATTTTATGGATCCGACTGACTCTGAATTCAGAAAAATTCTTATGGCAGGTCAGGGATATAAGGATGCTGATCAGCAAGCTCCGCTTTATTTCAGAACAACCGCCGAAATGCTCAAGGAATTTGAGTGGCTCGGAAAAGATAAAGCATATGAGTATGTTGTGGAGAACCCAAACAAAATTGCCGATATGTGCGAATATATCAGACCTATTCCAAAGGGTACATTCCCGCCTAACATTGAGGGCGCACAGGAACAGCTTATTGATATTACATGGAAAAGAGCAAAAGAGAAATACGGTGATCCATTGCCTGAAATCGTAAAGGCAAGACTTGACAAGGAGCTTAATTCAATAACAACCTACGGATTCTCCGTGCTTTATATGACTGCTCAAAAGCTTGTTGCAGACAGTGAAGCACACGGCTATCTTGTCGGTTCAAGAGGATCTGTAGGTTCATCGTTCGTAGCTACTATGTCGGGTATTTCTGAGGTTAATCCGCTTTGTCCGCACTATGTATGCCCAAACTGTAAACACAGTGAGTTTATCACAGACGGTAGCTACGGCTCAGGCTTTGATATGCCGCCCAAAAACTGTCCCGAATGCGGTACTCTTATGGATCAGGACGGCCACGAAATTCCGTTTGAAACATTCCTTGGCTTTAAAGGCGACAAAGTGCCTGATATCGACCTTAACTTCAGCGGTGAGTATCAGTCAAAATCCCACCGTTACACGGAAGAGCTCTTCGGCAAAAACAATGTGTTCAAAGCGGGAACAATTTCTACCGTAGCCGAAAAAACAGCCCTTGGTTTTGTAAAAAAGTACGCACAGGAACGAGGTCTTGTAATGCACAAGGCTGAGGAAAAGCGTCTTGCAATCGGTTGTACGGGTGTTAAGAGAACCACAGGTCAGCACCCCGGCGGTATGGTTGTTGTGCCGAGAACAAACGATGTTTACGATTTCTGCCCTGTTCAGCATCCTGCAAATGATGTGAACTCAGATAACATTACAACTCACTTCGACTTCCATTCAATTCATGATACAATCACAAAACTTGATGAGCTTGGACACGATGTTCCGACAATCTATCATTATCTTGAACTCTACACAGGTATCCCCGTAATGAAAGTTTCAATGAGCGATCCCGAGGTTATGTCGCTGTTTACTTCTCCGAAAGCACTCGGAGTTACTGAGGAAGATATCGACTCAAAAACCGGTACATTCAGCCTTCCTGAATGCGGCACGGCTTTCGTAAGAGGAATGCTTGTTGAGGCACAGCCCAAAACATTTACCGACCTTTTGCAGATTGCCGGTCTTTCGCACGGTACCGATGTATGGCTCGGTAACGCTCAGGAGCTTATTCATAACGGTACCTGCACAATTTCGGAAGTAATCGGTACTCGTGACTCAATTATGACCTATCTTATGCACAAAGGTCTTGAGCCCGGTATGGCATTCAAAATAATGGAGATTGTCCGTAAAGGTAACGCAACAAAACTTCTTACGGAAGAACACTTCAAGGCTATGCGTGAACACAATGTTCCCGAATGGTATATTGATTCATGTATGAAAATCAAGTATATGTTCCCGAAAGCCCATGCCGCGGCTTATATGATTGCAACGCTCAGACTCGGCTGGTACAAGGTTCATAAGCCCGTTGAGTACTACGCTGCATATTTTACCGTACGAAGTGAAAATCTTGACGGTGCAATTGCCATGCAGGGACACAAGGCTGTCCGTGACAAGATGAACAACATAAAGCAAAAGCAAAGTGTTCACGAAGCAACCGCCAAGGATGAAGCAGAGTATCAGACCTTGCAGATTGTCAACGAAATGATGGCAAGAAAAATTGAATTTCTTCCTGTTGATATCTATAAATCCGAGGCAAAAATGTTCAAGGTGGAGGACGGTAAAATCAGGCTTCCGTTTTCATCGTTACCGGGTGTAGGCGGTGCCGCTGCAGATTCACTTGCCGAAACAGGTAAGCATACAGAGTATCTTTCTATTGAAGATATGCAGATAAAAACAAAGGTTACAAAGGCTGTTATTGAAACGCTGAAAGACGTCGGAGTCCTCAATAATTTGCCGGAAAGCTCACAGATGTCGTTATTTTAAGGAGTTGTTTAAATGAAAAAACTGCTTTCGCTAAAAACTCTGCTGATTTGCATTTCATTTACGGTATTTCTTTTACTTGTAAAAGACAATATGAATGTTTTGTGGTCGGCTCTCGGTTGGATAACAGGCATAATCACTCCGTTTGCAATCGGATTTCTTTTTGCCTATATTCTCAACTACCCCTACAAATTTTTCTACACAAAAGTTTTTGGTCGGATGGGGCGAAAGCGGAAATTCCTTGCTAACTTCAGAAAACCCCTTGCACTTATCATAACATACGCAATTGTTGTGGCAATTTTTGTAATCATCATATCTATTGTAGTTCCTCAAATTGCAGCCAGCCTGTTCAGTCTTATCAACAGCCTGCCGCAATACGGCGGAGTTCTTTCGGATATGACAAAGACAGTTGTTCATTGGATTAACCATACATTCAGTATGGAAATTGACGCAAGCGAAGTAATAAATAACTTTTTTAAGTATATCACTAACTTTATTTCAGCAGGTAATATCACAAGCTTCCTCGGAAATTCAACAAATGCTGTGTTCAACGCCATTATGTCAATGTGTAACGGTGTGTATAACTTCCTGCTCGGAATCGTTATTTCCGTTTACTTTCTTGCAGCAAAGGAAACCCTTTGTTATCAAATAAAAAAACTTGCGGTTGCTTTTATTCCGATAAAGTATCTCCCGAAAATCTATGAAATAATTGATATTACAGATACAAAATGCGGTCGTTTTCTCGTTGGCGATATTATTGACGCCGCTTTTCTCGGAATTCTCACATTCGTTACAATGTCTATTTTCCAATTACCGTATGCACCGCTTATCGCTGTACTTATTGGTGTGACAAATATTATTCCGTTCTTCGGTCCGTTTATCGGTGCAATTCCGAGTGCATTTATCCTGTTCCTTATTGATCCTATTGATATGATTATTTTTGTAATCATTATCGTAATCATCCAACAGCTTGACGGCAACCTTTTCAAGCCGAAGATTATCGGCAGTCAGGTCGGTCTTTCAAGCTTCTGGGTATTATTCAGCGTTATCGTTGGCGGAGGAATGTTCGGTGTGCTTGGTCTTATTCTCGGCACTCCAATCTATGCCGTAATCTATGCCCTTGTAGGCAAGAGAGTTAAAAACAGAATTGAGTCAAAGGGTAAAATTGCTCAGGAAGCTCTTGATTTTGAAGTTCTTAACTACACAAAAATTGCTGCAGAACAGAAAAAACTTCGTGAAGAAAAAGAAATGCAGCAGAGAGAAAAATTTATGAAATTCATCAACCGAACCAAAACAAACGGCGAAGACGATTCTTTGGAAAATTCAGATGAATAACTGAAAATTTCCCGTTTTATCTTATTGGTGTTGACAAATCAAGTTTAGTGTGTTAATATATTACCGTATTAACACACTAAAGCGTTTTGAGAGGTAATTATGAAGAAAAATTTGAAAATTACTCCCGAGGGAACAAAAGATTTTCTTTTTGCCGAATGTTCCGCTATGGATTATATCTGCACAAGCATTGAAAAGGTATTTGTAAAAGGCGGTTTTAAAAGGGTAATAACTCCTGCCCTTGAATTTTATGATGTCTTTTCAATTCCGTCGAGCGGAATCTCGCAGGAATCAATGTTTAAGACAACCGACAACAAGGGCAGAATCCTTGTAGCCCGTCCGGACTCAACTCTTCCGATTGCAAGAATGGTTTCTACAAGACTGAAAAACAACACACTTCCTGTTCGTCTTTATTACAAGCAGGCGGTGTATCGCAGCAATCCGTCACTTGCAGGAAGAAGAAACGAATTTCTCCAAATGGGTGTTGAGCTTCTCGGGGCAAAAGGAAAAAGAGCCGACCTTGAAATTCTTACATCGGCAATAAAGAGCATTTCAGCCGTTGCCGATGATTTCAGAATTGAGCTGGGACACGCCGAAGTGTTCAATGCTCTTTCAAAAGAACTCGATATCAATGACGATTACAAAGAAAAAATCAGAGTATCAATCGAAAGTAAAAATTATTCGGCGCTTAATAACCTTCTTGATAGGCTTGAGCCTTGCAAGACTGTTTCCGCAATCCGTTCGCTCCCGTCACTTTTCGGCGGTGAAGAAGTGTTTGACGAAGCATACGCAATTTGCAAGGGTACAGGCGCCGAAAACGCTCTTGATTATCTCCACACAATCTATAAAGAACTTTCCGTGCTTGAACTCGGCAACAAGCTTATCATCGACCTCGGACTTGTTCAGAGAAACGATTACTATACGGGAATCGTATTTTCAGGGTATATTAACGGAATCGGTGATGCTGTTATTTCGGGAGGAAGATATGACGATCTTCTCAGCGAATTTGACGCTCCTATGGGTGCGGCAGGCTTTGCGATTGATACAGACGCAATTACAATGAAACATCTTTCCGATGATGATGTAAATTATTCAGATAATCCCGATGTTCTCGTTTTTGCAGAAAACGGACATGAAATGAAGGCTCTCAGATATGTTGACGAGCTTAATGAAAAGGGAATAAAGGCACAGTTCAGCGTACTTGAAACTCTTGAAGAAACAGAACAGTTTGCAAAATCAAGAGGAATAGCTAAAGTAGAAATAGTATAATCAAGCTGTCGGAAAGGATTAAATATGAAACCATTAAGAATTGCTCTGACAAAGGGCAGACTTGAAAAGACTACAATCGAACTTCTTGAAAAAATCGGATATAATTGTGATGAGGTAAAAAACAAGGGAAGAAGGCTTATTCTTCCGATCGGCAACAATGATTTTGAAGTTGTGCTTGCGAAAGCCGCAGATGTAATTACATATGTTGAGCACGGTGTGTGTGACCTTGGTGTCGTTGGCAAGGATACAATTCTTGAAAACGGTTCATCTTTTTATGAACTGCTCGATTTGGGCTTCGGCAAATGCCGTTTTGCCCTTGCAACAAAAAAAGATACTGATTTTTACAGCGGTTACAATACAAAAACTATCGCAACAAAGTATCCGAATGTAACCAGAGCTTTTTTTGACGATAAAGATATGGATGTAAGAATTATTAAGATTGAGGGTTCCGTTGAACTTGCTCCTCTTGTAGGTCTTGCAGACGGTATTGTAGATATAGTAGAAACAGGTTCAACGCTCAAGGCTAACGGACTTGAAGTAATTGAATGGGTATGTGATATTTCAGCAAGACTTATTGCCAATACGGCAAGTCTTAAACTGCGCAAGGCTGAAATTGAAGAATTGCAGAAGAAACTGGAGGCTGTCACAAAATGATTACAACTGTTGTAGCAGACGGAAAAACAGAATATGAATTTATTGATTTGCTCAAAAAGAGAGCGCAGAATTCAGATAAAAATGTAGTTCCGATTGTTTCGGAAATCATCGAAAATGTTGCAGAAAACGGTGACAAAGCCGTAAAGGAATACACCGTAAAATTTGACGGAAAAGCTCCTGAAAAGGTAGAAATTACTTCCGATGAAATCGACAGCCTTATTGAAAAATGTGATAAGGATTATCTTGAAACAATCAAAAAAGCAGCCGCAAATATTGCGGATTTCCATAAAAGACAGGTTCAGCAGAGCTGGCTCACAACAAAGAATAACGGTGTAATGATGGGACAGAGAATCAGAGGCCTTAAAAGAGTAGGTATCTATGTTCCGGGTGGCACTGCAGCATATCCCTCATCAGTTCTTATGAACGCAGTTCCCGCTAAAATTGCAGGTGTTGAGGAAATTATTATGTGTACACCTCCGCAGAAGGACGGTACACCGAATCCGAATATCATCGCCGCCGCAAAGGTAGCAGGTGTTGACAGAATCTTCCTTATGGGCGGTGCACAGGCAGTAGCCGCTCTTGCATATGGTACAGAATCCGTACCAAAGGTTGATAAAATCGTAGGACCCGGCAATATCTTTGTTGCAACAGCAAAAAAGCTTCTTTACGGAACAGTTGACATTGATATGATTGCCGGTCCGAGTGAAATACTCATCATTGCCGATAAGTCTGCAAATCCAAAATTCCTTGCCGCAGACCTTATGAGTCAGGCAGAGCATGACAGGCTTGCATCTGCAATTCTGCTTACCGACTGCGAAGAGCTTGCCAAAGAAACTGAAACAGAGCTTGAAAAGCAGATGACCGCTCTTTCAAGAAAAGATATTATCCGCTCATCGGTTGACAATTTCGGTGCTGTTATTGTATGCAGTGATATGTCACAGGCGATTGAATTTGCTAACGAGCTTGCTCCCGAGCATCTTGAGGTTTGTTGTGAAAACCCAATGGAGTATGTCGGCAAGCTTGATAATGCAGGCTCTGTATTTCTCGGCAACTACAGTCCCGAACCTCTGGGCGACTATTTTGCCGGTCCTAATCATGTTCTTCCGACAAGCGGCACGGCAAGATTTTTCTCACCTCTTTCGGTAGACAGCTTTGTAAAGAAATCAAGCTTTATTTACTATACGGAAGACGCTTTGAGAAAAGACGCCGAAGATGTAGTTCGCTTTGCAGAAACAGAAGGACTTACAGCACACGCAAATTCAATTAAAGTGCGTTTTGATATGAAATAAGAATGGAAGTTATGCAATGTCTTATGAATTAAACAAAAAAATTCGTGAACTTGAACCGTATGAACCAATCAGCGGTACATATAAAATTCGACTTGATGCAAACGAATGTCCCGAAAATTATCCTGATCTCATTAAAGAAGAAATCAAAAATGCAATTGATACAATTGATTTCAACCGCTATCCCGATCCGCTTGCGGAAAAGGTTGTTACGGCTTTTGCGGATTATTACGGAATCAATCCAAAATATGTAACCGCAGGCAACGGCTCAGATGAACTTATCTTTTTGATTGAAGCCGCATTTATGGAAAAAGGGGATAGGATGCTTTGCGTTGCTCCCGATTTTTCAATGTACAAATTCTATTCATCAATCTGTGAGGTTGAATGTGACACATTTATCAAATCCGACGACCTTTCAATTGATACGGATGCACTTATTGAAAAGGTAAATCGTGACAATATCAAACTTCTGCTTTTTTCAAACCCATGCAATCCGACAGGGCAGGGTATGACCGCCGAAGATGCACGCAGACTTGTTACAAGCGTAAATGCACTTGTAATTCTTGACGAAGCATATATGGATTTCTGGGATCAGAGTCTTATAAATGAGGTTGAAAAATATTCAAATCTCATTATTTTCAGAACCGCATCAAAGGCAGTAGGCTCAGCGGCACTCAGACTCGGTTTTGCCGTTGCCAATGAAACAATTTCAAGAGCTGTAAAAGCGGTAAAATCTCCGTACAATGTGAACACATTTTCTCAGGTTGTCGGCAGTATAATATATAAAAATAAAGATTATCTCAAAAACAGACAAAAAACAATTGTCAGAAACAGAGAAAAGCTGTATAATGACTTATTGGAGTTGTCCGCTCTTTCCGATGATTTTAAGGTTTACAACAGTTGTGCAAACTTTGTTTTTGTTAAAACATCATTCGGCAAAGACTTGTGGAACTACCTAAAGGACAACTCAATTGTAATCCGTTTTATGGGCGATTACATCAGAATTTCCGTTGGCACAGAAGAAGAAAATGAAGAACTGATAAGTTGCATTAAAACTTATTTATCGAGGTGATTATATGCGCAGTGCATATGTTGAGCGTAAAACGAAGGAAACCGACATAAAGCTAAAGCTTAATCTTGACGGCGGCGATATTAAAATTGATACAGGCATAGGCTTTTTTGACCATATGCTCAATTCGTTTGCCACTCACGGCAGATTCGGACTTGAGGTTTCGGTAAAAGGCGATCTCTATGTTGACGAACACCACACCGTTGAAGACACAGGTATAGTTCTCGGCAAAGCATTTGCAGAGGCCCTTTCAACCAAAGAGTCAATTGAAAGATTCGGCAGTTTTTATGTTCCTATGGACGAAGCGCTTGCGTTTGCATCTGTTGACATCAGCGGCAGACCTTATCTTGTATTCGACGCTGATTTTCCGCAGGAAAGATGCGGCGGCTACGACTGTTCAATGACAGTAGAATTTATGCGTGCATTTGCATTTAACGCACAAATCACACTTCACCTCAAATCTGTTTATGGTGACAACTCTCACCATATCACAGAGGCTTTGTACAAGGCTTGCGCACACGCACTCCGCCTTGCAGTAAAGCAAAATTCTTCAAATGTACTTCTTTCTACTAAAGGAGTGTTATAATGATTATTTTACCCGCTATTGACATAAAAGACGGCAATTGCGTCCGTCTTTTCAAGGGTGATTATGCAACCGTTCAGAAGGTAGCAGAGTCCCCGTATATTGCCGCTCAGGGCTTTGCTGACGCAGGTGCAGAGTGGATGCATATGGTTGACCTTGACGGTGCAAAAGATGCAAAGCTTGTTAATGCCGATCTTATTGCAGATGTTGCAAAAGCCTCGGGACTTTCTGTTGAGGTCGGCGGAGGAATCCGTGATATGAAAGCGGTTGAATATTATCTTTCAAGAGGAATAAACCGTGTTATTCTCGGTTCAGCCGCAGTTAAAAACCAGCAGCTTGTTATTGATGCCGTAAAAGAATACGGCGAGAGAATTGTAGTTGGTATTGATGCAAAGGACGGCATGGTTCGTGCAGAAGGTTGGATCGACAATTCGGAAATCAACTACATTGAGCTTGCAAAGCGTATGGAAGATGTCGGAGTAAAGACTATTGTGTTCACAGACATTGATCAGGACGGTACTCTTGCAGGTCCTAACCTTAAACAGCTTGATGAACTTGCTCACGAAGTCAGCTGTAATATTATCGCAAGCGGCGGTGTTGCAGTTCTCAAAGATATCATAAATCTTGCAGAACTCGATGTCTACGGTGCGATCTGCGGCAAGGCTATTTACACAGGTTCGCTTGATTTGAAACAGGCGATCGAAGTAACAAATAAAATCTGAGGTAATTATGGATCTTGATAAATATTTTGTAAAATCCGAACTTATTCCCGCAATTATTCAGGAAAAGTCAACGGGTGAGGTACTTATGCTTGCATATATGAACCGTGAAAGTATGCAAAAAACTTTTGAAACCGGTTACACATGGTTCTGGTCAAGAAGCCGTCAGGAGCTTTGGAACAAGGGTGCAACATCAGGTCATTTACAAAAGGTAATTGATATATATGCCGACTGCGACGACGATACATTGCTCATCACAGTTGAACAGACAGGTGCGGCATGCCACACGGGAAATCATTCCTGCTTTTTTAAAAAATTAAAATGAGGAGAATTTTAATATGAACGACAGAGAAGTTCTTGAAGCACTTTATGCTACAGTAGAAAACAGACGAGATAATCCAAAAGAGGGTTCATACACTTGCTACCTTCTTGATAAAGGAATCGACAAGATTCTTAAAAAAGTAGGCGAGGAGTGCAGTGAAACAATCATTGCGGCAAAGAACGATGACAACAGCGAAACTGTTTATGAAATTGCTGATCTCATCTATCATCTCACAGTTATGATGGTAAAGCTTGGTATTCCGCTCGAGGATGTTCTTACCGAGCTTGACAAGAGAAGCGAGAAGACAGGAAACCTTAAAAAGTTCCATGTTGTCGATAAAAATTCTTAATAAAGACGAACAAAAAGGCCCTATGACTTTGGTCATAGGGCTTAACAATATGTAATATTATATTATTTATGCGTTAACAAATGCGAATTTTGAAATGGCCTGTTTGAGATTATCGTCAGGCTCAGATTCAAGAAGAAGCTCAATCGGCATTTTTTCATCAATTGTAAAAAAACCCATCAAAGAATGAGCGTCAACGGTATTATCGCCGTTTCTAAGCATCATTACTGTATCCGGAAAGTGAGCAAGAGTTTCAAACATATCGATCATTTCTTTTTTATCTTTTATTGAAACCGGTACAGAAAACAAGATCTCACCTCCATTGTTTAACTTGTCTATATTTTATCATTGATATTTGTTAAAATCAACAATAAATTGATGAATTTTTGCAATTTCAACTATTTACCTAAAAAAGGATGATTATTAAATGAATTTTAATATAATAACACTCGGCTGTAAGGTTAATCAGTATGAGTCACAGGCAATGCGTGAAGATATGCTGAAAAACGGTTTTCTTCTCTCGGATGACAGGGACAGGGCTGACATAACAATCGTAAACAGCTGTACGGTAACATCCGTAAGTGATGCAAAAAACCGCAAGATTCTAAACCGTGTCCGCCGTGAAAATCCTGACGGAATTGTTATTTTAACCGGCTGTATGCCACAGGCTTTCCCCGAAGAAAGCGAGAACTTTTCAAATTGCGATATCGTACTCGGCAATGCAAAGAGAGCCGAACTCGTTCCTTCAATTTACAAGTTTCTCGAAGAAAAACAGAAGTTTGTTCATATAACAGAGCATATCGGAAAAGGCGAAAAATACGAAAACCTTTCCGTATCGTCACTCGGCGAGCATACAAGAGCTTTCATTAAAATTGAGGACGGTTGCAACAGATTTTGTTCTTACTGCATTATTCCGTATGCAAGGGGCAGAGTGCGTTCAAAATCTCTTGAAGATTTAAAGGCAGAGCTTATTCAGGTTGCCGCAAACGGTTACCGTGAGGTTGTTCTCGTTGGTATTAATCTTTCCGCCTATGGGCTTGACGAAGATTTTGATCTTGCTGATGCTGTAGAATGTGCTTGTTCCGTTGAGGGAATCGACCGTGTAAGACTCGGGTCAATCGAACCGGAAAGAATGGATAAAGAAATGATTGCCCGTCTTGCCGCACAGCCAAAGTTCTGTCCGCAGTTTCATCTTTCACTGCAGAGCGGTTGCGATAACACACTCAAAGCAATGAACCGTCACTACAATTGTTCAGAATACGCTGAAATTGTTACAAATCTCAGAAACGCTTTTGAAAACAGTTCTATGACAACCGATGTAATGGTTGGATTTGCCGGTGAAACTGAGGAAGACTTCAACGCTTCTCTTAATTTTGTAAAGTCAATCGGCTTTGCAAAGGTGCATATCTTCCCGTATTCACGCCGTAAAGGTACTGTTGCCGATAAAGCACCAAATCAAATTGATCCGCAAATTAAAGAGCAGAGAGCCAAAATTATGGAGCAGGTCTGCGATGAAACCAGAAGGGAATTTCTTAAAGAACAGATCGGTCTTTGTGAATCTGTTCTCGTTGAAAGGCTCCGTCACGGTTATCTTGAGGGCTACACAAAGAACTACACGCCTGTTCATATTAATTCCGAAGATACAAGTCTTTGCGGTAAAATTATTGATGTGAAAATCACAAAATCATTTGATGACTACTGCGATGCTGAATTAGTTTAAAGCGTTAATCAGATTATTAATCTCTTTTTTGGCAGTATCATCCTCAAGACAACTATAGCTGTAAAGCATAAAGCCCCTGACAGATTTGTTGTTACGCAAAATATCGTATTCATCGGCAAGAATACTGTCACTTAAAAGCCATGTTTCTTCGTCATATTCGCCGTTACCTGCCTTATAACCGCCAAGACCTACATACAGTTTTACATTTTCGTCAAAGTCAAGAGATGTCCAGCTGTTAAGGCAATCTTCAAAATTAAGAGCAGGATTTTCAAGGCTAAAGTAAATTTGCGGACAGATGTAATCTGCAAAGCCTTTACAGGTACACCACGATTTTACATCGGCATACAATCCGTCATTGTTATCTATATTTCCTTGCGGTGATATGCCGAACTCAACTGACGAATCCACACTTTTTATTGTTCTGTAAACCTTACAAATCAGCGTATTTACATTTTGCTTTCGCCAATTATCAAGACTCATAGAGTTCTCTTTACCGTATTTTTCAATATAAGACTCATACTGCTTTTTATCAAAACTTTCATCCTCAGTAGGGTAGAAGTAGTCGTCAAATTGTATCCCGTCAACATCATAATTTTCCGCAATTTCCTTTACACCGTCACTAATCAGCTGTTGTGCAGTTTCATTTGACGGATCAAGAAAAATTCCGTTATCGGTTTTTATACCTATTTCGGAATTCTTTATGTAAGGATTGTTGTCTGAAAGTTTTTTCGGAGTTTCATTTGAACTGACTCTGTATGGATTAATCCACGCATGAATTTTCAAATTGTTTTCTTTGCATATATCACACATAATTTGCAGTGCGTCATATTGAGGATTTTCACCCTGCGTACCCGTGAGAATATGTGACCACGGAAAATAGCTTGACTTATATAATGCGTCACAAAAGGGGCGTACCTGTACAATAAGCGTGTTGAAACCACTTTCACGGCATTTTTGTGCTATTTCGGTAAATTTATCTTCAAACGCTTTTTGTGTTTTTGAGCTTTCATTTTCCATAGAAAGCTCCATATATGATACCCACACACCACGCATTTCTTCATCACTTTCGGGTGTGTCGGCGGTTGCCTTTGATGATAAGGCTGCAATGTTGTCGATATCATTCTGCTTTTTCGGCGGTTTTTCTCTTGTAAATGAGCTTATGCAGATAACGCTTAACATAGATATTACAGATACAATAATCGGAACAATCTTTTTGTTTTTCAATCAAATCATCCTTTGGAGTTCTCATGGAAATTTTCATCATATACATTTGCATCATCAGCCTGATATCAATTATTGTAACAGTCTGTGACAAATACTTTGCAATTCACCGCAAATGGAGAGTACGAGAAAGCACATTGCTGATTCTCTCCGCACTCGGAGGAAGTGTTGCAATGTACATTACAATGCAATTAATCAGACACAAAACAAGACACATTAAATTTATGCTCGGCATACCGATAATATTTATTGTTCAGCTGATAATTCTATTTTTTGTTTGGAGGATGATTTATGTCTGACAGACTGTATTTTTCTGTACCTGACGAATGTGACAATATGCTTGCTCAAAGATTTCTGCGTGATAAATGCGGTCTTTCTGCAAGAATAATAACACGACTGAAAAGAGAAAAAGACGGTATTTTGATGGACGGGAAAATTTTAAGAACAATTGACTGTGTGCAAAGCGGAAAAACCGTTTCAATTGCAATTCCCGACGAAAAATGTGAAATTGAACCGACAAAGGGAACGCTTGATATAAGATATGAGGACGAGCATTTTCTTGTGGTAAACAAGCCGCATTCAATGCCTGTTCACCCTGTAAAGCAACACCAAAGCGATACGCTTGCAAACATTGTTTCGTACTATTGCCGTCAAAACGGCAAGCCGTTTGTATTTCGGGCAATTAATCGACTTGACAAGGATACATCAGGGCTTGTTCTCATAGCCAAAAACCGTTTTACAGCCAATGCCGTAAAAAATAAAACGCATAAAGTCTATTACGCTTTATGCGAGGGTGAAATAAATATTGAAGGTGTAGTTGATAAGCCAATGGATTTGCGTGATGATTCCAAAATGGTGCGAATTGTCCGTGATGACGGAATGAGGGCTGTTACACACTACAAACCGCTTATTGCAACAAAAGATTTTACATTGCTTGAATTGTGGCTTGAAACCGGCAGAACACATCAGATTCGCTGTCATATGGCTTATTTAGGGCATCCGCTTATGGGCGATGACTTGTACGGCGGAAAACTTGATAAAATTTCAAGACAGGCACTTCATTGTGCAAGACTTGAATTTTATCACCCGATAAAAAATGAATACATTACGGTTACTGCTGAAATTCCCGAAGATATGCAGTCTGTAATAAACAACAAAGAGGATTGAACTTTTAATTGTTCAATCTTCTTTTAGTGTTATTTAACTCTGTTTACGCTGTAAATTGTAAATCCGTTGAATTCCTTTTCATCCTTGTAAACAATGACGGAATCTTTTTTGCCGTAATATTGGTTAAGATAATTTTCTTTGATAAAAGTAATGTTTTTATCGATAACATATACATTTCTTCCGTCAACGACCGCCTCATAAATATTTGTTGAGAGGTTGCGGTTCACAAGCTGATTTGTCCGATGAAGATATCCGAAGCCGTCAACATTACTGAGAAAATCTGAAGAAAATCCCCAAAGCGGATGAATATAGTTATCGGTATATGAAATATATTCTTTAGCTGTTACAGGGTCGAGAACATAGTAATTTTCAGGATGGCGTTCAACCTCAGTGTAAAGGTCACTCGGCTTTTTGTCGTATTCAACAGGAGTGACATGGAAGAAATATGATACACAGCTTGCCACACCTAATATCACAAGTACAATAACCGAAATAAGAACAGTTTTTCTGCTTTTATCTGTAATATTGCTGTATTCGTCTTTTCTGAGATGACCGAAATCAAACGAATACATTGTAAACGAAAGAATCATCAGCAAAATTCCGTACATTGTGTATGCCGAAGAATCCATTGCATAACGAACATACATACAAGCCGCAAATCCCACCGCAAAATACAAAGCAGGGAAGAAGGCAAATCTTTTTTTCTGAACGGTAACAAAAACAACCATAACGGCAAGTATTACCGCAAAAGCAATAAGATATGAATCAAAATTTATAATATGTCCCCATGCATCTGAAAACAATGCACCCGCATTATCAAAAAAATCATACGGATTTTCTCGTTTTTGAATATCCGCAACCTTTTCAAGTGCAGCAGTATTCAGTCCATTGTTTTCATCATAATATCCGTCAACAAAAAGTTCATACTCATTTGCCGAATTTATTCCGACCGAATTAAGCTCCTCACAGTAATCGGAATAGTTTGGAAAAGCATTATCATCGGTCTTATCGGCAAGGACGCTGTATCTGTACAGCCCCGAAGTTTCTGCATTTGCATTATTAACCGAATATGAATAATATTCAAGACCGCAGCCGACAAGAACAATAAAGACAAATACAAGCACAAAAGGTCTGAAATACCAGAAGAATTTTCTGAACGGCAACTTGTACTTTCTTTTTGCAATCATATCACCGATGAAGAATGCAATGAAAAATGCAAGTCCGACAAAGAAATACTTAAAACACAGAAATGTACCGAAGGTAATTTCCGCAAGACCAACCCAGAACGGGAGAGAGTACCTTTTATTTCTGATTGCATTAAGTGCCATCAGAAACCCTGCCGTAAGCAGCAAAGCTGCAGTTTTACTGCTTAGAATGTTTGAATAATGGTCAAATGAAAACAAAATATTCAGCACAAGAGTGAATATGAAAGCCTTGTGCTTTCCGAATTTATCGGCAAAAACAAATGTAACAGAAGAAAAAGCGGCACAGGAGAGAAGAATTTGAAAAAGTACAAAACAGTTGAAATTCAAAAGAATGTACTGCAATGAACCGGTAATTGTCGCAAAAATGTAGTTAATATCATTATTGTAATAGTTATGATACTGACAGATATATAAAGAATTGTAAAAATCGTCAGCACTGTCATAGGAAAATGCAGTAATACCTATAATCAAAGCCATAATAACAATATTAATTGCCAAAGCAAAGAAGGTCTTGCTTTTTAGTGCGTTTAATATTTTATCTTTCATAATAACTCCTCTGCATTATCTTTCTTGTTTAAAAATCACTTTCTTGATCTTCTTTCGTTAATCAAAAGCTGAAGATTCTTCTGTTCGTAAGTATTAAATTTAACATTCTTCTCAAATTCTTCGGCTGTATATTTGCCCTCATACCATGACTGTGAGTTAAAGTATGCATTAAGGCTTGCGTCCTTAAAAATTCTGCCTCGTCTTGCATAAATCTCATTAATTGCAAGCTGTAAGTCGTTATCACTCAAAGCGTTTACCTGTGCGTTGCTGAGATATGAAGAATCGCTGTTAGGGAAGATAAATCCGCCGTTATTATTAGTGTTTGTATTGCTTGATGACTGTGCATTTGAGCTCTGTGAATTTGAATTGCCCGATGAGCTGTTCTGACTATTTGATGACTGCTGAGCCTGTGTTGCAGGAGCTTCTGTTTCTCTCTGAATCTGTCCGCTTGAGATAACAAGTTTAACAACTGTACCCGTACTTGCACTTGTGTCACCTTCCGGAGTCTGGGAGATAATATATCCTTCCGGATAATCATAGCTGTATTCATAGTCAGAAATTTCAACGGTAAAGCCTGCCTGTTCAAGAAGCTTCTTACCGTAGCTGTAACCGTAACCGACAACAGGAACAACATTGTTATATGAAGAAGATGTTGTAACCTGTTCCGTTGTAGCAGGAACTGTAGTAGGCATCGCCGTACTCGGCGCCTGTGTGGTTACTTCGGCAGATGTTGCAGTTTCGGCTGTAGTAGTTTTATTGTCAGTAGATGAATTTGACAAACCGTTATAAACGCAGAAACCGATAAATCCGAGTGCGGCGGCAATTACAACGGCACAAAGAACAATAATAAATTTATTCTTCTTTTTCTTTACATTCTCTTCTTTATCTGTATATCCGAATTCATTGTCATCATCTTCAAAGCTGTTATCGTCAAAGCTTGTTTTTTCTCCAACTTTTTTAGTACCGTCAGCTTTATTGTCTGCAGGCTTTACAGACGGCTCGTCCTCAAAGAAATCACCGTAGTCCTTGCTTGATTCATTGCTTGTAAGAACATTTTTATGGTCTGCACCGGAGTAATCATCAAACACTTCAACGCTTGTAACAGGATGAAGAACCTCCGGAGCTACTTCGCTGTTGCTTGAAACATCTTCAAATTCTTCAGCTTTTTTATCTGTAACAGTTTGTTCATTCTTGTCATCTTTACTTGATACGGAACTGATATCTTTAAATTCAGGCTGTTTTTCTTCTGATACTTCGTCAGTTTTAACCTCGGAATTTTCAGGCTCATCAACTGCATCAGTAACATCAACGACTTCAAAACCGCCCTCATCATCATTTTCGTCTGATTCAGCAGTATCTTCTGCTTCCACAGAAGCGTTTTCAGCAACAGGCAAAGGTTCCTCCTGATTCAGAACACCGTCAATACTAAGTTGTTCAGCCTCACCAAATTCATTATCAAGAACAGCGTCCTCAACTGTCTGAACCTCATCCTTATCGTCAAAATTATCCTGCGGTTCAGTCGGTTCTGTATCCTCAAATTCATCGTAATCGTACTCTTCAAATACATTACCGTCAAAGTCCGTGTTTTCGGGAACAACAACATCGGGATTCGGAACAGGGGAGGACGTACCTATTTCAGCCTTGATAGATGTGAGAGCATTTTTAATGTTGCCGGCATTTTTCCAACGGTTTGCATTATCGGGCTGACACGCAATCACAATAACACTCTTGAGCTTTTCGTCGCCCTCGGACGGTGCGGTAACAGCCTTGCCCGAGAATCTTTCCTTACACGCAGAATCTCTGTCACAGGAATCATTTTCAAAGGGAATTTTTCCGCCGTTGCACATTGCATACATAATTATACCGACAGAATAAATATCGGTTGTATAGTCAACATTTTCCTGCCTGAACACTTCGGGGGCAATATAAGACTTGTCGTCAATCTTGCCCTCAAAATCGGTAAATCCGCCGATTTTATACTTTCCGTCTGCTGTTACAAAAATATTCTTTGGTGAAATATTACCGTGAAAAATATTCTTTGCTTCCAAAGTTTCAAGCAGACTGCTCATCTGAATACCAAAATCAACAACTTCATCCTCAGCGAAAGTTTTGGTTTTCATAAGTTCTTCAAGACTTGTGAGTTCTTCTGTAAATATGTACAAATCACAGGTTTCTTTGTTCTGATTATTCTGAACATAAACATCCAGATAGTTTGAAACACCGTCAAGCTCCTTAACCGATTCAATAAAATCAGCCTCTTCGGTAAAATATTCGGCATGTTCATCGGTATAATTGCTTTTGCCGACAAATGCGTGTCTGAGAATCGCATTTTGAGCAGTATTTTTATCAATCTTCCTTGATACCTTGTAAACTTCACAGCCGTTGTCTTCCCCGACAAATGAAGTAACCTTCCAATCTCTTAAATCTGCCGGCAATTTAATCGTTTTTGCCATACTAACACTCCTTAAATGTTTCCTTATTTATTCATATTTATCTAAATTAAGTTAATCTACCCTTATTATCTCATTCTCCGAATTATTGTACCATATTACAAGCTGTTTTACCATAGATATTTCAATTTTTTAAAAAATAATTCTAATTTGTAATTAAATCTGACATAAAAACAGCAGTCCGCCTAAACGAACTGCCGAAAACATAGCTGCAGTAAAATATCTTACCTGAACCTATTTGATTTTTATTTTTTCCTTTTTGTTTACTCCGATAATTCCGCCTATACCTCCTCCCAAAACAGATGATATCAGTTTTAGCAGGGTTAATATTGTTATAGGCTCACCGTTAAAAATCAACGCAATAGAGGTTATGACAAGAAAAATAAAAAATCCTGTCAGCGAACCCACCGCAAGTCCTGCACTTCCTGTAATTCTTGATGATATTATTCCCGACATCAGCGCAGCAACACCGACCATTCCTACTACGCAGTAATCAAGTATATCTGCCGAAATTACTCCCGCTGACATCATCACGGCCGCAAGCAGACACATCAAAATTACAAGTATGAGTATTCCGCATACTGATGAAAACAGAACGGCCTTTGCAAGTAATTTTTTATCAGACATAAAACAACCCCCGAATATATTCTGTTACAAATATATTCGGGGGAAAGAACATTCATTCAAAAAGTTATTCTTTTGTAGCTTTAGTTTCGTCAGAATCTTTCTTCTTGCCAAAACCGAAGAAGCCTTTCTTTTCAGGCTGACCTGCCTGCTGTGGCTGTTCCTTAACTGTGTCAACAGTAGAAATACACCACTTTTTAAACTTCATCTTAACTCTGTCGGAGCCTGTTTCAATGATGATAGCGTCTTCGTCGTCCTTAATAGCAACTACTCTGCCCATAATTCCGCCGATTGTTGTAATTTCATCACCGATCTCAAGAGAGTTACGAAGCTGAGCTTCTTCTTTTTTCTTCTTTGAGTTAGGTCTAATGAGGAAGAAATAGAGAGCCGCAAAAATAGCAACATAGAAGAGAATCATAAAAATCATGCTTGATGACTGATTTCCGCCGCTTGCGCTTGCTTCAGCAACTACAGGTAAAAAGTTTGTCATTTTCGTCATTCCTTTCATACAATGTACTGATTATATCAGTTTTAATCACATCTTGCAAGTGTTTTTTCTGTTTTGAAAAAATATTAGATACGCACGCCTAAAATATTGCGATATTTCTCGTAAAATTCCATATATGTGCCGTTATCAAGCTGAGTTCTGATAACTTCCATAAGATTATTGTAAAAATAGAGGTTGTGCAAAACGGCAAGCCGCATTCCGAGCATCTCACCGCTCTTGAGAAGATGTCTTATGTATGCCCTTGAGAAGTTTCGGCAAACAGGGCAGTCACAATGCTCATCAATCGGAGATTCATCTGTTTCATATTTTGCATTATTGATGTTACGCACTCCGTCCCAAGTGAAGAGCTGACCGTGTCTTGCGTTTCTGCTCGGCATAACACAGTCAAAAAGATCAACGCCTCTTGCAACACTTTCAAGAATATTCACGGGAGTTCCGACTCCCATAAGATATCTGATTTTATCTTTCGGAGCAAACGGCTCAACCTCTTCAATGATATGGTACATCGTTTCTGCAGGCTCACCCACGGCAAGACCTCCGATTGCATAGCCGTCAAGATTAAGCTCTGCAATTTCTTTCATATGATTGACGCGCAAATCGTCATAGATACCGCCCTGATTTATGCCGAACAGCATCTGGTTTTTATTTATGGTATCATCAAGACTGTTGAGCCTTTTCATCTCTGTAACGCATCTTTTAAGCCATCTTGTGGTTCTTTCAACGCTGTTTTTTGTATATTCATATGGTGAGGGATTTTCAACGCATTCATCAAATGCCATCGCAATTGTAGAAGCAAGATTTGACTGGATTCTCATACTCTCCTCAGGTCCCATAAAAATTTTGCGGCCGTCAATGTGAGAATTGAAGTAAACGCCTTCTTCTTTAATATTTCTCAACTTTGCAAGAGAGAACACCTGAAATCCGCCGCTGTCGGTAAGGATAGGACCGTTCCACCTTGTAAATTTGTGAAGTCCGCCCATTTGCTTAACCTTTTCATCACCCGGACGAAGATGCAGATGATAGGTGTTGCAAAGCTGAACCTGACATTTTATATTCTTTAAATCAAGCGCAGAAACAGCACCCTTGATTGCACCGCATGTTGCAACATTCATAAAGGCAGGAGTCTGAACCGTACCGTGAACCGTAACGAATTCGCCCCGTCTTGCACTGCCTTCCTTTTTAATTACCTTAAACATAAATCCGTAAAATCCTCCTATGATATGAACATAGCGTCACCGAAAGAGAAGAATCTGTACTTTTCCTTTACAGCTTCTTTGTATGCATTCATAATAAAATCATATCCTGCAAAAGCGGATACAAGCATAATAAGTGTACTTTCCGGAAGATGAAAGTTAGTAATAAGTCCGTCCAGCACCTTAAATTCAAATCCGGGATAAATAAAAATATCCGTAAATCCCTCACAGGGTTTGACTTCTCCGTACATTGCCGCAACACTTTCAAGCGTTCTGCAGGATGTTGTGCCGACTGCAATAACCCGTCCGCCGTTTTTCTTAGTTTCATTTATGAGCTTTGCGGTTTCTTCGGGAACTTCGTAATGCTCGCTGTGCATTTTATGCTTTGTAACATCATCAACCTTAACGGGTCTGAATGTACCGAGTCCCACATGAAGTGTAACATACGCAATCTTTACACCTTTAGCCTTGATTCTGTCCATAAGCTCGGTTGTAAAGTGAAGTCCTGCCGTCGGAGCTGCCGCAGAACCGAGTTCATGGCTGTAAACCGTCTGATAGCGTTCCTTATCCTTAAGCTCGGCTGTAATATAAGGCGGAAGAGGCATCTGACCGATTTTGTCAAGAGTGGTAAAGAAATTCTCTTCGCAATCAAAATCAACTATTCTGTTGCCGTCATCCTTAACATCAACAACTGTTGCACGCAAAATTCCGTTGCCAAACGAAAATTTTGTGCCGACTTTTGCTTTTTTACCCGGCTTGCAAAGTGTTTCCCAACGGTTGTTCGCAACCTGCTTCAAAAGCAGAAATTCAACTTTTGCACCTGTTTCGTCTTTGATACCGTAAATTCTTGCAGGCAAAACTCTTGAATCGTTGGCAACAAGAAGGTCACCCTCGTTAAGATAATCAATAATGTCATAAAAATGTTTATGCTCCAGAGTTTGTTTTTCTCTGTCAAGCACAAGCAGTCTTGAACTGTCCCTCGGTTCAAGCGGAGTCTGTGCGATAAGCTCTTTCGGCAAATCGTAATAAAAATCACTCGTCTTCATTTTATTTCCTTTCAAGAACTAAAATTGCTTTTTAAAAGCTGTTCTGTCAAAAATCTTTGTAAAACACAAGTATTTGTCCTGTAAAATTCTCAAAATAATTGACATTACCCTTTTAAAATGATATATTATCTTATTATGAGCAGTTTGCATAATCGACAAACAGTCGTGTTTTCAGACATCTCTTCATATAATATAATATTTGTTTGAATAAGGCAACCGCTTTTTTAAAATTTGTTTAATTCGGAGGAATTATTATGAAAAAGTATAAAGTCGGTATTATCGGCGCTACCGGTATGGTAGGTCAGCGTTTTACACTTCTTCTTGAGAATCACCCGTGGTTTGAGGTTACTGTTCTTGCCGCAAGTAAGAGAAGCGCAGGCAAAACATACGGTGAAACAGTTGAAGGCAGATGGCATATGACTACTCCTCTTCCTGAGAAGTACAAGGATATGGTTATCGTTGACGCTGAAAATGTTGAAGAGGTTGCATCACAGGTTGATTTCTGTTTCTGCGCAGTTAATATGAAGAAGGATGAAATCCGTGATCTCGAAGACAGATATGCAAAGGCAGAGTGTCCTATCGTATCAAACAATAGCGCTCATCGTTTTACAGATGATGTTCCTATGGTTATTCCTGAAATTAATGCCGATCACATTAAGATTATTGACGCTCAGAGAAAGCGTCTCGGCACAAAAAGAGGCTTTGTTGCAGTGAAGTCCAATTGCTCACTTCAGAGCTATGTTCCTGCAATTCATCCTTTAAAGGCACTCGGCGTTGACAAGGTTCTTGCCTGCACATATCAGGCAATTTCAGGTGCAGGCAAAACATTCAAGACATGGCCTGAAATGGTAGATAATGTTATTCCTTACATCGGCGGTGAAGAAGAGAAGTCAGAGCAGGAGCCGCTTAAAATCTGGGGTAAGATTGAAGGCGACAAGATTGTTAAAACAGACGATATTTCAATCACATCACAGTGCATCCGTGTTCCCGTATCAGACGGTCACACAGCAGCTGTATTTATGTCATTTAAGGACGGCGTAAAGAAACCTACTGTTGAAGAAATTATTGACATTTGGTCAAACTACAGCGGCAGAGCACAGGAACTCAATCTTCCGAGTGCGCCAAAGCATTTTCTCCACTACTTCACAGAACCCGACCGTCCGCAGATTAAATCTGAAAGGAATCTTGAAAACGGTATGGCAGTATCGGTTGGCAGATTAAGACCTGATACTCAATATGATTACAAGTTCGTTTGTATGTCACACAACACATTAAGAGGCGCAGCAGGCGGTGCAGTTCTTCTTGCAGAGCTCCTTTGTGCTGAGGGCTACATGGACTGATTACTTACGGAGGTAAATTATGTCTAACCACATTTTTACAGGCTCAGGTGTTGCACTTATCACTCCTATGAAGTCTGACGGAAGCGTAAACTACGATGTTCTCGGCGATCTCGTAGAATTTCATGTTCAAAACGGTACCGATGCAATTATTGTATGCGGTACAACAGGTGAGGCGGCAACTCTTTCGGAAAAAGAGCATTGCGAAACAATTTCTTTCGTTGCAGAAAAGACAAACGGCAGAATTCCTGTTATTGCAGGTACAGGCAGTAACGATACCTCAACAGCCGTTATGCTCTCAAAATCTGCCGCAAGCACAGGCGTTGACGCACTTCTCTGCGTAACTCCTTACTACAATAAAACATCTCAGCAGGGCCTTGTAAGACACTTCAACGTTGTTGCAGATTCGGTTGATATTCCGATTATTCTTTACAATGTTCCTTCAAGAACCGGCTGTAACATCAAGCCAAAGACTTATCAGGAGCTTTGCAAGCATCCTAACATCGTTGCCGCAAAAGAGGCAAGCGGCGACATCTCTCAGGTTGCTCTCATCCGTTCACTTTGCGGTGACAATCTTGACATCTACTCAGGTAACGATGACCAGACTGTTCCTTTCATGTCACTCGGTGCTCTCGGTGTTATCTCTGTATTTGCAAACATCTGCCCAAAAGAAATGCATGACATCTGTCAGCTTTGTCTTGACAATGACTTTGCAGAGGCACAGAAGCTTAACTTCCACTATCTTGAGCTTATGCATATACTCTTCAGCGATGTTAACCCGATCCCCGTAAAGACTGCCATGAACCTCTTCGGCTATGAAGCAGGCGAATGCAGACTTCCGCTCGTTCCCATGAGCGTTCAGGGTTACCATGACCTCAAGGATTGCATGGAGAAGTATGACCTTTTAAGCAAGAAGGTTAAATAATCGACCTTTGATTCGTTTAAAATTCAAGAAGTTTAAAGGGGAATAAAAATGGTAAATACAGTAATAGTCGGTTGTAACGGTAAAATGGGCTGCTTTGTGGCACAGGCTGTTCAGAGCCGTGAGGATTGCAATGTTTTGTTCGGTGTTGACGCATTCGGTGAAAGTAATTATGATTTTGATGTTTTCAAGACTTTTGACGAGGCAACCGAAACACCCGATGTAATCATTGATTTTTCAAATCCTGCAGCTCTTGACGGTATGCTTTCGTATGCAGTTGATAACAAAGTACCTTGTGTTATCTGCACAACAGGCTTTTCTAAAGATCAGATTGCAAAAATCGAAGATGCGGCAAAGACAATTCCTGTTTTCTATTCAGGTAATATGTCACTCGGCATCAATCTTCTTATTGAGCTTTCAAAAGAGGCTGCAAAAATCCTCGGAAACCAGTTCGATATTGAAATCGTTGAAAAGCATCATAATCTCAAGCTTGACGCTCCGAGCGGAACAGCTCTTATGATTGCAGACGGAATTTCGGAACAGCTTGACGAAGATCCGCAGTATGTCTATGACAGACACAGCTACCGCAGAAAGCGTTCAAAGAACGAAATCGGTATTCATTCCGTAAGAGGCGGCACAATTGTAGGCGAACACGAAGTTATCTTCGCAGGTCACGATGAGGTTGTAACGATTTCTCATCAGGCTCAGTCAAAAGAAGTTTTCGCTGTCGGTGCTGTTAATGCGGCAGTATTTCTTAAAGATCAGAAAGCAGGTATGTACAACATGGGCAACCTTCTTTCTCAAAAGATGAACTGATAAATAAGATTTTAAAGCACGGTTTTCGAAGCCGTGCTTTTTCTTTTATGTCCAAACTTTGCCGATAAACATAATATGTAGTGTGATATTTTGTTTGTAAGTATCACAAAGATTTAGCAAAGGGTGGAAGTTATGGAAAATAATTTAATTATGTTCGGCTCGGTAACTCTTGCCATGAAGAGCCGTAACCTACTTTTAAAAAATAAT
>OGQU01000928.1_pt1 | contig 28394 bp, 15 predicted proteins | sample 1553341 | NCBI WGS metagenome assembly OGQU01 (sample SAMEA2579920, study PRJEB22360) | human gut metagenome | biome: human gut; feature: human-associated habitat; material: faeces | place: Denmark | collected 2008/2010 | reverse complement strand
CTTCGCGTCGCAAGCGTATCAACAAGCACGGTTTCCGCGCTCGTATGGCTACGGCCAATGGTCGCAAGGTGCTGGCTGCGCGCCGCGCAAAGGGTCGCAAGAAGCTGACCGTATCGGACGAATCGACGTTCAAGTACGCTTAGTTTCTCTGCGGAGAAGAATTGAGGCCGGCTCTGTTAAGGGCCGGCTTTCTTTCGTTTTCGATTTTATAGGGCACCTTTCGTATTTCGTTCGCGGGCCGAAACAGTCACATACTTCTGTATGCTCCTGCTTCGTCCCGCTTCCCGAAGCACAAAATTTGTCCCTCTGAAATCAAAAATTGGATTTTGTTCATGCTTACCATCCGACAAGCCTCCGAAACCGATTGCCCGTTGATCCGCCGCATGGCGGAAGAGGCATTTCCGGCCACCTACCGCGAGATTCTGACCCCCGCGCAGCTGGATTATATGATGGAGTGGATGTACTCCGACGCGAGCCTGCGGGAGCAGTTCCGTGCGGGCCACGTCTGGTTCATCGCCTCGTCCGACGGCGAGCCGTGCGGCTATCTTTCGGTCGAACGGCAGGGCGAGACGCTTTTCCATTTGCAGAAAATCTACGTCCTGCCCCGTTTTCAGGGCATCGGCGCCGGGGCGTTCCTCTTCCGGCACGCCGTGGAGTACATCCGGAGCGTGCAACCCGCGCCTTGTCTGATGGAACTCAACGTCAACCGCCGCAACCCCGCCCTGCATTTTTACGAACGCATGGGCATGCGCCGGCTGCGCGAAGGGGACTTCCCCATCGGCGGCGGTTACTACATGAACGATTATATCATGGGGTTGGAGATACGATGAAGGGTTGGCCGCGGCCGACCCTCTCTATTTCCCGTCCGTCTTGAACAGGTCCACTTCGCCCCGTTCGACCTTGCCGTACATGTCGGCCAGTTCGGCGATCACCGGGGAGATGTATTCGAGCGTGTCCGTGACGGCCTGTTTGCCGCCCTCGCCCTTGATGCGGTAGAGCATGGCGGCGTAGAGGGCCCGGAAGCAGAGTTCCGTGTCGCTCATCCCCGGATTCCCCAGTACGGCGCGCAGGCGCGGCAGCTCGGGTTCGAGATGCGCATAGGTGGCGCGGTAGTGTTCGCCCACGGGGAGTTTCATCAGCTGGAGGTGCAGATCGTGCATGTCCTGAATCAGGTGCAGCGTGTGTTCCAGATGCCCCTTCTCCTCCTTGCCCTCCTGCCGGAGCAGGTTCGCAAGGTCCATGTACCAGAGCAGGAATACGTGCTTCTGCTCCTCGCCGATGTCCTTGCGGGGGGCGATGAGCGTCGAAAAGATCGCTTCGGGACTGAATTGCAGCGCCCGGAGCAGGTCTTCCAGCTGCCACAGATAGAGAATGTATTCGGCGATGTTCTCCCGCCGTTTCGATTTGGCGATGTCCATTACTTGATCCAGGTTTTGGGCCCCGTGAGGTGTTTGAGGAAATATTGCTGCGATTTCAAAAGGTTGCGCGATTGCAGCACCATGTTCTTTGTCTCGGTCAGGATCGTCAGGTAGAGCATCGAGGCTTTGGTGTTCGAGCGGGCCTCGTTGATGCGCGTGAGTTCGGATTTGATCGCGTCGGCGATCGACTCGAACAGCTGGTCGCGCATCGTCAGCACCGTTTCGATCTCCGAGAAATCGCCGTCGCGCAGCATCAGGTTGATGCGGCGGTAGATCGATTCCACGTCGTCGTTGATCGACATCAGGTCGCGGGTCTGTTCCATCGACAGCCCCTCGTGGTTGTTGTCGATGTGTTCGAACGCCGGGCGGGTGATATGCATCAGCGCTTTGGTCATTTCGTTGAGGTAATCCACCACCTGCACGTAGTAGTGGGCCGTGTTGACATCGCCGCCCTGGAGTTTCTTGAGCGTCGGGAGCAGCGAATATTTGCGTTCGCGCGACTGGTAGAAGAGGTCGTTCGACTCCTTGACCATATCGCGCAGGACCTTGCGGTTCTCCTTGAAGACGGCGATCAGCGTGCGGTCGTAGATCTTCGTGGCGCACTCCATCGTGCGGCATACCTCGTCGCGCAGGTTGGCGATGATGTCCTCTTTGGTCTCGGCCTGCTCCTTGACGATGTTGCTCTCCTTGTTCTTTTTGAGGAAGTTGCTGTGGACGAGCATCCAGCCGCAGAGCAGCGTGATGACGATGAAGACCGGCATTCCGCCGTAGATCAGCGCCAGCCCCACGATGAAAGCGATGAGGAATCCGCCCAGCGCCGTGACGAACCATCCGGCCACGACGGTCATGACGCCCGAAATGCGGTACACGGCGCTTTCGCGGCCCCAGGCACGGTCGGCGAGCGACGAACCCATCGCCACCATGAAGCAGACGTAGGTGGTCGAAAGCGGGAGTTTGAGTGACGTGGCTATGGCGATCAGCAGGGCCGAGGTCGTGAGGTTGACCGTGGCGCGGATCATGTCGTAGGGTGCGCCGCTGTGTTCGACATCCTCGTATTCGAAACGGCGCGAGATCGCCTCCCGCAGGTGCTTGGGGACCACTCGCTCGACGCCGGCGCTGACGTTGAGGGCCGCGCGGGCGATCGTCCGCGAAAAGACCGACGAGCCGTATTGCTGCTGGCCTCCGTCGTCCTGCGCCGAGAGCGAAAGTTCGGTTTCGGAGACGTGCATGGCCTTTTTCGAGGTCCACAGCGTGAGGATCATCAGGACGCCTGCGGCCAGCAGGATCAGGAAGTTGGCCGGAACGTTCTCGCTCAGGGCTCCCATGAGCATCTGCGTGTCTCCCGTCTCCCGGGCGATGGAGTAGGCGTCGAATCCGGCGACGGGCACGCCGATGAAGTTCACCAGGTCGTTGCCTGCGAAGGCCAGCGCCAGGGCGAACGTTCCCGACAGGATCGTGATGCGCAGGATGTTGATCTTGAACCGCTGGATGAAGAACAGCAGCAGGGAGCAGACGACCCAGCAGATGAACAGGGCCGTCGGCAGGTGGCTGTCGATCAGTTGGACGAAGGCGTTGTGGGCGAGGATGGATCTCAGCCCTTTGAAGACGGCGAAATAGACGATCGCCGTGAGCGAGGCGCCGCACCAGAGCGAGCCGTAGCGGCGGAACACCGCCGTGTAGCGGAACGAAAAGATCATGCGCGAGATGTACATGACCAGCGTACCGCAGGTGAAGGCGATGACGACCGACAGCAGGATGGCCGAAACGATACCCATGGCGCGCGAGGTGTTGATGTATTGTCCGAGCGAGGAGACGCCCTGCGCGGGGTCGTTGGAGATTTTGTAGATCGACACGGCGATTGCGGCTCCCAGCAGGCAGAAGATCAGCGACACGGTGGTCGAGGTCGGGAGTCCCCACGAGTTGTAGAGGTCGAGCAGGATGACGTTTGCGAACATGACGCCCAGATAGAGCATCATCACTTCGTGGAAGGTGAACAGTCCGGGGTTGAACATACCGCTGCGGGCGACCTCCATCATGCCGCTCGACGTGACGACGCCGATGATGATGCCGACCGAAGCCACGGTGAGAATGACCTTCATCGAGGCGGCTTTGGAGCCGATGGCGGAGTTGAGGAAATTGACTGCGTCGTTCGTGACGCCGACGAAAAGACCGGAAATAGCCAGAATGCCCAGAATGCCGACAATGACGGTGTAAATTTCGCTCATGTTGGGGTTTTAGTGCAAATTGTGAACAAATTTACGCCATTTTTCCCGATGAAACGGATTCGTAACTCATTGTTAACATTAACTTAACATATCCCGGGCAATAAGCCGGCCGCGCCTCGTAATTCGAAATGCAGCGAACCCTTGCAAGGTTCGGTATTGGTAGGTAAGGGAAAGTGCAGGGGTGTTTAATTCTCTTTTCTGCATATGCTCCGAGCAATAGAATTGCAAATTCGGGCAGGTTTAACGGTAAGTCGTGTACTCTCTGTTACCTGCCCGAAATACTTTGTCTTGCATTGAAGTATTTGTTTTTCAAACTCTTATATTTTATAGGCCGTATCGTGATCAACGGTACGATGTCGCAGTTCAGCTGCAAACTTTCGGTTCGTTCCGGTCTTTGGGATGCAAGGCTATGAGTAAAAGCCTCGAACAGCGCATCAACGAGAAGCAGGAAAATATCAAAACCAATATCGGCAAGCAGTATCAACGGCTCTGTGACCGTTCATTACGATCAAAATCCGTTTCCTCCGTCATTGCTTCAATGCGGGGCGTAGTCCATACTGATGCGTCCGAAAAGACGGTGTGTATGTGCCTCTCCTTTAAGGGTTTTATATCCGTCGATGTCGGGAATGACGATCCGATAAGTATAGCTTCGATCGAAAAAATATTGCAAATGGAATTGGCAGCAGCCTTTGGAATGGATGTTTAAGTGCAAAAAAGTCATTCTGATTCATTGTATACGAGACATTATGCTTCGTTCTGGGGCTGCTGGATGAAATCTTTCGGGCGCATGCCGAATTGTTTCGTGAAACATTTTGCGAACCACGACATGCTGCTGAATCCGGTCAAATAGCAAACCTCGCTGATCCGGTATTCGCCGGTGCGAAGTAACTGTGCGGCTGCTTTCAGCCGTACCAACTGAATGTATTCGTTGGGAGAAGTTCCGGTCAGCCCTTTCAGTTTCCGTTGCAGGCTGGAGCGGCTCAGCGCCATTTTCTCCACGAGCAGGTCCACCGAGAGTGTTTCGCAGGTGAGGTTTTCTCGAATGATACCGGTCAGTCTGTTCAGCCATTCCCGGTCATTGCGCCCCATGTCATCTTTTTCATACTGAAAATTCGGCCGCGACGCAAAGTGGCGGAAAGCCCGTTTCCGGTTCTCGAGCAGACTCTCCACCGTCGCCTTGACGTAACTTAGCGAAAAGGGTTTTTCGATATAAACGTCGGCCCCGTATTCCAGTCCCTTGATCTTCGAGTCCACGGAGTCTATCACCGAGAGTAGGATGAACGGGATGTGGCACAGCATTTCGTCGTTACGGACCTTCATCAGCAAATCGAAACCGTCCATTTCGGGCATCAAGGCATCGCTGATGATCAGGTCGCACGCTTGTTTTTCGAGGATGGCGAGGGCTTCGGCGCCGTTTTTCGCCGAAAGGACATCATAGATGTCCTCGAAATTCTTGACCAGGAACTCCCGCAGGTCGGGAGTGTCCTCTACGATCATGATGTGGAAAGGCTTCGCTTCCGGGTTATCGGCTGGTTCTTCAGCTGGTTCGGGGATGCTGATTTTTCCCCCCCCCCTTGCAGATTCTCCGGAATCCGGGATTTCTACCGTAAGTTCACAGCCCGAGATGGTGTGGCGATCGACATACACCCGGCCGTTGTGCTTTTCGGCGAGGAGTTTCACCAGGCTCAATCCGATTCCGAAGCCCTTGCCTGAATCGGGGTTCTTCTGGTAGAAGAGGTCGAACACCTTTTCCTGGATGCGGGGCGGGATGCCATCCCCATCGTCCCGGACCGAGAGCCGGAGCGTTCGTCCCCGGTCGTCGTTTAGGATGCGGAGGGCGACCACGACCGTCGAGCGGGCGTATTTCAGGGCGTTGGCGAGCAGGTTGCTCAAGATCTTGGTGAAGGCTTCGCTGTCGGCATAGAACAGGACGTGCGCGTCGGGGCAGTCCGTACGGATGGCGATTTTTTCGGTCGAGTTGCGGAACCGCGCAACGGTCTCTTCGACCAGCAGGCTGATGTCGGTTTCGCGGCAGTTCAGTCGGAACCCCTCGTTGTCCACTTTCCGGAAATCGAGCAGCTGGCGGATAAGTTCGAGCAATCGGTCCACATTCCGTTTCATGAGGTTGAGGTTGTCGGTTACTGCGCTGTCCCATTTCCCGGTTTCGATGATTCGTTCGAGTGGGGACTTGATCAGCGTGACTGGTGTCTTGATTTCGTGCGCCACCTGTGTGAAGAACGCCATTTTGGCCTGTATGAGGTCTTTTTCTTTTTTCTCGTTCTGCCGTCGGAGGATACCCCAGACCACACCGACGATCATCAGTACAATCAGGATGAAGTAGACGCTTTTCGCCACGGGACTCAGGAAAGGATGGGGCTGGACACTGATTTCCAGGCTGCGGGTCGCATTGCTCCAGTAGCCGTCGTTGTTGCAACCCCGCACCCGGAAGGTGTAGCGACCCGCAGGCAGTTTCATGAACGACACGGAGTGCTGGTCGGTGTAGACCCAGTCGCTGTTGAGCCCTTCCAGTTTCCACGCATAGCGGTTCTGCCCCGGCGCCACGTAGCTCAGGCACTCGAAATCGATATCGAAGGAGATCGTTTTACAGGGAATGCGCAGGTTTCCGTCGGGGAGGATATGCCGCTCCAAACCGACCGAGAAACTGTCAGTCCGGTACATGCGGACCGACGAAATGACGATCTCCGGCTGGACCTTGTTGACCGAGATATTGAACGGCGAGAAACAGTTGAAGCCGTTTATTCCTCCGAAGAAGAATGTTCCGTCCCCGGTCTTGTGCGATGACCGGAAATTGAACTGGTTGCTCTGGAGTCCGTCTTCGATCGTGTAGCGCGCGCAGGTGTGCAGCTGAGGGTTGTATTTGAGGATGCCTTGGTTGGAGGAGAGCCACAGGTTGCCCGCTCTGTCGTCCAACACGCCGTAGTAGATGCCGTTCGGCAGGTTGTCGTCGGTACCGAAGTTCTCGAAACCATCCGTCAGAGGATCGTAGCGGCAGATACCGGCGCTTTCGCCGCAGAACCAGACCTGCCCTCCGGTGTCAACGTAGACCCGGATGTACCTGTCGGTGGCGGGCGAATGTGGATCGAGTTCGTCGTGATGATAGTTTTTCCAGGTCCCGTCGCTGGGTGAATAGCGGTATATCCCGCTCACCTTGCTGGCGACCCAGATATTGCCCCCGGTGTCCTCGGCGATGTCGTATATGAATTTCCCCTCGGTAATTTTCACCCGGGAGAACTTTCTCCGGCGTTTGTCGAAGGTGCACATGCCGGACATCGTCCCTACGTAGAGGGTTTCATCACTCGCCCGGAAAATGACGTAAACATAGTCGTTGCACAAGGAGGTGGAATCTCCTGGAATGTTCCGGTAGTTGATGACCTTTCCGGTCCGGAGGTTCATCAGGTCCAGCCCCTGCGAGAAGGTGCCGATCAGTAGGTCGTCCCCGTCCATGCAGAGGGCATGCAGGTTGTTGTGGCTCCGGATCGTGTGGTTGGTGAATTTCCGGTTGCGGATGTCGAAATGGTTCAGACCTCCATTTTCAGTTGCGATCCAGAGACCTCCCCGGCCATCGTCGCAAAATTGGCTCACGGCGTTGCCGTCGAGCGACTCCGGGTGGCCGTCGTCGTAGTACCACAGAATTTCGCTTTGCCGGGGCGAACGGTAGTTCACACCGCAGAAATAAGTCCCGATCCAGATGCCGCCCTCGCGGTCTCGGAAACACCGGTAGATGCTTTCGTCTGCGAGGTCGTCTCCGGAGACCGACCAGACGCCGTTCTTGCGGCTGAAGAAAAAGAGGCCGCTGTCCGAACCGATCATGTAGCGGTTCATGTCCCGCCGGAAAATCGTGTGGATACGCGTAACGGAGAGTTTCCTCCCCTCGGCGTCGATGGCTGGAAACTCGGTGAACCGGTTCGTGAGGATATCGAACTCGCCGAGGTAGCCGTTCTGCATGCCGATCAGCAATTTCCCCTCCTCGGCTTCGACGATGGCCGTGATCTCGTTGTCTCCCAGCAGGGAGCTTTCCGGCTTGGGCTTCATGCCCGGGCTGAAGCGATCGGTTTTGCGGTGGTAGCGGTAAAGTCCGGTGGTGGTCCCGACCCAGATTTCGTCGCCGTTGTCTTTGAAGATGGTGCGGATGCCGCGATACGTGCTGCCACCGTTCTCCTCCAGTTCGTAGTGGAAAAGGCGGCCGATGCGTTCGTTCCAGCGGAACAGTCCGTCGTCGGTTCCAATCCATAGGTCGCCCAGTGGGTCGTACAGCAGGCTGATGCAATTTTCGATGCCTTTCCCTTCGCTATTCCGGGCGTCGAGCCGCGTTAGGCTCTCGTCTCGCGGGTCGAAAAGCATGAGGGCTTCGGTACACCCCAGCCAAATGCGGATTCCGTCCGAATGGGGCAGAATGACATCGATGTTGAGGTGCTCGCCGGAGAACGACGAGCCGAAAACGTCGAACCGATAGCCGTTGAACCGGTTGAAGCCGTCTTTCGTGGCAAACCACATGTAGCCTCGACTGTCCTGGCAGATGTCCTTCACGCTGTTGTCGGACAGTCCGTTTCTTACATCGTACCGCCGGTAGGGATTGATCGCCGATCCGGGAAGGGCTGTTGTCAGGAGCAGGACCAGAAACGCTATGTAGGTCTTCGTCATCGAAAAAATGTCGGATTGATGGCACAAGATACCGAAAAATATCCGGTTTCGGGAATTTCGGACTGCCTCCCGTGTCAGCGTGAGGGCGGAACGTTTGCGGGAAATCCGGCAGTCTCCCCAGTGAGTTTCGCCATTCGGAGTAGCGTGAGAATGGAGGCGTAGGTACAGTTGACCCAGAAACCCCGTATCCGGTTCTTACTGCCTTCGCGCACGTCGAGCGACGTGGGGATCAGCCCGTCCAGCGCATTTTGGACTACGGTGAGGTTGTCCGCCAGCGCTTTGGCCTTGGCGAAAGCCAGCCGGTCGCCCGTCGCCTCATAGAGATCCAGTAGGGCGTTCGCCACCACGCACGTACTGTTGTCAACCGGAACCCGGTAGCCGTACTGTTCGTAGACGCAGGGCGTACAGAGCGTCCGAACACCGTCGTTGTCGGGCAACACGTCCCAGCATACGAACTGGTCTTCGCTGAAACGGATCAGATCGACGGCGTCTGCCAGTTCCGCGGCCGTGCGGCCGCGCTTTTTGATCAGCCACGAGGCATAGGGCGCCGAGGCGCAGTTGGTGAGGTTCTGGTAGGGCTGTTGCCCGAGAACGGTCATATCCTCGAACTGCCCGGTCATGTCGAAACTTTCGAGCGCGCTGCGACGCATCCACTCTGCCGCCCGGGAGAGGCAATCGCGGTAGCGGGTGATGCCGTACCGGTTTTCAAGACGTTCGAAATACTCCATGAGCGGAGTGAGCATCGCCTTGCAGCCGTTGACCGGTTCCCCGGTCTCGAAATCGACCTTGATCGGGAACGAGCCGTCGGCGTGTTGCAGTTTGGTGTAGGTCTCCGCGATGGCCAGCGCCCGGTCGTAGTAGATACGGTCGCCCGTTGCGTCGTAGAGGTCGAGGAAAGCGTTTCCGGCGGTGCAGGCTTCCATGATCATTGTCTTGCCCCGGTTTTCAGCCCGCGACGAGGAGATCAGGTCGGAGTAGTAGGTCGGCGGGAAGAAAGCCAATGGGGTGCCCTCGGGGCGGCTTTGGTCCATTAGGAACCGGGCCGCGTTCCGGGCGACGGTGAGTGCCTCCTCCCGGTGCGCGGGCAGCAGTTTCGCAATCAGCACCTCCAGCTGAATCGTGGCTCCCACGATTTTGCATGCGTAGGTATTGTGGCGATAGGTCATGTCCGGCTCCGCGGCGGTGAGCCAGTGCCGGATCGCCGGGAGTTCGTGGATGTGCAGGGCTGCCATGCGCGCCGCTTCGGCGTAGGGCCTTACGTTGCCGTTGTAGGGCGGCCGGAAGGGGAAGTCCCGCAGGAATTCCCGCTCCCCGGCCTTTCCCAGGATCCGTCCCGAGGCGTCCAGCCCCTCTGCCGTGACCTGTACCCGGCCTACCGGAATGTCGTTCCACACCGGAGCGAGGCTTTGTTGGGGAGAATCCGCCTCGAAACTCCACGAACGTCCCGTTGGAACGCCCGGCCCAAGGACCCGCCGGGGTTCGGGATCTTCGGTCGGGGCGTCCTTGCGGTAACGGGGCGACTCGACCATCGAGGTCCCGAGGTGCGAGACGGTGAAGCGGTATTTCACCGCGTTTTCCACCGGTTCGAACCCGAAGGCCGGGGCGTAGATGAACTTTGTTGCGAAGGCGTTCCAGAAGGGATTTCGCCCTTCGTATCCGGGCCGGATTGGGTTGAGGTATTCCCGCATGGCGGCCCGGTGCAGCCGTTCGGTCTCGGTTCCGCCGCAGGCGCAGGCCAGCAGGCCCGTCACGGCGGCGATCAGGAGTAGGGTCTGGTGTCGCATTTCCGTCACTTTTTGCCGAGTTCGGTGATTCGGAATTCATAACTGCCCTTCACCGGAGCGTCGGGCGGTGAGGCGAGGTTGATCCGCCGCAGGCTCGGACCCCACACGCTGGAGAACCTCCGGTCGGTGAGTTCCATCACATCGACCGAGGCTTTCAGCGACGCCGGGAAAGTCATCTTCACGACCAGTCCCTCGTCGCAGAGAATCAGCAGTTCCCCGTTGGACAGCGTCCGCCCTTCGTGCGTTCCGCCCGGCAGGACGACCGATCCCTTGACCAAAAAGTGCTCCACGTCCGGCTGCGTCCGCGCGTCGAGTGCGAACGAGTCGGTGATCGTCACCGAGGGTGCGCCCTTCGGGGCGAGACGGTAGGTCCTGACCCACTTCCGGCATCCCGACTCCGGCGGATAGGCGTCTGCCAGGTCGAGCGAGAACATCCCCTTGGAGAGGTTGCACGACGCGTTTTTCGACCGGTACTGCGCGCCGGCGGGCTGGGCGGTTCCGTTGATCATCGGCAGGTTGTGCCAGTCGCATTGCATCGACCAGATCTTGTAGCGGTCGTGGTTGAACGTCTGTTTGGTGTAGGTTCCCACGCCGGCGTCCACGAGCACCGGGATGTCCCGGACATAGACGACGCAGCTTCCCACGTCGTTGTGGTTGTGGCTCTCGTTGTTGTAGCCGCCCTTCGCTCCGAGGAACCATCCCGAAGGATTGCGCATGAAGCACATTTCGGTTTCGGGATACCACGTGGCCGGGGGTACGCTGCGCCGTAGGTTGCGGCGCACTTCTGCCGGCGAAGTTTCGGCCGCAAGGCGGTTCAGCGAATCCGCGGCCTCGCGGATCAGCGGGTTGAACCGCACCGTTTCGAGCGCCCGGTAGGCATCGTTGCCCGTGATGACGGGGTTTCGGAATTTCCCGCTTGCGGGGTCGGCCAGACAGTAGAGTGCGAAATCGGTCATCTCCCTGCTGCCCACCGCATGGCCGTAATTCCAGATCAGTTCGCTGGGGTTGTTCAGCCTGGCTCCGGCGTCGGCGAAGTTGACGACGTAGCCGTTGCCGATGTAGGAGCGGGAGACGAACTCGCCCATTTTCCGGATGCGTTCGTTGTCGAACAGCGAGAATGCGCCGTCCGAGGCGTCGTACAGGATCTGGAGGTAGTCGTAGACCTTCCCGGCCGCCGCGCCCCAGTAGGCGGGGCCTTCCTCGCAAGCCCCGTCCTTCTGGATGTAGTTGAGGAACAGGTCCATGGATTGGACCGACTGGGCCACGGCCCGGTCGAGCCGCTCCTGGTCCTTCTCCATCAGCAGGAAGCACAGGATCACGTCCGAATTGCACCACGGGGTCCAGTTGTTGAGCATTGATCCCCTGGACGCCAGTCCCAGCCACCAGTTGGCGCGCCGTTGTCCGGGATCGAGGTACGGGTCGAGGATGTTTCGCCGGACGGCGTTCTCCGTGGCGACCGAGATGGAGGGGTCGAGTTTGTCGAATTCCCGGTGGAAGAAGTGATAGGCGATGGAGACGATGGAGCCGTAACGCCCCGATGCGAGGTCGATGAGCTGTTCGCGGGCGTCGGGAAGCGACCGCTTGCTTCGCTGCCGTCCTTGGTGTGCCGAGAGCACCCACGAAGGCTGCTGTGCGGCCAGCCAGACACCGTTGGCAAGCTGGTCGATGAACCGTCCCTTCCCTTCGGCCAATTCGGCCAGGGTCAGGGCGATCATCGCGCCGCGGTTGGCCCCTTCGGGCCTCTCCATAGCTTGCCGGTCGCCCGTCCGCTCGAAGGCGAGGTAGGCGCTGGCGGGGATGTACTGCCATTGGTAGTCGAGCAGCTGCTCGCCCCGCCGGATGACTTCCCCGGCGTCGGGACCGAAGAGCGCGGCCCAGCCCGCACGGTCTTCGTAGGCGGGGAACGGGAACCATGCTTTCCCCGCTGCGAAGGATTCGGCGACGCCCGGTTTTGAATATTCGGCCTGTAAAATGTTCAGGCCATCGTTGCCGGCGGCGGCCCGGATCAGGGTCACCGCCGACAAGAGGATCGACAGAAGGGTTGCTTTCATCGCTTTCGGTTTATTCGTTAGGGGAGAGGGTCACGGTGAAGGTGTCCGTCTGGCCGGAGGTCACCTTGGACTCGAAACCGGCTTCGTAGTAGCCTGCGTTGCTCGCGTCGTATGATTCGCCGACGGTGGACCAGGTTTTGAGGGTGATCTTCGCGCTGTTCTGACTGGTCACCTTGAGGTAGAGTTTTTTCGACGCGCCCTGCAATACGATCCGGTTGCCCTCGACGGTCGGTATGGCCCGCGTGACCATCGTCCACCGGACATCGGCCGCCTTGTTATACTTGGCTTTGACGATGTCCTTGACCACGAGGTCCGTGTCATTTTCGAGCGTTACGGTCCGCGTGGCGCTTTCGCATTCGGACGAGAGAATGTCCGTCATGTCGATGGTGGCGCCCTTCGAGGCGGAGGTGTTGATGACGCTCGTGATCTCGGCCCGGCCCCCGGCGCGGTGGAGTGCGTCGTTGATGGTGATGGTGCTGTGGTTGTAGTTGTTATAACGGAATACGGCCCAGCGGAAGGCTCCCTGGTCGTAGCTTCCAAAACCGCCGGTGTAACCCGGAAGGTTGATGTTTTCGACCGTGCTGTAGCTTTGGAGACCCAGATCGGCTGACCAGCGCGTGCCCCAGGCGTCGTAGACGAACGACCCCACGTCCATGTGGCCGTGGCTGTAATTCGCCCGCCCGGCTTTGATGCCGAGGAACTTGTCGGTGTCGGTGAAAGTCCAGTCGCCGTGGACCAGCACCACGGGGTTGATGCCCTTGCCGCTCCACACCTTCTCCTCCGGGGGCGCAATGCTGTTCAGGTCGAACTTGCTTGCATAGACGATCGCCATAGGGAAGTATTTGGGCGAGTCGTAGGAGGTGTAGCGGCCGTCGTTGAGCTTCATCAGTTCGCCGTACAGCAGCGACTGGTCGTTGAACTTGTGGGCGAGATACCACAGCGGCGGGAAGGCGATGCTCGAAGGCGCGCAGTCGCAGTAATTGAACGCCATTTTGTTCATACCTTCCATGAAGAGAATCCATTTGCCGGTCTTTTTGAAACCGTCGATGGCCGAAAGACCGTTGTCGGTCCCCGTGCACGACTCCATCGCCGCAAGCATGATGCACTCGAACGCTGTTCCGTACCCCCAGTAGCCGTAGCCTTCGGGATAGTTGCCGTCAGGGTTGTACATCTCGGGCATAACTGAGGCGTTGCTTTCGATCGCCTTGTCGATGATGCTGCGCGCGTCGTCCTGACAGGTTTCGTAGACAGCCAGCGCCGCCACCACCAGCCCGCCGTTGCAGACCTGGTTCCAGTTGGTCGCCGAGGTGTAGAAGTTGAGGTTCCACTTGCCGTTAAGCGCGCAGTAGAACGCGTAGTCCTGAATGGCCTTCTCGGCGCTCTTCTTTGTCGCATCGCCCAGCCGGTCGTAGAGCCAGTCGTAACCGATGCCCACGCCGTGGGCCATCTCGGCCCCGTCGAGGAAGTGGGTCGCGGAGTTCCAGTCCTTGAAGGCGCAGACCGTCTGCATGTCCTTCTCCGCTTTTTCGAGATATTTGTCCTCTCCGGTCAGGCGGTAGGCGTAGGAGCAGGAGATGATCCGGTTCGCTGCTTCGGTCGAAACATCGAGCAGACGTTTCCCTTTAACCTCGTAAACCAGATCTTTGGCCGTGAGCGCCTTGTCGGCATAGGCTATGATGCACTCGTGGAGTTTTTTCAGGTTGGCGTCGGTCCCGGCCGTCAGTTTCGTCTTGATGGCCGTCACGTCGTCCTCGGTCATGATGATCCGCGGGTGGTTGGCCGCCGTGAGTTTCGAATAGTCGCCCGGACCGGACGGCTGTTTTCCTCCTCCGCCGTTCCCGCCGTTTCCGGAGCCGCTTCCGGGTTTGTAGATCATTCTGTCGTCAGCGCATCCGAAGAGAACACATGCCGCCGCGACGAACCAAAGCAGTTTTTTCAATATATTCATGGCTGTAAAGTTTTTTGTTCGCAAGCCGGGGAGTGTCCGACCCGGCGGCCGGGCACTCCTCCGGATTCAGATTGTCAACGGTTTTCGGTGTCCTGCATGCAGCGTACCGACATGCCGGCCGCACGGCCGCCGCTGTCGTTCCATGTGCCCTGCGACGTGCGGTAATAGAGTTGGTAGACGTTGTGGTCCGAGGCTTCGTAGCCGTGGTAGGACGAATTGGACCAGACGCCCAGAATGTCGTTCTGGTTGTTGTTCGGGTTTCCGCCCGACGAGGCCCATTTCAGGCCGCTGAAGTGCCAGTAAGCCTTGTTCGTGCCGTCGTATTTGTAGATCAGTGATTGCACCGAGCTGTTCTTCTCGAAAGCATCGTCCTTACCGGCGAGCACCTCCTTGTAGATAGTCGGGGAGGCTACCATCCAGCCTTTGGGGCAGGGATCGAAGATCGACTTGGTGCCGTTTGCGGACGATCCGGACTCCGCCGTGTCGTTCGGGTTGCCCCAGAAGTCGTCCTTGCGGTCGGTGCGCTTGCCGGTCCAGTCGCCGAGCCACCAGTCACCGTTGTGTTTCGAGGCACCGTCGGTCTTGAAGAAGACGCCCGGATTGGTCGCCGAAATCTTGAGGTCCGTCGCGTTGGTCGAGGCGACCGTGTAGGTAATGCTGCCCCAGGAGAAGCTGAACGGGCGGCCCCACTGGAAGTAGGCTCCCACGCCGTGCCAGTTGTTGTAGTCCGGAGCATAGCTGTCACCGATGTAGCGGTCCATGACTACGCCGTTCTTGTATTGGTGTCCCACGATGCCTCCCGGGAGATACCAAACGGTGAAGGCCCAGATGAACTCCTTCTCGGCATTCATGATGCCCACCTTGCCGAACCATCCCAGATAGCTGCCCTTCGTGGTCTTGAGCGACAGTTTGTAGTCGTTTCCGATCTCCACCTCCTCGGCATAGTCGGTCGGGGAGTTGGGGTTGTTCCGCATGCCGTTTATCGCCAGCGTGTAGTTGGTTCCCGCGAGGTTGTTGGCGAAGATGATTTTGGCATACTTCGGTTCTTCGCATCCGTTGAAATAGCCGCGCGCCTTGACATCGACCGTGATCTCCTCGCCGTCGGTGCTCGTGACGAAGGTGTTGGCCTCGCCGTAGGCCCAGCCCTCTGCGAGGTAGCGGGTCTCTTCGGGCTGATACCAGGCGAATTTGTTGTCCGCGAGGCTGACGTTCGCTACGGTGATCGTATTGACAGCATTGGCCTTCAGCTCCTTCACCGCGACTTTGACAGGGATGGTCACGTTTTTCGTCCCGTCGGTCATGGCCACCGAGACGTAGACATCCTTACCGGTCAGATTGACGGGCAGCGTCACGAGCCAAAGCTCCTGGGCCGATGCAAGTTCCTGCGGTTCGTCCACGACGACCGTTGCGTAGTTGCGCGGGGTTTCGGTGCGAATTTCGCCGGTGGACACATTTACTGAGATGTCTCCCGAAATGGCCTCGCCGTCGCACCAGAGGGATGCGCCGTTGAGTTTGTAGCCGGCATATTCCGTGCTCGAAATCACGAGCCGGACGTAGGCCACGGCGTGCCGCAGCGAGAACGACACCGACGGTGATTTGCCCGGGGCCGCGGCGGCGGGGTCAATCACGGTCTTGTCGTAGGCCAGGGTGTACTTCCCCGTATGGGAGGAGTCGCCCGAGCGCACCTGACGTTGCTCCATAGGAACGGATGCGTGAAGAGCGCCGTCGCTGTAGGTCGTGTAGGTGCTGTACGGATAGTAGACGATCAGGTCCATGCTGCTCTTCACGGCGGTTTCGGTTTCGAGGACGAAAATGCCGCTGTTCTTGCCGGCGTCGCTGGCGTTCAGCGTCGCACTGGCGTTTTGGAAAAGGGTTTCGACCGGGGAGATGATGCCGATTCGGTCGCCCGACGACCAGAGGACCGGGTAGGAGTTGCCGTCTTTCACGCCGATTTCGGTCCGGGTTTCGGGGAAGGTCCGGCCGACGAACGTGATCACATTCCCGCCCTTGCCCGGTTCGGCCTCCAGCGACGGGTCTTCCGTGTTGCAGGAAAGAAGAAGCAGGGCTGTTGAGACGCTATAAATTAGCTTTTTCATATCGTTTGCTCGTTTTGGATTTTACTGCGGGTTGTCTTCGAGATTTCCGGCCGAATTGTCGTTGCTGATTCCCTCCGGATCGCCCTCGGCCGTGAAGGTGAGGTAAGCGGAGTGGCAGGCGCGGCCCGTGCGGTCGTAGACGATGACCGCGCAGAAGTAGTCCTGCTCGAAGATCAGGTCGGTGAGCTGCGTCGTGTAGGGCAGTTCGACCGCCATGCCGTTCGCCTCGACGTACTTGATCAGCGGGATTTCCCGCGTGTAGTCGAGCGTGAGTGTGGAGACGCGGACGCCCGTCACGATTTTGGCCCCGTAGAAACTGCCGCTCTCCACCATTGCGGAGATGGTGGCTTTGTTGTCGGCGATCTCGGTGGCTTCGATCTTGACAATCGGCATGTCGCTGTCGTCGTAGGGATCCGAGGAGGAGTCCCCGCAAGACAGGGTGAAAAAGCCGGTGAGAAGCGCGGCCGAGAGTATGAGAATCTTTTTCATTTCGATAAATGGATTGAGATTAAACAATCAATAAACCCAGCCCGGGCGGGTGGTGAGCGAAGCGTTCCGCTGGTATTCGCCCTGCGGTACGGACCACGGCCAGATGCAGTCGTCCCAGTACCAGGCGTACTCGACCGTGTTGTCGCCCCACCACGACTGGCCGCCGTGAACGTCCTGTCCCTGGAATTTGGTCTCCTTATAGGTCCCCCAGCGCACTTCGTCGAAGAAGTTCACCGCCTCGACCGGAAATTCCACGCGGCGTTCGTAGCGTACGGCCTCGCGCATGGCGTCGAGGTCGCCGATCGTGATGCCCGGCATGTGGGCGCGGGTGCGCACCTGGTCGATGAGGTTTTTCGCCGGGGTGAACTCTTTCAGCTCGATCAGTGCCTCGGCCCATTGCAGGATAACGTCGGTGTAGCGGATGAGCGGGAAGTCCGTGTAGCAGCGCTGCCGGTCGATCAGTTCACCCTTGAGGAAACGCACGTACTTGCGGTAGCAGTAGTAGGCCGAGGTGCGTTTGTCGAGCCAGAAGTCGCCGCCGCTGGTTCCTTGCAGGTAGAGCGGCCAGCGGAGTTGCTTGCCGATCATGTTCTCGTCGCCGTTGAGTCCCGCTGCAAAACAGTCCACCGGTTCGTAGGGGGTGACGATCGTCTGCTTGAGCCGCGGATCACGGTTCTCGTAAGCCGCCTTGATGCGGGCCTCGTTGCCATTGTCGAGGTAGTAACGGTCGAAGATGTCCTGTCCGCAGATGCCGATCGCCTGTGTCTTCTGCGACGCCAGCTTCGCGTTGCTTTTCAGCCCGTCGCGGCAGAAGAACACAGCCCGCTGTTTGGGCGTCAGTTGGTCCCAGTTCTCGAGCCCGGTCACCTGGCTCCACTTGAACTCCGTGCCGTCGTCATTCTGGTAGTAATCGACGAAATCCGACGCAGGTTTCACCTCGTCCCAGCCCCCGTAGGTGTCACGGGCGCCAACGGCCTGCTGGATGTTGTCGCAGTAGCCGGACTCCTCGTCGTACTGGATGGCGAAGATCATCTCGCTGTCGCGTTCGTTGTCGGCGGTGAAGAAGTCGATGTATTCGCCCTGCCAAAGGCCGTAGCCGCACTGGCCGACCTTCTCGAAATCGTCGGCGGCGTTCTGCCACTCTTTGAGCCACATGTAGGCCATTCCGCGCAGCGCATAGGCGGCGCCTTTCGACGGACGGCCGAAATTGCTGTCTCCGAGCGTATTGTCGGGAAATGCGGCGTTGTCGATGCAGTATTTCAGGTCGGGCAGCACCACTTCGCGCCACACGTAGTCGGCACTCTCCTGCGTCCGCGTGCACTGCTCGTTGGAGATGGGCTCGAGGTAGACCGGAACGCCCTGCCAGAATTTGTTCAAACGGGAGTAGGCCCAGGCCCGGAGGAATCGTGCCTCGCAGAGGTAGCGTTCGTAAGTTTGGGCGTCAAGTCCGGCCTTGTGGAGGTTCGTGATGGCGTCGTTGCAGGCGTGCACGATCGTATAGCAGAACTTCCATTCGTGGGCCAGTTGCCAGTCGTTGGCGCGCTTCGCCTGGTTGTAGAGCAGGTAAATCGGATAGTTGTTGGCATAGTAGTCGGTGCAGAACCCAAGAGCCTCGATGCCATACTTGTTGAGACCATCGAGGTTCTCCGAACGGACCTGCGTGCCGTTGCTCTGTTTGCGGTTGTAGAACGTCTCGTAGAGTCCGTTCATGCCCTTCAGGGCGAGTTCGGGCGTGGTCCACATGTTCTCGCTGGCGATCTGATTTTCAGGGGCCGTATTGAGCAGGTCCACGCATGAAGCGGTCGTCAGGGCCGCTGCGGTGGCAAGGATCGTATAATATAGCTTTTTCATAGTCGTTAGAATGTTATCTGTGCTCCGAATGTAACCGAACGCATGAGGGGATAGCCGATGGCGGAGCCTTTCTCCGGGTCGAGGCCCGGGTAGTCGGTGATGGTGAGCAGGTTCTCTCCCGATACGAAGAACCGCAGCTGTTGGACGTAGAACTTCTTCGTGATCCGGGAGGGGAGCGTGTAGCCGATCTGAACGTTCTTCAGCTTCAGGTAGTCGCCCTTGTACTCGTAGAACTCGCTGGCCTGGCGGTTGTCGCCGGGCGTGCCGAAGGTCAGCCGCGGATAGGCTCCCTTGAGGTTGGTCCTCGCGTCTGCGGGATTCTCCGGATCGAAGAAATAGTGGTTGTTGGCCACCCGTTCGCTGATGCCGTGTCCGTTCGTGGTCTGGGTTCCGTTGTAGTAGAGGGCGTTCCAGATGATGTAGTAGTCGAACGCGCCCGACCATGTCATGTTGAAATCGAGCCCTTTCCAGGCGAATCCGAGGTTGACGCCGAGGTTGTACGACGGTGTGCTCGTGCGGCCGTTGAAGTCCATGTCGTTGTCATCACCGTAGTTGCCATCGCCGTTCCGATCGGCGTAGATCAGGTCGCCGTACCAGAGCTGGTCCTTGCTGAGGGCCGTCACGCCGTTGAACGTATAGCCCGTTTCGAGCATGGCCTGCACCCATTCGAAATCCTGCTGCGTGCGGATCATGCCGTCCTTCGGTCCGGCGTTGACATCAACGGCGCCGCCCCTGTAACCGCGCCCGTTGCCTTTGTAGAGTCTCCGGAGGTAGTGCTCGCCCAGGGCGTGCCCCTCGCACAGCTTGCCGCTGCCGTAGCCGGCCGTGACATCGGAGAGGTTGTTGGAGTAAACCCCGTCGGTCCACGTCTTGATCAGATCGCCTTTGAACTTGGTGACCCGGTTTTTGTTGTACGAGAAATTCACTCCGGCGTAGTAGCTGAAATCCTTGCCGATGCGGCTTTTCCAGTTCAGCGCCAGCTCGACGCCTTTGTTCACCACGCTGCCCAGGTTCGAGGGCACTCCCGACACCTCACCCATCGTCATGTAGATCGTCGGGGTATAGAGGATGTCCGTGGTGTTCTTGCGGTAGTAGTCGATCTCCGCTGTGAGCCGGTTGTCGAAGAAGCCCATGTCGAGGCCGATGTCGGTCGTGGCGGTGGTTTCCCACTTGAGGTCGGCGTTGCTCAGCGAGGAGATATAGAGTCCTTTCGAGCCGGCCCCGTCCACCACGACGTTCTGCGTGGCGTAGACCGCCTGCCAGGCATAGTTGCCGATGCCCTGGTTGTTACCGGCCTTGCCCCACGATGCGCGCAGCTTGAGGTTCGAGAGCCAGTCTTCGGTCCCCTCCATGAAACGTTCCTCGTGGATTTTCCATCCGGCCGAGAACGAGGGGAAGATGCCGTAGCGGTTGTTGCTGCCGAAGCGCGAGGAGCCGTCGGCGCGGAGATTCGCCTCGAACAGATAGCGGTTTTTGTAGGCGTAGTTGATACGTCCGAAGTAGGAGCGCAGGCCCCAGCCGTTTTTGGCCGTGCTCGACGATCCCGAAAGCGTTTCGTAGGTTCCCAGGTCATTCAGCGTCCAGTCCGTGGCACCTTGCTTGCTCACACCCCAGCCCCAGGTCCGATATTCCATGGCCGAATAGCCGAACAACACGCCGAAGTCGTGGTCGCCGATGGTGGCCGTGTAGCGGGCGAGGATTTCCGAGGAGAGGTAGTAGTTCCGCGAGGTGGTGTTCGAAACACTGGCGTTCGAAAGGTCGGAGCTGGAATAGCGCGTGTCGGTGGTGTAATCCCAGTAGCCGTTTTCGCGGCCATAGGAGTGCCGTTCGCCGAAGGTCGGGGAGTAGTTCACCGTGGCCTCGACGCTCACGCCCTTGTATGGGCGGATCGTGGCGTAGACGGAGCCGTTGACGCGGGTAGAGTTGTTATAGCCGCCCGAGCCGTACATCATTCCGAAGATGTTGTTGGCGTTCGAGGACTCTTCGGCAGCCAGGGCGGGGCGGCCCCAGGCGTTGACGGAGCCGGGATAGACGCCCGGGGTGGTCTGGTACAGGGCGTTGAAGGCTCCCGAGATGTTGGCCAGTCCGTATTCCTGGCGCTGTCCGAATAGCCGGACGCCTGCCGTAAACCACTTCGTGACATCCGCTTCGAGGTTGGTGCGGAAATTTACCTTCTGGGTCGAGGAGTCGATGCCGAACCGCCCCATGACGCCCTGATTGTCGAGGTAGCCCAGCGAGAGCAGGTAACGAATCTTCTCCGACCCGCCCGAGATCGAAAGGTTGTGCTCCTGGGAGTAGCCGTTCTCGAAAATCTCGTCGAACCAGTCGGTGTTGGGGTAGAGCGCGAAGTTCGGGACGCCGTTTTCGCCGATTCCGTAAGGATCAGCCGACTTCTCCCGCCAGAGGTCGATGTTCGATTGGGAGAAGATGCGCGAGGTCCCGATGTTGTCGCACGATTCGTTGATAAGCTCCATGTGCCGGGCGTAATCCGAAACGAAGTGCAGGTCGTTGTAGGGCATTTGCAGGATGCCTTTGTAGGAGTAGCTGATCTGGGCTTTCCCTGCCGAGCCGTTTTTCGTGGTGATGAGGATGACGCCGTTGGCGGCGCGCGTTCCGTAGATCGAAGCCGAGGCGGCGTCCTTGAGCACCGAGATCGACGCAATGTCGTTCGGGTTCACGTTGTCCATGCTCCACTCCACGCCGTCCACGAGCACCAGCGGGCCGTTGGCGCCGGAGGTGAATGAGCCGTCGCCGCGGATACGGATCGTCGCATTGTCCGAACCCGGCTGGCCGGAACTTTGCGTGACGTTCATACCGGCCGCCAGACCCGCCAGCGCCGCCGAGGTGCTGATGATGGAGCGGCTCTCGCTGGTCTTCGAGAAGTCGATCGACGCGACGGACCCCGTCAGGTTGACTTTCTTCTGCACGCCGTAGCCTACCACTACGACATCTTCGAGTAGTTGGTTGTCGGTCTCCAGAGAGACATCGACGACGGTGCGGCTTGCTGTGTTTTCCGAACGGGGTCGGTAGCCCATGCAGGAGAATCGGAGAACTGCGTCGGGGCTTTGGACGGTCAGCGTGTACCTGCCTTCGGAATTGGTCGTCGTGGCTTCGCGCTGAGAGGCCATGACGACCGCACCGACGATCGGTGCCCCCTCACTGTCGGTCACCTTTCCCGTAATGGTACGGGTGCTGCTGCCTCCGGACGACTGGGCGATCGCAGGGATCGCAAAGGCAACGAAAAACACCGAACAAAGTAGTTTGGTCAGTTTTTGTTTCATGATTACAACGGTGTTAGTTGTTATTAGGTTTTGTTTGGGTTGTACGGCTGTATTTCAGCAGGGCTTCCAGGAAATAGTAGTCCGCGTAGGTCAGCGGCACGTCGATTTCGAGGTCGTCCGGACGCGACCCCACGCTGTGCATGAGCAGGAAGTTTCCGTTCTCCCCGGGGCGGGCGAGGTAGGCGTCGGAGGCGAGGGTGCGCAGTTGCTTTTCGGCCATTTTCAGGTATCTGCCCTTTCCCTCGGGCTTGTTGGTCAGCGAACTCAGATCGACGAATGCCGAAGCCATGATCGCCGCGGCCGAAGCGTCGCGCAGGTCATTGGGAATGCGGTCGGAGTCGAAGTCCCAATAGGGAATGCCGTCGTCGGGAAGCCGCTCCAGCAGCATGCCGGCGATGTTCTCGGCCTGATTGAGGTAACATTCATAGCCGCTCAGGCGGAACATCATCGTGTAGCCGTAGAGCGCCCATGCCTGTCCCCGCGCCCAGGCGGATTCGTCGCTGAAGCCCTGCACGGTCTCCTTCCGGCGAACGCGGCCGTCCGCGGGATCGTAATCCACCAGGTGATAGCTCGTGAAGTCGGGCCGAAAATGGTTGCAGAGGGTCGTATTGGCGTGCGTCACCGCGACGCTCTTCAAGGTGTCGTCCCCGAAGAGCAAGCCCGCGTTGTAGAGGTGTTCGAGGTTCATCATATTGTCGATGATCACCGGGTATTTCCAATCGCGGCCCTTGCGTACGAAGTCCCAACTGCGGATGACGCCCGTCACGGGCGAGAACCTCCCGGCGAGGACCCGCGCCGAGGTGTGGATGGGTTCGAGGTATTTCTGCTCGCCCGTGATCCGGTAGGCGTTGCCGAAACTGCAATTCATTTGGAATCCCAGGTCGTGGTCCGTGCCCTTTTGTTTGAGAGGATAGAGCTTGAAGGTGTTTTTTTCGGCCAGTTCGCGGAATGTCTTGTCTCCGGTATACTCATATATATACCAGAGCGAGCCGGGATAGAATCCGCTGCACCACCAGCGGATGTTGGAAGGGATGAATTTTCCGTCGGAGTCCACCGATCTCGGGAGCGTTTCGTCGGTCAGCCGGCCTTCGAGCTGTTTGTACTGGGCTGCGGCTACGGCGAAGACGCGGTCGGTTAGTTCCGGCATTGTCTCCCGGGGCGTGCATCCCGCAAGGAGGAGGGTCCACAGCAATGCTGTGCGATAGGTTCGGGTTCTCATGTCAGACAGTAGTTTTTTTAGGCGTTTTTTTCGCTATTCAAAATTAGATTTTGTATTTTCCAGGAAAGGATTCGATCCGGTCAAAGATGGACCGAATCCGGTCAAAGTCGTTTTTCCGGGCCGTCAGCGGGGGATATTTGGTTCAAAATAACTTATATTTGTCATGTTGCTCTCCGCGTCGATTTCCAGCCTTCGGAGCAGCGGCGTTTTTACAAATATTCGGAACTATTGCTATGAATGCTTTTCGAACGGTCGTCCTGGCCGCCCTCCTCCTTCCGACGACGCTCCGTGCTGTCGCAGCCGGCCCGCTCGACCGCGTGCGTGATTCCTTTGTCCGGGTGTCGGCCCTCTCCTATGCCCCGGACGAGGAGATAACGGATCGGTTCATCCGTTACTCCGACTACGGACGGGCGAACGATGTCCTGCTGCTCCAGCTCTACATGTCGGTCCATCTGCCGGATGCCGAGGTCCGGCGTCTGCTCGGACTTTTCGATGCGGGCGGTTTCTGGCGCGACATCGACTACGCCGACCGGACGCGGGGTCGGTGGCAGCCGTCGCTTCACCTGACGCGGATGTACGCCCTGGCGAAACTCTACGTCGATCCCGCCTCCGCATGGCACGGCGATGAGGAGATCGGACGCGTACTTCATGGAGGGCTTGCATACTGGTATACGAAGAAGCCGTCGTCGCTGAACTGGTGGCACGGAGAGATCGGGGTTCCCAAGAAACTCGCCGCGATCCTGCTGATGATCCGCGGCGAACTCTCCGCCCGGGAATTGGAACAAGGGCTGCGGATCATCGAACGCGCCCGCTTCGGCAGGACCGGACAGAACAAGGTCTGGCTGGCTGGGAACAACCTGATGCGCGGATTGCTCACGGACGATGAAGGGCTCGTCGCCGAGGCCCGTCGGCAGATCGGCGAAGAGATTGTCATCACCGACGGCGAGGGCATCCAGTCCGACTGGTCGTTCCATCAGCACGGTCCCCAGATTCAGTTCGGGAACTACGGGCTGGCCTATGCCGAGGGGCTTTCGTTCTGGCTCCGGGTTCTGGACGGAACACCCTATCTGTTTTCGGATGAACAGTGCGCTGTCGTCGAGCGTCTCATGCGGGAGGGCATCTGCCGGAGTATCTGGCGGGGCGTGATGGACCCGAGTTTCTGCGGCCGGCAGGTGTTCATCGGCAGCGGTCCGGGAAAGGCTTGCTCGGCCGCAGTCACCGCGATGAATATCGCGTCGCTGCGACGGCCGGGACACCGGGTTTTCAGCCGCTTCGCCGAAGCGATTCTGACGCCGGTCGGCAGTCCGGCCGGGTTGTGCGGCCCCAGCTATTACGACCGCTCGGACTGCGGCATTTACCGCACCGGAAGTTGGTATGCGTCGATCCGCATGCATTCGGAACGCACGGTCGGATTCGAATTCACTAACGGCGAGAATACGTTGGCCAACTTCTCGGCGGACGGGGCGCTGCTGTTCATGCAGCACGGAAGGGAGTACGACGACATCTTCGCCCATTGGGACTGGCGCATGGTTCCCGGAACGACGGCTTATGACGACGGCATGCCTCTGAAGTGTGAAAAAAAGGCTGAATTCCGGAAAAACTGCTCCGGGCACGTAGGCGGAGCGATTTCGGGCGACGTGCTCTGTACGACGATGGAGGTTGAACGCGACGGGCTGCACGCCCTCAAGTCGGCGTTTTTCTTCGGGGATCTCGTCGTGGCGCTGAGTGCGGACATTCGTTCGTCCGATCCTCGGATGTTCCGTGTCACGACGGCTCTGGACCAGACGCATCTCGCGGGCCCGGTGGTTTCGGGAGATCGTTCTTCCGGCCTTCCGTGGGTCCATCACGACGGCCGGGGATATGTGTCGCTGGACGGCGCTCCTATCCGGGTCAGTACGGAGGTGCAGGAGGGAAAGTGGGATTTGATCGACCCGTTCTACAAAGACAAGACCCAGCGTGGCGCGGTTTTCAAATGTTGGTTCGAACATGATCCGGCGCGGATAGGCGGTTATGCCTATGCCGTCCTGCCGTGCCGGGATGCCAGGCACACCGGACGTTTTGCATCGGGACCTTCCGTGCGCCTTATCCGGAACGATGCCCGATGCCAGGCCGTCGAATATGGGAAGACTCTCTGCGCCGTAGTCCATCGGGCCGGAGAATACCGGCTCGGTGGCCGGACGCTTGCGGCAACGGAACCGGCGATATACATTGTACGCCGCGGCCGGACGGAGGTGCATCGGCTTCCGCCCGTGAGCAATCGGGCGGAATGAACATTGCGATGCTTGCGATGTTGCTTGACAGGCCGGAAAGCAGATTTGTGTGGCAAACGAATAAAATTACGTTTAACTGAAAACAAACCGTTACCTTCTTCTATTATATAAAAAATGTAACGGCCTGAATTATCAGGTCGTTACATCCTTTTAATCCCCGCACCTTTGCGGGATCGCTGCATGAGAGGTTGCGCCGAACCGGCTGAAAAGCGGAATGACCTGTCGCCACCGCCTGAACCCTGCCTTTTACGGCAGTCGAAGCGGAGAGGGGTCCCCGATCTGCAAAATGTTTCGGTCGCCCCTAAAACCGGCGTCTTACGCCGGATCTTCGTCGGTGTCGGTGTAGGCTTTGAGCAGCTTCTCCTGCACGTCGGCCGGAACCTGCTCGTAGCTGGCGAACTTCATCGTGTAGGTCGCCGATCCCGATGTCAGCGACGACAGCGTCGTCGAGTAGCGGTAGAGTTCGGCCAGCGGAACCAGCGCGTTCAGACGGTCGAAGCCCTTGTCGGACTCCATGCCGGCGATCATCGCGCGGCGGTTCTGCAAATCCGACATCACGGCGCCCATGTACTCGCTTGGCACCAGCACCTCGACGTTGTAGATCGGCTCCATGATCTTGGGCCCCGCATTGCGGAACGCCTCCTTGAAGGCGTTGCGGGCCGCCAGCTTGAACGATATTTCGTTCGAATCCACCGGGTGCATCTTGCCGTCGTAGATCACCACGCGGATGTCGCGGGCGTACGATCCCGTCAGCGGGCCTTCGTCCATCTTCTCCATGATGCCCTTCAGGATGGCGGGCATGAAGCGCGCGTCGATGGCGCCGCCCACGATCGCCGAGTAGAATTGCAGCTTGCCGCCCCATTGCAGGTCGTATTCCTCTTTGGTCTTGGTGTTGACGACCATTTCGCCCTTGCCGGGAATCTTGTAGTTCTTCGGTTCGCCGATTCCTTCGTAGTAGGGTTCGATGATCATGTGCACCTCGCCGAACTGGCCTGCGCCGCCCGACTGCTTCTTGTGGCGGTAGTCTGCCTGGGCCACCTTGGTGATGGTCTCGCGGTAGGGAATCTTCGGCGCGATGTATTCGTAGGAGAGTTTGTTCTCCTTCTCGATGCGCGAACGGAGGATGTTCAGATGGTGTTCGCCCTGTCCTTGGATGATGGTCTGTTTCAGCTCCTTGGAGTACTCCACCAGAATCGTCGGGTCTTCGAACCGGGCGTCGTTCAGCAGCTTGCCCAGCTTCTCCTCGTCGGCCTGGTCCTTGCACTTGATGGCGGCGCGGTAGCGCGGTTCGGGGAAGACGATGGGTTCGATGCTGACCGGTGCCGAAGGAGCCGAGAGCGTGTCGTTGGTGCGCGTGCCCTTGAGCTTCACCGTGCAGCCGATATCGCCGGCCGACAGCTCCGTGACCTTGATGCGGTTCTTGCCCGCCACGGCGAACAACTGCGAAATCTTCTCCTTGTTGCCCGTGCGGGTATTTACCAGCTCGGTGCCCTCGGCGATCCTGCCGCGAATGACGCGGAAATAGGTGATCTCGCCGATATGCTGTTCGACCTGGCTCTTGAATACGAACGCCACGGCGGGTGCCGTCTCGGCGGCGGCGATCTCCTCGCCCTCGGTCGAGAGGAAACACGGAGCCTTCAGCGGGCCGGGTGCCACGTTGATGATGAATTCCATCAGGCGCTTGGTGCCGATGTCGCGCTTGCCGCTGGTGCAGAAGATCGGCATCACCTCGCGTTTCGAAACGCCGATTTTCAGACCCGCACGAATGTCGTCCTGCGTGAGTGTACCTTTGTCGAAGTAGAGCTCCATGAGCGCCTCGTCGTGTTCGGCGGCCATTTCGACCAGCTCCTTGTTCAGTTCCTGCGCCTTGTCTATCTCCTCGGCGGGGATCTCCAGTTCCTCGCGGTGTCCGTCATTGTCCTTGAAGCGGTACATCTTCATCAGCAGCACGTCGATGAAGGCGTTGAATTCCGGCCCCTGATTGACGGGGTATTGTACGATGACGGGCTTCACGCGCGATGCGGCCCTGATCGACTCGATCGTGGCTTCGAAATTGGCTTTCTCGGCGTCGAGCTGGTTCACCACGCCGATGACGGGTTTTTTCAGCAGGCGTGCATAGCGGGCCTGGATTTCGCTGCCGACCTCCCAGCCGTTTTGTGCGTTGAACAGGAATACGCCGACGTCTCCCACCTTGAATGCCGAGAAGAGGCTCCCGCAGAAGTCGTCCGAGCCCGGGCAGTCGATGATGTTCAGCTTGCGATCCATGAATTCGGTGAAGAGGATCGTGGAATAGATCGAGCGTTTGTATTCGTGCTCGATATCCGTGTTGTCCGAGAGCGTGTTGTTCGCCTCGATACTACCCCTGCGGTCGATGACCTTACCCTCAAAGGCCATCGCTTCGGCAAGGGTAGTTTTTCCCGTGCCGGGCGCCCCGATGAGTACGATGTTTTTGATTTCTTTTGCTGAATAGTTTTTCATATTCCCGTATGGTTTTAAGGTTTTGCGGTGGTGCGGGGCATCGTCGGGAGTACTTCGCGGAGCCGGGTTCCCGGAACGGAAAGTCGTGCTGCGGAGCATTTTCCGATTAGCCGACTATAAATATACAAAAAAATCGGGATAACCAAACGGCGACACGAAAAAATCGCCCTCAGGAGGCGATTTTACGGTCGAAAAGCGGGAGGTCGACCCAGGTGAGCTTTTTCCACACCCATTCGACGGGGCCGTGCGTATGGCGCTGCAGCCAGAGGCGGCAGAAGAGATACTGAACCAGGATGATCCCCACGCCCGCCAGCGTGCCGTATATCACGTCCACGTGGCGGTAAAGCCCCAGCCCCCAGTTGTAGAAGAGCGCCGTCCCGAGCAGCGATTGCAGCAGGTAGTTGGTCAGGCTCATGCGCCCGAAGAAGGTCATGCCGTGCAGTGCCCGGCGGAACCCCGGCCAGCCGTACCACAGCAGGACGACCGTCGAGACGATCGCCGTGGCCGTCATCAGGTTGCGCATCGCTTCGAACGGTACGAGCCACGTGCCCGCGATGCCCACGGCCAGCATGGCGCTGAAGCTGTTGCGCCCCGGGGCCACGGAGATGGACATCACCAGAAT
>OGQU01000923.1_pt1 | contig 28608 bp, 21 predicted proteins | sample 1553341 | NCBI WGS metagenome assembly OGQU01 (sample SAMEA2579920, study PRJEB22360) | human gut metagenome | biome: human gut; feature: human-associated habitat; material: faeces | place: Denmark | collected 2008/2010 | reverse complement strand
CAACTTTTCATTTTCAATTTTTTAAGCATTTCCTCATGGTCGGCTTTAAGTGCTTTGATAAGCGTCAGACTGTCCCAGTCTTTGCTTGTGGGAGTAATAACCGCCTTGAGCGGAACTCGTCCGACACCGCACTTATTCAGCGCTCTGATTAGCGAGTCAATCGTTTTATTCGTGAAATTGTGCATGACAATCATTTCTTCGTCAAAGCCGTCACCGTCAAACTTTTCTGCCGCAGGCTCAACGCCTTTGATGCCTGCAAGGAAGCCGATAGGCTGATTGAAATCTTCTTTTTCAACCTTTTTAACCTGAATTTTCAACGGCATAAGTGCAAACTTTGCCTTGCGAAGTCTTTCGTCCGAAAAGTTGTAAAACATAGCAAGTTCTTTCATATCTTCACCGTTAATCCGTATCAAGCTTGAGAACCGCCATAAACGCCTCCTGCGGAACTTCAACAGAACCGAGCTGGCGCATACGCTTTTTACCTTCTTTTTGCTTTTCAAGAAGCTTTTTCTTACGGGAAATATCACCGCCGTAGCACTTGGCAAGTACATCCTTACGCATAGCCTTTACGGTTTCCCTGGCAATAATTTTACCGCCGATGCAAGCCTGAATCGGAATTTCAAAGAGCTGTCTCGGAATCTTTTCCTTTAACTTCTCAGCCATCTTTCTTGCCCTTGAATATGCCTTATCAGCATGAATGATGAACGAAAGTGCATCGACAACCTCGCCGTTGAGCATAATATCAAGCTTAACAAGGTTGCTCTGAACATATTCTTTAAGCTCATAGTCGAATGATGCATAACCTCTTGTGCGTGATTTGAGCGTGTCGAAAAAGTCGTAGATTATCTCGGCAAGAGGAAGTACATAGTGTAAATCAACACGGTCGGCATCAATATACTGCATATCGACAAAAGTTCCCCGTCTGTCCTGACAAAGCTCCATAATATTGCCGACATATTCCTTAGGTGCATAGATGTGAGCGTCTGTTACAGGCTCTTCTGCCATTTGAATAAGTGACGGATCGGGGTAGTTTGTCGGGTTGTCAATCATCTCAACTGTGCCGTCTGTGCGTGTGATTCTGTAAATTACACTCGGTGCGGTTGTGATGAGGTCAAGCTGATATTCTCTTTCAAGTCGCTCCTGAATGATTTCCATGTGGAGCAGTCCCAAAAATCCGCAGCGGAAACCGAATCCGAGAGCAACTGACGTTTCGGGGTCAAACGAAAGAGCCGCATCGTTAAGCCGTAGCTTTTCAAGTGCATCTTTAAGGTCACCGTATCTTGCGCCGTCAACAGGGTAGATACCGCAGAAAACCATAGGCTGTGCCTCACGGTAGCCGGGGAGAGGCTCTTCGGCGGGATTTGATGTGAGTGTAACCGTGTCGCCGACCTTTGCGTCTGCAAGAGTCTTGATTGAACCCGTGATGTAGCCAACCTCGCCTGCATAAAGACCGTCGGTCTTTTCGGGAGCGGTTGCGTGCATAAGTCCGCACTCAACAACATTGAACACACTGCCCGTTGCCATAAGTTTGAATTCATCGCCCGGGTGAATCTGCCCCTCTTTGAGCCTTACATATATAATTACGCCCTTGTAGCTGTCGTAGCAGCTGTCAAAAATCAATGCACGCAGAGGAGCGTTGATGTCGCCTGTCGGAGCAGGAATATCGTGAACAACCTTTTCAAGAACTGCGTGAATGTTGATTCCTGCCTTTGCGGAAATTTTCGGAGCATCCTCGGCAGGAATACCGATTACATCTTCGATTTCCTGAATAACCCTGTCGGGGTCGGCACTCGGCAAATCAATTTTGTTGACAACGGGAACAATTTCAAGTCCGTTGTCAACGGCAAGATATGTGTTTGCAAGAGTCTGCGCCTCAATGCCCTGTGATGCGTCAACAACAAGAATAGCGCCCTCACAAGCTGCCAGTGAACGGGAAACCTCGTAGTTAAAGTCAACATGACCGGGGGTGTCGATGAGGTTAAAAAGATATTCTTCCCCGTCATCGGCTTTGTAGATAACGCTAACCGCCCTCGCCTTGATTGTAATGCCGCGCTCACGCTCAAGGTCCATATCATCAAGCAGCTGCGCCTCCATATCCCTTTCGGAAACGGAGTTGGTCTGCTCAAGAATTCTGTCCGCAAGCGTACTCTTGCCGTGGTCAATGTGAGCAATAATGCTGAAATTTCTTATTTTATCCTGTGGAAAAGACAATGCTAATCACCTTTTTCTTTAATGTCTGAATTTTAATGAGTTATGTTCTGTAAATTATTATACCAATTCTGCCGAATAAAGCAACCGTATTTGATTAAATCTGTGGGAAAATCGAAAGTTATAAATCTCTGCCTATGTTGCTTTCAATCACATTTGAGTTGATATATCTGTCCTTCTTATTTTTTCCTTTATAAATAATCGCTTTTAGCGGACAACGATGATAGCAACCCAAACAGGCAACACATTTGTTTGAAAACACAATTTTTTCGTTTTGTAGTGAAATATTATTAACAGGGCAAATTGATACGCACTTTCCGCATTTTATGCAGTTTTGGGTTGTTGAAAAATCTTCGCCGATGAGATGCCAATTAGATTTGTTTTTTAAATATGTATCTCTTTTTGTTTTACATTTCTTTGGTATTTTGTAATAACCTGAAACTATACTGTTTATTACATTGTTAATTCTTTTGTCTGCATTTTTTAAAGTACGATTGACATAAAAATTAGGTACGGTAAATGTAAGCGTGAAATTTTCAGGCATTTTAATTGTATAAACGGCTTTAATATTTAATTCGTTTTCCTTGGCATATTGATATATATAGTAATCCGCACCGCCGACCATACCGCCGTAATTTTGAATAATAATAAGTTCTGTTGCTTTATTTAATCTCGGAATAATATCGTAAACAAATGTTGGCATTCCATAGGAATAAATGGGTGTAACCAAAATGATTTTTTCAAATTCACTTCCGTTACCGTTATAGTTCGGAATGTATTTTATTTGACCGCCCATTTGGTCTTGTATCTTTTGTGCGATATATAAACTGTTGCCTGTTGAACTGAAATATAAAATTCCAATCATATTATCCCTCCGATTTTACTTTTAATAACATTATGTTGAATTATAAATACGCTTATCTGTACTACAAGCAACAGCCGAGTAATGTCAAAACGATTTTGCAATCAGTTTGAATGGCGGTCACTGACCGCCGCTACGGTTAAGCAATATTGATTTATTTATCATCATAACTCCCTAAATTATAACATATGGCAATCTCTTTCACAAGCAAAAAATCGTTGCAGTATGCGGCTTTCGGTGCTATACTGGGCATATATGAAATTGACTTGTAAAAGGAGAAATTGGTATGACAAAAGGTGAAATTGCTAAGAATAATTTTATGCAGGGCTACAACTGCGCTCAGGCTGTATTGCTTGCATTTTGTGACGATTTGGGATTTGATGAACGGACTGCTCTTATGCTGGCATCGCCGTTTGGCGGCGGAATAGGCAGAATGCGTGAGGTATGCGGTACTGTTACGGGAATGTATATGGCTTTAGGTCTTGCAAGGGGTTACAGTGACAGCAAGGATAATGCCGACAAAAAGCGTGTCTACACCGAGGTTCAGCAGCTTGCCGAAAGGTTCAAGGAGGACAACGGTTCAATCATATGCCGTGACCTTCTCGGCATGAGAGCAAAGGCAAAGGACAACCCGACTCCGTCTGAGAGAACAGAAAAATATTATGCCGCCCGTCCGTGTCCTGAGTTGTGCAGATATGCAGCGGATTTGCTTGATGAATACTTAAAGAATAAAAAAGGCTGAGTAGCGTTGCTTTGATTTGAAACTTATGCCTGCAAACAGTTGAATTTGGGAGTAAATTGTGATAAAATGTTTAAAATAGGGCATTAGTCTAATGCGGTTAATTTTGAAAATTACCTTGAAAGGGGAATTGTGATATGTGCGGCATAGCCGGCTTTATGGGACAGGTTGAAAACAGAGCCGATGTCATCAGAAATATGACAGAGGTTATCACTCACCGTGGTCCCGACTCGGACGGATTTTTTACGGACGACAATATTTCCATGGGATTTCGCAGACTTTCCATTATTGACCTCGGTGCAGGTCATCAGCCTATATACAATGAGGATAAAAGCCTTGTTCTCACATTCAACGGTGAAATTTATAACTACAAGGATTTGAGAAAAGAACTTATCGCAAAAGGTCATAAGTTCTATACAGACACAGACAGTGAAGTGCTTGTTCACGGCTTTGAAGAGTGGAAAGAAGATATGCTCCCAAAACTCCGCGGTATGTTCGGCTTTGCTATTTACAACACAAAGGATAACTCACTTTTTATTGCCCGTGACTTTTTCGGCATTAAGCCGATGCACTACACTCAGATAGGCAATGACTTTGTCTATGCAAGTGAAATCAAGAGTATTCTTGAATATCCTAAGTTTGAAAAGAAATTCAACAGAAAGGCACTTGATTCGTACCTTTCATTCCAGTATGCAGTTCCGCCCGAAACTTTCTTTGAGGGTGTTTACTGCCTTATGCCCGGTCACTACCTCTGGTACAAGGACGGCGAGGTTGAAACTACCCGTTATTTTGAGGCTCGTTTCAATCCTAACGAAGAAATGACAGAGGAAGAGGCTGTTGACAGAATTGAAAAGGTCTTTGAAAACTCCGTAAACGCTCACAAAATTGCCGATGTTGAGGTTGGCTGTTTCCTTTCAAGCGGTGTTGACTCAAGCTATGTTTCAACATATTTTGCCGACCAGAAAACATTTACAGTCGGCTTTGACTTTGGCGAAAAATATAACGAAATCAGCTGGGCAAAAAATCTCAGCGAAAAAATCGGTGTTGAACACCACACCCACCTTATCTCAAGCGAAGAATTCTGGGACGCTGTTCCGACTGTTCAGTACCATATGGATCAGCCGCTTGCAGATCCGTCATGTATCGCACTTTACTTTGTATCCCGTCTTGCAAGCCATTATGTAAAGGTTGTCCTTTCGGGTGAGGGTGCAGACGAATTGTTCGGCGGTTACACTTGCTACAACGATCCGAGAGTGTTCAAAATTTATCAGACAATTGTTCCGCATTGCATCAGAAAGGCAATAAGAGCAATCTGCAGAAAGCTCCCCGACATCAAGGGCAGAGATTATCTTATCCGTGCCTGTGACAAGCTTGAGGAGCGTTATATCGGTAACGCATTTATGTATGACTACAAGCAGAAGCAGGAGCTTTTGAAGGATCCGTCAATTGCAACACGCCCGCAGGATCTTACAAGAAAATATTATTATCGTTGCCGTAAGTATGACGATGTTACAAAAATGCAGTATCTCGACATCAATATGTGGATGGTCGGCGACATCCTTCTTAAAGCCGACCGTATGAGTATGGCTAACTCGCTTGAACTTCGTGTTCCTTTCCTCGATAAGGAGGTTTTCAAGGTTGCGTCATCGCTCCCGACAAAACTGCGCTGCAACAAGCACAACACAAAGTATGCAATGCGTAAGGCTGCCGTTCGCCATATGCCTGAGGCTACTGCCGAAAAAGAGAAACTCGGTTTCCCTGTACCGACGAGAGTATGGCTCCGTGACGAAAAGTATTATAATGTGGTAAAGACTAAGTTCAAGGGCAAAACTGCCGAGAAATTCTTCAATACAGATGTCCTTGTTTCATGGCTCGACAGTCATTTCAGCGGAAAAGAAGATAACAGCAGACGAGTTTGGACAATTTATGTGTTCCTCGTATGGTATGATATCTATTTTGATGAGGACAGCGAAAAGGTTGAAAAGCCTGTAAATCACCTTGACGAACTCAAGGCTGTTGCCGAGGCGAGAAGAGAAAAGCAGATTGACGCTCCCGGTGAGGTAATTATGGCTGCCGCAGAGGAGATTGACGAAAATTACGATGCTCCGAACTTTGGCGTTGACAAGTCAAAAAAAAATGACGAATCTGCCGAAAAAGCGGAAGAACCCGTAAAAGAGGGATCTGCGGAAGATGTGACAGAGAAAGTTGAAGTTCCCGATGACGGTAATGAGCCTGCAATCGTTGAGCCTGAGGAAGAACCCGAGGTTAAAGAAGAGCCTAAAAAAGAGGAGTATGTGAACATCTCAAATCCCGAGGATAACGAGATTTACGATGCTCCGAAAAAGCCGTCAACTCCGCAGGAGCAGATGCAGATGGCTATTGACAGCATTGAAAAAAGATCAAAATATCTTGACGAGCCGAATGTAATTTCAGACGAGGCTGTTGACAATATCGTAAACTCAATCTCATTCTTTGGTGACGAGGACGAAAAAAGTAATTAAAGTATTTGTCAAAATGACAAAATAAACAAGGGCAACCGAGGTTGCCCTTAAGTTTTATAAGAAAATGTTAGGAATAATTTTAACGCGCCCAAATGTGTGTTTAACGCGCCCTTTTAATTAAAAACAGCACCAAACAATATGTGTTCAGTGCTGTAAATACAATGAAATTAAATTTTTAAACCACCGCTCCGAGGCAGAGGATGCTTTGCAGGATTTTGTATTCTTCTTCAAAGTCGGAGAGGGGGAGGGGATTTTTGCCGAGCCCCATTTCTACGGTGAGGGCAGGTCGGCGGAATTTTTCGATGAACCAATCCTTAAAGCCGCCGCCTGTGGCAATCTCCTCGGGAAAGGCTATGTTGTAGCCACTTGCCTGTGAGAACATTGACGCAAGCCGAAAGCTCAGAACGGGTGTGTGTCTGCCGAATGAGCAGTAAATTTCCCGTCCCTGACTGTGCAGAGCGATTGCCCGTTCAAAGTCAATATTACGGCAAAGTGTTGTCAGAGCTTTAGTTTCGGGTTCGCTTTCGGGATGATTTCCGCCGAATCTTGTCGGCGCAGGACACTTGATATTGTTCTTTAATTCAAGCTGTTTAAGCCTGCACCAACCCGCATTGAAGTTGTGATTGATGTCAACTCCACGGGCGTTTGCCTGCCATTTATATGTATCGGTGCAGACCTTTTCGACAAGCGGTTTGTATTTGAATGCGGCGTCACTGCCGTGCAGGGCAATTTCCGTGCCGTCGGGATTCACGCAAGGCACAATCGTAAGTCCGCGAATGCTTAAAAAATTTCCGATTTTGTATTCGCCGACAGGATTATCGTTTTGCATAGCCTGACAACATTCTTCAAAAAATTTCAGCAAGGCAAGCACAGTGAGGTACTCCGAGCCGTGAAAACCGCCGCAGTATAGCACACGGTTTTTGGTGTTGCCGATGTGCAGAACATCAATACCTCTTCCGCACACGCTTTTTCCTGCAAAGCAGTGCTTGATAAATTTGTATTTCCCGCAAAGTCCGTTTATTATTTCCTTGCGCGTTTTGTAATCGGGAAAAACATTATAATCGGTCATAACAAAATCCTTTCCTTTCGATAATTCAATCTTTAAAACGGAGGCATAATTATGGAGCTTTTTGAAAAAACTCTTGACAGCAAGAAAATTTTTGACGGCAGAGTTCTGCATATAGTCCTTGACGAAGTGGAGCTTCCTGACGGTAAAAGGTCAAAGAGGGAGGTTGTCAATCATCCGGGCGGAGTATGCGTTGCCGCTCTTGATGAGGACAATAACCTTTCTTTTGTAAAGCAGTTTCGCTATCCGTACAAGGAGGTTGTGCTTGAGCTTCCTGCCGGCAAGCTTGAAAAGGGTTCTACTCCGCTTGAAAACGGAAAGCGTGAGCTTCTTGAAGAAACGGGACTTGAGGGCTACTCCTACATTTCTCTCGGTCAGGTCTATCCGTCCCCCGGATACACCTCGGAAATTATCCATCTTTATGCCTGTCGGGTAAAGTCACAGGGTGAGCAAAGGCTTGACGAGGGTGAGTTTTTGAATGTTGAAAAAATTCCCCTTGACAAAGCCGTTGAAATGGTGCTTAACAATATGATTCCCGACTCCAAAACACAGATTGCCGTTTTAAAGACTGCCGCACTTTTGAAAAGCGGTAAAATTTAATTTAATCATAGGAAATATATATGCAGAATTTTACTGTTTCAGAACACGAAAAATTGAATACTGCCGTTGCTCTCGGATTTTTTGACGGACTTCACAAGGGACACCGAAGGGTTATTCTCTCGGCTGTTGAGCAGAAGAAAAACGGACTTTTGCCCGTGTGCTTTACATTTGCTCAAAGCCCGAAGGAGGTTCTCGGAAAATCTCCGAGCGGTGCACTTATGACAACGGAAGATAAGCTGAAAACGCTTGAAAGCCTGGGTATTGAACATACCTTCAGCCTTGATTTCAAAAAGCTGATGAATATGTCTGCAAAGGACTTTGTCGAGAAAATTATTTTCGGCAACCTCAACGCAAAATTTGTTGTCTGCGGTTTTAACTATCGTTTCGGAAAAAACGGCGAGGGCGATACCGATTTGCTCAAAAAGCTTTGTGATGAAAATGGCACGGAGCTTAAAGTGATAGAGCCTGAGCGTGACGGCGGCGATGTTGTTTCGTCAACACTTATCCGTCTGCTTGTGAGCGAGGGAAACATCCGCCGTGCGAACAAGCTTTTGTGTTCGCATTTTGGATTTTCTGCCGTGATCACCCACGGAAAAAGACTCGGCAGAGAACTCGGCACTCCGACAATCAATCAGAAACTTCCCGAAAATCTTGCCGTGCCGAAATACGGCGTTTATGCGTCTGCCGTCACACTTGAAAACGGAAAGGTCTATTGCGGTGTGACTAATATCGGTGTAAAGCCGACAGTCGGCGGAACGAAGCTTTTGAGCGAAACTTGGATGCCTGACTTTCACGGTGGTGAAATATACGGTCAGACAGCCGATGTCCGTCTGCTTGATTTCATTCGTCCCGAAAAAAAGTTTGACAATATCACCGAATTAAAAAATGCCATAACCGACAATGCAGTTACGGCAAAAGAAATTTTTGGCGAGATGTATAGATACGGAGTCTGAAGTAAGCGTAGTATTTATCTATGGTTGACATCGCAATTTCAGCTTGATACAATACGATACGAGAATACAAGGAAGTTTAAGGCGGTTAGCACTCCCGAAAGGGGGTGATATGCATGACTGAATCGGTTTTGCTGATAATTTTACTTATAGCACTCGCAGAAGTCATCAATAGCATAAAAAAATAATCGCCCGACAGCCTCAAATATCGGACGATTATTTTATATTCGTTTTAAAACTTTGGGACTAACCGCTTTTAACGGTTTTCCTTGTGTTCTTATTATATATTATGCAAAAAGTAATGTCAATATTCCATTTGAATTTTATATTGCTGAAAAATATTGAGCGGTGACGGAACTTTCCGACACCGCTTTTTTTATTTAAATTCATCGTTAAGAATTTCATCAAGGTTATTGACCATTGCTGTGACGATTTCGTATGAACCGCCGTCTGAGATTGACTTCATAAGAGCGTTTATGTTTTCTTCAAAATTCTTCGGCAAGAGGGTACAATACTTTTTGCAGAGCTGAACCTGTCTTTTCTCACCGGGGTGTGTCTGACGGTTGAGTGCAAAGATAACATCAAAATAGCTTTCGAGGAATGCCGTGATTCTGTGATTGACGCTGACGATATCACCGCGCTCCTGCATTTTCTTAATCTGCCTGTCATATGACGGAAGCTTTCCGCTCAAAAGGCTGCGGTTGTTTTTGATAATAGCTCTGCGGAGATTTTCGGGATAGTCAATCTGCGCCATATCTCTGAATTTTGTAAAAGTCCCTGTCTTGTCAAAGAGAACCTTGCTGTTCCTGATGTTGTGCCAAAATGCGGTTGTATAGCCGTTAAAAGCCTTGCCGCCTTTGATTACCGTATCAATATATCCGCCGAACCTGTCAATTTCGCGGTAGATTATGTCAACAGGAGTACCGTTGTTCATAACCGTGTTGTCTTCGCTCTCCCAGTAGTGATTGCCAAATTCGGCAACGGAGCAGTATTTCCCCAGAAGATTTTCTCTTGTTTTGCCGGTCGGTATTTCTGAGCAGTAAACATAAATATCATAGTCTGAATTTTCATCGGCTTCGCCTGTTGAACGGGAGCCTCCGAGTGCGACAGCCTCAACCGCATCAAGCGACTTGAGTGCAAGCAAAATTTCTTCGAGGTTTTTATCATTAACATTGTATTCCGTAAAGTTCATAGTTTATACCCTTTCGTTATATGGTATCATATTTTTTGTCGGATTAAGCCGTAGCCTTTGCCGTTTCGTTTGAGTTTGTTTTTTCTTCAAGCACCACTCGTTTGCCTCTCCAACCGCCTTTTATCCAGCGGATAAGCACGACAACACCTCTGAAAATCTCATCTGCCGCCATAGCAATCCAAATTCCCGTAAGTCCCATTCCAAAGAAAATGCCGAGCAGCCAACCGAGTCCGACGCTCAAAATCCACATCGAAAAGATAGCAAGTGCAGTCGGAAACTTAACATCACCGGCGGCTTTCATACTGTTGATGATAACAAGGTTTGTTGTTCTGCCAAATTCTAAAATAATTGCAATGAACATAACCGTTGAACCGAGTGCGATAACCGCCTTGTCGCCTGTGAAAAGTCCGAGTGTAAATGGCGAAATCAACCAGTTTATAATTGCAACCGAGATTGAAATTATCATACCGAAACGCAAAGTTTTCAGCACCCTGCGGTATGCAAAATCGTAATCGTGAGCGCCTATGCTGTGACCCACAATAATCTGTGTTGCATTTGCAGCGGCAAGAGCAATCATATATGTGAACATTGAAAGCATATTTGCGTAGATTTTTGCGTTGATTGCAACGATACCCATTGTATTGATGAATGCCTGTAAAAACAGCTGTGAACAGTCGTAGGAAATGTTCTCGCCTGCTGTCGGAATGCCGAGTTTAAGAAGGCTTTTGAGAACATCATACGGAAACGGGCGAAGATATTTAAGGCTGAACTTGCCTTTGATAACCGTGTAGAAGTATATAACAGATGCAATTACCGCAATAACTCTGCTTCCGCATGTGGAAACAGCCGCACCCGACGCACCGAGTCCGAGAACCTGAAGCGGTCCGTAGAGCAAAAGAGCATTTCCGCAGATATTGATAATGTTCATTCCAAGACCGATAATCATACCGAAAACGGTTTTGCCGTTGCTTGCAAAAATTGAGTTAAAAGCATTGATAAGCGCCTGAGTAAAGATTGTACCGCCGACTATTCGCATATACATATCGGATTCGTCAAGCATTGCCGCAGGCACCTGCATTGCCTCAAGCAGATTTCGGCTGAATATGAAAACAACAAGGCTGATTACAATACTCAATACAAAGTTGAATGACAATGCAACCGTGTAAATCATATTCATCTTTTCTTTTTTGCCTGCACCAAGGTACTGGCTGACGATAATGCCGGTTGCACTTGATATAATGTTAAAGGCAAGGGTCAAAAAGCCGAGAACCTGATTTGCGTTGCCAATTGCCCCAACTGCGGTACTGTTGTAGTTTGAAAGCATAATCGTGTCAACATAGCCGAGTGAAACGCCGAGCAACAGCTGTAAAAATATCGGCCATGCAAGCTTTATTACTCTTTGATTCATAACAGAATCGTTCGGATTTTTGAGTTTTGAAGAAGTAGCAGACATAAATATACCCTCCGTTGAATAAAATGAATAATATATTATTTGTTAATAATGCTTGTGTTTACGATTGTTTTGATAAAATAAAATCTGTGTAAATTGTGTATTGCCGTCGTTTTGACTGCTTGACCGCTGTGTATTTGAGATGTATAATCTAATTGCGGATGACTGCGAACTGTCGCAATATCCAAGCTAAGTTCAGATAACTGACGGTTGTTTCAGACAAAATCAGAAAAATACAACGCAGCTGCGAATGCGAAAGGATAAAAAGTATGAATATATGTGTTTTTGGCTCATCAAGTGAGCAAATTGACAAAATCTATCTTGAATCTGCCGAGCATCTCGGCAAGAGAATTGCCGAAAAGGGCTACAACCTTGTTTTCGGTGCGGGAAAATACGGGATTATGGGTGCATCCGTCCGCGGCGCATACAGCGCAGGCGGTTACACAATCGGAGTTACACCCGATTTTTTTATTGATGTGGGTGTTGTTTTTGACAAATGCTCCGAACTTATTGTAACAGATACAATGCGTGAACGCAAAGGTATTATGGAAGATAAAGCGGACGCTTTTGTAATCTGTGCCGGCGGTATGGGTACTTTTGAAGAATTTTTTGAGGTTCTCACACTAAAGCAGCTTAACAGACACACCAAGCCTATCATTATATACAATGTAAAAGGCTACTACAACTCAATGCTTGCGATGCTTGACAATGCCGTAAGTGAAAAGTTTATGACCAATGCCTGTAACAGACTCTACACGATTGCCGATACCGAAGATGATGTTTTCAATCAGCTCGAGAATTATGTTCCGTTCACCTACAATAAATATGGGTTTCTCAAAAAGGACGGTGAGCAGAATGGCTGACAAATGCGAATTTTGTGCAAACTTTGTGAGCGACGATGAATTTGGCGATTATTGCAGCATCAACCTTGACGAGGATGAAATGGCAAGGTTTCTTTCACAGAACACAGATTCATGTCACTATTTCCAGCTTTATGATGAATACAAAATAGTCAAAAAGCAAAATTAAATAATGCAACACAATCTTACAGTAATTTACAACAAGACAGGTTACAAACTTGTAATAACTATTCAAAATTTAATAAATGTCATTTGTTATTATTGTAAACCTAAAGTCCCTTTAAATAAAGGGACTTTTTTGTCTTCTTATATCATTTTAAAGGGAACAATATGAATAAAGGACAAAAACTCAGAAATTTATAAAATATTGATTAAGTAATGAAAAATTAGAATATTGCACAAATGAAATGTGAAAATCTTGTGAATTCATCCAAAAATGGTGACAGTCGAAGAATTAATATTGCAAATTGTGCGTTTAGGGTATAAAATACTATTATATTTTGGCGCAGATGTGTGCTTATGAGGAGAGTGTTTGCATGGGCCTTTTTAACAGGATTATTGATAAAATGGTCAGTGATAAAGTTCCATTTAAAAAGAGAAAAAGGCTGATTGTATTTGTGGCAATCATAACCCTTCTTTCTATGACGACAGCTACGGTTGCGTGGTTCTCAGTAAACACTTTCGCGGGCGTTGACAAGCTTGACCTCAATATCAGCCTAGCCGCACAACTTAAAGTCAGTATGGAAAACCACGGCAAAGACCTTGAAAAATACGGCAAGGTAATCACAAATGAAATGATTGACGATTACCTTAAAAAGCACGGTTCAAGCCTTGAAGATACGGTGCTTGACCCTGTTACAACAAGAGAGGGTACAGAGTTCACCAATCAGCGCGGCACGGTCAGAGAGCCTAACAAGCACAGCTACCTTGAGTTTGAATGTTACTTCATCGCAACCGAGGAAATGTGGGTTCACCTCACAACCGAAAGCACAAAAGCAGGTGCTGATGACGGTACAAAGGTATCGACAGAATCAACCGGCGCAAAGGCTGATGTAGTAAATTGTGCAAGAGTTGATTTCTCAGCCGAGGGAACAGGCAACGGCACAACAATTTATGAGCCGAACAGAAGTAATCCCGTAAACGGACAGACAACTTTTGATTTGCCGTCAGGTTCAATGGTTTACTCAAACAACACAAGGCTTTTCCATCTTAATCAGCTCGAACCGGTTAAGGTAACAGTTCGTCTTTGGATTGAGGGTAACGACCCCGAGTGTGATGACGATGTTCAGGATGCACAGCTTTCTGTACAGCTTGGCTTTATCGGATGCGATAAGGACAATAAACCAATCTCATAATTAAATTAAACAATGTCCCGTAGTGGCGGTCATCGGCCGCCCGCCCTGGAGGAGCTGTCATTCAACGCAGATTTCAGACAGGAGAAAAATTATGGGTTAATGAAATACGCACAATCCGACAGTTAAACGGATACAACTTTGAGGGGAGAGAAAAACTTGTTCGGAAAAAAGAAACCAAAAATTGAACAACCGATTACTCCCGAGGAGTTAAGTCGCTTAAATGATAAGAAAATGGCAGATTCCGAGATTGAACATTTTCATGTAAAAAATGATTCAATCGAGATTGTAAAATACAAAAAGCGCAGACGGCTTTTGAGTATTATCCTTTCGGTCTGCATAATCATTCTTCTTATTCTGTTCATTGTTTCAACGCTTGTAACGCAATGGGGCGACTTGATTATCAGCATTGATTCTCCTGCCGTAAAAAAAGGTATCGTGCTTAGCGAAGACGCTGACTTCAAAACTCAGTGTGCTTCACTTACTGCGAAGCAGGTTAAGGATGTTACAAACATTACATATGCATGGCTTCCTGTTGACCTTGACACAAGCAAGGACGGTGCGCACAACGGCAAAAACTATGTTGCTTATACTTTCTATTGTAAAAATAACGGAGAGGTTGAGCTTGACTATGACGCAGTGCTTGAAATCACAGGTGCGGCTAAGTCGGCAGATGAAGCAACCCGAGTTATGATTTACAAAAACGGCAAGAGCTCAATTTACGGCAAAGGTCAGTACAAAGACAGAAGCAAAGCCGAAACCGATTGCACAAAGTTTGTAAGCGATAAGGAAGTTTATAAAACATCAACCGAAAAATTCAAGGTTGGCGATATTGACAAATACACAATCGTAATTTGGATTGAGGGTAACGACCCCGAATGTATCGACGATATCCGAAACGGTCATGTAAGAATGAGAATGCTGTTCTCGGTTCGTGACGATGAAGAATCCACAGCAAAACCGTAATTTTCGGTACAGTATTACATCAACTTGGTATTATGTGCCTCGGCACTGATATAGCAAAAAATCCCTATGGTGTTTTAGGGACAAAAATTAATTTTATTTAGGAGGAATTTCTCTATGAAAACAACATCAAGAAAGAGATTATTAATCTCTTCCGTAGCAATGCTCCTCGTGGCAATGCTCGCACTTGGTACAGCAACATTCGCTTGGTTCACAACTGACACAACAACTCAGGCAACAGGTATCTCTGTTCAGACATCTAAGAAGTCATTGCTCTTAGTATCAAGCAGAACTTCTGATTGGACAGACAACCTCAACTATAACTTTGGTACAGATGCAGCTAAAAAGCTTCTCCAGCCGGCATCATCATATGACGGTGCAAACTGGTACAAAGCTCAGGCTGTAAATGGTATGTCAGGTGAAGCTACAAACGGTGAGAAAATTACTGGTGTTGGTACAACTGCTGCTGAAGGCAATGTATTCTGCAATATGCTCAATGTTAAGAACACAGGTGCTGAGACTGCTACTAATGTTACGATTACAGCAAATATTTCTGAAACAGCTGTTACAAGTGGTAAAAACTACCTCCGTGTAGCTCTTGTTCCTTCTGATTGTACAGCAGACACCGGTCGTGGTGCTGCAACGGTTGCAAGTGCTCAGGAATTTAGAGATAACATTTACAGTGCTGGTGCTGACGCTGCTAAGCCTGTTGAATATGTTGGTGCAGGCGTAGCAGACAGAGAAGGTGCAATCAAAGCAGCTGCTAAAGATGTTTCAACACAGGGTAGCTCAATCTCTGTTAATGCTGGTGATCTTAATCAGAATGATGCTAAGTACTATATGCTTATCGTATGGTTTGAAGGCCAGGATGTGGATTGCCAGGATGCATATGCTGGTAACGATATGCCAAACATCACTTTCACAATTACAGCTGACTAATTTATAAATTAACAGTTAGTAAAACATAATATTAAGCAAATTATTTGATCGGAGTCCCCTTGCATGAAAAAAGTGTTAAAAAAGATAATCAATGTTATTATAGATATTGTTGTTATACTGGTTTTGGTAGTATCAGTACTTATTGTTACATTATCATTAACATCTAAATCATCAGGGGTCCCCAATATTTTCGGCATTGCACCCCTCAGCGTTCAGACTGATTCAATGGAGGACACAATTAACGTTGGTGATTTAATTTTCAGTGATGTTACAAATGACCCTTCATATGAATATCAGAAAGGTGACATTGTTACATTCCCAATCACAGTCAACGGTGAGTCCGTTCTTAACACCCACCGAATTGTTGAGGTTGTTAAGGATGACAACATTACCTACTACAGAACACAGGGTGACAATAAGAAAACCAACCCCGAGCCCGATAAGGATCTTCAAACTTCTTCATCAATTGTCGCCAAATACACAGGTACGAAGATTGGCGGCGTGGGTAACTTTTTAAGCTTTATCAGAACTCAGCTTGGATTTTTCCTCTGCGTTCTGCTTCCGATGATTATTTTCTTTGTTTATGAAGCGGTTCGTGTTGTTCTTAACCTGCTTGCCTACAATAAAGAAAAAACTCTCAAAGAGGCAAAGCTTGCGGTTGATTCCGCCGAGCTTACCGAAGAACAGAAAAAGAGAGCTATTGAGGAATATCTTGCCTCCGTCGGAGAAAATCAGGACAAGGCGGAAAATGAGCCTGAGGTACAAACACCTGCTGACGGCAATAATTCCGCTGATAATTCCGATTAAGTTATGACAAATTTGTCCCTAACGCACTTATAGCGTTTATCGTAACGGTATATTTCTTTCTCAGCATCAAAGCTGAGAAAGAAATACAGTTACATACTGTAGGGGCGGTCATCGACCGCCCGCCTTGAAGAAGCTGTCCTTAATGACAGATTTCAGATAGGAATTTAGAAATGTGTTCTTACACAAAAGATGAGAGTAGATTTTTTTAAGGAGACGAAGTACCGTGGATACAGTATTTAAATTTCTTTTTGAATTTCTCGGTCAGTTTTTTGGCTCATTATGGTCAATAATCACCGGGTTATTTGGCGGAGTAGGCAATGCCTTTGATTTTTCCGCTTATGTAAACATTATTAATGCCTATACCACGGAGCTTGGCGGCCTCGCATGGGTAATTGCGATTATTGCCATTGTGCTTCTGGTAGCTGTGCTTGCACTTTGCGTATGGCTTATTGTCGTCGCTGTAAAAAAGTTTATTCGTTCGCACAGAAGAAGAAAAGATACAGATTCTCTTGTTAAAGAGGTTCAGGCACTCAACAAAGAGGTTATGAGACTTAACCTTGAAAAGGATAAGATTCTCTCTATGAAGGTTTCACAGATTGGTCTTAACCCCAACGAGATTTCAGAGCTTACAGGCGAAGAAATCGAGTCGCTCAACAACGGCGAAGAAGAGGACACAGGCGAAAGCCGTTTCTACAAGCTTACGGAAATCGACCACCTTTGGGCAGATTATGTTCCGCCGGTTTATGACAACGATATCACACTTCCCGAGTTCTGTGAGCGTTTCAGACTCTTTGCTTGTTCACAGCTTGGTCTTTACTACGATATAAAGCTTATCAGACTTTTTGTTGCTGCGTTTGCGTCTACCAGACTTATTATCCTTCAGGGTATTTCAGGTACAGGTAAAACTTCACTTGCTTACGCCTTTGGTAAGTTTGTAAACAATCCTTCAATCGTTGCTTCCGTTCAGCCGTCATGGCGCGACAGAACAGAGCTTTTCGGTTACTTCAACGAATTTACAAAGAAGTTCAACGAAACCGAGCTTCTCCGTGCAATGTATGAGGCATCGTATAACGAAAACATCTATGCGGTAATCCTCGATGAGATGAATATCGCTCGAGTTGAGTATTACTTTGCCGAGATGCTTTCAATTCTTGAAATGCCGTCAAGAGATGAGTGGGTTGTTGATATCATCCCGAACTCTTGGCCGTCTGACCCGAAGCATATCGTGAACGGTCAGCTCAAAATTCCGCCGAATATGTGGTACATCGGTACTGCGAATAACGATGACTCGACATTTGCTATCACAGATAAGGTTTATGACCGTGCTATGCCGATTAACATCGACACAAAGGGTGTTCCTTTTGAAGCACCTCTCACAGACTCTGTATACATTTCATACAAACATTTTGAGTACATCCTCAATGCCGCTAAGGTTCAATTTGTTGTTTCGGAAGAGAACCTCAAAAAGATTGCCCTTCTGGATGATTATGTTATTGAGCATTTCCGCATAGCTTTTGGTAACCGTATTGTAAAACAGCTTCGTGACTTTGTTCCTGCTTATGTCGGAACAGGCGGTACAGAGCTTGACGGTCTTGACTATGTTCTTGCCCGCAAGGTATTTAGAAAATTTGAGTCACTCAATCTTTCATACATTCGTGATGAAATAGATGGCCTTTGTGCGTATATTGACGAGCTTTTCGGCGAAGAAAATATGACTGAGAGCAAGGATTATCTCCGTATGCTCAAGAAGCTTGTATAATTTTAGCAATTCAGGGCGAACTCTGTTCGCCCTTTGCTTGGTGAAAGGACTTTGTCCCTTTAGCGGTAAAACTATCTGATTGGAGAAAAATCAATGGCTGATTTTGGTAAATATTTCAGAGCATATATGTATATGCAGGACATTCTGAAAAATGATTTTACTTACAATTACATAACAGAAGGCCTTAAGGACGGCGATAAGGGCGAGGATAAGCTCGACGGTAAGACCAACGAAAAGGTAATTGATATGGAATGGGTTGTTGCCATTGAGGAAACACTTCCGTACATTCAGAAAGCAATAGACGAACAGCGCCGTTTTATTAAGCAGGTTGACAATGTTGTTAGAGTTGAGCTTGCAAAAAAGATTGGCCCCGAGTCGGTTAAGCACCTTTCGCAGCACACTAACTTTATCGCCAAGGTTGAGGGTGATATGGTAACGCCTAACAAAATCCTCACAATTGAGCGCGAAGAAAGCTTTGCTATTTATGAAAACCGTGTGCTTATGACGCTGATTCGCAAAGCGCTTCATTTTGTTGACGATAAATATTCAAAAATGAAAGATGTGCCGAACGACAGCTATAATAAAATTTCTATGGTTCGCCACATTGATTTTAATGAGAAAAAAGTAGATTTTAATCTTAACTATATAAATGAATCTCACGAAACTCTTGCAGATGACCTTGATGTTCTTGATGTTTCTCAGCTTTCGGACTTTGACCGAATCAGAAGAATCAGAACAACCCTTAATGAGTTTTTAAACACTCAGTTGATTAAGGAAATCTCAAAAGAGCCTGAGGTTCATCCTCCGCTCATGCAGACCAACCTTCTCAAAAAGAACCCCAACTTTAAAAGAGTGGTTGAGCTGTGGAACTTTCTCGACAGCTACAAGCGTAAAGGCTTTGAGGTTGTAAGCGAGGAATACAACGGTAAAATGACAGATACTGTTCAGCAGGATGTTTACTTTGCGATGGGATTCCAGCATTTTATGATGTCTATTGCTACAAACCCGGCACTTCGTTCAATCCTTAAGGAACAGTACGACGCTGAAAATGCACGAATTGCCGAGGAAGAATCAAAGCCGCAGAAGGCCCGCGAGGCGGTTATGAAGGCACAGCTTGATGCTGTTCGTAAAGAGGAGATGGAAATCCGCCTTCGTGAAATCCGTGAACGCGAAAAGAAAATTCTTGACCTCACGAATGAAATCAAGAATTTAAAGGTTATAATTGATCAGAAAGAACAGCAGATTCTCACTCTTAGGGGCAGGGTTTCTGCTCTTGAAGACCAACTTGAAGAGGTTAAGAAAGAGCTCCAGCAGACAAAACTCAAGTTGATGGAGGCAGAAAAGAGAATTGCCGAGCTTGAGGAAGAAAATCAGCAGTTAAAAGATACTATTGAAGAGTTGAATAAAACGATTGATGAACTCAATCAGACTATTGACACACTCAATAAAAAAATAGTAGAATTAAATAACAGAATTCTCGTGCTTGTGCAGGAGAATGCTCGTTTGCAGACAAAGGTGAAAGAGCAGGAAGCTGTTATCGCCGAGCAGAAGGCTCATATTGCAGAGCTTGAAACTCAGGTTGCCGAGCAGCTTGCAAAGATTGCCGCTCTTACACAGAGCCTTGAAAAGTGCCATGCGCAGATTGAAGAGGATAACCGCAGGATTACCGACCTAACCGAGAAAAATGAAAATCTTACGGAAACACTGCAGAATGAGCGTGTTCAGCACAGGGACACAGTCAATAAAATGAATGCCGATTTTGCTAATGAAAAGCAGCAAATGACAGATGCTCACACAGCCGAGGTTGAATCGCTCAATCATAAGATTGCGGATGCTGAGGTCGAACATAATGATTATGTTGCCAAGCTTAATGCGGATTTTGCCGCAAGGGCAAATGAAACAGAGCAAAAGCATCTTAAAGAGCTTGCAGATAAAGAAGAAACTCACAAGAAGGAACTTGTTGAAATTAAGGAAGCCAACCTTAAATCATCAGCCGCAAGCAATGCCGCTCACGCTTCTGAGCTTAAAAAGGCTTATAAGTCGGTTGACAAAAAGGTTGAGCTTGCTGAAAAAGCTTGTGAAAAGCGTATGAAAGCCAAGGTTGCCGAGGTTAAAAAAGAGGCTCAGGCTGAAATTCGCAAAGCCGAAAAGAAAGCAAGCGAAAAAATCAGCCTTGTTAAGGATGAAATTAAATCTGTCAAGGATACAGGCGATTTGTTCGTTCGTGACTATGGCTTCGGCAGTGTTGCAGTTGTTTCAAAATATGCCGACGAGCTTGTTAAGTTCGGCAAAGCTACTGTTGCAGACGAGCTTATAAACGCACAGAAAAGCGTAAGATCTCTTTGCATATGCAGAAGTAAAAAGGGTGTTGTGCTTGCAGGCTTTTCACAGAGCGGCGCAAGCGTATATAATGTTTATAAAAAGCAGGCAGATCTTACTGTTGCATTTAACGATTTGTGTTCAATGCTGAAAGGTATGAGCAATCTGCCGATTGTAATTACATTCTCCGGTGTTGACAGACCGTTTGTGATGAATTTTGAAAACATTGTAAGAGATGCAACCAAAAGAAAAACAACTGTTTTCCATAACAAAACTCTGAAAGCAAACGGATTTGTTTCAGTTTATTTTGGTAAAGAATAAGGGGCAAAAATGAAAAACTCTACTGCGCCCAACAGAAAAACGGGCAGAATGATTGCTAAAAATTTAATAGTTCTGTTCACTGTTGCACTTGCCGGCTTTTGCGGCATTCAGGCGTGGTTTACGGATAAGAGTTCAGTTGATGCCAACGGTATAAATGTTGAGTGTCAGGCACCTGACGGTATTGAAATTGCTGTTGTTGGGCACGGTGCCCCTGCTCCTACCGCATATAAAACGGGTAATATTACGCTTAGTAAAGCTAATTGCAATTTTCTTGATAAACTTCAGTTGACTGAAATAACCGGTGATGGCACATATTTTAGCAAACCGTCTTTGATTCAATCAGGCGGTCAAGCCCATGTTAATCCAGATGGAGAGTGGAGTAAGCCTACTGAAAATTTGCATTATTTGTCGTTTGACCTTTACATTCGTGCAAAATCGCAGTATAATATATCAATAGGCAAAAAATCAACAATAAAACCGGATGCTCCTCAACTCACAACTCAAGACGGTACGGGCATTAAAAATAAAAGCAAGTACGGTAATTTTTCAAGAGATTCCGTAGTTGGTGCAGTAAGATTCTCGGTTGTTGACTATAAGCAGGATCCTCCTTCAAAAAAGCTCCTGTGGTTGCCGGCTCCGAATATCTTGTTGAAGCAGGAGACTGACGAGTACACTTTGTCAGACAATATGCCAAGCGGAGAATCGTACAGTCATGTATACTATGACACGAAAAAAGCACAACAAACAATCAGCGATTCTAAAACTGATAGTGCGTTTGTTGTGAATAAAGATGGTTTTGTTGATGGAAAATTTACCTATGAGCTTGGTAAAAACCAAACCATTGCACGACTTGAAAAGCCCTCAGGAACAGGTCAAGAAAATGATCAATTCTACAGTGCTATGGTAACCTGTAATATGTGGATCGAGGGCGAAGACGCAGAGGCAAGACTTGCCCTTGTAAACGGAAAATTTAATGTTAATCTTGTATTGACAAAAGAGACAAAAGAAAGTTGATTTTAAAGTAGGAAAGGGGAATTTTTGATGAAGTTGAAAGATAAGTTTTGTAACTTTCTCAACGGTTTAGTCGACTCAAGACTGAATAACACAAAAAAGGTCACAACTTCATATGTTGCTCTTTTTCTTGTTTTAAGTATTTTCGCAGTATCTACTTTTTCATGGTTCACAATAAGAGATACGGCAACTATTGATTCAGATCCCTTTTCTCTTGAATCTGCTGCCGGAATGAGAGTTAATAAGGGTGAAGAAATAAGAAATACAATCACCGTAAAACAGGCAAAGCTGAAAGAAGCATCAAGTGTTGACGGTCGTAATATGTTTTTTCCTGTAGATCGCGGATACGGCGATAAAGGACAAAGCGTTGACACAAGCGAAATGAAATTTCGTGAAGGCACAGTAGGAGATAAAAATAACGGATACATATACAGCGATTTTACCCTTACCGGTCAAACAGGCGGTCAGGTTGAAGTATATGTAAAAAGTTACAAAGTTGAGGTAAAAAATAAAAATACAGGTAATACAGAAGTTTATGACGGTGCAACACATATTACTGTTGACAACAACAGCAAGCCATCGACATATCTGGCATATCAGAATCCTTGTCCAATAAGGATTGCATTCATCAGAAACAGTGCTGAGGCTTCGACCGTTATTGATCCCACTGCAATTATTGACAACTACGCTGACGAATGTCAGGCAGTAAGTTCTGTTAATTCGCTCGGCTCGGCAACAACCACTAAAGCAAAGGGCAGGTCATTTTCCGACTACTATTTCGGTACAGGTGCTCCTCTTTTTACTCTTGACGGTCTTAAATCCCAAAACATAACCATGGTTGCGTGGCTTGAGGCAACCGGAGAGAACTGTGACGCTTACGAGGGTCAGGATGTGTCAATTACAGTTGAACTTGAAAGTAACTGGAAAGATATGGAATATGTTACTTTCGTTGACAAAACAAAAGGTGATGCTGACAATGACCAAGATACGGAACTCAGGTGGGTTGGCAATGCCGGATGTTTCCTTGTTATGACCTATTATGACGAAAACTTTCAAAATCCAAAGTCAGTAGTAATGAGTGAGTCAAAGAGTGATGGAAAAAAACCTATTGAATGGATAGCTTATCTGCCAAAGGATAAAATAACAAACATATCTTTTATGCGATATAGTAAAGTAAAAGAAAAAATTAAGCTTGACGGAACTAATGATGTTGAGGTAGGCAGAATATATAATGTATGGCATACAACAGCTGATGTAAACACATGGATTGCTGCAAATAAAAGTGGCAATGGTAAAAAAGCATATGATTGGTCACTTGACATAAATAAAAACGGTCTTCAGACATACCGCACAGATAACGGAACTGCAACCGGAAATAAAGAAAATACCTATTATGCCGTACACGGTAACGGTTACGGCGATACCCCTACTGTTGCTGAAAATGTTGCCCCGTGTATCGGATATTGGGGTACAAAGTATGCCAACAGTTCAGGCGGCAGTGTTGAACCGACTACAACCGAACAACTGCCGATAACCGGAGAAACCTACGCGAGAGCGGATATTCAAATTGATTACAATTTATGGTTAAATGAATATAATTCATATAACGGCGGAGGAGGTCTGAGAAATCTGCTTAGTCAGGATGTTTTGGTACTAAAAGCCGTATTCGATTCAAACGGTACAGAAACCGCTTATGAAATGAAACCGCAGGGTGGCGGAGATAAGTGCGTGCTGTCAAAGACAAGCGTCAAAAGCGGTTCTCGACTTGTAAGATTTGATTTGTATGATCCTGCAAAAGAAGATCCAATAATAAGGAATTATCTAGTGCCTACAAACATTCAGCATACATTTACTGAGAGTGCTGGTTCTAACGAATATATCATATCTTATAGTTTGGTAAATCAAGGATCAGGTATAGTTGAAAAAGCAGGCAATTGGTAAATTTAATTGATTAACATATTAAGGAGGTGTCACGATGAGAGAAAGACTTGCCCTTTTAAGGGAGTATTTGAAAAACAGACTTGCATTTGGCAAGAATAAAAAAACAAGAAAAGGTTTTATACTCACTATGGTGGCACTTGTCGAAGTACTCGCCATATCGGTTGTGTCCGTTTCGGCTTGGGTTGAAACTATTTCAACAATCACAATTAAAGCTGAGGGCGCAAAAATTGACAACTATGTTTATACTAATGCCGATATTGGCAGTGGTGATGGTTATTCAGGCAAAACCATTGACTTGACTAAATATTTCCGTGCTGCGGGTGGAGTGCATCTTGCTTCGGCTTCAAGTGCTGACGGTGAAAATATATTTTTCCCGATAAAGAATTCAGGTGCTTCTGAATTTGGTGTTGACTCTTACAGATGTGCGGATGTAAACGATAAGAATGTTAATTATATTGACTTTTCATTTAATGTAAAGGTTGATAAAACCTTTAAAGCGGATCATGCAGAATTTTACCTTGATCAAGTACCTAAGATAACTATAGGTGGTGGAAATGTTTCAGGAAACCTTGTAAGAATGGCAATTACAGATACCGATACTCAAAATACGGTTGTATGCGGTTCTAATGCCAGTGAAGGAAATGTTGTAAATACAGCAGATGGCAAAGAAGTTCCTGATAAGGTTCAAGCTTTTAGCGATTTTGTTGTTAGTTCTGAATCTATACCAACGGAGTTGTTTCGGGTTGATAGAGGAAGCAGTAAAACAATAAATATTAAAGTGTGGCTTCAGGATGATGATGCGGCTACTGAATATGCCGGTAAAACTGTTTCAATAACTGATGTTAATATTGTAACTCAGAACAAAAAAGGCAATAAAGTGTATTTTGTTGACCGTACTGTAAATGATAACAAAAAAAATTGGACAGAGAATGTAAAATTTCAGCAGGGTAGCGAAGCTTCTGTACCGATGAATTATGATGCGAAGTCGCATACATATTACTGTAATTATAAAACCGCCACTGACGATACAAAAGTTAAGTTCACCTCGGGAAGTGTCACTTGGTCTACTGATATGAAGTCGCTCAACTCAGGCAACAGTATGTACTACACCGCCTATGGCGATCATAATAGCAGTAATGCCGGATACGGTACATGGGGCGAAGTGATTGAAATCAGTGTTTCAAGCAATGCCACCAATGTACTCCCTAATACTGGCAATGTTTCAAGTGTATATATGTTTCCGGATAAAAATGACACTAACAGTAAAGTTAGAATGCCATTTACTAATGACAAGAATAAATGGGTCGGTTATATTGCAAAGGAAAAGGCAGACGACATGACTTTTTCTTTTAAAAATAACAATATAAACTATGAAATTCCTGCTCCTAACAGAGGCAATTCAACGCTTTTTGTTGTTACTTCTGCTACAACAGGTTATTGGGATCCACCTGCTACTATTACTGTTACTGCAGGCAAGAATGATGCAGGAGAACCTAAAGTTAGTTATGATAGTTTGACAAGTACTACAATTTCTGTAACCCCCGGTACAAGGGTTAAGCTAGAAGCAAATCCTAAAACAGGTTTCGTATTGAAAAACTGGGTAAACAGCGATACAAGTGCCGTGGCAGACGGCATTGACAGCAACGGTTATTTTACCCCGACAGCTTCAGGTAACTATAACTTTACAGCCGTTTATGTTGAGTCGTTGACATTTGAGGCTTATGTCAGAACATATGACGGTGCAAACCTTTCTGAAAGCACAAATGGCGGCTCAGTTGAAATTAAGTGTGGAAACCAAAACTCGACTGTAGATTCTAACGATGGAACACACATTACACTCAATGCTGTTAAGGGCAGCACAGTTACATATTACGCAAAAGCTAATGACGGATATGTTTTTGACGGCTGGTACACAGATGCAGACTGTAATAGTGTACCGGAGAATTCGAGCGATAAATATGAATTGGCTAATGTTCAGGATTCCAAGAGGTTGTATGCGAAATTCAAAGTTGATACTTATACTGTAGAAGCATATACTCAGTACGGTAATGAAGTTCCCTTTGGTAGTGCCGGTAAGGTATCTTTTGACAATAAAGCTTATAACTCGCAAGTAACAACAACGGTAAGTCGTAACGGAAAAGTTACTTTTTATGCTAGGCCTGAAAAAGGCTATGCTTTTATCGGTTGGTATGAGAGTAAAGATGCAACAGATCCGAAGGTAGCGGTTAAAGATTGTATCTTAGATAAAGATAAAGGCGTCTATTCTAAAGAAATGACGATACAATATTCTGATGTAAAGACATATCCACTGTATGCAAGATTTAAGGCTTTGTATACGGTAGAAGCCAAAGCAATGTACAACAACGAAAATGTTATTAAAGCCGGTACTGTAAAGGTTGACAACGAAAAAGCCGATAAAATTTCATCTAAACCTGTTATGGAGGGCGAAAATGTAACAGTTACGGCAAGTGCCAATAACGGTTACAAGTTTGCCGGTTGGTATACGGACGAGATTTGTAGTAAACCGTATTTCAAGGAAAACAACAATGTTTCACCTATAACCTTAAATAAAGTTAGCGAGGGAATCACTCTGTATGCTAAGTTTGAGTTGAAGACAAACGTTACATTTTACCTTAATGATGGAGGCTTGTGGTCAGGTGATAAGGCGAAACTTGCAGCGTATGTTTGGGATGATAATGGCAATAAGAAATGGCTTGAAGTATCTAAAACTGACTATGACAATTATTACAGCTTTGCTTTAGATAATAATCAATGGAAGCAAGTAATTTTTGTAAGATATGATCCGAGCAAAAATTTGAACGATTTCCCAACGGAAGATTGGAATGGCTATGTTTGGAATAAGACTTCTGATATAACAATTGATTACAATAATAATTGTTATGTTATAACATCTTCTCCAAATAACGGAGGAAGTTCAACCGGCTATTGGACATCATATACTCCAGGTAAGACTGCTAACATAGATATATATGTTTATACCGGAAATTGCTCGTGGTTTGACCATGATAGTGCTGTACTTGCCTATAGATTCAGCACCGATGATTCATTTAAGTCTGATTGCACTAAGGTGACTAAAGACGGAAAACCTTATTGGAAACTGAGTATTCCAACAGATAAGGATACTATTTATTTGTCAAGAGCTGCTTTGGGTGGTCACCATAATGAATTTAATACTTCTATAGATAAAAGTAAAAATTTGTTTACAGTAAATAATGATTTCAATGGTGGCGACTGGAGCACATATTAAAAATTCAACGGAGGTGAAACCATGAAGAAATCTAAATTTACACTTGTTATTGTACTCGGACTTGTACTGTGTTTGTTGTGTGGAACAACTACGACTTTTTCGTGGTTTAATCGTCCTGATGTGCAAAAGGGCGACTCCCTTTCTTGGCGCGGAGATTACAATGTGACCAACGGAGAAAATATTACTGCTGTTACTTATGTTGCTACAAAAGATGACGGCAGTGAGTATAGTACTGATCCGTTTAATTTTAGTGGTTTGACAACTGTTTCCGCCCATGAAACAAAATATTTCTGTACAGAGGTAAAGAACACGGGAAATGCACCGCAGTCAATTTCTTTGTTCCTTAATAATTCGGAAACTAACAAACTTTCTGTCGGTGTGAACAGCCCCCTCAGAACCTACAAGAGATTTACCTCCGATTCACAAACATCCTATGTTTCCAAGACACAGTGTAATGTGAATAAGAAGAATGTGTATGTTGGTTTTGTTACTGCTGATTCTTTACCCGAAAATTTGAAAGCTGACCGTAATAGTTTAAATCCCGGTGATTATTTTCTGCATAGTTGGAATGGTCAGGGCGCCGTTGAAGCAGGCGTGAATAATAGCTTTTTAAAATCAGATGTGGAATATACTCTTGCTACACCAGGTTATTCAAATTTTAAAGCTAATTATGATATTTCTTATTGTACAATCCCATATAATTATAATAATGTAAAAATGTACAAAAAGAATACAGTTGGTGGTAAAGAATGGTGCGAAGGCAGTGATAATACTAATGTAGATACATATAATACTGTATTGTGGTTTCATTGGGACAATAAATTCCGAACCGTTTATGAACAGACCAAGGTGAATGGTGAGCTTGCTAAAGCTGCTGGAATTTCAAGTTTTTATTCTAATGCAGAAGCTGTAGTAGGTAAGACATTTGATTTAAGCGCAAAGGCACAGGGTACAGTGACTTACACATCGTCAAAAACTGATGTTGCAACAGTTGACGGTAAAGGTCAGGTTATTGCCAAAAAGGCAGGCAAGACTACTGTTACAGTTACATCTACGGGTGCGTACGGTGATAAAATAACTGCAAAATGTGAGCTTACCGTAAGCAAAGAACCGGCTAAAAGCTCGTATATTCCGATTGTTACGAATATGAAGATTGAAGGCAAAACCGACAGCGATCCTGTTGTTACAAAGGTGTATTGGTATATCAAAAACGATACAGCATCCAGCGCTGCATATTCACTTGGCGATGTACAAATTTCACTTTAAAATTTTAAAATTTTAAATTTCCAAAAGGGTTGTTTTTACAGCCCTTTTTTATTATAATTTATAATCGGCGGCAGAGAATAAAATCCGCCCGTTTTGACGAATATATACGCATTTTCGTTATATAAAATATCTTCATTAGCGGATAGCTTGTGTTTGTACGAACGATTGCAATGTTACATTCGGGGGAAATATGTTTTGAATTTAACAAACTGTCTTCACGAACTGAGAACGGTG
>OGQU01000898.1_pt1 | contig 29227 bp, 25 predicted proteins | sample 1553341 | NCBI WGS metagenome assembly OGQU01 (sample SAMEA2579920, study PRJEB22360) | human gut metagenome | biome: human gut; feature: human-associated habitat; material: faeces | place: Denmark | collected 2008/2010 | reverse complement strand
TGTTTCCTTCAAGGACTGAGAGGCCGCTTCCCCAGTTAATAAATTAAATCCCAACATCAGCCTCAAGTATCTCTGCCTCACCAACCGGAAGCACCAGACAGGTGGCTGTAATGAGCGGCACGAATGTAAACCATATTCCATGAATTCCGGCGTGCTTTACTGCAAAATATCCGGCAAGAACTCCTAGATGGAAGAAAATCAGTGTACCTGTAAAAAGCCATGCACGTTTTTTCTGTGACTGATCATGAGTCATATGATATCTCATCCACGCAAGAACGGTCTGTTTGTAGTTATTTGTCGAAAAGATGGTGGAACTGTTATAACATTCCGGAGTAGTAAACGTCTGCCACTGGTATGCATTCAGGATGAATACAGGGAACAGTGCGATCAATGGATGAACGGATGACGGAATGATTCCGGCAATCCATACACAGACAGTTTCTATCACCAGCGCGATATAAGATTTTACGGAGGAAAAACGTTCCCCGATTAAGAAAGCTGCAATGATTGCAAGACCATATAAAATAAAAATCGCCAGACGCAGAAAAGCATCTGTCAGATTCATTTCAGCAAAATTTAAAATCATTTCAATCAGATTCATGGTCTGTGCGGCACCGAAGTTAGCACTGCGGACTAAGATGGCGTAGACACCGGTCAGTCCACCGATAAATGCAAGGTTTATGTGCAGTAATGCGCGTTTATGATTATGTATCCAATTCATTTTTATCACCCGTTGCCTATTATAGGCTGGGGAAGCAGAAAAATCAAACAAAAGTGCAGAAAAATTCGATTGAATGGAAAATAATACAAATATAGATTGACATTTGAAGGAAAGTTGAGTATTATAGACTTTAATGAATAAAAGCGTTAAAGTGCGAAAGCTAAAGGCGCTAAGAATCATATAAAACATAATAAATATGAAATGAACACGAAAGGGGAATTTTCCAATGCCGATTACAGATATATTGGAGAAAAACTGCCGTCTGTACGGAGACGATGTTGCGCTGGTAGAGATCAATCCGGAGATGCCGGAGACAAAAAGAACTACATGGAAGGAGTTTGACCTGATTGAACCATCCCGTGCAGCTTATTACAGAAGAGAAATTACATGGAATGTATTTAACGAAAAGGCAAATAGATTTGCCAATCTGCTGGTTGAAAGAGGAATCAAAAAAGGAGAAAAAGTGGGGATTCTCCTGATGAACTGTCTGGAATGGCTGCCGATCTATTTCGGAATCCTGAAGACCGGAGCACTGGCAGTACCTTTGAATTTCCGTTATTCTGCGGATGAGATCAAGTATTGTGTAGAACTTGCAGAGATAGATATTCTGGTATTTGGGCCGGAGTTCATCGGACGAGTAGAGGAGATTGCAGACGAGATCAGTAAAGGACGTCTGTTATATTTTGTAGGAGACGGATGTCCCGGTTTTGCGGAGGATTACAATGCGCATACAGCTAACTGCTCCAGTCAGTCACCTAAGATTGATGTGAACGACGATGACGATGCAGCTATTTATTTTTCATCCGGAACAACAGGATTTCCGAAGGCAATCCTGCATAATCATGAATCGTTGATGCATGCGGCAAAAGCAGAACAGAATCATCACGGTCAGACAAAAGACGATGTGTTTTTGTGTATTCCGCCGTTGTATCATACCGGAGCCAAGATGCACTGGTTTGGCAGCCTTCTGACTGGTGGAAAGGCAGTATTGTTAAAAGGAACAAGTCCAAAGACAATTTTACAGGCTGTATCTGAAGAGCACTGTACAATCGTATGGCTGTTAGTACCATGGGCGCAGGATCTTCTGCTTGCACTTGACAACAAAGAACTGGACATTGCAGATTATGATCTGGAGCAGTGGAGACTGATGCATATCGGAGCACAACCGGTACCGCCAAGTCTGATCAAACATTGGAAAGAATACTTCCCAAATCACAAATACGACACGAACTATGGTCTGAGTGAGTCTATCGGACCTGGATGTGTACATCTTGGAGTGGACAATATTGATAAAGTAGGAGCTATCGGAAAAGCCGGATATGGATGGGAAACGAAGATTATTGATGAACAGGGTGAGCCTGTAAAACAGGGCGAGACCGGAGAACTTGCAGTCAAAGGACCTGGAGTCATGACCTGTTATTACAGAGATCCAAGAGCAACCGCAGAAGTTCTGCATGATGGATGGTTATATACCGGAGATATGGCGATGGAAGATGAAGATGGCTTTATCTTTCTGGTTGACCGTAAGAAAGATGTTATCATCAGTGGCGGTGAGAATATCTATCCGGTGCAGATCGAAGATTTCCTGCGTACCAACGAGGCAATTCTGGATGTAGCTGTTATCGGGCTTGCTGATCACAGACTGGGCGAGATATCTGCGGCGATCATTGAACTGAAGCCGGGAGTAGAATGTACGGAAGAGGATATTCAGGAATTCTGTAAGAAGCTTCCAAGATATAAGAGACCACGGAAGATTATATTTGCAGATGTCCCACGTAATCCTACCGGAAAGATTGAAAAACCAAAGCTTCGTGCGAAATACGGAGCAACACAGCTGGTTGCAGCACAGAACCAGGGATAATGAAAAGTATCAGAAATGTCATTTCTTTTGCAAGGAAAACTTTGCAGGGAGATGACATTTTTTACAGACATGTTTATAATAGTGAGAATGAAAAATAAGCAGACTGGAGCTGAAGATAGAATGAATCAGAATGAAAAAAAAGAAATGAAGATCCGAATTGCAAAAGAGGAAGATGCGGAAGCACTGCTTGCAATCTATGCGCCTTATATCGAGCACACAGTTATTACATATGAGTATGATGTGCCGACCGTGGAAGAATTCCGAGGAAGAATCAGACACGTGCTGGAGAGATATCCATATCTTGTGGCAGAGTTAAATGGGGAAATATGCGGATATGCATATGCAAGTGCCTTTCACGACAGACCGGCAGGTGGATGGAATGTAGAGACATCTATCTATGTGGACCAAAATAAAAAAGGAATGGGAATCGGAACAGCACTGTATGATAAGCTGGAGAAGATATTAAAGAGGCAAAATATACTGAATATGAATGCGTGTATTGCCTGTACGGAAATAGAAGATGAATATTTGACCAATGCAAGTATCCGTTATCATGAACATCTGGGATATCGCATGGTCGGCTGGTTTACAAACTGTGGTTATAAATTCCACAGGTGGTATAATCTGGCGTGGATGGAAAAAGAGATTGGAGAGCACGTGGCAGATCAGCCGCCGGTGATTGCTTTTCCGGAGATTGTGAGAGATATTTCTTTACAGAACGGAGAACTACGTTTATAATATGCATGTTAAAATAAGTGAAAATACAAGGTTTCTCCGAAGCCTTCATACCTAAGATCACATAAAGTATCATATCTGAGACGTTGATGTATGCAAAATGAAATCAAAATCAGGCATAATAAAAGAATTGTGATGATGGGATGTTGGCCAGGAACGGCAGATATGTCAGTTCCTCAGGGTAGATGTGGAAACGTATCTGCCTCCCGCATATTTGGAAAGGAGAGCAGCACCTGAGATATACAAGAGAAGTTGCCGGATGTCCAAGCATCTGCAAAGAACTGCCAGTGGCAGATTTTTTGAATACATGGCAAGTTCTCTGTGTCTGCCTGCTCTTTTTTCGGAAAGAGCAGGTTTTTTATATTATGAATGCAGAATTGGATAAGATAAAGTCCGGATCCAGCGCAGTGATACTTTGCGGAGGGAAAAGCACCCGGATGGCTCAGGATAAAGCAGGACTTTTGATTGGGAAGAAGACATTTTTACAACAGATAGAGGAAAATCTAAAAGATGCAGATGAGATATTGCTCTCGGTAAAAGACCGGCGGGATTACCCTGAGATAGGAGCAAGGCATATCGAAGACCGGGAAACGGATAAGGGTCCGCTTATGGGACTTTGCTCGGTGTTGGAAGAATGCAGTTATGATAAGGTCTGGGTAATGTCCTGTGATATGCCGTTGGTTAACTGGGATACGGCACAGGAACTGGAACATTATCTGACAGATGGAATCGATGCAGTAATCCCGGTAGACAGAACCGGAAAGAAATACGTTCTCTGTGCATGGTATCGGAAATCTATACTGGAGATTCTGAAAGAACAGCTGGAATCCGGAGATTTGAAAGTAAAGCACCTGCTGGAGCGTCTGAGAGTGTGTTATGTAGCTGTAGAAGGATTGACGGATGGAAGCCGTAAATTCCAAAATATCAATACCAGGGAGGAATATCAGACGTTTACAGAACGATCAGCAGTCAGACTGGAAAAAGAACTGCACACAGATATTCCGATTGTATCTTTTGTTGCATATTCCGGCACCGGTAAGACGACATTTTTGGAAAGATTAATCCCAAAGCTGAAAGCACGGGGACTTAAGATCGCAATTGTGAAACATGACGGACACCGATTTGAAATTGACCACGAAGGAAAAGACAGTGACCGTTTCACAAAAGCCGGGGCAGATGTGACGGGACTGATCTCATCGGAAAAAGCGGTATTGATAGAAAACAGGCAGACAGACCCGGAAGAATTTCTGAAAAAGATAGACGGAGTAGATCTGATCCTGACGGAAGGATTTAAACAAGGACCATGGCCGAAGATTATGCTGCACCGGAAGGGGACCAGAAAACCCATGCCGCTATTGCCGGAAGAATGTCTGGCGGTGATCAGTGATGTGGAGATTCTGGGTTGCAAAAATGTGTTCCCACTGGAAGAGATTGAGAAAACGGCAGATTTTTTATTCCGCTATATACAGAATATATCATGATGATAATGTAAACAAAAAGAAAATGAGGAGAAAAATATGAGACTGATCAGAACAGAAGATGCAGCAGGACATGTATTATGTCACGACATGACACAGATCATTCCGGGAGTAACGAAAGATGCAAGATTCCGAAAGGGACATGTTGTCACAGAAGAAGATATTCCGGTATTGCTTTCAATTGGGAAAGAACATCTGTATGTCTGGGAGAAGACAGATGGAATGCTTCATGAAGATGAAGGTGCGGAACGCCTGCGTAAGATCGCACAGAATGAAAATATGCATCCGTCAGAAGTAAAAGAAGGAAAGATTGAATTGATTGCGGATATTGACGGTTTATTTCAAGTGGATGTCGGGCGTTTATATGATGTGAACAGTGTCGATGAGATCATGATCGCGACCAGACATACGAATATGGCAGTGAGAAAAGGAGACAAGCTTGCGGGAATGCGTGTGATTCCGCTGGTCATAGATGAAAAGAAACTGGAAGAAGCAGAAAAAGCAGCGGGGAAAGAACCATTATTGAAGGTGACACCGTGGAAATTAAAGACTGCAGGTGTGATCACGACAGGAAGTGAAGTCTATAAAGGCCTGATCAAGGATCAGTTTACGCCGGTAGTAGAAAAGAAACTGGAAACATTCGGGATACAGATGATAAAACATGTGCTGTGCAGTGATGACATGGAGATGATTACACAGGCGATTGCAGATATGAAGAAATCAGGAGTGGATCTGATCATCTGTACAGGAGGAATGAGTGTTGATCCGGATGATAAGACGCCGGGGGCGATCAAAGCTTCCGGAGCCGGGATTGTAACCTATGGAGCACCGACACTTCCTGGGGCAATGTTGTGTCTTGGATATTTTGAGGACGGGACACCGATTGTCGGACTTCCGGGGTGTGTGATGTATGCAAAGGCGACGGTATTTGACCTGATCCTTCCGAGAATAGCGGCAGGAGTCCGGATTGACCGGAAAGCGATTATCCGGATGGGACATGGAGGACTCTGCCTGGGATGCCGGGAATGCCATTATCCGGTCTGCCCATTTGGAAAGGAGACATAAAGTGCGGCCATCCAGAGTAACACTTGAACAGGCGCAGGAGTTGTTTAAAACCTGTATGCCTGTAAGAAAAAAAGAAGAAAAGCGGTCGGCAGACTGTCTGGGACAGATTCTGGCAAAGCCGGTATATGCGGCAGTGACACAGCCGCCGTTTCCAAGATCCGCAATGGATGGATTCGCATTGAGAGGCCGAGATATATGCAGGGCGGATATACAGCATCCGGTTACATTAGAAGTTACAGGGTGCGTGTGTGCCGGACAGGAGACGGAACTTGTGCTAAAGCCACATCAGGCAGTACGGATCATGACCGGTGCGATGATACCGGAAGGCGCAGACTGTGTGGTAAAGCAGGAAGATGCAGAATGGGACGAAAGAGCAGTCCGGATATATCATAATGCGAAGCCCGGAGAAAATTACTGCCCGGCAGGAGAAGATTTTTCGGCAGGAGATTTGCTGGCAGAAGCCGGAACCCCGGTAGATTCTTATCTGCTGGCAGCTGTCACGGCAGCAGGAGTAAGAAACCTTACGGTGTACAAAAGACTGAAGGCAGCGGTGATCACAACGGGTGATGAACTACAGAATACGGAGACACCACTGCAGCCGGGAAAAATCTACGATGCGAATGGAATCTGGTTGTGTACAAGGCTAAGAGAGATGGACTGCGAGGTAGTACGGTATCAGACAGCAGGAGATGACCAAAGTAAAATTGCAGATGAGATCAGAGAAGCATGGAAAGAAGCAGATCTGATCCTTACAACCGGAGGTGTGTCGGTAGGAGAAAAAGACCTTCTGCCGGGTGTCATAGAAAATCTAACCGGAAACGTGTTATTTCATGGGATACAGGTAAAACCCGGAATGCCGACGATGCTTTCGGTGGTGAAGGGAACTCCGGTTCTGTCGCTTTCAGGCAATCCATTTGCTGTGGAAGCGTTATTTGAAGTATTAGCCGGCGGCTATCTGACAGATATGGAAGCCAGCAGGTATTTGCAGAAAAATCAGATGAAAGTATTGAAACAGACATTTGTAAAGACGGGTAAAATGAAACGGATTGTAAAAGGAAGATGTGATGAAAGCGGTGTATATCTACCACAGATCCAGAAAAACGGTCAGCTTAAGAACGGAATCGGAAGTAACTGCCTGGTGATTTTTCCGGAAGGTGAACGGACGTATGCAGAAGGAGAAGGCGTCCGGGTAATCAGGATATAAGCAGAATCACATAGTAAAAAGGAGTAATCATGGGAGAATTTACGCATTTTAATGAACAGGGACATGCAGTGATGGTTGATGTCAGTGAAAAATCAGACACAGTGCGTGAAGCAACGGCAATGGGAAGAATCTCAATGTCGCAGGAGTGTTTCGAAAAAGTGAAAACAGGCGGAATGAAAAAAGGAGATGTTCTTGGAACGGCCAGAATTGCAGGGATCATGGGAGCTAAGAGAACATCGGAGTTGATTCCGCTGTGCCACATCCTGAATCTGAGCAAGGTTATGATAGAATTTGAATATATAGAGGCAGCCTGTGAAATTGAAGCATGCTGTACAGCGAAGACAGTCGGAAAGACCGGTGTAGAGATGGAAGCGCTCACCGGTGTACAAGTAGCACTGCTTACTATCTACGATATGTGTAAAGCAGTGGATAAAGGTATGTGCATGAAGGATATCCGGCTGTTGGAGAAAACAGGTGGAAAAAGTGGAGTGTGGAAGGCCGGACAGGAGAAGGACATATGATCGATGCTGCCGGAAGAACAATTGATTATATGAGGATCTCTATTACGGACCGGTGTAATTTGAGATGCAGGTACTGTATGCCGGATGGAATTACGCAGGTGGCTATGTCTGAGATCCTCACATACGAAGAAATTAAGAAAATATGCACACTTGCGGAAGAGCTTGGAATCCGGAAGATCAAGATTACAGGAGGAGAGCCGCTGGTAAGAAAAGGTTGTGTGGATCTGATCGGAATGATAAAAGAGATTCCGGGTATCATCCAGGTGACGATGACGACAAACGGTGTCCTATTGAAAGAAAACCTGAAAGCATTAAAGGATGCCGGACTGGATGGGATAAATATCAGCCTGGATACACTGGATCATGAAAAGTACTACAAGATCACCGGAACAGATGCCTGTGATACTGTGCTGGAAGCAGTGGAGGCTTCGGCAGAAAGTGGAATACGGACCAAAGTAAACAGTGTGTTGCAGGATGCCGGTGACAGACAGGAATGGAGAGCACTGGTAAGACTGGCAGAGAAATTGCCGGTAGATGTCAGGTTTATAGAATTGATGCCGATTGGCTGCGGAAAGAGGAATACAGGTGTATCGAATCTGGAATTACTGGATGAAATAAAGAAAGAGTATCCGGATATCTGGATAGATCCGGAAATACATGGAAACGGACCTGCGGTATATTACCGGATTCCGGGATTTGAAGGAAGCATCGGATTCATCAGTGCGATGCACGGTAAATTCTGCAACACCTGTAACCGCATCCGACTGACTTCAACCGGAGACCTGAAGCCGTGTCTGTGCTACGGGGATATATATCCGCTTAAAGAATTACTGAAAAACGGAACAGATGATGAGATAAGAGAACAGATAAAGCATGCCATAGAGAATAAGCCGGCGGCACATTGTTTTGAAAAGCCGGGGGAGATTACAGAAGCACATCAGATGGCACAGATTGGAGGATAAAAACAGGATGGATCAGAAGAAAGGCGTAGTCAGAGGAATCTGTATCAGCAAAAAACGAGGAACTGCCAAGTATCCGGTAGAGTCAGCCAGGATCGTACCGGACTGGGGAATCGAAGAAGATGCACACGGCGGGAAATGGCACAGACAGATCAGCCTCCTTGCACTGGAGAAGATTGAAGCGTTCCGGGAACAGGGAGCAGATGTGGATTTCGGAGCATTTGGAGAGAATCTGATCATAGAGGGATTCGACTTGAGAAATGTTCCGGTAGATTCCGAGATACGGATCGGGGATACTGTCAGACTGAAAGTTACACAGATTGGAAAAGAATGCCACAGCCATTGTGCAATCTATCGGCGGATGGGAGACTGTATCATGCCGAGAGAAGGAATTTTTGCAGAAGTGCTGGAAGGTGGAAACATCTGTGTGGGTGACAGTGTAGAAGTCAGAATGCCGCAGGCAAACCGGCCATACAGCACTGCGGTGATCACACTGAGTGATAAAGCATTTGCCGGGGAGAGGGAAGACTTAAGCGGGCCGGCGGTTGAAAAGATGCTAAGAGAAAGTGAAGAAAAAGAACATATCAGATTTGATATAAAAGAGACACTTCTTCTGCCGGACGGCGAAGAAGGACTGAAAAAGCAGCTGATTCGTCTGGCGGATCAAAGGCAGCTTGATCTGATCCTGACAACAGGTGGAACGGGATTCGCACCAAGGGATGTAACGCCGGAAGCTACTTGTGCAGTCTGTGACCGCATGGCAAATGGAATTGCAGATGCGATTCGGAATTATTCCATGACGGTTACAGACCGTGCGATGTTTAGCCGGGCAGTATCGGGAATTCGGAAGAAGACACTGATCATCAATCTTCCGGGAAGTCCGAAAGCAGTGACGGAAGCATTGGAGTATATTCTTCCGAGACTTCCTCACGGACTGGATGTTCTGCGGGGAAATGTACAGGAATGTGGCAGGAAATAATCCTGGTGCAGATATAGCAACTGGTAAACTTATAAAAACACAAGAACAGAGAGAGAAAGTATTATGAGAAACCAGATAGTAAAGAGAATCGCAGCTGTCTTTCTGGCGGGAGTGATGGTAGTCTCACTGGCAGCATGCGGAGGAAACAAAAAGACAGAAGAAAAGGCAGCAGATGACAACAAAAAAGAGACGGAGATCCAGGTATTCATCGCAGCAAGTCTGAATACAGTTATGACAGAACTTGCTAAAGAGTATAACGAAGATCATCCGGAAGTGAAGATCACCTTCAACGCAGACAGTTCGGGGACGCTTCTGACACAGATTGAAGAAGGATATGAATGCGACTTGTTCTTCTCGGCAGCACAGAAGCAGATGGATCAGCTCGAAGCAGACGGACTGGTAGTAGACGGAACAAGAGCAAACGTCCTGAACAACCAGGTAGTAGTTATATCTCTAAAGGACAGCGGAACAAAGGTGACAGGACTTGAGAATTTGAAAGATGCCAAAAGTATCGCACTTGCAGGAGGAAGCGTTCCGGTCGGAAAGTATACAAGACAGGCACTCGTAAATCTCGGGACATTAAAAACAGACGGGGAAGTAGATGCCATTACAACAGATCAGGTATCACAGGCACTCGGTGGAGTTGAGATCAGTGAGGAAGACAATGTAAGCAAAGTACTTACAGCAGTAGCAGAAGGATCCTGCGAAGTGGGAACAACATACTATTCAGATACTTACGGATATGAAGACAAACTCGATATCCTTCAGACAGTAAACTATGATTTGACAGGTGATGTTATCTATCCGATCTGCCAGGTACAGAATGATGAGGCAGATAAGACACAGACTGCAGCAGCAAAAGACTTCTACAAATTCGTATTATCTGATAAGGCCAAGAAAGTCTTTGATGCATACTACTTTGATACAGATGTAGAAAGATAAGAAAATCTATAGGAGTACAAACACAGAAAATATGCAGACGGTTACGGCTGCATGTTTTCTGTTTATCAAAGTATATTACAGATAAAGTATATAATAGATGCAATAGATGAAATACGAGGAGGAAAATACATGGATGCAGTGATAGAGATATTAAAGGGACTGGACTACAGTCCGTTGTATGTATCATTGAAGACAGGAATCGTTGCAACGATATTCTCATTTTTCCTTGGTCTGTTTGCTGCGAGAAAAGTGATCAAGGCAGGTCCGAAAGTGAAAGCAATTGCAGATGGAATCCTGACACTGCCGATGGTACTGCCGCCAACGGCAGCAGGATTCTTCCTGCTTCTTCTGTTCAGCAGAAGACGTCCGTTTGGAATTCTGCTGTATGAGGAGTTTGGTATCAAGGTTGTACAGACTTGGGCAGGCTGTATCATTGCAGCAACGGTGATCGCATTTCCGCTGATGTATAGAAATGCAAGAGCGGCATTCGAACAGATTGATGTAAATCTGATCCATGCGGCAAGGACACTTGGTATGCCGGAATATAAGATATTCTGGAAGGTTGCTGTTCCTTCTGCAGGACCGGGCCTTGTGGCAGGAACGATCCTGACATTCGCAAGAGCATTGGGAGAATACGGTGCAACGTCCATGCTTGCAGGCAATATTCCGGGAAAGACGGGGACCATTTCACAGAGGATTGCAATGGTTATCCAGGATGGTGATTACATGACCGCCGGAATCTGGGTTGTGATCATTATGCTGGTTGCATTTGTGCTGATATTCCTCATGAATCTGGTGACAGGCCGGAATATGAAGAATATCCGGAGATGGTAGGAGGAAAGACAGATGTCGATGGAAGTAAAGATACATAAGAAGCTTGGAGAATATGAACTGGATGTCTACTGGAAATCCATGAAGAAGAGAATCGGAATCCTTGGGGCTTCCGGAAGCGGCAAGAGTCTGACTTTGAAAAGCATTGCGGGAATTGAACATCCGGACAAGGGTTATATCCGGATCGGAGAGCATATCCTGTATGATTCCGATTCCGGAACGTGTTTAAAACCACAGAAGAGAAATGTCGGTTATATGTTCCAGAACTATGCATTATTCCCTGCAATGACCGTGGCACAGAATGTAGGAGCCGGACTTTCCGGTGATAAAAAGAAGAAGCGGGAACAGGTAGAGAAGATGATACGGCATTTCCGTCTGGAGGGGCTGGAAAAAAGACTTCCGAGAGAACTTTCCGGTGGTCAGCAGCAGAGAGTTGCACTGGCGAGGATTATGGCATATGAGCCGTCCGTCATCCTTCTTGATGAACCGTTTTCGGCACTGGATGTCTTCTTGAAAGACCGTCTGCAGCAGGAGATGATGGAACTTTTGAGTGATTATGACGGGACGGTGGTCCTGGTGTCCCACAGCAGGGATGAAATCTACCGGTTCAGCGAAGAACTTCTTGTTATCGATGGCGGGAAGCAGATCTGTTATGGTGATACGAAGGAGATATTTGACCATCCAAAGAAGGTAGAAGCTGCAAGACTTACTGGGTGTAAGAATATCGTTCCGGCAGAACGTCTGGATGCACATCATGTCAGGATTCCGGACTGGGGAACCTGTCTTCACTTGAAACAGATGCTAGATGTGGATATCACCCATATCGGGCTCCGCGCCCACGAGTTCATTCCGGTATGGGGAGAAAGAGAAGACAACTGTATTCCGGTTAAGGTAAAAGGAAAGGCAGAATTTCCATTCGAATGGAAATATTTCTTAAAAGGAGAGACGGAAGAAAGCGACGATATCTGCTGGTATGTGCAGAAAACTCTTTGGGCAGAACTGGAAGAAAAAGGAATTCCGGATTATTTGAAACTACCGGAAAAAGAGATTCTTTTGCTGAAATAGAAAGCATGTTATAATGAGCATCAGAGTTTTAAGATGATTCTATGGAGGAAAATGATGTATACAATCGGAACACACATGTCCATCGCAGGAGGACTTGCAAAAACTGCGGAAAACGTAGTAAAGATGAATGCTGATACCATGCAGATATTCAGCAGGAATCCAAGAGGATCAAGTTATAAAACGTATCTGCCGGAAGAAATAGAAAGATTCCAGAAGATACGGAAAGATCATGCATTCGGTCCGGTTCTCGCACATGCACCGTATACGATGAATCTGGCGAGTGCAACAGAAAAAACGTATGAATTTGCCTGTACGGTGATACGGGAAGATATCAGACGTATGGATGAATTGCAGATAGATAATCTGGTATTCCATCCGGGCAGTCATACCGGGATTGGAGAAGAAGCAGGAATTGCCAATATCATCCGTGGACTGGATCAGGCAATTACAGGTTCGGAGAACATTACGGTTTTACTGGAAACGATGAGTGGAAAGGGTACAGAGATCGGTTACCGGTTTGAACAGCTGAAAGAGATCCGGGACGGTGTGCAGCATCCGGAAAGGATCGGAATCTGTCTGGATACCTGTCATGTGTTTGCGGCGGGATATGATATTGTTCATAATCTGGATGGAGTGCTGGAAGAATTTGACCGGATACTGGGACTGCCGCTTTTAAGAGCTGTCCATCTAAATGACAGTATGATGCCGTTTGATTCCAGAAAGGACCGTCATGCAGTGATCGGAGGTGGAGAGATCGGATTGGAAGCTCTTCTGAATGTGATGCGTCATCCAAAGCTAAAAGATCTTCCATTCTATCTGGAGACACCGCTTGATGATGCCGGACACAAAGATGAAATTGCCAGATTAAAAGAGTATCTGGGGGAAACAAGGAGCGAACATATTTGAAAGCACTGAAATATATAGCAAAAATCCAAACAGACTTTCCGACAAAATTCGGGATTCCGAGACAGTCGGGACTTGTGAATACGAAAGGAACTATTGTATTCGAACCGGAATACCGCAAAGAAGAGGCACTAAAAGGACTCGAAGAATGTTCACATCTGTGGCTGATCTGGGAGTTTTCAGAGGCTGTCAGAACAGGCTGGAGTCCGACCGTGCGTCCGCCGCGGCTTGGGGGGAATAAACGGTGCGGTGTGTTTGCAACCAGATCACCGTTCCGTCCGAATCCGATCGGATTATCTTGTGTGAAGCTGACCGGAATTAAAAAGCATCCGGAAAAAGGAATGGTTATTGAAGTGGAAGGGGCAGATCTGATGGATGGAACACCAATCTTCGATATCAAACCATATCTTCCATATGCGGATTGTGTACCGGATGCCAGAGGCGGATTTGCTGATGTGGTAAAGAATTATGCATTAGATGTAGAGATTCCGGAAATCTATCTGTCAAAACTGCCGGAGGAGCACAGGGAATGTGTGAGGAAGATTCTTGCCGGTGATCCGAGACCATCTTATCAGAATGACCCGGACAGGGTGTATGGAATGGAATATGCCGGATACGAGATTAAATTCCGGGTGAAAGACTGCGTGTTGACGGTCTGTGAGATCGGGCAGAGCAATAATAGGAAGACAATCAGGAGGACATAAAGGTGAAGTACTATCTTGCGCCATTAGAAGGAATCACAACTTACATATACCGGAGGGCATATCACACACATTACCGTCCGATGGAGAAATATTTCACACCGTTTCTGGTGCCGCATACCAAAAAGGATTTTAATACACGGGAGAAGAATGATATTTTGCCGGAACACAATCCGGACATGTATCTGGTGCCGCAGATCCTGGCAAATGATGCAAAAGGTTTTTTGGATACAGTAGAAAAGTTAAAGATGTATGGATATGACGAGGTGAATCTGAATCTTGGATGCCCGTCGAAGACCGTAGTATCGAAAGGGCGGGGATCCGGATTCCTGATCCATACAGAGAAGTTAGAACGGTTCCTAGATGAGATCTATGCGAAAGCGGATGTAAAGATCTCTATTAAGACAAGAATCGGAAAATATGACGCCGATGAGTGGGGACAGCTTCTGGATATTTATAATAAATATCCGGTGGAAGAACTGATCGTGCATCCCAGGGTGCAGCAGCAGTTTTATAAAGGCCATCCAGATCTGGATGCATTTGCGGACGCAGTGAAAGAATGCAGGCATCCATTGTGTTATAACGGCGATATCTTTACAGTTGAGGATATGGAAAGGTTAAAAAAACGGTTTCCGGAGATATCCTGTGTTATGTTGGGGCGTGGAATCCTGAGGAATCCGGAACTGACAGATATTATCGAATCCGGTGGCAGAAGAATTGATGTGAAGAAATTAAGGGCATTCCATGACCAGATTTTTCAGGATTACCAGGAGGTAAGCAGTGGAGATAAGAATGTGTTGTTCAAGATGAAAGAACTCTGGTGTTATCTTGGAACTTTGTTCCCGGATAAAGAAAAACAGTTAAAAAAGATCCGGAAGGCAGAGAAACTGGACCGTTATGAAGCAGCTGTAGAAGAAATCCTTTACTTTTGAAAACGTATGCAATATAATAGATAAAAATTCTATATACAGGAATTTTGAAAAAGGGAGGGGCATGAATTGGATCATTTGAATGAGTTGATCGCAGAGAATCTGAAAGATATCAGGAAAGGAAAAGGACTGAGTCTGGAACAAGTGTCATCCCTTACCACAATCAGCAAAAGTATGTTGAGCCAGCTGGAAAGAGGAGAAGTCAATCCTACGATATCAACAGTGTATAAACTGGCATTGGGATTAAAGGTACCGGTTACTGCATTTACCGCAGACAAACCACAGCCATTCTTTGAAACCGGGAAGAAAGAAGTAGAACCTTTGGCGGGGGATGATGGAAGATACCGTCTTTATCCGATCTTCAGTTTCCGGGAGGGACAGGATTTTGAAATCTTTGACCTGGAATTTGATGAGAACGGAATGATGCAGGCGAATCGTCAGATGAATGGTACGAGAGAATTCATTACCGTGTATTCCGGTGAACTGACACTGATTTTTAAAGACCAGGAATATGTATTGAGAGCCGGCGATGCGGCTTCGTATAATGCTTTTGATGATTACGTGTATAAGAACACAGGAAAGGGAACGGTGACTGCGAATATCGTAGTACATTACCCGAATTAGAAAGGAGAAACAGCATGGAAGACCAGAAACAGCGTGTATATGATGCGTTAAACAAGATGGGAATTAAGTACGAGGTGGTAGAGCATGAACCCGTACATACGATGGAGGATATGGACCGGCTGGGACTCCCGGAAAAAGGAACTTTATGCAAGAACTTATTCCTGAGAGATTCCAAGGGAAAGAGACACTTCCTGATCACAGCAGATGAGAAGACAAAAGTAGACTTAAAGACGCTCGGAAGACAGCTTGGAGCAGGAAATCTAAGCTTTGCATCCGAAGAACGCCTGGAGAAATATCTTGGCGTAAAGCAGGGGAGCGTAACTCCGTTTGCGCTGATGAATGATACTGAGCATGCGGTAGAATTTTTCATCGATAAAAATTTAAGCAGATGTAAAAGTATGGGAATCCATCCGTTGGAAAATACAGCAACAGTATTCATATCGTTCAAAGATCTGGATAAGTTTTTATGGAATCTGGATGTCGATGTCGTAAAGATCAAATTGTAAAAAGTTTATATTTTTTTAATTGCAACTTTCCTCACGTAGAAGTAGAATAGAACAGTATATGATACGAAGCAACAGATGAAAGTGAGGATAACTATGGAAGAATGGCAGAACGGACACGACCAGCCGGGATACCATTATCACCAGGAACAGGAGAGAAAACCAGTTGAGACACCGGGAAAACGTTTCTGGAAGATGTGGGGACCGCTCCTGATCAAATGGGGGATCGGAATCGGCGTAGGTATGGCAGTCATGGCAGCCATGATGATGGCATATATGAAGACACACTATCAGACGCAGGCAGCATTAGAGGCGTTGATGTCTGATCAGAATAAGCTGATGGCCTTTTATGAAAAGATGTTGAATAAGTATATCGACTATACGACATGGGTAGAAGGTTTGTCGGCACTTGTTACAATCCCTGTTATGGCACTTATGTATCACGGGGACAGAAAGAAAGAGAAGACAGCCGGTATCGTACAGGATAAGAAAGCGCCGTTGTGGCAATATCCGGCAGTGATCATTATGGCACTTGCCATGAGTTTGGGGCTGAATAACCTGATCATCATTGGAAATCTGTCAACGATAGATGCAAATTATAAGGCAACTATGAATGCGATGTATTCGGCACCGCTTGCAATACAGATTGTGTGTCTGGCAGTGCTGGTACCCATCTGTGAAGAATATGTATTCAGAGGATTGTTCTTCAGAAGAATGGAAAGGGAAAGCTCATTTGTGTATGCGATGGTCTATTCATCCGTCGTATTTGGCATATTGCATGTGAATCTGGTGCAGATGCTCTATGGATTTGCGCTGGGGATGATGCTGGCATATGTGTATGAAAAATATGGTTCATTGAAAGCACCGGTGGCAGCACATATGTCAATGAATCTGTTGTCTGTGCTGGCTACCAGATATGGACTCTATAACTGGATGCTGAAAGATAATATTCGGATCGGTATAATTACAGTTGTTTGTGCAGCGGTTGCATCAACAATGTTTGTTATAATCCAGCGCATTGAAGAAAAACCAACAAAGAAGAAAGAAAACGAGAATCTGGCAATGTAAGTTGTCAGATTCTTTTTGACTCGAAATATAAAAAGTCAAATAATCTGACAACTCGAAATAATTTTTATCTTTACAACAGTAAAGCCTTGTGATATAGTAGGAAAAAACAAAAGAAAGGAACAGATGTATGAAAGAAGGAAATGTAGTCCAGCAACGTGGACTGTATCGTTCTGAATTCGAACATGATAACTGTGGAATCGGTGCGATCGTTAATATCAAAGGACAGAAAAGTCACGATACAGTGGCAAATGCATTGAAAATCGTTGAAAATCTTGAACATAGAGCTGGCAAGGATGCCGAAGGTAAGACAGGTGATGGAGTTGGAATCTTATTACAAGTTTCTCACAGATTCTTCTCTAAAGTCTGTAAACCTCTCGGTATCTTTTTACGTTCTGAAAGAGATTACGGAGTGGGAATGTTCTTCTTTCCACAGGACGAATTAAAGAGAAATCAGGCAAAGAAGATATTCGAAGTGATCGTCAAAAAAGAAGGAATGAATTTCCTTGGATGGAGAGAAGTTCCGGTGAAGGCAGACGTACTTGGAAGCAGAGCGGTCGAATGTATGCCATGTATTATGCAGGGATTTATTGAAAGACCTAAGAAGGTAGAGCAGGGGGTTGACTTTGACCGTAAACTGTATATTGTAAGGCGCGTATTTGAGCAGAGTGCAGATGATACATATGTGGCATCACTTTCTAGCCGTACCATCGCTTATAAAGGAATGTTTCTGGTAGATCAGCTCAGGCTGTTCTTCCCTGATCTGCAGGATCCAGATTATGATTCCGCAATCGCACTGGTTCACTCCAGATTCAGTACGAACACGAATCCAAGCTGGGAGAGAGCGCATCCGAACCGTTTTATTGTGCATAATGGCGAGATCAACACGATCCGCGGCAATACGGATAAGATGCGTGCCAGAGAAGAAAATATGGAATCCGAGTGTATGAAAGGAAAACTTCATGAAGTGCTTCCTGCAATCAACAGTAGCGGTTCTGATTCGGCAATGCTGGATAATGCAATTGAATTCATGGTTATGAGTGGTATGGATCTTCCACTGGCAGTTATGATCGCAATCCCGGAACCGTGGGCAAATAACAGAAACCTTTCCCAGAAAAAGAAAGATTTCTATCAGTATTATGCAACTATGATGGAACCATGGGATGGTCCGGCGTCTATCCTGTTCAGTGATGGTGACTGCATGGGAGCCGTGCTTGACAGAAATGGCCTGCGTCCATCGAGGTATTATATCACGGATGATGATATGCTGATCCTTTCTTCGGAAGTTGGTGTACTGGATATTCCACCGGAGAAGATTGTAGTGAAAGAACGTTTGCATCCGGGAAAGATGCTTCTGGTAGATATCAAAAAAGGAAAAGTCATTGATGACGAAGAATTAAAAGAAACTTATGCAAGCAGACAGCCTTATGGTGAGTGGCTGGATAACAATCTGATCGAATTAAAGGATCTGAAGATCCCGAATCAGAAGGTTCCAGCTTATACAGCAGAAGAATGCAGAAGACTTCAGAAAGCATTCGGCTATTCATATGAAGAAGTAAAGACTTCTATCCTGAACATGGCGAAGAATGGTGCTGAAGGAACAGCAGCCATGGGTATTGATGCGCCGCTTGCGGTATTATCTGACATGCATCAGAACCTGTTTGGATATTTCAAACAACGTTTTGCACAGGTAACCAACCCTCCAATCGATGCAATCCGTGAGAAGGTCGTTACATCTACAACGGTTTATATTGGTGAAGATGGAAACCTTCTGGAAGAAAAAGCAGAGAACTGTAAGATGTTAAAGGTTAACAACCCAATTCTTACAGAGACAGATCTTCTGAAAATTAAAAATATGAAAGAAGATGGATTCAAGGTTGCGGAGATTCCGACCATCTATTACAAGAATTCGAGCCTTGAAAAGGCAATTGATTATCTGTTTATCGAAGTTGACAGAGCTATCCGTGAAGGAGCCAACATTCTGATTCTCTCAGATAGAGGTGTAGATGAATATCACGTGGCAATGCCTTCGCTCCTGGTGCTTTCTGGATTGCAGCAGCATCTGGTGCGTACAAAGAAACGTACTTCCGTAGGAATCGTTCTGGAGACCGGAGAACCAAGAGAGGTACATCACTTTGCAACACTGATCGGTTATGGTGCATGTGCGATCAACCCGTATCTTGCACACGAATCCATCAAACAGCTGATCGATACAGATATGCTTCAGAAAGACTATTATGCAGCAGTAGATGATTATAACAATGCGGTACTTAGCGGAATTGTAAAGATTGCATCAAAGATGGGTATCTCCACAATCCAGTCTTATCAGGGAGCAAAGATATTTGAAGCAATCGGATTAAAACAGGAATTCATTGACAAATACTTTACAGATACTGTCAGCAGAATTGGCGGAATCGGAATAGAAGAGATTGCAGCAGATTATATTGCGCGTCATTCACAGGCGTTTGATCCGCTTGGACTGGAAGTGGATATGACACTGAACAGTGTAGGACAGCATAAACTAAAAAGCGGCGGAGAGAGACATCTTTATAATCCACAGACGATCCATATGCTGCAGGAATCTACCAGGCGCGGAGACTATGGTATGTTCAAACAGTATACAGAGATGGTCAATGCGGAAGGAGAACACATCAACCTGCGTGGACAGTTAGAATTCAACTATCCAAAGAAAGGCATTCCGATCGAAGAAGTAGAAAGCGTCGATGAGATTGTAAAACGATTCAAGACAGGAGCAATGTCTTATGGTTCTATCTCGAAAGAAGCGCATGAGACTCTCGCAATTGCGATGAACCAATTGCATGGTAAATCCAACAGTGGTGAAGGTGGAGAGGAGATTGAACGTCTGGATACGAACAGATGCTCTGCGATCAAACAGGTAGCTTCCGGACGATTTGGCGTTACATCCAGATACCTGGTAAGTGCACAGGAAATCCAGATCAAGATGGCACAGGGGGCAAAACCGGGAGAAGGCGGACATCTGCCGGGCGGAAAAGTATATCCGTGGATTGCAAAGACACGTCACTCTACACCTGGGGTCAGCCTGATCTCACCACCGCCGCATCATGATATCTATTCGATCGAGGATCTTGCACAGCTCATATATGACTGTAAAAATGCGAACAAAGATGCAAGAATTACAGTAAAACTGGTATCAGAAGCCGGTGTCGGTACAGTTGCAGCCGGTGTAGCCAAAGCGGGAGCAGGCCTGATATTGATCTCCGGATATGACGGAGGAACCGGGGCAGCACCAAGAAGTTCCATCCATAATGCAGGACTTCCATGGGAATTGGGACTCGCAGAGACGCATCAGACACTGATTCAGAATGGCTTAAGAGAAAGAGTCCGTATCGAGACAGACGGTAAGCTGATGAGTGGTCGTGACGTGGCAATCGCAGCGATCCTTGGAGCAGAAGAATTCGGATTTGCAACTGCACCGCTGGTAACGATGGGATGTGTGATGATGCGTGTATGTAATCTGGATACCTGCCCGGTCGGTGTGGCAACGCAGAATCCGGAACTGAGAAAACGATTCCGCGGAAAACCGGAATATGTCGTGAACTTTATGCGCTTTATTGCAGAAGAACTGCGTGAATATATGGCAAGATTCGGTGTCCGTACACTGGATGAACTGGTTGGAAGAACAGATCTTCTGAAAGTAAAGGAAGTGGCAACTTCAGAACGTGCAGCCACACTGAATCTGGAACAGATTCTTGATAATCCTTATGAAGGCACAAAGACACCGATGACATTCAATCCGAAGAAGGTCTTCGACTTCGAACTGGAGAAAACTCTGGATGAAAAAGTTCTGGTCAGAGAATTGCTCCCGGCGGTAGAGAAGAAACAGAAGAGAAGCATTGAAATAGATGTGACAAATACGAACCGTACATTTGGTACAATCTTTGGTTCGGAGATTACGAGAAGATATCCGGAAGGTTTGGAGGAAGACAGCTATGTAGTACATTGTAAGGGTGCCGGCGGACAGTCCTTTGGCGCATTTATTCCGAAAGGACTGACACTGGAACTGACCGGTGACAGTAATGACTATTTTGGAAAGGGACTTTCCGGCGGAAAACTTGTAGTATATCCACCAAAAGGAATACGCTATAAAGCGGAAGAAAACATTATCATCGGTAACGTGGCACTCTACGGGGCAACCAGCGGTAAAGTATTCATCAATGGCGTGGCGGGAGAACGTTTTGCAGTACGTAATTCCGGTGCGACAGCAGTTGTAGAAGGTGTAGGAGATCACGGATGTGAATATATGACAGGCGGACGCGTAGCAGTCCTTGGCGGAACAGGTAAGAACTTCGCGGCCGGTATGAGCGGTGGAGTTGCTTATGTACTGGATATGGAAAATGATCTTTATACAAGAGTCAATAAAGAGATGGTTCATATTGAACATGTGACAACCAAGATCGATGTCGGAGAATTAAAGAGCATGATCGAAGAACATGTTGCCAATACCAATTCGGAACTTGGTAAGAAGATTCTGGATAACTTCACTGAATATCTTCCGAAATTCAAGAAGATTATTCCGATTGATTATGAACGTATGCTGACAACCATCCTTCAGATGGAAGAACAGGGCATGAGCAGTGAACAGGCAAAGACAGAAGCATTTTATGCGATCAAAGAAGGAAGATAGGGGGTAAGAACAGTGGGAAAAGCAACAGGATTTATGGATTATGACAGGCAGGATAAGATGGCTGAAGATCCAAAAGAGCGAATTAAGCATTTTAAAGAGTTTCATACACCTCTGTCAAAAGAAGAACAGGAGCTGCAGGGGGCCAGATGTATGGCATGTGGCGTGCCGTTCTGCCAGTCCGGTCAGATGCTGATGGGAATGGCAAGCGGATGCCCTCTTCACAACCTGGTACCGGAATGGAATGATCTGATCTTTCAGGAAAACTGGGAAGAAGCATATTACAGACTGAAAAAGACGAACAACTTTCCGGAATTTACATCAAGGGTATGTCCGGCACTCTGTGAGGCTGCATGTACATGCGGACTGAACGGAGATGCAGTTTCAAGTAAGGCGAATGAATATAGCATTATTGAAAATGCATACAAAAAAGGTTATGCAGCAGCAAAACCGGTAAAGGTAAGAACCGGTAAGAAGGTTGCAGTTGTAGGTTCCGGTCCGTCGGGACTTGCAACTGCTGATATGCTGAACAGAAGAGGACACAGTGTGACTGTCTTTGAAAGAGAAGATAAAATCGGTGGACTCCTTCGATATGGTATCCCGAATATGAAACTGGAAAAGCAGTTCATTGATCGCAAGATTGCAATCATGGAAGAAGAAGGGGTTCAGTTTGTGACAGGATGTAATATCGGAAAAGATAAGAAAGCAGCTACATTATTAAAAGAATTTGACCGTATAGTACTTTGCTGCGGTGCATCAAATCCAAGGGATATTAAAGTACCAGGAAGAGAAGCTGAAGGCATCTATTTCGCAGTAGATTTCTTAAAATCAACAACAAAAGCACTCTGGAAAAATGCAAAACAGAATGCAGATGGAACCTATGACCTGAGTCTGAAGGAAGGCACGTACATTTCCGCAAAAGGAAAAAATGTTATGGTCATCGGTGGAGGAGATACAGGAAATGACTGTGTGGGAACATCGATGAGACATGGTGCCAAGAGTGTACTGCAGCTTGAGATGATGCCGAAAGCTCCGGATGAACGTACGGAGATGAATCCTTGGCCGGAGTGGCCGAGAGTCTGCAAGACAGATTACGGTCAGCAGGAAGCCGCTGCCGTATTTGGACATGACCCACGTGTATACCAGACAACCGTCAAAGAATTCAAAAAAGACAAAAACGGTAAAGTATGCAAAGCAGTTCTGGTGAAATTAGAGCCGAAAAAAGATGAAAAGACAGGCCGTATGATGATGGCAGAGGTGGCCGGAAGTGAATACACGGTGGATGTAGATCTGGTATTGATCGCAGCAGGATTCCTGGGAAGTCAGGATTATGTGACCAAAGCATTTGGCGTAGAAGTAAATGAACGCACAAATGTTAAGACTGCATCCGGAGCATATAGTACAAACGTTAAAAATGTCTTCACAGCAGGCGATATGCACAGAGGACAGTCACTGGTTGTGTGGGCAATCCGTGAAGGGCGCGAGGCTGCAAAAGCTGTAGATATCAGTTTGATGGGATATACGAATATGTATGTCCAGTAGTGAAAAAGTACAGCAAAAGGATGGGCGAAAAATTTCCTCGCATAAAATAAAAAGCTGAATTATAATAGGAAAGAACAGGTCGGAATCATATATTCCGGCCTGTAATTGTTACAAAAGTATTAAAAAATGTTGCAATTTGCTCTATGTTGAGCTATAATAGCAATCAGATGCGGAAGAAAGAATAATCTTGCGCCTGAGGGGAAGCAATAATTAAAACAAAAAGAAAGAAGAGTGAGTATGAATAAACACGGAATCAGATTGATCACAGCAGTGGTGACAAGTTCAATGATTGTAACACCTGTTTTGGCAGCACCGTCTGTCGATGATTTGAAGAAGGAAAAAGCTGCAAAGCAGAGTGAAGTAAGTTCTTTGCAGTCGCAGCTGACAACATTAATGGGAAAAGTCAATACACTGGAAAGTGAATTGATTCAGACCGGTGAGGACATTACAAAAGCACAGGGCGATTTGGAAGTTGCGCAGGAAAAAGAAAAAGAACAGTATGCAGCAATGAAGAAGCGTATCAAGTATATGTATGAAGCCGGTAATGATTCAGCATTTGAGACACTGGTTACATCAGAAGACTTTACAGATCTTCTCAGTAAAGCAGAATATGTTCAGAATGTACATAGCTACGACAGAAAACAATTGCAGGAATATGTAGAGACAAAACAGCAGATTTCCGATCTGAAAGACAGTCTTGAAAAAGACCAGAAAGAATTGGAAAGTAAACAGGTGGAATATGAAAAACAGGGTGATAACCTGAATAACCTGATTACTTCTAAATCAGCAGAAGTTGCTAATCTGGATTCAGAGATTCAGGCAGCAGCAGAAGCAGCAGCCAGAGAAGCAGCAGAAAGAGCAGCAAGAGAGGCAGCGGAAAAAGCAGCAAAAGAAGCGGAAAGACAGCAGGCAGCAGCAAGCAATAATAATGCAGCTTCAACATCGAATAGAAATAATACAACAAGCAGCAGCTCGTCAAGCAGTTCAAGTGCACCAGCAGTAACAAAACCGTCCAATTCAAGCAGCAGTACTACGACGAGTGGAACGAATGCAAACGGAGGTTCAATCGTAAGCAGAGCATACAGCCAGCTTGGAAAACCTTATGTATGGGGTGCATGCGGACCAAACAGTTTCGACTGTTCCGGATTTGTAAGCTATTGTCTGACAGGAAGCTATACCCGTCTCGGAACAACACTTACATTCATGGGATGGACAAGAGTAAGTAACCCGCAGCCTGGTGATGTTGTAACAACAGCAACACATTGTGGTATTTATATCGGAAATGGTCAGATGATTCATGCTCCGCACACGGGAGATGTTGTAAAAGTCGGACCGGTACAGTCTGGTATGATCTATGTGCGTAGATAATGAAAAGTAAATAAAATAAAAACCGGAATCAGGTAACTGGCTTCGGTTTTTTATTTTTTATGCTAAAGTTTGCAGAAAAATAAAATGAAAATCCTTGCAAACAGACAACCTTTATGGTAATATTAAAAAGTCGCAAAAAATCACGCATAGGCTTGTCCCGATGGTGCCAAAGCCTGGTAACAGGACGGTTTCGGGGACGTATAACAACATATGCGGAAGTAAAAAACCAATGGAGGAAAGAAACATGAGCGTTATTTCAATGAAGCAACTTTTAGAAGCAGGTGTTCACTTTGGACATCAGACAAGAAGATGGAACCCTAAGATGGCTCCTTATATCTACACAGAGAGAAATGGTATCTATATCATTGACCTTCAGAAATCTGTAGGTAAAGTAGATGAAGCTTACCAGGCAGTAGCTGATATTGCTGCAGAAGGTGGAACAATCCTTTTTGTAGGTACTAAGAAGCAGGCTCAGGATGCTATCAAAGTAGAAGCTGAACGTTGCGGAATGTACTATGTAAATGAAAGATGGCTTGGAGGAATGCTTACAAACTTCAAGACAATCAAGAGCAGAATCGCTCGTCTGAAAGATATCGAAAGAATGTCAGAAGACGGAACATTTGATGTACTGCCTAAGAAAGAAGTTATCCAGTTAAAGAAAGAATGGGATAAACTTGAGAAGAACCTTGGCGGAATCAAAGACATGAAGACACTTCCAGATGCTATTTTTATCGTAGATCCTAAGAAGGAAAGAATCTGTGTTCAGGAAGCACACACTCTTGGAATTCCACTTATCGGTATCGCTGATACTAACTGTGATCCAGAGGAACTTGATTATGTAATTCCTGGAAATGACGATGCTATTCGTGCTGTAAAACTGATCGTTTCTAAGATGGCTGATGCTGTAGTAGAAGCTAACCAGGGTGTTGCAGGCGAAGAAGAGTATGTTGAAGAAGCTGAAGAAGCAGTAGAAGAATAAGATTCTTAAAAAACATAATTGGAGGATAAGATCATGGCAGTTACAGCTAAGATGGTAAAAGAATTAAGAGAAATGACCGGTGCAGGAATGATGGACTGCAAGAAAGCTCTTAATGAGACAAATGGTGATATGGATGCAGCTATCGAGTTCTTAAGAAAGAACGGAGAAGCTAAGGCTGTTAAAAAAGCCGGACGTATCGCAGCAGAAGGTATTGTTATGGCTGATGTTAAGGATGACAAGACAGCAGCTATCGTAGAAGTTAACTCAGAGACAGACTTCGTTGCTAAGAATGCTGAATTCCAGGGATTCGTTAAAGCAGTTGTTAATCAGGCAATCGCTTCTGATTCTGCAGATATGGATGGATTCATGGCTGAAGCTTGGAATGAAGACGCTTCTAAGACAGTACAGGATGCATTAAATGAGAAAATCTCTGTAATTGGAGAAAAACTCAGCATCAGAAGATTTGAGAAAGTTGTTACTGATGGTTGTGTAGTATCTTATATCCACGGCGGCGGACGTATCGGTGTTCTTGTAGAAGCTGAGACAGATGTTGTTAACGATGAGATCAGATCATGCCTGAAGAACGTAGCTATGCAGGTTGCAGCTATGTCTCCAAAATATACTTCACGTGATGAAGTAGATGCTTCTTTCTTAGAGCATGAAAAAGAGATTCTTCTTGCTCAGGCTAAACAGGAGAATCCAAACAAACCGGATAATATTATCGAAAAGATGATTATCGGACGTCTCAACAAAGAGATGAAAGAAATCTGCCTGTTAGATCAGGTATACGTTCAGGACAGCGACCTTACAGTAGCTAAATACGTAGAGAAGGTAGCTAAAGAGAACGGAGCTAACATGACAGTTAAGAAGTTTGTTCGTTTTGAGACAGGAGAAGGTCTTGAGAAGAAGAATGAAGACTTCGCAGCTGAAGTTGCAGCACAGATGAACGCATAATCTTACAGTTCGCATAAGAATTTGAACCGTATTATTATCATGTAAATCAACGAAAAACCTTGAATTTCCTATGAAAATGGGATGATTCAAGGTTTTTTTGCGTGTGAACGGACAGATGGATATTAAAAATATCAATTCAGAGCAGGAGAGGAGCTTATGCTATGTGCGGGTGGTTGAAGTTGCTTCAGCTTACAGTATAAAACCTCCAGTGCTATAATAATGTTAGGTTCGCCAACCGCATTATTTAACAAAGGAGGTATCCATATGGATAGTAATAGTTTATCACATACGAAATGAAATTGTAAGTATCATATCGTTTTTGCACCAAAATACAGAAGAAAATTCTAAAAAGAAATCTATTTCAATTACGGATCATAAAACAGTGACAAGTTCGGAAAGTGCAGCTGGTGCAACCGGAACAAAGGGGGTTTTTACAGTTGTAAAAATTGATAGTAAAACGGAAGAAAAACTTCCGGGAGCAACATTTACACTTCAGAAAATGAAATATGAAAATGGTCAGTTCGCAAATGAAGGAAATGCAATTACTGGAATAACAGATAAAAACGGAACACTTACAAGAGATCTGGTATACATTATCAGAAACAAAGCAGGATGGATACAGCACGGTGATAACAGGAAAAGCAGGAAGCGGTTTGGTGGTACGAATACCTATAATGAAAAAGTGTTTGAGAATCCTAAAACAGATCATCCGGTGGATGCAAACAAAACCAATACAGCACCAAAAACAGGAGATGCTGCCAGAATGGAATTATGGCTTTGTATTATGAGCAGTGCGTTAAGTATAATCTTTTTAAGTGTCAGATACAAACGTAAAAATCGTAAAATCTGATAAAGATAGCTATTTTTGAAAAGTCAGTTTGGATTCCTTTACTGGACTTGGTTAAAGTAATCAGGTAAAATAATATTTAACAGAATGCGGAGTGTGAATATCCGCCTGATTAAAAATACCTAGGACGAAGGAGATAAAATTATGTATGAAATTATGAGTGCAGATGAAGCGATTCGTCTGATCCGGGACGGTGACTGTATCTGTGTCAATTCATTTGTAGGAATAGAGAATCCGACGGAACTTCATGAGGCAATCTACCGAAGATATCAGAAGATGCAGTCACCGACGCATCTGACAATTGTATCGAGTGCAGGGTTTGGTGTCTGGGACGAGGAACATAATGCAGAAAGATATATCAAAGAAGGTGCAGTGGACAAGCTAATCTGTGGTCATTTTGGAGCAATGCTGAGTACAAAGAAATTGGTTCTGGAGGATCGCTTTGAAGCATATAATCTGCCGCTTGGATGTATTTCCCACGCAATCCGTGCACAGGCAGGGGGGCTTCCCGGAGCTCTTTCCAAAGTTGGTCTGGATATTTTTGTAGATCCAAGACGAGAAGGACCTGGAATTAACAGAATTTCTATTGATGACTCACTGGTAAAACATGTTGAAGTGGATGGGGATGAATTTCTGTATTATAAACTTCCAAAGATTACCATTGCGTTGATCAAAGGAACTGCGGCAGACAGAAAAGGTAATATTACATTTGATGATATGTTCATGTCAGGAGATGCGCTTTCTATTTGTCAGGCAGTAAAGGCAAACAGGGGAAAAGTAATTGTGCAGGTAGACAGATTGGTTGATACACCATCCCGACCACGTAATGCCATTATTCCAGGCTGTTTGGTAGATGCAATCGTTGTGGCAGAGCCGGAGAAGAGAAACGAAGCATATACTGCACTTACCGGAAGTTTTGAGATTCCTTATAAGGGGTGGCATGCATGGAGCGAAAAGATAGAGAATGTGTCTACGAAGCCACAGAAAAACAGTGTGACCGGAAACATTATCGGCAAAAGAGCAGCGCAGGAACTCAGGGTAGATGATATTGTTAATATCGGAATCGGAATTCCGGAGATGGTATCAAGATATGCACGAAAGTGTGGTATGCTTGATATGGTAACCTTAACAGTAGAATCGGGCGGAATTGGAGGATTTCCGGTATCAGGAGAGGCTTTTGGAGCAATGATCGGGGCAGCATCTGTCTATGATATGGCGAACCAGTTTGATCTGTATGATAATGGCGGACTTGATATCTGTTTTATGGGTGCGCTGGAAGTGGATAGATATGGAAACATCAATGCACACAGAGGTCCCGGAGCTTTTGCCGGAATTGGTGGATTTGCGAATATTACGGCAAAAACACCAACGGTTGTATTCTGTATGACATTTGATGCCAAGGGATTGGATGTTACGCAGGAAAAAGGTGTGGTAACGATTCGGAAAGAAGGAGAGATACCAAAATTTGTAGAGAAGGTCAATAGTGTAAGCTTTTCTGCAAAACGTGCGATTGAAAACGGACAAAAGGTATTGTATGTAACAGAACGCTGTGTGTTCAGACTGACACCAAAAGGCTTAAAACTGATCGAAGTCTACCCAGGAGTAGATATGCAGAAAGATATTCTGGACAGGCTGCCGTTTGAGGTGGAGATTTAAATTGGGATTTAATTCAGGAAGGCACGACGACCCGGACCTGCATAAAAAGTAGGAAGCCGTTCCTATTCAGGTTCCGCCGGCGGGAAATACTAAAGCGTCAAAATTATGCTAAAAACGGGCTTCCGAAATTTG
>OGQU01000869.1_pt1 | contig 30009 bp, 16 predicted proteins | sample 1553341 | NCBI WGS metagenome assembly OGQU01 (sample SAMEA2579920, study PRJEB22360) | human gut metagenome | biome: human gut; feature: human-associated habitat; material: faeces | place: Denmark | collected 2008/2010 | reverse complement strand
TTGCGGTAGTCCCCGGGCGTGGCAGCAGGTCGACGACGGCCAGTGGTACCTGCACATGTTCGCCAAGGAGCAGCCGGATTTGAATTGGAAGAATCCGGACGTGCACGAGGAATTCAAGAAGACATTGCGATTCTGGTCCGACCACGGAACCGACGGCTTCCGCATCGACGTGGCGCACGGCTTGGCCAAGGACCTCGATTCCGTGCCGCTGGCCGACATGGATCCGGCCGCGGTGCAGCATGTGCTGCCGGCGGACGGCGCGTTCAGCCCGCTGTGGGACCGTCCGGAAGTGCACGACATCTACCGCGAATGGCGTCAGGTGTTCAACGAGTACAATCCGCCGCGTTTCGCCGTCGGCGAGGCGTGGGTGAAGGCCGAATCGCAGCATCTGTACGCGTCCACCGACGAGCTCGGCCAGGTGTTCAATTTCGAGTTCGCCGAAGCCAACTGGTTCGCCGACGAGTTCCGTACGGCCATTGCTGACGGCTTGCGCGCCGCCGAGGAAACGCACGGTTCCACCACGACGTGGGTTATGAACAACCACGATGTGCCGCGCAGTCCGTCGCGTTTCGGTCTGCCGCAGGTGAAGGACGCTCCGTACCACCAGCTGGCGCACGATTGGCTGTTGCGTGACGGAGAGACCTACCGCGAGAATCGTGAGCTCGGCACCCGTCGCGCCCGCGCAGCCGCGCTGATGGAACTGGGCCTGCCGGGTTCCGCCTACGTGTATCAGGGCGAGGAACTGGGCCTGTTCGAAGTGGCGAACATTCCGTGGGATCGTCTTGAGGATCCGACGCCGTTCAACACCCGTCGCAACTTCACCGACAAGGGTCGTGACGGCTGCCGTGCACCGATGCCGTGGAAGGCTGCCGATTGCGGCGAACCGGCTTCGTGGAGCCCGGACTTCATCACCGGCGGCACGTTCGGTTTCGGCCCGGAGCAGGGCGATTCCGCCGACGCGCACCTGCCGCAGCCGGCCTGGTTCAAGGATTTCGCGGCCGACGTCGAGGCCGATGACAACGGTTCCATGCTGCACTTGTACCGCAAGCTGTTGCAGTTGCGACAGACGGTGCTGACGGCGACCGGAGACACGTCCGCCGACCTGCTGGACATGGGCGATACGGTGGTCGCCTACTCGCGTCCGGCCACGGAAGGCCGTCGATTCCTGTCCGTCACCAATTTCGGCGACGAGCCGATCGCCCTGCCGGACGATGCGGTCGCCATCGCAAATTCCGTGCCGTTGACGGACGACGGCAAGCTGGATAGCGACGCCTCAGTCTGGCTGCTGCTGGGCTGATCGACCGCTGAACCTGGCCGCTCCCAAATCGCCTTGCATATATGAAAAATTCCGGCCCTCCACAAGGAGGACCGGAATTTTGGTTTGTAAGGAAAGGGGAATGGTAAGTCTAAACGCTACTTCTCGCCGTTCATGATGGCGGCAAGCGATTGCACGCGCGGCAGATCGAACACCTCATCGGTGTGCACCACCTTGAGGTCCGGGCCTGCCAGCGGCACACGCCAGTTGGAGTATTCACTGGACGTGCCCGGCTGGTTCTGCGTGCGCGTCTCGCCCACGCCATCCACCAGCGCGGCCTGCAGCAGCACGGACGGCGACTTGAGCAGCATCTTGTGCATCGCCTCGACGATTTCCTGGATGTGGCCTTCCACATCGCCCGCCACTTCCGGCGTGATCAGGCCGGACTCCACGAGACGGTCCATCATCGCGTCGCGTTCGGCGGTGGCGGAAGCCTGGAACTCCTCGACCGGGCCGGACAGCAGGTGCAGCTGTTCGCGCAGCTTGACGTGCTCGAACTGCAGGTAGCCGGCGGTCGGCGGCAGGTCGTGCGTGGTGACGGAAGCCAGCGCGTACTTGCGGTACGTGGACGGATCGGCGTACGGGTCGCCGGCGTTGGGGGAGTCGTCCACGCGGGCGAACCATTCCACCATGCAGCCCAGCAGGCCGTGCTCGCCGAGTACCGTGCGTACGTAATCAGGCACGGTGCCCAGATCCTCGCCGACCACCAAACCGTTCACGCGGGACGCTTCAATGGTCAGGATCGCGATCATCGCCTCATAGTCGTACGTAACGTACGCGCCACCGCGCGCGCCTTCGCCCTGCGGAATCCACCACAGACGGAATAGGCCGAGTACATGGTCGATGCGCACCGCGCCCGCGTGCGAGAACATGTTGTGCACCATCTCGCGGTACACGCCATAACCAGTTTTGGCCAGATAATTCGGATTGAACGGCGGCTGGCCCCAATCCTGACCCTGCTGGTTGTAGAAGTCCGGTGGGCAGCCCACGGTTACGCTGCCTACTGCGAAACGTTCCGGATTCCACCACACGTCCGCGCCGAGCGAGTGCACGCCCACGGCCATATCCTGCATGAGGCCGAGTGCCATACCGCTGTCACGGGCGGCGTTCTGCGCGGCTGTCACCTGCTCGTCGGCGATCCACTGCAGCCAGCATTCGAAATCGACCATATCGGCGTGCTCGCGCATGAGCTCCACCACTTCAGGCGAATCGCGGTTCGTGTCCTTGAACCACGTGCCTTCCCACGGCGCGCCCCACACCTGGAACGCCACCGACCATGCGGCGAACGCGCGCAGATCCGGACCCGCGGCCTCCTTGAACGCGTCGAACGCGGCCTGACGCTCGACGGAACGCGGCACGTTGTACACAAGCTGCAGCGCCTGGCGCTTGTGCCACCAAGCGGAATTGATGTCGAGCGGCTCGATACTGTCGTTGGCTGGCGAGACTTCCGCGTGCAGACGCGCCACTTCGGCCTGGTCCGCCTCGTTGAGTTCCGCATATTCAGCGATATCCTGCGGACGGATGTACGTCACATTGAGAAAACGACGCGATTCGGGAAGATACGGCGACGGCTCCAGCGGCGGCACCGGCGCGGTGGCGTGAATCGGGTTGATAAGCATGAAATCGGCATGCGATTTCGTTGCCGCGTCGGACAGCAGCAGCTTCAAATCGCCATAGTCGCCCACGCCCCAGGATTCAGCGGAACGGATGGAATACATCTGTGCCATCCAGCCCCAACGTTGCTTTTCCGCTACTGCTGGCGGCAGTTCGATGCGTGCCGGTGCGCAGATCAGCGCGGCTTCGGCGTGCAGCGGGCCGGCATCGACGGCCAGCGTGTGGTAGCCGGCGGGAATATCGTCCGGCAGCGTCAGTTGCAGCGAGCCGTCATCTGCGTTCGAGCCCGTCAGATACGCGGTCAGATCGCCCGCATATTCCGTGCCGTCTTCCAACGTCAGCTTCAGCGCCACGTCGTTTCCTTTCGCGCGGATTGGCGTGACGGCTTCCTTGCCGATGAACTTCACGACGGTCGGCTCAACAAGTGTGTCTGCGATGCGCTGCTGGGTCGCCGCATAGGAGGCGGTGATCGCTTCGTCGCTGGATGCGTCCACGCCGAGTGCGGCCAATACGGAGACGAGCACTTCGTCGCGGATTTCCACATAGGTGCCGAGCTGGTCGATATACGACGTGGAAATGCCATTGAGCTTGGCGAGCTGGATAAGAGGCCGTGCGATGCGTTCTGCGCTTTCGGTCTGCTGGGTCTGTGTCATAGGTCCCTTCTTTCCGCGCCGTTTGTGACGGCTGACATGCTACATTGCTTGCGATTGCCGCAGCTTCGATGCTGGTGGCATTCGCACCAAAGATAACTATATCACGGTATGATATCGTTTTCAAAGCGTGTTTTGCGGTAAGAGAGTGTTGCTATATTGCGATTTTGCTCTAATTTCAGGAATATAGATAACCGGAATTGTTTTTCCATATTGACTATCGTTTGCAATACGAAGGCGCAGCGCTCCGCATTGCAAACGATTATTCCAACGGGGCATTGCTCGTCTGCTACTCGGCTTCGAGAATTGCAAAGCTTTGCAGACCTAGACGCAGCGAAGTGCCGCTAATTTCGTTTTCGCCGATGCTGAAAATCGTCCGATAACTACCATCTGGTAACTGCAAAGCTTTGCAATCGCGGCTTGGATTGACGGCTATGATCAGCTTCTGCAGGTGGGTGGAACGCTCGAAAACGAACACTCTATCGCGTTCGATTGCATGGAACGTAGCCCCCGACCGCAAGGCGTCGCATTCCCCCTTGACGTGGAGTATGGAGCGCACCGTATGCCACAGTGATTCGGCGTCGGCCTGCTGTGCGGCGACGGTCGGGGCGTCGGCGGACGGGTCGGTGGGCAGGTAGCTGCCACCGGTCACATCGCCAGCCCGAGTGTCCGATTCTGCAGAATCGGACACGTGAAGTGCTCCGGATGCGTCGTTTGCACCCCACTGCATCGGTGTGCGCGAACCGGTGCGCACGTAGCCGCCTTCTTTGCCGGGCAGTGCGCGGTATCGCATGCCGATTTCGTCGCCGTAATACAGGAACGGCACGCCCGGCATCGCGAACAGCGTGCAGTATGCCAGTGCGATTTCGCGCTGCGACAGTCGCGGCGCCACGCGTGCGGTGTCGTGGTTGCAGGTGATGAAATTAAAATTTCCGTCGGCCGTTTCCGCTTCGCGCAGACGCGGCTCGTACTCGTCCAGGAATTCGCTGATCGGCGTGCCGGAATCGGCGTTGAAATAGCTCTTGTCGCCCTTGCGGCTCAACGGGTCGTCCACGTTGCGCAACAGCATGTTGTAGCCGTTGGGAACGCCGTCCCAACGCCAATCGAGATAGAAATCCATGTCGAAGCCGGCGGCCATCGACTCCTCTGGCCGTCCCCATTCCGAAACGAACGCGGCTTCGGGGAAGGCCGGGCGGATCCGGGCGAACATGTACTGCCAGGTGCGGATGGTGTAAGGCTTGCCCTCATCGTCCTTTTTGACGAGGCTGTCGGCCATATCCACGCGGAAGCCGTCTGCGCCACGGGAAAGCCAGAACCGCATGACGTCCACCATCGCGTCGCAAGTGGCCTTCGCGTCCGGACCAAGGGCTGGCTTCTGCCAGCTACGTTCGGGGTGCGCGAAACCGTAGTTGAGCGCCGGCTGGCATTTGAAGAAGTTCAAGATGTAGGTACCGTTGCGGGGCGATTCGCCGCCGATGAATGGCAGTCCGTCGCCACCGGAGATCCATGAGTCTGTCCAGATGTAGCGGTCGGAATAATTGTTTCGCTCGACCTTGCAACTGCGGTGGAACCACTCGTGTTCCTCGCTGGTGTGGCCTGGCACGAGATCGAGGATCACGTGCATGTCGCGCCGGTGGGCGGCGTCGAACAACGCAATGAGATCGTCGTTGGTGCCGTAGCGTGATGCCACCTTTTTGTAGTCGCGCACGTCGTAGCCGGCGTCTTTGAATGGCGAGTCGAAACAGGGATTGAGCCAGATCGCGTTGCATCCGAGATCCTTGATGTAGTCCAGTTTTAAAGTGATTCCGGGGATGTCTCCGATGCCGTCGCCATTGGAGTCGACGAAGGACTGTGGATAGATTTCATAAAAAATTGCGTCGGCAAGCCATTTGGGGTGGGGGTGTTTCGCGGGGGGAAGCATGAGGGTGTGTCTCCTTGATATTTCGCGGTTTGCGGTGTTTCTTTGAAACAATCATAACGCTGAATTGCAAACGTTGGCAGAAACGTGCTACACTAACAATCACTGATACATTTTTGGTGGCCCCAGTGTTGTTGGTAATCATCCAAGAACGATGATGTGAACGTATGCAGGGTTTTGGTCCGTACCATTTAACCGGAGATGTTGAGGAACACAAGGTTATGTGAGGAAAGGAAGATCAATGAAGATCGATTGGAAGAAGGCAATCGGACTTACTGCTGCCGTTTCTATGCTGGTTCCGCTCGCTGCGTGCGGTGGCTCCTCCGACGGTGGCGATAAGAACGCTTCCGGCTCCACCGAGGCCGTCACGCTGAGCGTGTGGGCCCCGCAGGAAGACCAGGCCAAGGACACCAACTGGCTGGGCAAGGTCGAAGAGAACTTCGCCAAGGCGCATCCGGAATACAATATCACGTGGAAGAATGACGTGGTCTCCGAAGGCGATGCTTCCAAGCAGGTCAGCACTGATCCGTCCGCGGCGGCCGATGTCTATATGTTCGCTTCCGATCAGTTGGGTGTTCTAATGGACGCCAAGGCCATTGGCCAGCTGGGCACCGACGCTGAGAAGCAGGTGAAGGAACAGAACGGCGACCTCGAAGTCAACTCCGTCACCGGCACCGATGGCAAGCTCTATGGCGTGCCGTACACCGACAACACGTGGTTCATGTACTACAACAAGTCCAAGATCACCGAGGATGAGGCCAAGGACTTCGATACCATCCTTTCCAAGGCCAAGGTCGCGTTCTCCCTGCAGAATTCTTGGTACATCAACGGCTTCTATGATGGCCTGAGCCTGTTCGGCGAGAAGGGCAATGATGCTGACGCAGGCATGGTCTTCCCGAAGGACGGCGCCGATATCACCTCTTATCTGGTTGATGTGGTCGCCAACCCGAACTTCTCCAACGACGATGGCGCTTCCGGCCTCGCAGCCATCAAGGATGGCTCCGCCGACGTGCTGTTCTCCGGTACCTGGTCCGCTAAGGACGTGAAGGAGGCCCTGGGTGACAACTACGCCGCCACCTCTCTGCCGACCTTCACCGTGAACGGCCAGAAGAAGCAGATGAAGTCCTTCGCCGCCACCAAGGCCGCTGCTTACAACCCGAACGCCAAGAACCCGAAGGCCGCCGCTCAGTTCGCGGCTTACCTCGGCTCCACCGAAGCTCAGAAGCTGCACTACGAGATGCGCGCCATCCCGCCGACCGACAAGTCCCTGTCTGATCTGACCACCGACGACGTCGCAGCCAAGGCCCAGGCCGACACCATGGCCAACACCGCCCTCCTGCAGTCCGGTCTGTCTGGCATGAACGATTGGTGGACTCCGGCCGAAACCTTCGGCAAGGCCCTGGTCAACAAGGAAATCACCAAGGACAACGCTGCCGCCAAGTACCAGGATTGGGTCAAGCAGGCCGGTGGCAAGATCGCTGAGTGAAATCAGTAATTCTAAAAATCCAATAACTGAAGAATGCAGGTGGTTGGCACTGCCAAATCCCCCCAGCCATCCTGCAGCTTTGAGAGACGCTTCGAGTCGCGGTGTCTCTCTCCACTTTGCATAGTGGCTCACTCCTCCTCCGAGCTTTGCATTCCCGGGCAAGGTTTTTAAATTCTCCTTCCCCTTGTCCGGGAGCAAAGCTTTTTTTATCTTTCAATATCCATATGAGAGGGCAGTCGAAATGACAGCAACAACTCTTTCCCCGCGGGAGATGAAGCGCCTTCGGAAGCAGGGTGCTGATTATGTTTCTCCGTCGCCTTACACGGTAAGGGCGGCGTTCCGGCGTGGTGACCTGTTCACTAAGCTTTCCGCAGTGGTGTTTGGTCTTGGCGATATCGTGCGCAAGCAGTATGTCAAGGGCATTGCCATGCTGGCGCTGGAAATCGCATACTTCGTGTTCATGGCAATCAATGGTGTGGACTATCTTTCCAAGTTGCCGACCTTGGGCACCAATGCAGGCGGCAAGAAGCTGGTCGACGGCTTCTGGGTCTACACCGAACCTGACCGTTCCGTGGTCATCCTGTTGTACGGTGTCGCCACTCTGGTTATCACCGCTGCCTTCATCGGCCTGTGGGTCATGTCCGTGCGCTCTGCATACAAGTCCCAGGTGCTGCTCGAGGAGAACGGCAAGGCTCCGAGCTTCATGGACGATGTCCGCGAGCTGCTCGATGCCAAGGCGCACGTTCTGCTGATGTTCCTGCCCACGCTGGGCATCGTCGTGTTCACCGTGCTGCCGTTGATCTTCATGATTTCAATGGCATTCACCAGCTATGACCACAAGCACCTCGTGCTGTTCCACTGGGTCGGCTTTGAGAACTTCGCCAAGGTTTTCTCCAACAGCGGCGGCACCGTTAACGCCGTACTGTTCGGACGTGTGCTGGTGTGGACATTGGTCTGGGCCTTCTTCGCCACCTTCCTGAACTTCTTCCTCGGCATGTTCGTGGCTATGATCATCAATCGCAAGACCACCCACTTCAAGGGTTTCTGGCGTGCCTGCTTCTCCATGTCCATCGCCGTTCCGCAGTTCGTGTCTCTGCTGGTCATGCACACCATGCTCCAGCCGCAGGGTGCGGTGAACCGCATGCTGCAGACGTGGGGTTGGATTGACGGCCCGTTGCCGTTCTTCACCAACGCCACTTGGGCCCGCGTCACCGTGATCATCATCAACCTGTGGGTCGGTATCCCGTACACCATCATGCAGATCACCGGTATTCTGCAGAACATTCCGGCCGATCAGTATGAGGCGGCGAAGATCGACGGTGCCAACTGGTGGCAGATCTTTACTAAGATCACCATGCCGTACATTATCTTCGTGCTCACCCCGTATCTGATCACCACCTTCACGGGCAATGTGAACAACTTCAACGTCATTTACCTGCTGTCCGGCGGCGATCCTACGCCATTGGGCGATTCCGCAGGCTCCACTGATTTGCTTATCACCTGGCTGTACAAGCTGACCGTGGACAAGCAGGATTACAATCTCGGTGCCGTGATCGGCATCATGACCTTCGTCGTGTTGGCCATCGTTTCGCTGATCACCTACCGCAATTCCGGCTCCTATAAGAATGAGGAGGCATTCCGATGAGCAACAAGCATTCCGCAACCAAAGTGGAAAGCCACGGCCTTCTGCACGACCAGAAGATCCGCCGTATCACCGGCGACGTGTTCGCCCACTTGTTCCTGGCCATTCTGGCCGTCATCTGGCTCGTCCCAATCGTATGGGTGTTCGCGGAGTCGTTCAATAAGAACACCGCCCCGTACACCAGCTCCTTCTTCCCGAAGGAGTGGACTCTGGACAACTATAGGGTGCTGTTCACCGACCGCAACGTGTTGGACTTCCCGAAGATGTTCGGCACCACGTTCATCATCGCCTGCTTCACCTGTGCGATTTCTCTGATCTTCGTGCTCTCTGTGGCATACTGCATGAGCCGTATGCGTTTCCGTGTGCGCAAGACTTTCATGAACGTTGTGCTGATTCTTGGCATGTTCCCGGGTATCATGGCCGTCACCGCCATCTACTTCATCTTGAAGGCCTTGGGCCTGTCAAGCGGCACCATGACTACCGTGGCGTTGATTCTCGTGTACTCCGCCGGTTCCGGCGCTGGCTTCTACGTGATGAAGGGCTATATGGACACCATTCCGACCTCGCTGGACGAAGCCGCCCTGCTCGACGGTTGCACCCGTTTCCAGGTGTTCCATAAGATCATCATCCCGATCTGCAAGCCCATGATCGTCTACCAGGCCATCATCGGCTTCCTGACCCCGTGGCTCGACTTTGTCATGGCCAAGGTGATCTGCCGTACGCAATCCAACTACACCGTGGCATTGGGCCTGTGGCTCATGCTGCAGAAGGAATATATCCAGAACTGGTTTGCCCGCTTCGCCGCGGCCGCGGTCGTGATCTCCGTTCCGATCGCCATCCTGTTCATTGTGATGCAGCGCTTCTATCAGGAGTCCATGTCGGGCTCCGTGAAGGGCTAAAGAAAGGCAAAGGATATGACGCTCGTAGACAGCTTCGCACAGCCGAACACGAGCGTCGCCGAACCGTTCCCGCTGTGTCTGGAACGGCCGCTGGGTGCCGTTGTTACTGAAACCGGCACCCAGTTCGCTCTCTGGGCTCCTTCCGCACAGAAGGTGACCCTGAGACTGTTCTCGCGTGGCTCCATGGGGGAAAGCGGCGACGCTCTGATTGGACAGTACACGATGCGTCCGGAATCCGATGGTTCCTGGACGTACGATTTCGCCGACAACATGCACGGCGTGTATTACGACTTTTTGATCGAACGCGATTGCGGTTCCGTCGACCGCATCGCCGACCCGTGGGCGCGCGGGGCCGGTGTGAACGGCCGGCGCAGCATGGTCGTGGACTTCAGCCGCACCAATCCGGATGGTTGGTACCGCGACCATATGCCGGACGTGCCGCTTGCGCAGACGGTGGTCTGGGAAACCCATGTGGGCGATTTCAGCAATGATCCCGCCGGCGGTTTCCCCGAATCGCATCGGGGCAAGTATCTGGCGTTCACCGACGACGGTACGTCTCTGGACGGGCATCCCGACTTTCCCACGGGCATCGCATATCTCAAGAAACTTGGCGTCACCGCGGTGCAGCTCATGCCGATTTACGATTTCGGTTCCGTGGACGAAGAGACCTGCGATCGCTACAACTGGGGGTACGATCCGGTCAATTACAACGTGCCGGAAGGCTCGTATTCCACCAATCCGTTCGACGGGTCGGTGCGCATCCGCGAAGTGAAGCAGATGGTGCAGGCGCTGCACAACGCCGGCATCAAAGTGATCATGGACGTGGTCTACAACCACATGTTCTCGCCCGATAATTGGTTTGAGCGGTCGGTGCCGGACTATTTCCTGCGCCGTAAGCCCAACGGCGCGCTGGCCAACGGATCCGGCTGCGGCTGCGATATGGCCACCGAACGCAAGATGTTCCGCCGGTTCATCGTGGAATCCGTGACGTTCTGGGCGCGCGAATACCACATGGACGGCTTCCGTTTCGACCTGATGGGTCTGATCGACGTGGACACCATGAATGCCGTGCGTGCTGCTCTGGATGAGATTCCCGGCCGTGGACGCGACATTCTCATGTACGGCGAACCGTGGTCCGCGGGCGCCACCGCGCCGCTGCCCAGCGACACCGTGCTGGCTGACAAGTCAGGCCTGTCGAAGCTTGACAGTCGCATCGGCCACTTCTGCGACACCACGCGAGACACCATCAAGGGCCATGTGTTCTTCTCGGACCGCCCGGGTTATGTGAACGGTGGCATGCACGAGAACGTAGCGGCTGCGCGTGAGGCCGTGGACGCGTGGCGTCGCGGCAAACATTCGGAAGGAGTGGCAGGCCAGGTCATTCAATACGTGTCCGCGCACGACGACCTCACGCTGTGGGACAAGTTGTGCGCGAGCTTTGAGGCTGGTTCGTTGGGCAGCACCGTGGCCGAAGGCGTTAACGAAAACACCGTGGATGTGCCAAAAGTCATGTATGACGCCGATTTCTCGGCGGAAGGGCTGGCCGGTGTCGGTCCGCAGATTGCGGCCGCGCTGACCGACGTGATGGACGCCAACAAGCTGGCTGTGGGTATCACGCTTACCTCCGCTGGCATCCCGTTCATGCTGTCCGGCGAGGAGTTCGCACGTACCAAATTCGGCAGCTCTGATTCTTACGATTCCGCCAAAGAGCTTAACTGGCTCGATTGGAACCGTGCATGGCAGAAGCGCGATTTGATTGAGTATTACGCGAAGTTGATTGCATTGCGCAAGTCTGATCCACAGTGGTTCGACGGCAATCGCAATATCGTCGATACGGAAGGCGACGAACTCGTGTTCCGCGTCGGCGATTATCTGATGGCCGCCAATCCAGGCAGACACGTCGGCGTTATTGACGTGGCCGTAACGGGTTTGGAACCGATTGGCGGAATACGGAGATACTGGTGTGGTCTCGGCTCGTCCGTCAGTCCGGTGGAAGGCAATGTGAGCGCAGGTGATGGCGATTATTTGATTGTTCCACCGCATACGTTTGCAATCTGGCGGTTGCAGTAATACTCTCAGTAGGGAAGCTACAAAACGGCGACCGCAAAGCTGCGGTCGCCGTAACCGATACGGCAATGGGGCCGGAAAACCAGAAAGGATACGAGAAGTGGGAGCCGGAGCTCATAATCCACGATATGAGGTGGTATTTTTCGACCTCTACGGGACGTTGATCGACATTCGTACAGACGAACAGAGCGAAACCGCCTGGCAGGCGCTATATGACTGCGTTTGCGAACTGGGTGCCGACTACGAATCGGTCGACGAAATGCGCGAACGCTTCGAAAAACTTGAGGCCCGCGAAATGGTCCATCAAGCCGATCGTGCAATCGTCCGTAACGGATGGGATGAATTCGATATCCTGCCGGTCTACCGGTCGCTGCTGATGAACCGTAGTGAGGAGGCTGAAAAGAAACTGGCACTGCCGCAAGCCGCGCTGAAAGCCGCATGGGCGTTCCGGCAGGGCAGCACCAGCATGATCCGCCTGTATCCGGGCGCACTCGACATGATCGAAGCATTGCAGGAGGCCGGCGTCGTCGTGGCGCTGCTAAGCAACGCACAAGCCTGCTATACTCGCCCCGAACTGGAAATGACCGGCTTGGCGAACGTACTGGACGACGTGATTATCTCCAGCGAAGAGAAAATCCGCAAGCCTGCCCGCGACTTGTACATGTTGGCTCTCGACCGCGAGTTCGTAATCGCAAAAAACGCGCTCATGGTGGGCAACGATGAAGCAAACGATATTATCGGAGCCAATTCCGCCGGTCTCGACGCAGCATACTTCCGTACGGAAATTTCGCCGATGAGCGACCCGCCCAAGTCGGAGCATGCGGTATGTTCGTTTACCGGTGCCGACTACGACGGTCTGCTGAAATTCGTGCTGAACGCGTGAAACGCGCGTAGGTTGCGTCTTGGGCGTACTGGGCGTCTTGGGCGCACGAAAGGCCGTATGCGGAACTGAGGAGGACATATGGAAAGCTATGTCGAGCAGGGTGCTGGAGCTGATTCGATTGAACAGATCGGATTCGGCGGCGCTCGCCGTACCAAGAAGAAGCACCGCGGACTGACGGTGTTCCAGCTCAAGGTCATCGGCGCTGTGGCGTTGGCTCTGTCAGCTGGTAGCACCACCATTGTGCCGCTGTTTTTCGGTTCCGACGTCAATAATATGACGTCGCTGACGGCGATGGTCTTAAGCGAGGTCGTATCTTGGTTTGCTATTCCGATTTACGCGTGGCTGCTGGTGCAGGGTTTCCGTGAAACACATAGTCGCGTCGCGTACGGCCTGCAGCTGTTCATCCTCGCCGTGGTGTGTGAGGTGCCGTACGACCTCTGCACGTCGCATAAGGCTTTCGATTTTGGCTCGCAGAACCCTGTTTTCGGTCTGTTCATCGCGTTCGTTGTGCTTGCCGTGTTGGATTGGGTGGCGGCGCGCTACCAGAAGTCAATGAAGATTGTGCTGTCGGTCGGTCTGGTGTTGATCGGACTGTTGTGGGATCTGCTGCTGCGCGTCGGCCTGCGCCAGCATATGATGAGCGTCGGCTCGGTGACGCTTGGTTTCGTGCTGATTTTCACGTTGATGCGCCAGCATGAGAATTCGATGATGTTCACTGCCGGCCTGTTTGGCGCGGTGATGATGATTATGCCTGGCATTGGCGTTGCATTCGTGCATTATTACAACGGCGAGTTGGGTTATAAGCGGCAGTGGACGAAGTGGGCTTTTTACGCGGCTTATCCAGTTATTTTGATATTTTGTGCTATTGGTGCAACATTAGCGTGATTTTTGACAACGTTCGCAGTATAATAGTAGCAATATGGGAGAGCATTGCCGCTCGGGCAAGTGTTTCCAAGGCTGGGAACGTTTGTGATTATGATGCAGAAACCGCAAAGGGGTTGAGAGATGGATAGAGCAGGCATTCGCGAGGTGGCCAAGGCCGCGGGTGTGTCGATTTCCACGGTGTCGCGCGCGTTCACGCGTCCGGAACTGGTGTCCGAACGTACACGTCGCAAGGTGCTGGAAACTGCCGACAAGCTTGATTTCAACATCTCCCGTTCCGCCACGTCGCTGAAATCCGGCCAATCGTACCGTGTGGCGATGCTGATGAATGAAGAGATCACTAGCTGGTTCAATACGGAAGTGTTCGCTGGAATCGAATCCGTCATGCATAATGCCGGGTATGACGTATCGCTGTTCCAGCATGTCGACACCGCCGAAAATCGCAAGGAATTCTTCACGAATTTGCCCGTCCGCCGCAACGTGGACGCCGTATTCGTAACGTCGTTCGGCGTGGATCCGAAGGAAATCCAGCAGCTCAAACGCATCCACGTGCCGATCATCGGCATCAATACGCCGACGCAAAGCGGCTTCGACGCCACCATCTCCATCGACGATGAGGACGGCATGTTCACCGCCGCCCAGCATCTGATCAATCTGGGGCACAAGAATATCGTGTACGTGTGCTCCGATGCGGTCGATTCCATTAATTCCTCCATCGATGCGCGAGGACAGGGCTTCATCCGCGCCTGCAAGACGATGGAGGCTTCCCATGACTTCAAGTGGCGCGTCGTCTCTGTGCCGCGTGGCAAGACCTTCTCCGACTCGGCGTTGACCGCGCTGCTTGCGTTGGACGAGTTCCCGGATGCGATCTGCTGCCAGATGGATATGATGGCGATTCCGCTGGTGTTGCGTTTGGAACGTTACGGCCACCACACGCCGAGTGACTATTCGATTATCGGCTTCGACGATTCGCCGTACGCCGACACTGTGAGCCTGACCACCATGCGCCAGGATCCGTATGCGATGGGTCGCGCGGCCGCGCAGAAGGCCATGAAGCTTATCGAAGGCGAGCCGCTTGAGAACGCGCATGAGATCGTGCGTGCACAGCTTGTGCTGCGTGGCACCGATTCCGTGTATGGCACTGGCCGCTGAGAGCCGAGTCTCATTACCCTTCCGCAGCCCGTCAATGCCGACGGGCTGATTGTGATGGCCTGGGGTGGATTGATAAGGGATACCCCCACTGTAGTCACGGTGTGTGGCATACGTTTTCAGGAAAAAAATGAAACAATTTGCAGTGATGTGTTTCATGACACGCCAATCGGGGGCTGATGAATGATGGATTTCATTCAATGATCAGCATGTGTTTTTGATTTTGCAATCGTTGACAAACCTTTGAATATCAGGCTTTAAAGCGTTGTCCCCGTGAGAGGGGACGAAAAAACGTATCGGGGGAGGGGGTGTGGGTTCTTTCTGTTTCATTTTGTTTTCATAACTGCAAAGGTTATCATAGTAAACCGTAGGTCAGAGAAAAGGGTAAACAGAGGTTTCCGGCTGTGTTGCCGGAGATGGGAACAGCGCAGAAGCTATACGTAAAACAGAAGTGATAACGGCATTATGCAAAGGATATCAACCCTCGAGTTGAGGGACTCAGAAGGGTGAACACTTTGCGGATAGGGGACAAGATGAGGCAATGGCGTAATGGTGCCGGCAACGCACCACGACACTATGCAGGAACGCGATCGGCAACCGGTCGCGCGCTTTCGCGTACCCGCTCCCTGACCGCCGCCATAGCGGTAGCCATGATGGCCACCGTCGCCGTCACTTCCCTCATTCCCACCTATAATGCCAAAGCTGACGAAAGTCGCAAGGACGGCGCAATCTGCACACCTACCACAGAACCGTTAGGCGATCAGACCTCCGGCAGCGGTAACGATGAAGGTATCGCTACTTTCGTTGGCGGTGACATGTATGTAGGTGGCAAGAAGTCGGGCATTACTTCTGCCAATAACAACAATGCGCCTGAGGGTTCTTACGCTGTTGAGGCCGAAGGCTTGACCGCTGTGAACGGAAAGCTTTTGCTTCATCCAATGAAGCAGGCTTGGAACATCTGGAATAAGGATGGCTCATTCAATCGTTCGCGTGGTTTTCGTTGGGGCATCGTCGGTTTTGGTTCGCAGTTCCGTCCAAAGGACGGCTCGACCGTGCTTTCGGTCGGTGGCAATAGCACCAATTCCGAGTTGAAATGGTTCGGTGGTGCTCAGGGCTGGACGGATGACGCTAATCAGGGATCCAGCTGGCTTGGAACCGGAGCGGGGAATGGCGCTACCGGCGAGACGAATGACCATAACTTTAGCGCGAACATTGCTGGTAATCAGACCACAGTGCAAAGCCGCAACACTTGGACGAACGGTGAACAGTATTCCGTATATGCCATGGGCGGCAACGGCAAAGTCAACTGGAATCACAGCAACACCGTTATTTCCGGAGTGAAGAATCCTTCGACGGGTTCGGATTACACGTATTCCGACTATAAGAATTATGTGGCTACGCTGTCCGGCAAGCTCGCGAAGATTTCTTCCAGCAACACTGTTGCGAAAGGCAATGAGGATAATTACACAGGTTCTCGTTACTCGTACAGCTACAACACCTACGAACACAACGTCTATCGGTTCGATATTCAGAACAATTCCAGGCAGACGGAAATCACGCTGACTGGCAACGGCAAAGACGAGTTGCAGGTGTTCAATTTGGACGCATCAAGGCTGAATAACATTGGTGATGCCGGCGTGGTGTTCAACTTCAAGAACATTTCCGACAATGCTTCGGTTGCCGTCAATATCAATGGTAATGACAACGATGTGAAGTTCCGCAATGGCTGGCAGTTCAAATGGAACGACATTGATATCTCCGACGGCTACGTCATGATGAATTCGACGGGCACAAACCGCTACAACAATACGCATGGGCAGGAGTACGTCAAGCGCGCAAGCCAGCTGATGTGGAACTTCTATAACACCAATACCCTTACGATTCTTGGTGGTAATGGGTCGGGGCGCATCAACACCGGCTGGTACAAGGATCAGAACCATGGTGATAAGGAAGACTGGTACAACGTCAACGTAACCGATGATCCGTCTGCCGCATGGATGGGTTCCGTTATGGTAACGGGCAACGATTCCGGTGCTGCAGGTAACTTCCAGTCGCATGTTTCCACCAACGGTCGTGTGTGGACTACCGGCGATTTCGAAATGTACAACAAGGATGTTGTTACCACAGGCAACGGTAATTTTGTCAACTCCGAAGGTAAATATTCCACCTCTGCAGTGGATATGGACCAGGAACGGCATAACCTGTCTTGGTACGGGCAGATGACCACCTCCTGCGCCGCGATCAAGTGGGATAAGGTCGATGCCGAGGGCAAGACGCTGAAGGGTACTTCGTGGACCGTGTACGGCACGAGGAATAATGCCATGAATGGCACGAACCCCATCACCACGGTTGCCGATGGCGGCTGGAATGATGCGGATGATGCGAATAACGGTAGCGTCACTTTGGGCAGTCTCGCAAAGAAGGCCACATACTACCTGAAGGAAAGCGGCACTGGCAGCAGCCAGTATGCGTTGAACACGAACATCTATCGCATCGTCACGCACGACAGTACGGATACTGTTTCAACCATCGACAAGGTGTACGATGCCGACGGCACTGAAATCACCGATGACACCGCCAAGCAGCTGAACAATGGCGCTATTGTCAACAAGAATTCAGGTACGTCCATCGCATGGTCGAAGGTCGATGGCACTGACGGAAGCACGTTGCTCGCGGGTTCCACTTGGGAATTGACCAAGAAGGGCGATCCCGACCAGTCGTGGACCATTACGGACGATGATTCAGGCAGCGAGGTTGCGGGCATCAAGGTCACGGTTAATGGGCAGGAAGTCACTTCGTGGCGCTTTACCAATTCGACTCCTGCAAGCATCACCTACGTTGCCGTGGATAAGGATGGCAAGGAGCTCGCCACGAAGGTGCAGTGGAGGTCCGAGGATCCGGCCATTGCCACCATTGCCAATAATGGCACGCAGCTGCAGCCGAACAGCAGCGGCTTCACGAACATCGTGTTCACGGCAGGCGACAAGACCGTGACATTCCCCGTTACGGTAAGCGGTGTAACCGTGGAAAGCTCCGTGAGCATCGGTAACTATACCGAAGGCCAGAAAATCAGCCTGGAACAAGGTAAGACCATGACGCTGACGGCTACCGTGGCACCTGAAGGCAACACGGTGAACTGGTCTTCGAGCAATACGGATGAGGTTTCCGTAAGCCCCTCAACCGGTACTGCTGTTACGGTAACCGCTAAGAACGCGACTTCAGGCTATGTGACCATCACTGCCACCGAGCAGCGTAGCCAGAAGAAAGCCACCCTGAAAATTAAGGTGACAAAGCCTGCTGCGACCACCACCACTGTGTATTTCAAGATGCAGGATGACTTCAACCAAAATAACGGTCAGAAGCTATTTCTGGAATGGAAGTACGCCAATGGAAGTTGGCCTGCAGACAAGGGCGATCAACCGAACCGAAAGCAAATGACCACCGCAAGTGGGTGTGGCGAATACGTCTCCTACACCATCAATTCGGTGATGCCATCTGATGCCATCTTCCGAATTCGCAGGGATAAGGCTAACTGGACCACTCCTCAATCCTTCTATCGCCCGAATACCGATGGCGGATACTCGTTCAACGGTGGAGACGTGGTGACGCTGGAAAGCAACACTAACGTGTATTACAGCGCACCTTCCGGCTGCACGGTGACCAGCGCATATGTGGAGAATCGCTCCCATCGTTCCACGGTGAAGAACGCGGTGTTCTATGACCAGCCGGTGGTCCGCGCTATTACCAATACGACTGCCAAGGCAGCTGACACGCGGCAGGATGAGGATCCGAAGGGCGGCCAGTTCAAGGTGTCCGACCTTACGGATGGCACCTACACGCTGAAGGAAACCAGCGCCCCGAACGGTTTCGATGTCAGTAAGACGAAGACTTACACCATCGTTATTGAGAATGGGCAAGTCACGAGTTCCGGTCTTCCTAGCGCGGGCAACATTGAGAACTCGCGTCTTACCGGTACGGTGAACTGGAAGAAAACCGACGAGACTGACACCAGCAAGCTGCTGGCCGGTTCCGAATGGAAGCTGTACAAGACTAGGAACTTCTCGTGGGATAACGGCAACGCGGTTTATACCGAGACCGGCAGTACTGATCCGGTCGCAACCATCAAGGATTGCGTGAACAGCAGCGAGAAGACCTGCTCCGCGCAGACGGGACAGTACACGGATCGTGACGGCGAAGCCGGCAAGTTCTCCATCGTCGGCCTTGAGTGGGGCGAATACCAGTTGGTCGAGTCCAAGGCTCCTGACGGGTACAACATCGATACGACTCCGCACGTGTTCCGCATCGGGCCGGCCGAAGGCGCGAACGTGAAGGGCGAGTGGTATACGTCTTCCGGTTTCAAGCCGGAGACTACCGCCGGCTATCAGAAGTCTGCCGCATTCACCGTTGACGGTGGTTCCATTACCAACACCCCCGGCGTCGTTCTGCCTGGTACAGGCGGCGAGGGAGTAAACAAGATGTACGCTGCGGGATTCCTCGCAGTGGCGATTGCCGTGGTCGGTCTGGCCTTGAGCCTCAGGAGGCGGCAATGATGGAAGCGTCTAGGAGAAGGGGGAGTGGTCCGTAGCGTAGCGAACTCGCTGCCCTCTAGGCAATAACTGAATACGAATAACTCAAGATTCCAAAAATTTCAAACAAGAAAGAAAGGGAGAACAATGAATAAGGTTCTCAAGGGCCTCGTCGCTGTGGCAGCCACCGCGGCAATGGCCGTCGCCGGTTTCGCCGGTGCCTCCACCGCCATGGCGGCGGATACCTATACGGTTTCCGTTGACCAGAGTGATTCCCACACCTATGACGCCTACCAGGTGTTCACTGGCACTCTGGCGAAGGATGGAAGCACTCTGTCTGACCTCAAGTGGGGTGCTAACTCGAAGCGTGCCGAAGGCGTGAACGTTGGTGACAGCGTCGATGAGACCACGGTGAAGACACTCACAGATCTGGCCAGTAGGTCGAATAAGGAAATCCAGGATGAGGTCAACAAGTACGTTGATTTCACTAGCCCTGCAACTGCAACTGCAATCACCAAGGACGCTCCTGCACAGCTGGCCGCTGGCTACTACGTGTTCAAGGATGCGACCGCAGTTGAGCAGGGTGATGCCCTTTCTCTGCATCTGACCAAGGTTGTTGGACCGACTACACTGAAGGCCAAGAAGGATGTTCCCGAGGTCGAGAAGAAGGTCAAGGAGAACGTCAAGGCCACCACTGAGACAGCTTACGGTACTCAGTACAATGACACCGCCGATTACAATATCGGAGACGAGGTGCCGTTCCACCTGATTGGTTCCGTTCCGGACATGTCCAACTACGACACCTATAAGTACATCTTCCACGATACGTTGGATGCCGCTTTTGACGCACCGGCGAATACGGACGTCAAGGTGTATCTCTCCTCCGACAAGATCAAGGACGATACTGATTCTGACATCACCGAGCAGGCTGTTGTCAAGGTTGCCAATAATAACATCACTGTTACCTTCGACAATCTGAAGATGGTTGAGGGTGTTGCCAAGGGCAAGTACATTATCGTTGAATACTCCGCAAAGCTGAACAGCAGCGCTGTGATTGGTGGCGCCGGTAATCGCAACTCGGTCTATCTTGAGTATTCCAACAATCCGAACCAGTCCGGTACGGGTGACAGTGATAATACTGGTAGGACTCCGGATGACAAGGTTGTTGTGTTCACCTATGAACTCGACACCACCAAGGTTGATAAGAATGACCCCAGCAAGAAGCTGGAGGGTGCCAAGTTCAAGCTGTACCGTGTCAGTGGCGAGGAAAAGCAATATGCTCAGGTTACAGACGGCAAAGTGTCTGGATGGACCACTGAAGCTAATGCCACTGAGCTGTCTTCTGACGCACAGGGTCTCTTCAAGGTCACTGGTCTGGATGACGGCACCTACTATCTGGAAGAAACTGTTGCTCCTGACGGATACAACAAGCTGACCAATCCGGTCGCAGTGATTATCTCTGCAGATACCACTAACGGCCAGGAATGGACCAATTACGATCAGACCCCGCTTACCAAGATTGACGTTACGGTCGATGGCACTAAAGGAACTGGAAATGCAGCGGCCGGTACTGCTGCCATTACTGTGGCGAACGTCAAGGGCAACACCCTCCCCTCCACCGGTGGCATGGGCACCGTGCTGCTGTACGTGGCTGGTATCGCCGTGTTCGTGCTTGCTGGCGCGACCTTGGTGATGGCTCTGCGTCGTCGCAATGCCTGATCCTCCGGATTCCATAAGAATCTGAAGTAACCATGCGAAACCCGTGAGCCGCGTTGACGCAAGTCAGCAGCGGCTTACGGGAATCGCAATACATAATTTAAAAACTAAAAGTTAAATAATAACTGAACCCACATATGCTGGGCTGGACCACCTCAATCCCTTGTACACTGCCTAATTTTCTTGAGTATCCAGCCTGGCTCCATATATTTTCCGGTTTGCCGTTGGGGGCGAATCAAACATGCTTACTTTCCAATCCACAGAAGAGGGGTCGGCAATGAAGGAACGCACGATCGCAAGCCGCGTCATCGCCGCATGCTGCGCAATCGCCGCCACATTCGCCGCGGCAGCCTGTGCATTCACTACTCGCGATGCCGTCGCGGCGCCAACAACAGACTCTGCCAGCGGCAGCATCGCCATTTCGTACCACCATAAGAGCTCGGATTCCGACACTGGCGACGATTCTACCAACTTCGCCATTTCGGACGCCAGCTTCAACCTCTACAAAGTCGGGCAGATCCCGGCAAGCGGCGGCGCCACCTTCGAACCCGTCGCACCGTTCACCGACTCCACCGCCTACCCCGTCGACTGGTCGAAGATGACCGGCAAGGACGCGCAGGTGTGGCGAGACATGGCCAATACGCTCGCCGGACTCATCGCGGTGAACCAACCCGACGCCACGGCAACCGGTGTCACCAACGCCTCCGGGCATCTGACCTTCACCGGACTGTCCGACGGCCTGTACTTGGCCGTGTCCGACAGCGTTGACGTGAAGGTCGCCAACGCCTCCGGAAAGAACCAGACATGGACGTGCTCTTCCGGCAGCATGCTCGTCGCAGTGCCCGAAGACGGCGTCTCCGGCGGGTCGCGTGTGCTGAGTATCGAACCGAAAACCGAATGTGTGGCGCAACCGCCGAAAACCGTGGAACGCACCGTGCGCAAAATCTGGAATGACCGGAACAATTCCGACGGCAAGCGCCCCGAATCCATCACCGTGAAACTCCTGCGCGACGGCGAGCCCGTGGAAAACGTGAAGCTGAACGAGTCCAACAAGTGGACGCATTCGTGGACAGCGCTCGACGCGGACCACGAATGGACCGTGGTCGAAGCGGCGGTGCCCGACGGCTACACCACCATCTCCGATGTGGAAGGCGACTCCACTGAAATCACCAACACGCACACGCCACCCACCACGCCGGACCAGCCGCACACCGGCGCCGACGTGCAGCAGGCCGCTTGGATTGCCGTGGCCATCTTGGGCGCGGGTTTGGTGCTGCTGATCGTTGCCAAGACGGCTTTGCGGAAGCGGGCGTAGCATAAATAACGTGACGGATGAATCGGACGCCAAGCCAGCTGCGCAAGTCGAATTGGATGCGCAGGTTAAACCGGGTGCGCAGGTTAAACCGGCTGCCAAGCATAAGAAATCGAATGCGCTGCTCAATGTGATGATTGCCATCTCCGCAATCGCCATGATCGGTGCGCTGGGTCTCATCGCGTATCCGACATTCAGCGACTGGTGGAACCGCATGCACCAGTCATACGCCGTAGCAGGCTACGTGGAACAAACCAAAGACATGTCCGGCGCCGAACGCAAGGCCATGCTGAAAGCGGCGCACGAATACAACGAACGGCTCGCCGCGAACGGCGATCGGTGGCACATGACCGACGCGCAGAAGCGCGAATATGATGAAACGCTCGACGTGACCGGCACCGGCATCATGGGATACGTGACCATCCCGCGCATCAAAGTGAAACTGCCCGTCTATCACGGCACAAGTGACGGCGTATTGCAGATCGCCGCCGGACATTTGGCCGGCACATCGCTGCCCGTAGGCGGAGCGACCACGCACGCGGTGGTCTCCGGGCACACCGGCCTGCCATCCGCGCGACTGCTCACCGGCCTCGACGAACTGAAAAAAGGCGACACGTTCGCATTCCACGTGCTCGACCAAACGTACACGTACAAAGTGGACCAGATCTCAGTGGTGCTGCCGAGCGAAATCAGCAAACTCAACATCGAGCCGGGCGCCGACTACGCGACACTGATCACCTGCACGCCATACGGAGTGAACTCACACCGGCTGCTGGTGCGCGGCCACAGGATTCCGAACCCGAAGGTCCCGGACACCACGCAATACGACGAGCCGGGGGAGATGACGGCTGTGGCGGCTGCTGTTGTGGGGTTGCTTGTATTTGTGGCGGGCTGTGCTCTCGTGCGGCTCGCTGGGCTGTGGCGGCGGTCGTGGCTCGTGCGGCACGGTCGCGTGGCCGGTGCCGCACTGACCGGTGGGCGAGAGGGTGCTGGTGCTGGTGGCCCGCGCCACTCCTCCGGCGTGCGGGGCTAGTCATAGACCCGCCGTGCCGCATTGCTTCTTCCGGACAACGTGGCTGGTATGCGTGCGGGTGGATGCCGCGTGGGCACATATACGGGGCGGCGTGCATGACGACGGATGCCGCGTGGGCGGAATATGAAACCAACGGGCGGCGACGTGCCGCGAATAGCTAGTATCGGGCGTGGAAATACGCGGAAAGGAATCGGCTGTGGGCGGCAAGGTGAGCGGCGATTGGAGAAAAGCGGATCGGCTGTTCGGCAACGACCCGGCAGGGCTGGACGAATCGGCGCGCGGAATCGTGGTGCTGGTCGCCGTCGGACTGCTGGTGGGTGTGCTGTCCGGCATGTTCGGCATTGGCGGCGGCACGGTGATCGTGCCCGCGCTCGTCTGGCTGGGGCTATCTCAACGCAACGCGGCCGCCACGTCCATGCTGGCGATCGTGCCGACCGCCATTTCCGGCGTTGTTTCCTATGCGGCCGGCGGGAATGTCGACTGGCTTGCCGCGGCTCTGCTGTTCTGCGGCATGTTCGTAGGCGGGCAGGTCGGCAGTTGGCTGCTCTCGCGGTTGCCGGAATTGGCACTGCGGTGGATTTTTGTGGTGTTTCTTGTTTTTGTGGTGGTCGACCAGGTGAGTTTCGTGCCGTCACGCGACCACCAGATCACTATGACGGTGGCGACCGGTGTCTGCATGGTGCTACTGGGTGTGGTCATCGGCATGCTGGCGGGATTGCTGGGTATTGGTGGCGGCGCGCTGGCGGTGCCGGCGTTGTCGATTCTGTTCGGCGCATCCGACCTGATCGCGCGCGGCACCTCGCTGCTGGCCATGTTCCCGAATTCGATCACGACCAGCGTGGCGAATCTGAAGCGCAATCTGGTGCATGTGAAGGCCGCGCTGATCATCGGGTTGGTGGCGGCTGTGACCGCGCCGCTCGGCACGTGGATTGCGGGGGAGGTTTCGCCACGAGTTGGGGCGATTATGTTCGCCTGCTATCTGTGCGTGCTGCTGGTGCGGTCCGTGTTCGTGGCCGTAAAGGCCACGCGCGCGGCGCGGGTTGCGCGGGGCTGAGTGGCGCGGGCATTTTTCCCAGTGGCTGGATGATTTAGTCGCGTGAGTGGTGCGTCAGAGGTGGTTTTTATCCAGTCACTGGGATTTTTGGCGTGTGAGTGGGGTCTGAGAGGTTGGATTTATCCAGCCAGTGGGGGATTTTGGCTTGTGGGGTGCGGTGGGGGTGTTGTTTGACGGAATATGGCGATTTTATTGGCCGTATTCCCCCTGTTCATGCGGTGGATATGTTGCGGTCATCATATGGCGATGAGTGTTCATCTGTCGTTCTTCTGTAGTGCGGTGTGCGTTGGCTTGCGGCGCATAGCGTGGGCGGTGGCATCGAAAGATCCAAGCAATGCAGCCGCGGAAAGGTTCCGCGCAGCCGGAAAACATGGTCGAAACGGGCGTTACCTAACGGGCGCAACCGAAACGGCAGGTTGGACGGCACGGAAGAAACTGCATGGAAGAAAGAAGAAACATGAGCAAGCACAAAGCTTTGAAGGGCGCGATCGCAGCGGTCGCATCCGTAGCGACGCTCGGCGCGCTCGCCGCACCGGCGCTCGCGGCCGACACCACCTACAGCCCCAACGGCAAGTCCGTTGCGGAACTGGCGCAACACGGCGGCGCGCAGCGCATCGCAGCTATCGGCAACAAAAAAGCCAAGAATGTGGTGCTGTTCATCGGCGACGGCATGGGCGATTCGGAAATCACCGTCGCCCGTGACTATCTGAAGGGCGCCAACGGCCACTTCGACGGACTTGACGCGGTCGGCCAGCCGAGCGCGCTTGGTGACGTGCAGGCTGGTACTGGCCAGTACACCACCTTCTCGGTCGGCAACGGCAGCAAGGACAGCGCTGTCGGCAAGGATGGCGACGGCAAGCTGGTCGCCAACCCCAATCCGGGCAAGCTTACCCCCGTAACCGATTCCTCCGCATCCGGTTCCGCATGGGCCACCGGCACCAAGACCTACAACAACGCCGTTGACGTTGATATTTACGGCAATCCGCAGCTGAACCTCTTCGAGCTGGCCAAGGCGGCCGGCAAAGCCACCGGCAATGTGACCACCGCCGAAATCCAGGATGCTACCCCGGCCGTGCTGGAATCGCATTCGTCCGAACGTGCCTGCTACGGCCCACAGGGCAAGACCGACGGCACGTCCAACAATGCCTCCAAGCAGTGCCTCATCAACCAGCTTAAGGAAAACGGCGGCATCGGCTCCATCTCCGAGCAGCTGCTCGACACCCGCGCTGACGTAACCATCGGCGGTGGTTCCAAGTACTTCCGTCAGACCGTGCAGGGTGGTGAATACAAGGGCAAGACCGTGTGGGAACAGGCCAAGGAAATGGGCTTCCAGACCGTCGAGAACGATCCGGCCGCGATGAACGCCCTGCAGTACAAGGACAACCAGCCGGTGCTCGCTCTGATGAGCGACGGCAACATGCCGACCAAGTTCGACCCGTCCAAGGCCACCGCCAAGGATCCGGCCAAGGACGCCAACCCGACCGTGTGCACGCCGAACGCCAATTGGCTCGGCAACCAGGGCTCCTCGCTTAAGGACATGACCAAGAAGGCGCTCGATTTGCTGAACGACAACCCGAACGGCCAGAAGAACGGCTTCTTCCTGCAGGTCGAGGGCGCCTCGATCGATAAGCAGGACCACGCAGGCAATGCCTGCGGCCAGATTGGCGAGACCGACGACTTCGACCAGGCCATTGCCTACGCCATGCAGAACGTGGACCTCACGAACACGCTGGTGATCGTCACCGCCGACCACGCGCACACCTCCCAGATCCTCAACGCCCAGCCGGCTTACGCACTGTCCACCGTGCTGAAGACCGCTGATGGCAACAACATGGTCGTCTCCTACGGCACCGCCCAGGACGATTCTCGCGACATCGACGGCGGCTACAACGGTGGTGACATGGAGCACACCGGCACCCAGCTGCGTATCGCGGCTTCCGGTCCTGGCGCGCAGCGCGTCATCGGCCTGACTGACCAGACCGACAACTTCTACACGATCGCCGGCGCCTTGGGCCTGGCCACTTCCGCCGAATCGCAGAAGGCACTGTCTGACAACGGCACTGTGAAGGTCTCTGCTGCCGACGGCAAGTTCACCGCGGACGTCGACGGCTTCAACGGCGACGCTGTGCTCGGCTACGAGCTGAAGGACAAGAACGACAAGACCGTGGCCGCGTCCGATTCCTCCACTCCGCTTTCCGGCGTGCGCGTCAAGACCGCACAGACCACTCCGATCGCGCTGGACGGCGTGACCGAAGGCTCCGAATACAAGCTCACCGTCACCGGCCGCCAGTCCGGCAAGGCCGTGACCGTCGACTTCCAGGCTCCGGCCGCCAACTCCGCCGACAAGAACAACGGCAAGCCGGGCGCTGACAAGAACGGCGTAATCGCTTCCGGCAAGGTCAACAACGATACGAAGGCCGGCCCGTTTGGCGCCGCACTGCTCGGCAAGACCGGCACCGCTGTGCTGGCTGCGGCTGTTGCGATCGCCATGCTGGTTGCCGTCGCGATGCTCATCAAGACCGCGAAGGCCGCCAAGAACGACCGCTGATTGGCTGAATAACCTCTGATAATCCCCAAAACCGCCGACGCTGAGATGCTCCCCAGCGCCGGCGGTTTTGGGTTTTGCGCAAAGTTGAGTGAGGTGTGCTCAAGAATTTTTGCGATTTTGGGAATAATAACTTGCGATTCAAAGTTGAGTGGTGTAGGCTCAAGTTTTGGAAAGCATGAGAGACGGCAATCCGGAAACGGCGATCCGAAACTCGAGCGAAGAACGAAAAGAACGTATAGCGAACCTATTGCAAAGGAGACCAAATATGGGACGCGCAGTTGGCATTGATCTGGGTACTACCAATTCCTGCATCGCAACGCTTGAAGGTGGCCAGCCCACCGTTATCGTGAACGCCGAAGGCGCTCGCACCACACCGTCGGTCGTGGCATTCAGCAAGTCCGGCGAGATTCTGGTCGGCGAAGTCGCCAAGCGCCAGGCCGTCACCAACGTCGACCGCACCATCAGCTCCGTCAAGCGCCACATGGGCACCGACTGGACTGTTGAGATCGACGGCAAGAAGTGGACCCCGCAGGAGATTTCCGCCCAGGTCCTGATGAAGCTGAAGCGCGACGCCGAAGCCTACCTTGGCGAACCGGTCACCGACGCCGTCATCACCTGCCCGGCATACTTCAACGATGCCCAGCGTCAGGCCACCAAGGACGCCGGCACCATCGCGGGCCTGAACGTCCTGCGTATCATCAACGAGCCGACCGCAGCCGCACTGGCTTACGGCCTTGAGAAGGGCAAGGAAGACGAGCGCATCCTGGTCTTCGATCTCGGCGGCGGCACCTTCGATGTGTCCCTGCTGGAAATCGGCAAGGACGACGACGGCTTCTCCACCATTCAGGTGCAGGCCACCAACGGCGACAACCACCTGGGCGGCGACGATTGGGACCAGAAGATCATTGACTGGCTCGTCGGCGAAGTCAAGAACAAGTACGGCGTTGACCTGAGCAAGGACAAGATCGCCCTGCAGCGTCTGAAGGAAGCTGCCGAGCAGGCCAAGAAGGAACTGTCCAGCTCCACCAGCACCTCCATCTCCATGCAGTACCTGGCCATGACCCCTGACGGCACCCCGGTGCATCTGGACGAGACCCTGACCCGTGCGCACTTCGAGGAAATGACCTCCGACCTGCTGGGCCGCTGCCGCACCCCGTTCAACAACGTGCTGCGCGACGCTGGCATCAGCGTCTCCGACATCGACCACGTGGTCCTCGTCGGCGGCTCCACCCGTATGCCGGCCGTCAAGGAGCTCGTCAAGGAGCTTACCGGCGGTAAGGAAGCCAACCAGTCCGTGAACCCGGATGAAGTCGTGGCCGTCGGCGCAGCCGTGCAGTCCGGCGTCATCAAGGGCGACCGTAAGGACGTCCTGCTTATCGACGTGACCCCGCTGTCCCTCGGCATCGAAACCAAGGGTGGCATCATGACCAAGCTGATCGAGCGCAACACCGCCATCCCGACGAAGCGTTCCGAAGTCTTCTCCACCGCTGAAGACAACCAGCCGTCCGTGCTCATCCAGGTCTACCAGGGCGAGCGTGAGTTCGCTCGCGACAACAAGCCGCTGGGCACCTTCGAGCTGACCGGCATCGCTCCGGCTCCGCGTGGCGTCCCGCAGATCGAAGTCACCTTCGATATCGACGCCAACGGCATCGTGCACGTGTCCGCCAAGGACAAGGGCACCGGCAAGGAACAGTCCATGACCATCACCGGTGGTTCCGGCCTGCCGAAGGACGAGATCGACCGCATGGTCAAGGAAGCCGAAGCCCACGAGGCCGAGGACAAGAAGCGTAAGGAAGACGCCGAGACCCGCAACCAGGCCGAGTCCTTCGCCTATCAGACCGAGAAGCTCGTCAATGACAACAAGGACAAGCTCTCCGACGATGTGGCCAAGGAAGTCACCGACAAGGTCAACGAGCTCAAGGAAGCCCTGAAGGGTGAGGACATCGAGAAGATCAAGTCCGCCCAGAGCGAGCTGATGACCTCCGCCCAGAAGATCGGCCAGGCCCTCTACGCACAGCAGGGTGCCGCCGACGCCGCCGGTGCGGCCGGCGCTGCTGGCGCAGGCGCTGCTGGCTCCGCTTCCAACGGCTCCGACGACGACGTGGTTGACGCTGAAGTCGTGGACGATGACGACAAGGACAACAAGTAATCATGTCCGATTTCAACAAGGACGAGTACCTGAACGACCTGCCCGACATGGATGACCTGTCCGGGCAGGCCGCCCCGGCCGCCGCTTCCGCTGCTGACGGCGCTTCCGCCGATTCCGCCGCTGGCGCAACGCAGGAAGGTGCAGCTCAGCCGGCTGCCGCGCAATCGCAAGAAAATGGCGATTCCGCTGCCGCTGACGGTGCTGACAAGGCAGGCGCTGCCGACGGCAAGGCCGACGATACGCTGACCCCCCTTGGCCAGGCCAAGAAGGAAGCCGCCGAATACTTGGAGGCACTGCAGCGCGAACGCGCGGAGTTCATCAACTTCCGCAACCGCGCGCAGAAGGAGCAGGAACGCTTCCGTCAGCACGGCATCATCGACGTGCTGACCGCCCTGCTGCCGGCCCTCGACGACATCGACCGCATTCGCGAACACAGCGAAATGGACGATTCGTTCAAGGCCGTCGCCAACAAGATCGACAAGGCGTTCGAGAAGTTCGGCGTTGAGAAGTTCGGCGAAAAGGGCGAGGATTTCGACCCGACGAAGCATGACGCGATCCTGCACAAGCCGGATCCGAATGCCGAGAAGGAAACCGTCGACACCGTGGTGGAAGCCGGCTACCGCATCGGCGACCGCGTGATCCGCGCGGCCCGTGTGGTCGTGGCTTCTCCGCAGAACTGATCGCGCATTCGCACAATCCGCGTATCCGCGCGAAACGCATGTGACGAGTAATCGGGCCCCTCTGAAAAACGAGGGGCCTTCGATTACCTGAAACAACGGTTCAACGACAACTGTTTGAAAGTTTGAAAAACTGTACTTTTTACTGCATGAAAACCTCACGAAAGGAGGCACATCATGGCTGAGAATGAATGGCTGAGCAAGGATTTCTATAAGGTCCTCGGTGTCTCCAAAGACGCCACCGACGCCGAAATCACCAAAGCGTACCGCAAGCTGGCGCGCAAATACCATCCCGACCTGAACAAGACGAAGGAAGCGGAGGAGAAGTTCAAGGACATCTCCGAAGCGTACGACGTGCTGAGCAACAAGGAGAATCGTCAGAAATACGATGCGATCCGCCAGTTCGGCATGGGCGGCGCGCGTTTCGCCGGCGGTTCCGGCCAGGGCGGCTTCGACGCGGGCGCGTTCTCCGACATCTTCGGCTCGATG
>OGQU01000865.1_pt1 | contig 30117 bp, 18 predicted proteins | sample 1553341 | NCBI WGS metagenome assembly OGQU01 (sample SAMEA2579920, study PRJEB22360) | human gut metagenome | biome: human gut; feature: human-associated habitat; material: faeces | place: Denmark | collected 2008/2010 | reverse complement strand
ATGTTGCAGTGGGTGGGGGCGCCTCGCGGCCGTCCGGCGTAGTGTCGAGAAGCGAACACCCCTGACCCGCGAAAGCCGCCAGCAACACAACACCGACATATGGTATGATTTTCATAATCGCTGAGATTTTGAGGTTTTAGAGTTTGAGCTGTACGGAAAAACTGATATTGCGCGTCAGCGGATACTGGTTCTCGTTGTCCTGCTCGGGGTCGAAACTATGCGCCTTCATGTTGTTGGTGCTCCAAAGGTTCTGACCCGAAACGGCGAGGCGGATTCCGCCGATGCCCATGCGCTTCATCCACTTCTGCGGAAGCGAAAAACCGATTTCCAGATTTTTCAGCCGGACGTAAGACATATCGCTGACCACATAGTCGTTGCGGTCGTTCACGCCGTTGCCCGCCAGCGTATAACCGGACCGGAGCGCCTGATAGGTGATCTTCTCACCGCGCTCGAAACGCTCTTTGGTCCATGCGTGGGTCTCCCACTCGCCGGTCAGGTGGCCGTTGCCGAACATACCCAGGGAATACACGCCCTGCTTATGCCCCACGCCCTGCCACTGCATGCTGAAATCCAGATTCTTCCATGACAGCGACATCGACGCGCCATAGGTGATTTCGGGCGTTCCGGATGGATAACCGTACGGAATCTGGTCCTTGATGTCGATCTGCCCGTCACCGTTCTGATCGACGAATTTCCACTGTCCCAGGAAAGCATTGACGAATCCGCCCTTGCTGTACATGGCACTGTACTTCGCCAGATCCTCCTCGGTATTGATATAGCCGTTGCCGGCGCCGTCCTTGTAATCGACCTGCAACACCCAGGTCTGCCCGATCGGGAAACCGGTCTGACGATAGGGATAGAGATAGCCGTCGCGGCCCGTCGGCAGACGCACCTCATCGGCTTCGAGCACCTTGTTGCGGGCGAAGTTATAGTTGCCCGAAACATGGATGAACCAATCCTTGCCGAAGGCTTTCTGCCACCCGAGCACCATCTCGTAACCGTGGTTCTGGACCTTGCCCATGTTCACGCGGGGCAGTACCGAGGAGGGAAGACCCTGAACAAGGGGAACCGTCGAACGGGCGACGAGAATATCTTCGCGCATTTCCCTGAAATAGTCGAAATTGAACGAAAAACCGTTCAGAAAATTGATGTCGAGGCCGTAGTTCTGCTGCCGTGCCTTTTCCCATTTCAGATCAGGATTGCCCAGCAGCGAGGTGGCGACGTAGTTGCCGCGTCCCAGCGACGAAAGAACGGTGCCGTCGGTCACCCAGCCCTGATTGTAAGCCACGCGCACGTCGTCCAAATAGAGGAATCGGCTCTCGCCCAGACGGTCGTTACCCACGATACCGTACGATGCGCGGATCTTGAAGAAATCGATCCATTTGCGGTCGATGTTGTCCTTGAAGAACTTCTCCTCGCTGAGCGTCCAGCCCACTGAAACGGCGGGAAAAATACCCCAACGGTTCTCCTTGGAGAACTGCTCCGAACCGTTGATACCCACGTTGACCTCGGCCGTATAGCGGTTGTCGAAAGTATAGGTCGCACGGGCCGACATGTAGAGCATGTTATAGGGCAGATAGAGCGAAGCCGCCGAATTGCTGACCGAGTTATCCAGCTGGCCGAGCACCATGACATGCACGTCGTGCTTCTCGTTGAACAACCGGTCGTAATTGAGCGAAAGCTGCGTGTTAAACTTGTAATAGGAGCTCTGTCCGCGGCCGCCATTCAGGAAACTCAGGCCTTCGGTATCGGCGTGGATGCCGTCGAACGCAACGTCGGTATGGTCCCAAGTCCAGTAGGACTCCTCGTCGGGGCTCTTGGCCTGATAGAAACCGTAGCGGTTGTAAGCCTGCGTCGCCTTGGTAAAGCCCGAGGCATAGAGGTCGTAGGAGAACATGGCGCGGAATTTCAGGCCCTTCACCAGTTTCTTCATATCCCAGTCGAGCGAAGCGCTGGTGTTGACCGTGGTCTTCATCTGTCGGATGTAACCACCCTTGTTCATACGCGGATAGAGCTGATAACCCGAACCGTCCTGCACCCAGCCGCCTTCGGGCAGCGGATCGCCGTTCTTGTCGGTGGCACCTGCGGGAAGCGCAGGACCGGGTGCTGTCGGCGGCACGCGGTTCAGACCGCCCAGAATATAGGTGGTACCGGCGGCATCGAAATTAAGATCGTTCGAAGTGTCGAGGCCATCACCCCAGACGATCCGGTTGACTTTGTTGAGGTAAGAACTGACATTGAGACTGAATTTCAGGTCGTCGGTGATCTTGTAGTCGATGTTCGCACGCACGCTCACACGTTTGAGCCAGAAACTCGGGTCATAGCCGCGCGTCGATTCGGGCAGGAACTTGAAAACGCTGCCCTGATCGATATAGGAGGCGTTCATAAAGTACTGGAGACGGTCCGTACCGCCTGAAACGTTGGCGTTGATCTTCCACTGCGAACCCATCTGCGTATATTCGTCGTAGGGGTCACGGTTGGGGAAGAACGTGGGGTTGGCACCGCTCCGGAACTGCTCGATCTGCCATTCGTTGTAAACGGGGGATTTGCCGTCGTTGGCGGCACGCTCGTTCAACAGGGCGGCATAGTCCCACGAATCCATCTTCATGGCGCCGCGCCAGAGAATCTGCTGGAAACCGTAGTCGGCCGTGATGGTGACGGCAGCCTTTCCGACGCTGCCCCGGCGCGTGGTGACGTAAATCACACCGTTGGCGCCGCGGACGCCGAACACGCCCGTAGCGGCGGCATCTTTGAGAATGGTCACGTTCTCGACTTCGTTGGCATCGAGCGAACTGAGGTCGTCACGAGGTACACCGTCGATCAGAATCAGCGGCGAAGAGTCGCCGGTGGTGCTGACACCGCGCAATTTCATATTGACTTTCTCGGCACCGGGCTGTCCCGATGTCTGCGTCACGGTCAGACCCGGCAGACGGCCGGACAGCGCCGTGGAAAAGTTGGAAACCGGGGCGCGCTTCAAATCGGTGTTGCCGACCGAGGCGACCGAACCGGTTACGGAAACCTTTTTCTGGGTACCGTAGGCGACCACGACCACCTCGTCGATCACTTTGCGGTCGGGTTCGAGTTTTACGGTGAAATCAGTGCGGGAACCTAATTCGAGTTTGGCAGTTTTGTACCCCAAATACATGACGGACACCGTTTTGTGGGGGGGGGGAAACGGTGAGCTTGAATGAGCCGTCCAACCCGGAGTTGGTTCCGATAGTGGTGCCGTCAACGATGATGTTGGCACCCACGACGGGCATGCCGTTTTCATCGAGGACCTTGCCGGTAATTTCATGCGATTGGGCAAACAGACTGCCCGGCATACACAGCGCGATCATCCACGCGCCGACCGCGAGCCACCTGACCACTCCGGTGCAGAATCGCTGACACGGTAGTTTGAAATGATTCATAGGCGATAATTTGTAGTTTCTTGTATCTGTTTATTAAGGAACGCCCGGAGGCGGTTCCGTTTGGGTATTTCCGAATACCGGAGCATCGTGCAGTTCCGAATTTACTTAAACGTTTAAGTAAGCAGGGCTTAAAAAAGATGAACCGGCAAATTTACGGTCTGCCATAGGGATTCATCTTCACCCGAATCATCCGAAATATCAGATTCGGGGCAGGTCAAACTCGCGTGCATCGACTAAATACCGCACTACATGACAGCAATTTACAAATTCAGGAACCGTCATACCCGTCTGCACCATACTGCACCCACTCCACTCCGGCACATCTTCACTTACAGCTCACTCGACACCGGGTTTCAACTTAATTGATAAAGCAATCGGCAGTCAAAAACCCGTTTTTCCAACACAAATATAAGTAAAAATTCGAAACGCCTGCCGATTTTGCAAGAAAAAACAGAAAAAAATCGACTTTTTAACAATACCTATATATATTATTTCCATATCGAACGGATTTTTAATAAAAACAAGGCAATAAATTTTGATATTCAAAAAAAAGAGGTAATTTTACATTCGAATTTTAACGGTTAAGTAGATGTTTAGGTTGTTGTGACGGCATTCACACGGCCGCGAAAAGGCCACCGAAAGGCTCTTTTCGCGGTCCGGAGCCGTCCAAAAAGTACGAACCCGGCTTTCAGCGCGAAGAAACATAGCTTAATCGAGCAAAGTAAAACAAACCAAGAAAAAGATAAATCCGATATGAACACGACATTCACCAAACTGACCGCCACCCTCGCGCTGCTGTTCGCAGCAGGAAGTCTGACGGCCGGCGAGAAGAGTTCGCTCGACGGCAAATGGAGGCTCGACTACTGGCCCCAGGGAGACACTCCGATCGTGTCACCTGCCGACGCCCGGCAAGTCGAGATGAAAACCATCGACGCGACCGTTCCGGGGAACGTGGAACTGGACCTGCTGGCCGCGGGGCTGATCGAGCAGCCCGAAATCGGCAGCAATGTCTACGACCTGCGCCCGTGGGAAGGTTACCAATGGCGTTACAGCCGCACGTTCGCCACCCCCGAACATGCGGACGGCGACCGCATCCGGCTCAATTTCAACGGTATCGACTGTTATGCCGACATCTGGGTCAACGGCCGTCAGGTCGGATCGGCCGACAACATGCTCATCGAACACCGCTTCGATGTGACCGAAGCGCTGAAACCCGCCGGCGAAGAAAACACGCTGGAGGTTTACATCCGTTCGTCGGTGATCGAGGGCCGCCAGTACATTCCGCCGACGATCAGCATCAATTTCGCACAAGTCGAATCGGTCTACGCACGCCGTGCGCCCCACACCTACGGCTGGGACATCATGCCGCGGCTGGTGAGCGCCGGACTGTGGCGCAGCGTGGAGCTGGAGGTGCTGAAACCCGTGCATCTGCGTGACGTACACTGGTTCACGACCTCCGTGGACGTTCCCAACAAGCAGGCCACGGTCTTCCTGGACTACACGATCTCGCTGCCGACCTCGATGCAGGACGGCAGGATCACGACCGAATTTTCACTGAGCCGCAACGGCAAACAAGTGGCCATGTACCGCGCCAAGGTGACATCGCATGCCGCACGCCACATCCTCGGACTCGGGGATGTCGAGTTCTGGTGGCCTCGCGGCTATGGCGAACCGGCGCTCTACGACGCCGAGGTGAAGCTCATGGACGAAGCCGGCAATACGCTCGACATCGACCGCCGCCGCATCGGCATCCGCACCGTGTGCCTCGATTTCACCCCGACCCACACGCCCGAGAATCCGGGCCGGTTCTGCTTCATCGTCAATAACGAGAAGGTTTTCGCCCGCGGCAGCAACTGGACCCCGATGGACGCCCTCCACAGCCGCGACACGCAATGGCTCGACCGCACGTTCAGACTGGTTACCGACCTGAACTGCAACATGATCCGCTGCTGGGGCGGCAACGTCTACGAAGACACCCGCTTCTACGAACTCTGCGACGAAAACGGCGTAATGGTCTGGCAGGATTTCGGCATGGGATGCACGTTCTATTCGCAGCGTTACGAATTCGCCCGCGCCATCGAGCGCGAGGTGACCTCCGTGGTGATGAAACTGCGCTCTCACCCCTCGATCGCCCTTTGGTCGGGCAACAACGAAAACGACCAGACGCTGACGATCGGCACGCTGGCCCCGTTCCGCATCGATCCCAACCGCGACGTGGTGTCGCGGCAGGTGATTCCGATGGTGCTCTACGAACTCGACCCCTCGCGCAGCTACCTCCCCTCGTCGCCCTATTGGAGCGAAGAGGTTTGCCAGCAGGGTTACAGCACCGCCCTGTTGCCCGAAGACCACCTGTGGGGCCCCCGCGGCTACTACAAAGACCCGTTCTATACCAACGCCAACTGCCTTTTCGTCAGCGAGATCGGCTATCACGGCATGCCCAACCGGCCGAGCCTCGAAAAGATGTTCCCGGCCGAAACGGTCTATCCGTGGACTGACAAGAAAGAGTTCCGCTGGAACGAGGACTGGCTCACCAAAGCCGTACGCATCTTCAAGGAGTGGGGTTATACGCCCGAGCGCAATAATCTGATGATCAATCAGGTCCGCCTGCTCTTCGGCGAAGTGCCGACCGAACTCGACGATTTCATCTTCGCGTCGCAGTCGGTGCAGGCCGAGGCGATGAAATTCTTCGTCGAGATCTACCGCGGCAACAAATTCGCTCCGAAGACCGGCATCCTGTGGTGGAACATCCGCGACGGATGGCCCGTGATTTCCGATGCCGTGGTCGATTACTACTTCTCGCCCAAAATGGCCTACCATTTCCTGCGCAACGTCCAGCGCAACGTCTGCGTACTGATCAACGACGCCACGGACGGCAGCCACCCACTCGTCGCCACCAACGACACGCGCAACGCCGCCGAAGGCACGGTCCGCGTCAGCGATGCAGCTACGGGACGCGAAATCTTCCGCAGCAGCTACACCGTTCCGGCAAACGCCCGTGCGGAGATCGCCCGCCTGCCCGAAATGAAGGGTCAGGGCATCCTGCTGATCGAATACACGACACCCGAAGGCTCGTTCAAGAACCACTATCTCTACGGCCGGGCGCCGTTCAAACTGGACGAGTACCGCAAACTGCTCCGCAAAACGAAAATATACGATCTCTAAATACAAAAAATGGCTACAACGAACATGAAAGAGAACATCATCGGTGTTGACATCGGAGGCACCAAATGCGCCGTCACCTACGGCCAGCAGGAGGGCAACCGGGTAACGATCCTCGATAAGGAGTGCTTCCGCACCTCCGATGTCGCCCGAACCATAGAGCAGCTCAAAACCTGTATCCGGAACGTAATGGGGCGCCACGGCCTCGATGCGGGCAACACCCGGGCCATCGGCATCAGTTGCGGAGGCCCGCTGGACAGCCGCACGGGCGTGGTAATGTCGCCTCCCAACCTGCCCGGCTGGGACAACATCCCCATCGTCGGAATCTTCGAAAAGGAGTTCGGCATCCGCACCGCCATCCACAACGACGCCAACGCCTGCGCGCTGGCCGAATGGCAGTTCGGGGCCGGAGCGGGCACCCGCAACATGATCTTCCTGACCTTCGGCACGGGACTCGGCGCCGGACTGATCCTCGACGGACGCATCTACACCGGGACCAACGACAACGCCGGAGAGCTGGGACATATCCGCCTGAGCGATTTCGGACCCGTGGGTTACGGCAAATGCGGCTCGTTCGAAGGGTTTTGCAGTGGCGGCGGCATCCGCCAGCTGGCGCAGTTCGCCGTGAAAGAGCGTCTGCAAATGGGTGAAAAAGTCGCGTGGTGCCCCGAGGGCGATCCCGAAAGGATAGACGCCCGGCTGGTGGCCCAGGCCGCCGCGGAAGGCGACGTTCTGGCGCTGGAAATCTACCGCACTTCGGCGCGCTACCTGGGCAGGGGGCTGTCGATCGTCATCGACCTGATCAACCCCGAGATGATCGTCATCGGCAGCATCTACGCCCGCAACGAAAATCTGATGAAACCTTATACGGAGGAGGTCATCGCCCGCGAAGCGCTCTCCCACGCCCGGCGTGTCTGCCGCGTGGTTCCCGCAGCGCTGGGCGAGGCGATCGGCGATTACGCCGCGCTGTCGGTGGCCGCCAACGCATAAAACGATACGAAGATGAAACGGCAAATTATCGAACACAGCCTCCGCGAAGCAAACGACGCGCTGGCGGATTTCCTCGCCTCGCCCCGGACCCTTCCGACGATGGAGGCAATCGTGGACACGATGGCCGAAGCACTCCGCAACGGCTGCAAGATCATGAGCTGCGGCAACGGAGGCTCGCTGTGCGACGCCACCCATTTCGCCGAGGAACTCACCGGACGTTTCCGCGAGAACCGCCGTCCGCTGGCAGCCATGGCCATCAACGACCCGGCCTACATGACCTGCGTGGGCAACGATTTTTCGTTCGGGGACATTTTCGTCCGCTGGGTCGAGGCGTTTGGCAAACCCGGCGATGTCCTGCTGGCCATCTCGACCAGCGGCAATTCGCAGAATATCGTTACCGCGGCCGAGGCCGCCCGTCGTCTGGGTATGAAGGTCGTGGCGCTCACCGCCGAAGGTCCCACCCGTCTGTCCGAAACGGCAGACGTGGTGCTTCAAGCTCCCCGCACACCCCATTCAGACCGTATTCAGGAGATACATATCAAAGTTATCCACATCGTGATCGAGGCCCTCGAAAAAGAGCTCGGCTTCTGATCCCGAAAGATGTTACACCCTAAATTCCAACCTATTATGAAAAAAATCTTTTCCGCCATTGCCGTCCTGACGGCATTCGCAACAGCCGCCGTCTCATGCAGCGACGACGACACGAAGGACGACGAGAAAATTCCCGTCGCCGAAGTCAAGGTCACCCCGGCGACCGGCAGCGTCGTCGCAGGAACCACCCTCACCCTGAAAGCCGAAATCCTGCCTGAAAACGCCTCGGACAAGACCGTGGAATGGAGATCCCGCACGCCGGAGATCGCTACGGTCGATCCCGAAACAGGTATAGTGACCGGCGTCGCCGAGGGTGAAGCCGAAATTCTGGCGCTCTGCGGCGGCAAGAACGGCAAGGCGGTCATCACCGTCACCCCGGCCCCGATCCGTGTCGAAAAGATCGAACTTTCGAAGACCGAACTGGCCCTGTTCGTCGGCAAAACCGAGAAACTGACCTACACGATCAACCCCGAGAACGCCACCAACCAGGAAGCCGCATGGGATTCGAGCGACAAGACGGTTGCGACCATCGCCGACGACGGTACCGTGACGGCCCTGACCGAAGGTACGACGGACATCACCCTGACCATCGACGAGAAGACCGCGACCTGCAAGGTGACCGTTTCGAGTCCCGCTATCGAAGGTATAACAATACCCTACCTGAGCGAAATTCAAGGCAATACCGTCACAATGACCGCTCCGGGCTTCAAGGCCGGCGACAAGGTAAAGATCGAGGCGGTGGCCGGAGATGAATACAGCGCCGAAGCCGATGTCGCCAACGTAACCGCCCAGAATGCGACGTTCGAACTGCCTGCCGCCGCATCGCGCGACCGTTCCTACAAACTGACCGTGCTGCGCGGCGGCGTGAAACAGGCCGAAGCCTACTTGCATCCGGACGATCAATTCGTAGCGATACCCTATCATCTGGGCTATTACCTGACGGGCGAGGACGAAGTGGTTCCCACCGATCCCTCGATGCGTGCCAACGAAGAGGGTATTACCCGCCGCAGCTACATGCCGGGCAGGATCGTCGATTACAACGAGGAGACCAAAGAGTTCCGGGTATGGAAAAAGGATGCCGCCCTCGCCGGCTTCACCGCCGCGACGCTCGACCTCACCTATGCGACAGGAGTCACTTCGATCAAACCGCTGACCGACCTCTACGGGCCTCTGACGAGCGTGAACCGCGTCTACGTCGCCAACTCGTCGATCGAATCGCTCGACATGACCCAGTTCCCCAACGCCACGCTGCTGCACGCCTGGGGCGACGCAGGATCGGGGCTCAACAAGATCGCAAGCATCAATTTCGGCACTTATACCGATGACGAGCACGCCTGCAAAGTGACGCAGATGTATCTGTCCTCGCAGTCGCTCACCGGAACCATCGACCTGCGCAACTGCATCGCCCTGAACGAACTGAGGCTCGACGGCAATCAGCTCGAAGGCATCAACCTCGGCACGGCCAACGGCGACAGCTCGGACAAGGACCGCATGCTGGTCGTATATTCGATCAGCGCGAAAAACAACAAGCTCAAAGAGATCGACATCTCGAACTGCGGCCGTCTGCGCCAGCTCTGGCTCGACGGCAACAAGATCGAACGGGCTCGCCTGCTGAACAACGCCCTGGGCGAAGGCTACAACAGCCAGCGTCCCGACTCGTGGTTCCCCTACATGTACATCCTCAAAAACAAGGAGGACTTCACGATCACCTGGGCGACGGCCGCCGATGCCGAAGGCCGCGAACGCCATATCGACGTTGAACACTACTGGTACCGGAACCTGTCGTCCGCGAACAAGGGCGAGAATGGCGAAAAGCCCGGTTACGACAAATGGGTGGACAACAACCCCGTGATTCAGGCACTCAAAGACGGCTTCACCGTTACCGATTGGAGCTACGCACTGGAAGGTTACGACGGCGGCGGTGTCAAGATTAAACACACGCATACCACGATCGACGATCTCTGCCCTGCGGAACAGGATGCCGAATGATAAAAAACCGAATTACAAGCCCTGAAAACAGACGATGAAACCCGTAATCAATTACCGACGTACCATCATCGCCCTGACAAGTGCCCTGTTGCTGGCGCTGGGATCGCTCCCGGCGTCAGCGCAGGTGCGTTTGCAGATGCAAGGCGACAAGACAGACATCGCCCGCTGGATCGACAGCCGCTTCGCCAAAGGCCAACTGCCGCCGTTCTCATTCATCCTGGACGAGAAGCCGTCGGAGGAGTTCCTCCGCTCGTGGCGCTGGAGCCGCACGGCGCCCGCATCGACGGACAAGGATGTCGTACTGCGCACGTTCACCTACACCGATCCCCGCAGCGGACTCGAAGTGGTCTGCGATGTCAAGGGGTACCCCGAGTTCCGGGCCGTGGAATGGGTGCTGCATTTCCACAATACGTCGGCAAAGAATTCCGGGCAACTTACACGCGTGAAAGTCGCGGATTTCGACATGGTCTACCCCGCCGCCGGAGCGCTGAAAATCCACTATGCCGAAGGCAACAAGATTTCAAAAGCCGACTATGCGCCCCGCACCGCGGAGTTCCGCACGGAGCAGCCGTTGCACATCGAACCCCACGGAGGCCGTTCGTCGGAGGAGGCGTTTCCCTTCTTCAACCTCGAATCCGAGGCTTCGCGGCAGGGCGTGATGGTCGCCGTCGGCTGGACCGGAACGTGGTTCGCCGACCTCGAGAAGCGTGACCCGAACCGCCTGACGCTGGCCGCGGGCATGCTGAACACCGATCTATACCTCTACCCGGGCGAGCAGATCCGCACGCCCTCGGTCGCCCTGATGTTCTGGAGCGGCGACCGCATGAACGGCCACAACCGTTTCCGCCGCCTCGTCCTCGCACACCATTCGCGCAAGGTAGACGGCAGCCCCTTCTACCCGCTTTGCAGCGCCTTCAACTACCGCGACCCGCAGCCCTGCGGCGAATATTCGTGCCTGACGGCCGACTGGGCCATCGCCATGGTCCGCCGCTACTCGATGTTCGAACTGACACCCGACGTTTTCTGGCTCGATGCCGGATGGCACACCGGGGCCGGCGATTTCCGGCACGGCAAGAGCTGGGCCAACACCACGGGCAACTGGACGGTCGATCGGGAACGCTTTCCCGAAGGGCTGAAACCCGTGTCGGACGCCGTGCACGAGGCCGGTGCTAAATTCATGGTGTGGTTCGAGCCCGAGCGCGTCGTAAAGGGCACGCAGTGGGCTACGGAACACAAGGAGTGGATGCTCGACACCGAATGGCCCGAAGGCTCGGAACAATCGACCTGGTACTTGTTCGACCTGGGCAATGACGAGGCGTGCGACTGGCTCTGCAAATACTACGGCGACCTGATCGAAGAGAACGGGATCGACTATTACCGACAGGATTTCAACATGCTTCCGGCCGGCTACTGGCGCGACGCCGACGAGCCCGGCCGCAGCGGCATCAAGGAGATCCGTCACATCGAAAACCTCTACAAATTCTGGGACTATCTGTTGGAACGCTTCCCCGGCCTACTGATCGACAACTGCGCCTCAGGCGGCAAGCGCCTCGACTGGGAGTCCATCGGCCGCAGCGCACCCCTCTGGCGCAGCGACTACTACCACTACGATGACCCTGACGGTTACCAATGCCACACCTACGGGTTGAATTTCTTCCTGCCGATACACGGCACGGGCATCCTGCTGCCGGACCAGTATTCGTTCCGCTCGAGCCTCTCGTCGGCGCTCCAGTGCAACTGGAAAGTCACCGAGCCGGGCGTTTCGGTCCTCGACATGCAGCAGCGCATCCGGGAATACCGCGACATCCGCGAATACTACTACGAAGATTATTATCCGCTCTCGGGAACGGGCGACCTCACGGGTTCCGACGTGTGGCTGGCCTACCAGATGCACCGTCCGTCGGACGACTCGGGCATCGTGGTCGCATTCCGCCGTCAAAATGCTCCCGACACGGAATACACCGTGCGCCTGGGCGGACTCACGCCCGACGCCTCCTATACCCTCGTGGACTGCGACACGCAGGCCGAAACCGTTCGTAGCGGCCGGGAATTGACAGAGGGGCTGACGCTCCGTCTCGACAATCCGAAGAGTTCGCTGCTGATAAAATACCGCAAAAACTGAAGCCCCACAAGCCATGAAACATTTGTTCAGACTACTGCTCGCAACACTCCTGCTGACCGCGGCACAGACCTCCGCCCAGTCGCGCCTGCGCATTCCCGCCAAAGGCGCCGAATGTGAAAAATGGGTCGCCGGAGCTTTCGCCAAAGGCAAGGTGCCGCCCTTCTCGTTCGTCTACGGAGGCGTGCCCTCGGGCAAGACGATCGCCAACTGGAAATACACCGCCGAAACGCTCCCCGCAACGGAGCGGAACGTCACCGAGCGCGTCTACACCTATACCGACCCCGCGACGGGGCTCGCCGTCGAGTGCCGCGTGAAGACTTTCGCGGATTTCAACGCCATGGAGTGGGTGCTCCGCTTCCGCAACGCCTCCGAGGGGAACACCCCGAAGATCGAGCAGGTGAAGGTCGTGGACATCACCCCCGAATCGACGGCCAAAGGGGCCTTCCTGCTCCACTACGCCGACGGAAGCCACGTCTCGAAGGCCGACTTTCACGCCCGCACGCGCGAGCTGGCCGTGGGCGACGAGCACTCGATGCACCCACAGGGCGGACGCTCGTCGTCGCACGCCTTTCCCTTTTTCAACGTCCAACTGCCCACGGGAGGCATGGTCGTAGCCATCGGATGGACCGGTAACTGGAGAGCCGACATCGCACGCCCGGCGGCAAATGCCGTCAGCGTGGCGACCGGCATGAAGAACCTGGCCGCTTACCTGCTTCCGGGCGAGGAGATCCGCACTCCTTCGACGGCCATGCTCCTGTGGCAGGGTGACGACCGTATGGACGGTCAAAACCTTCTGCGCCGCTTCCTGCTGGCCCACCACCACCCCACGGCCGACGGCAAGCCCGCCGTGTTTCCGATCTGTTCGAGCTTCAACTACGGCGACCCCGCCCCCTGCAACGAATACACCTGCATGACGGCCGATTACGCCACGGCCCTCGTGAAACGCTACAAGCAGTTCGGCCTGCTGCCGCAGGTCTTCTGGCTCGATGCCGGATGGTACAGCAAGGCCGCCGACTGGAAGAACCACTACAACTGGGCCAACACCGTGGGCAACTGGTCGGTGGACAGCGCACGCTTCCCGCAGGGCCTCGGCCCCGTGGCCGACGAGGTCCACCGCGCCGGCTGCAAGTTCATGGTGTGGTTCGAGCCCGAGCGCGTGATGAAGGATTCCGACTGGGCCATGCAGCACCCCGAGTTCATGCTCGACGCCAGCGGCAAGGCGGCCCAGCCGGGCTGGGTGAAGCGCGGAAGCGTCGATTCGTTCCTCTTCAACCTGGGCGACCCCGTGGCCCGCACGTGGTTCTGCGAGCAGATCGCCAAGCTCATCCGCGACAACCGCATCGACTACTACCGGCAGGATTTCAATATCGACCCCGAAGGTTTCTGGTACGCCAACGACCAGCCCGACCGCGTGGGCATCTGTGAAATCCGCTACATCGAAGGACTCTACGCTTTCTGGGACTACCTGCGGGCCGAGTTTCCGGGCCTCGTGATCGACAACTGCGCCTCGGGAGGCCGCCGCATCGACCTCGAATCGACCTCGCGGTCGGCACCGCTCTGGCGAACCGACTACAACTACGGCGAACCGATCGGCTACCAGTGCCACACCTACGGACTGAACATGTGGCTGCCCGTACACGGAACCGGCACGCACAAGTCCGACGCCTTCACCTTCCGTTCAAGCCTCAGCGCCACGATCATCTACAACTGGAAGATCACCAACGCCGATTCGTCGATCCCCGAGATGCAGCGCCGCATGGCCGAATTCGCCGCCGTGCGCCCCTACTTCTACGAAGACTACTACCCGCTGACAGGCTACGGCGACATGACGGGCGACGACATCTGGCTGGCCTACCAGCTCCTGCGCCCCTCGGACCAGACGGGCTATGTGGTGGCTTTCCGCCGCGAACTCTCGCCCGACGAACGGAAAGTCGTGCGTTTCCGCGGACTGGAACCCGAAGCGACCTACGTGTTGGAAAACGCCGATAACGGCGACCGCGTGGAGGCCACGGGCCGGCAACTGATGGACGGTTTCACGATGAGCATCGGACAGCCCCGCTCGTCGTTGTTGATCAAATACGGTAAAAAATAAAGCCATGTTGCGCAAACTGTTTCTTTCATTGCTTTTCGCCGCCGGCTGTTTCCCGCTGTCGGCTGCACGTCCGGGTTTCACGCTTTGGCAACTGCCTCCGCAGGGACCGTCGCAGATGAACTCCTACGTAATCCGCACCGACGCAGGGCGCGTCGCAGTGATCGACGGCGGCACGGCGGCCGACGCCCCCTATCTGCGGGGGTTCCTCGCGGCGCTGGGCAACCGCGTGGAGTGGTGGTTCGTGACGCATCCCCACATCGACCACATGGGTGCCCTCACCGAAATCCTGCGCACGCCCGGTGGCATCGAAATCGGAACCATTTATCAGTCGCCGATGAACGACGCGCAGCTGAACACCGACCTCAATCGCCGAAAGCTGGCCGACGCCTACCTCGAAGCCCTCGCCGCCTCGGGCCTACGCGTAGAGAATCTGACGGAGCCGGGCCGGGAGATGCGTCTCGACGGACTGCATCTCAAAGTCCTGCAAGTCAACGACACGACGACGCTTGTCAACGCCTACAACAACGCCAGCATCGTGCTGCGGCTTTGGGACAAGCGCAAATCGCTGCTGATGCTCGGCGACACGGGCGAGGAGAGCGGCGACCGTCTGCTGCGCAGCGTTCCCCAGGAGGAACTCGACTGCGACTATATCCAGATGGCCCACCACGGGCAGATGGGCGTGCGCGAAGAGTTCTACCGCACGGTCCGCTTCCGCGCCTGCCTCTGGCCGACGCCCCTGTGGGTGTGGAACAACGATGTGGGCGAAGGCTACGACACAGCGTGGATGAAGACCCCCGAGACCCGCCGCTGGATGGACGAAAAGGGAATCACCGAGCACCACTGCGCCTGGCAGGGGCTCGTCAAAATCGAATAGACAAGCAAAAAACCTAACACCCTAAACCATGAAAAGCAACATTCTGCGTTACGCGATGCTGGTCTGCCTGAGTGCATCGGCAGTCACCGTATCGTGTTCGGAAAGCAAATCGGGCGAGACACCCGACGACCCCGGCAAACTGACGGCAATCACCCTTACGCCTTCGCCCCTCTCGCTGACCGTCGGGCAGACCGCTCAGCTGACCGCAACGGCCACGCCCGCAACGGCTTCGCTCGAAGGGCTCCGCTGGTCGAGCGAAGATCCGAAGATCGCCCGGGCCGGCGACGACGGAACGATCGAGGGTATCGCCGTCGGCAAAACGAACGTCAAGGCCAAGTGCGGCGACGTAACCGCCTCATGCGAAGTCACGGTTACCGCTGCGCCGATCGTGCTCGAAAAGATCGAGCTTTCGGTGACGTTCGCGTCGGTCGCAGCAGGCAAGACGCTGGACATCACGGCGAAACTCGTTCCCGAGAATGCCGCAGTAGAGGGTCCCGTCGTATGGAAAAGCGACGACACCTCCAAGGCGACCGTCGATCAGAACGGCCGCATAACGGGCGTCGCCGAAGGCCGCACCGTCATCTCCGCGACGCTCGGATCGGTCAGCGCCAGCTGCGACATCGAGGTTTATTCGCCTGCCGCAACCCGCGATTTCACGTTCCTGCAACTCAACCTCTGGGAAGGCATCGCCAACGTCGCCAACGGTCAGGAGGCGCTGATCAAACAGCTCGCCGAACTGAAACCCGACGCCGCATCGTTCTGCGAGTTCACCTCGGAGGATAACGCACGCACGATCCTGAGCGCCGTAGCCGACGAACTGTACAAACGCACCGGCATCCGCTACACCTACACCTGCAAGGGAGGCAGCGGCACCCGCGGCCTGCTGACACGCCACCCGGTGCTCTCGGCCGACGCCGTGAACGGCAACCTGTGGTTCTACCGCACGGTGATCGATTTCTACGGACAGCAGATGGCGCTCTACGCCTCGCACGCCTACCACATGTATTACGCCTGCTACCTGCCACGCGGTTACGGCGACGGCTCTTCGCCCTACGGATGGGACAAACTCGCAGACGGACCGATCACCGACGTTGATTTCATCCTCGAACGCGAAGAGAAGTCCGGACGCACGCAGATCGCCAGGGATCTCGCGGCCGACACCCGGACCCAGCAGGAACAGGGACGCCTTTGCATCTTCGGAGGCGACCTCAACCAGCCTTCGCATCTCGACTGGACCGAGGCGATGAAGGACAAGTACGAACACAACGGCTGCGTGGTGGCATGGCCCGTCTCGACGACTTGCTACGCCGACGGCATGAAGGATGCCTACCGGGAGGTCTATCCCGACCCCGCGACCCATCCGGCCGTGACGTGGCCCGTGCACAACAAGGACGCCCGAAAGGAGACGCAATGGGCTGCGGAGGCCGACGAACGCGACCGCATCGACTTCGTCTACTACCGTCCCGATGCCAAATTCGCCCCCAAAAAGGCTCAGATCATGGGTCCTTCGTCGATGATCTCCAAAAGCGCCGTGGTCGAGGACCAGTTCATCGACAAGGCCGAGGAGCTGATCGAACCCGTGGGCGGCGTATGGCCCAGCGACCACCGGGGACTCTTCATCACCTTCGAAGTGCAATTCCGCCAATAAAATCCTGAAAAACAACGGACACGATGATTAAAGCAACCATCCCGTTCCTCCTGCTCGCCCTATTCGCCTGCTCGAACTCCGACAACGATCCCGACTCCGGCAAGGAGCCGGGTCCGGCGCCGGGCGAGGTGGTTACATACGGCAACGAATCTCTGGTGGCGGTCGATCCCGCAGGCAAAGAGATCGCTTTCGACTATCGCGCCCCGCGCGACAAAAAGGTCGGCATCTTCTACTTCATCTGGCTGGGCGCCCACGGCTACGACACAGGCGACTATTTCGGCGGCGACATCATCCCGCCGAAGGCCACGGACACCCGGTCGCCTTACGACATCAGCGAACTGGAAAAAGGCCACAGCGATCCGGCCGACATTCCTTTCGGTCCCGGAGGCGCCATGCACCATTGGGGCAAGCCCTATCTGGATTACTACGTCTCCAACGACACGTGGGTGATCCGCCGCCACGCGCAGATGCTTTCGGAGGCAGGCGTAGACGTGATTTTCATCGACGTGACGAACGGATACGCCTATCTCCCGGTAGTCAGGACACTCTGCGACGTTTACAATCAGATGCTGCGCGAAGGCAATCCCCGACCGAAAATCTCGTTCATACTCAACACGAATCCCGCTCCGGTAGTACAGGAACTGCTGACGCTCTACGGCAACAGCGACTACGACCGCCTGTGGTACGAACTCGACGGCAAGCCGCTGCTCCTCGCACCTCCCGGAGACTACGGGGCCGGGGTTTCCGAGCGCCTCACGTTCCGCTACGCATGGTTCGACACCCAGTTCGGCTACGGCGGCCCCTGGTACGGCGACGGTACGAACCGCTGGGCATGGGGCGAGTTCTCGCCGCAACGCAACGTGAAGGAGGAGATTCCCGTCATGGCAGCAAGTCATCCTCTCTGGAACATCGGACGCAGCTACACGGGCAATTCGCCCGAAGACAAAGGCGGCCACCAGCCCGCGAACACCACAGCCGAACAGCGCGCCGCAGGAACCTATTTCAAACAGCAGTTCGAACACGCCATCGCGTGCGACCCCGATCTGATCTTCATCACGGGATGGAACGAATGGGTGGCCCAGCGGCAGATCAGCACAGGCCCTCAACAATTCATGGGCAAGACGATCAAAGCCGGCGAAAGCTATTTCGTAGACTGCTACAACCACGAATTCAGCCGCGACATCGAACCCTGTGCCGACGATTTCACAGACATTTACTATTACTACATGGCCGACTACGTGCGCCGTTACAAGGGCGTCGCTGCGATCGAGCCGGTGAATGAAGTCCACAAGATCGCCATCGACGGCAAATTCGACGACTGGGAGACCCTCGGGACCCGCTACAAGGATTACACGGGCGACACCCGGGCACGCAACCACTGGGGCTTCGGCTACAAGAACCTCAGTCTCACGAACGACACCGGCCGCAACGACATCTGCTACGCCAAAGTGGCCACCGACTGCAAATCGCTCTTCTTCTACGTGGAGACCGCCGATCCGATCACGCCCCGCACCGGGCGCAACTGGATGCGGCTCTTCATTTCGGTGAAAGGCAGCACGGCGCCGGCCTGGGAAGGATTCCAATGGGTCGTTAACAACAAGGTCACGGATGACACCCGAACCACGCTCCAACGTTCGAAGGGAGGCTGGGACTGGGAGGAGGCTGCGACGATCGACTATGCCGTGTCGGGCAACCGGATGGAGATCGCCGTCCCACTCCGGGAGCTCGGCATCGCCGACGTGCGCAACTTCACGGTCGATTTCAAATGGATCGACAACGCCGTGACCGACGGTGACATCCGCGAGTGCATGCGCGACGGCGATTCGGCTCCGGGCGACCGTTTCCGCTACCGTTATATATTCAAGTATTAATCCGACAATACCCCGATTCAACCATGAAACAGTTCCTCATGACCGCACTGCTCGCCGGATCGCTCGCAGCCTTCACCGGCTGCAAGGACGACGACGGCGGCAAATCGCAAAACTACCCCTCGCAAATCCCCGCCGCAGAGAAGATTCCCGTGGTGGCATGGCACGGCGTGCGCGCCTCTCACGCCAGCGTCGAACGTTTCCGCGAAGCCGAGCAGATGGGCATCACGCTCAACTACTCGCGCATGGGCAACGTCGAAACGGCACTCAAATGTCTCGACTACGCCGCCGAAACCGGTATCAAGCTCATCGTAGAGTGCGACGAACTCTATACGGAGAGCAAACGCATCGACGCCGTGAACCGACTGAAAGGGCACCCCGCGCTGGCCGGATACTTCGTCATGGACGAACCCCATCCGACGCAGTTCGCAAACATGTCCAAAATGATGTCCGACATCCAGCACGTGGACAGGAAGCATATCTGCTATGCGAACATCTTCCCCACGGGCGGCCCCGAACATTATGCGACCCTCGGCGTGAAGGACTACAACGAGTACATCGACCGCTACATGGCCGAGGTTCCCGAAATCACGGTCCTCTCGTTCGACAAATACCCGATCATCAAGGACCCGAACGTCGCGGACAGCCCGCGGCAGATCCTCGGCGAATGGTATCAGTGTCTCGAAATCGTCCGCGACCGCGCGCTCCGTTCGGGAATGGATTTCTGGAGCTTCATGCTCACTGTTCCCCACACCAGCTACCCGCAGCCGACGGTGGACGACCTGCGTCTGCAAGCTTACAGCAACCTCGCCTACGGCACGCAGGTGCTCCAATGCTTCACTTACTGGACCCCGACGGTAGAGAATCCCGAACTCTGGAAATACCGCAACGGGCCGATCGCCGAGGACGGTACCCGCACCGAGACCTACGACATCGTGAAATCGGTGCTCGACGAGATCCAGAAACTGTCGTGGGTCTTCCTGGACAACAAAGTAACGGGCGTCTACCACATCGGCACCCCGCTGCCGCTGGACACCCGCGCCCTGGACAAGCTCCCTGCCGAGATCACCGAACTGTCGGTGGGCCGCGAAACCAACACGGCGTGCATTTCGTTCTTCGAGAACCACGGCTACCATTTCATGATGGCGGTCAACACCGACATCAACGAAAAGTGCTACCTCAATGTCGGCACGCAGGAGCACGTGCGCCGCATTCGCAAGGACGGCTCCGTGCAGCCGGCCTCGAACGACCAGCGCACGCTGACGCTCGACCCGGGCGACATGGTGCTCTACATGTGGTAGCCGCCCGGTCCGCAGGACAAAATCCGGAAAAAACCGCACCCCGCACGGCTTTTTCCGGATTTTCTCGTATCTTTGTCCCGCAAGGTTTCGGAGCGGGGATCGCACGCACCCCGCCCGATGAAAAGGGAATCCGGTGAGAATCCGGAACAGTACCTGCTGCTGTAAGTCCCCTCCCCTCGCGGGAGACGACGGTTGCCGCACGCTATGCCACTGGCCGAAAGCCGGGAAGGCGCGGCAACAAGGACGAGTCAGAAGACCTGCCTTGACAAGGATTCGCACCCGCGGGTTTCGGGCAGAGATCGAACGGCAGCTTCGTCATACGACTTTTCCGTCCAGTCGATTTCACCGTCCGGAGTCCGGTGCATACGACTTAAAAATGGCAAGCTATATGATCCGGAATCTCTGTTTTTCAACGGCAGTCCTCCTCCTGGCGCTGCTCGCATCCTGCAACAAGGACGACGTAATCACGGACGGCGGACCCAAACCCGTCATCACGCTGGACAATCCCGACGGCATTTACCCGGTGAAGGTCGGCAAATCGGTGACGATCGCTCCGACGGTCGAGAATGCCGAAGGCGCCGTCTACGCATGGATTCTCGACGACGAACCGGCCGGCTCCGGACCGACTTTCACGTTCGAGGCCCGGGAAGCGGGCATCTATTTCCTCGTCTTCCGCGTCGAGACCCCGAACGGCAAAGCCGAAGAGGAGCTGCGCATCGAGGTGAACCGGCTGCTGCCCCCGGAGATCTCGTTCCCCGTCGGCGACGACCGGGTGATGGAGGTGGAAGCCGGACGCGAAACCGTCATCGCCCCCACGATCGCCAACGGCGACGGAGCGACTTTCGAATGGACGCTCGACGGTGAAAAGACCGGAACCGATGCGACCTACACGTTCAAACAGAGCGACTTGCGCGACTATCAGCTGACCCTGCGCGCCGAAAACGAAGACGGCGAAGACGAAGCGAGCGTCACCGTCCGGGTCGTGGAGCGTTTCACGGTGACAGCCGTTTTCCCGGCGCCCTCCCTCCGGTTCGGCAAGGAAGGCACCCGGAATGTATCGCTGGGCCGCACGCTCTACCTGCGTCCCGTCCTCGAACATTTCCACAATCCGACATTCGAATGGACGGTGGACGGAAAACCGGTCGCCGCCGAAGGCGACGGAGCCGTTTACGGCTTCAAATCGGCGGCGAAAGGCGATTATACGGTCGTCGTGAAAGTTACCGACGACGACGGCCAGACTGCGACAGCCACCGTCGCGGTGACCTGCTGCGACGACGAAATGTCGCACAAGCGTACCGGCGGAACCGGGCGGTTCTCGGACAAGGTCTACGAATACACTCCGGCTCCGGGGCAGTTCATCAACGAAAGCGGTTTCAAAGACATCACTTCGGCGGAAGCGGCCGCATCCAAAGCTCAGGAACTGCTCCGGCAAAACGCCGAGGAGAAAAAGAACTACTATGTGTCGCTGGGGGCCTGGGGCGGATATATCGTCGTGGGATTCGACCACAGCATCGAAAACAAGGGCGGCGACGACTTTTCGGTCACGGGCAACCAGTTCGCCCAGTCGTCCGAACCGGGCATCGTGTGGGTCATGCAGGACACCAACGGCAACGGGCTTCCCGACGACGAGTGGTACGAGCTCAAAGGTTCGGAATACAGCAAACCGGAGACGCTCACGTCCTACGCCATGACCTACTACCGCCCGAAGAGCGCCGGCACGGACATCCAATGGAAAGACAACCGCGGCAATGCGGGCAAAGTCGAACGGAACAGCAGCCACACACAAGAGAGCTACTACCCGGGATGGATCGACGCCGAGAAGTACACGCTCTACGGCACGCGGCTGGCCGCCAACACGACGCGCCATCCGATCACGGGCGACTACTTCAACCGCCCCTACGACTGGGGATACGCCGACAACGCAGGCAACGACCAGGCCACGGGAGAGATTTCCGACGGCGACCAGCGCAAAAACTATTTCAGAATCTCCAACGCGGTGAATGCGGACGGCAGCGCCGCCAACCTCAAATACATCGACTTCATCAAGGTCCAGACCGGCATCAGCCAGAATTCCGGAGCGTTGGGCGAGGTTTCGACCGAGGTGTTCGCCTTCGAGGATGAGAATCTCTGAGAACACACCTGAAACAACAAGAGCGGCAGACTTTTCGGAAAAGTCTGCCGCTCTTGTTTCGGCCGGATGTATCAGAAGGTAAATTCGTGAACGCCGCCGGACACCGTAGCGACGATCTCTCCGCCGACCCGGATGTCGGCCGTCGTATTGGCCGGAATGGTGACTTTCAGCAGCCGCCGCACCGCCGCCACTCCGAGCGGATTTCACCGCGCACCGAGTCGTAGGAAGCCGCTGCCCAGTCGAGTGCCTCGACGAAATGAGGAGCGATGACGATGTGTCCGAACCCGGGGTCCGCCGGATCGAAATTGATGCCCGCCAGGTCGTTGACATACCACGCGGCGACATCGCCCAGGAAAACATGATTGATCGAGGCGTCGCGCCACTCGGGCGAGAGCATCCACGTCTCGGCCAGCGTCGTGAAGCCCTGGCTGACCCACCAGCCCCACGAAGGGCCCTCGGTCTGAGAGGCCATTTTATAAGCTGTCTCGACATGCCCGTAGCGAGTGAGCATACGCAGCACCGTCTTGCTGCCGATGGTCCCGAAATCGAGGAAATAATCGTTATCGGCGATCATGCGGGCGAGGTTGTCGGCCACGCGCTGCGCGTCGCTTTCGGGAACGATGCCCAGATAAAGCGCCACACCCTGCGCGGCCTGCGAACCGTTGGCATAAAGGCCCTTTTCAGCGTCGTAGTATTTCGTGTTGATCAGTTCACGCAGCTGTGCGGCCTTGCGGGCATAACGCTCGCCGTCGCGGCCCAGCAGTTCGGCGAAACGGGCCATCAGCACGTTGTCGTAGTAATAGAAACAGGTCGAGGTGTAGTCGGTCGGAGTCTGCGTTCGGTAGAAACCCCAGTCGCCGATGCCGTAGGTCACGCCGCCGTCGGCCTCCTCGCGCGTGGCGAGGTATTCGAGGTAACGCTCGCAGACGGGCCACATCTTCTCGACGGGACGCAGGTCGCCGTAATAGTTGTAAAGCGTGTAGGGGATGATGAAGGCCGAAGCGTCCCACACCGGGCCGATCCAGTCATCGTACCCCCACCCGGCCGTGGGAATGATGCCCGCAAGGCGTCCGGCCTCGTTCTGGTTGTCGATGAAATCGTCGAGCCACTTCTCATAGAAGGCCATTCCGTCGTAGTTGAGCAGCGCCAGGTCCATGGCCAGATAGCCGTCGGCCGTCCAGCCGTTCTTCTCGCGCTGGGGGCAGTCCGTGGGAATCGACGTGAGGTTGTTGAGATAGGTCCGGCGCGTCATCTCCCAAATGCGGTTGAACAGCCCGTTCGAGCAGGAGAATTTCCCGACCGAAGATACATCGGTGTGCATGAAACGCGCCGTGAGGCTCGTCTTGTCGAGTTTCACCGGGGCGCTCGACCGCAGTTCCACATACTGGAATCCGTGGTAGGTGAAATCGGGCGTCCACGTCTCGCGGCCTTCGCCTTTCAAAATATAGGTGTCAGTCTGGAAATCGTAACCCGGCAGGGGCTTATAGTAAATATCGAGATTGCGCATCTCGATGCGCCCCGAAGGCTGCACGAATTCGCCGTGGGTCATTGTGATCTGCGTGCCGCGCTCGCCCTCGATCTCCAAGCGGCAGAGGCCCGTAAGGTTGACGCCGAAATCGAACACCCAAATCGTGTCGCCGAACGAACGAACCCCGACGGGCTCCGTCTCGCACGTGGCCCGAACAGCGGGCATCGACTGGGCTTTCAGCAACGGTGAAGGGGCCGCGACTTCGACGGCCTGCGCCCACGCCGAATCGTCGAATCCGGGACGGTCCCAGCCGGGAATCTCCCTGCGGGCGTCGTAAACGTCGCCGCTGTAAATGTTGTTCGAGAGGTAAGGACCGTCGGCCGTCGTGCGCCACGAACCGTCGGAGCAGACGACCTCGTGCGTACCGTCGGCATAGTCGATGTGCAGTTCGCAGATCATCCGCGCACGTCCGCGCCAGCGGGCCACCTCGAAACTCCACGTGGCGACGGGCTGGATGGCATTGTAAAACCCGTTGCCCAGCACCGCCGAAAGGACATTCTCGCCCTCGCGGAGCCGGTCCGTAACGTCGTGCACGGCATAGAGATTGCGCTTGTCGTAATGGGTGTAACCCGGGTCGAGGAGATTTCCCGAAACGGGTTCACCGTTCAGGCTCATTTTCGCATAGGCCGCGGCGCTCACATAGAGCCGGGCGCGCTCGACGCCCGACCGCACGGCGAACGCCCGCCGCAGCATCGGCGCGGGGACGAAATCCTTGTCATGGGCATCGGTGATCCAGCGGGCCTGCCATTCGGAGGTCTCCATCAGGGCGGTTTCGAACTCCGCAACGGGCGATACGATCCGCCGGCCGCCGGCGTCCCACGCTTCGACCCGCCAGTAATAAGGGGTCCGCGAGACAAGCAGTCCGCCGTCGGGCATCGCGGCAAAAGGACGGCTGCCGGCGATCTCCCCGGAATTCCAGATGTCGGGAAGGTCCAGTTTCTCGGGCGCCGTAGCCACACAGAGGCGGTAACCGGCCTGCACGAACGCATCGGCATCTTCATAAGTCCAGGTAAAGCGGGGCGACGGAGTGTCCACCGAGATCGGCGAAGCGAGATATTCGCAGCGCATGTCGGCGATCGCGGGACGCTTCCCGCAGGAACCCGCCAGCAGCGGCAGGCAGTACAGCGCGAGCCAGCGTCCGGCGGTTCGGAGATTTGCAACATTCATCGGATCAGAAAATTATTGGGGTTTTACAGATTTCAGGCTTCATTCCCGACAACATCCGCACAGAAGCCGTCGCTGCCGACGCGGAAGCGGCGGCGGTACTCGACGGGAGTCATCCGCAGATGGCGGCGGAACATGTTGGAAAAATAGGAGGCGTCGCCGTAATTGAGCCGGAAGGCGATCTCCTTGATGCTCATGGCCGTTCCCGACAACAGGCGGCAAGCCTCCTGCAACCGCAGTTCCTGCATGTAACGAGCCGGAGAGATGTTCGTGTAGTCGCGGAACATCTTGCGGAACCACGAATAACTCATGTTCACCCGCCGGGCCACCTCGTCGGGCGAAATGTTGGCGTAAAGCTCCTCGCGCATGATGCGCCGCGCGCGGTCGATCTGCCTCACCACGTCCAGCGACACGAACTGGTGATTCGCATGGTAGTACATCGTCATGCCCAGCAGCAGGTTGGCGATGCCGGCGAGATATTGCTGGTAGGAGGAGCGTTCGTTTTCGGCTACCTCGATGGCCTTGTCGTAAAGGGCCGTGATCTCCTCGCGGACCCCCACGCGGAACACCTCGCGGCTGTCGTCGAAGAAGTCGTTGCGGAAGCGCGCGTCGATGTTCGGGCCGCGGAAGCCGATCCAGTACTCGTGCCACCCCGTTTCGCGGTCGGGCATGTAGCTGTGCCAGCGGTTGGGGCGCAGCAGCACCATGTCCCCGGCGCCGATGCCGATGCGCTTGCGGTCGGGCCCGTAGAACGAGCCGCGGCCCGAGGTGATATAGAGCAGCTGGTAGCTCTCCAGAACACGCCCTTTTCCAACGTCAAAATAGAAACCAGAGGGGTGTCCGACCCGCGGAGGATAGGTCTCGTAGCCGGCGGCGACGGACTCGCTGCCCACGGTATCGACCGTGATGCCCCACGTCTGGTCCTTTTCGCTGCTCACCAAGTACTTATGATTGTTCACAGGTTTCATACGGCAGGTTGCTGAAACGGAAAAGCTGTTTGTTTACACAAATATATATAAAAATCCGCGACCGGTGTCACCCCCTCCGGAGGCAAACCGCGAGAAAGATCAAAAAACAAAAGTCATCCATCATATTACAACGTTGAAACGACGAAAAAATGAGTTGTTTTGTACAACCCAAAAATCACAGACCGAAACATGCAACCCAAACACTTCGTCGCCTTCGACCTGGGGGCCACCAGCGGCCGCACCATTCTCGGCTCGCTCCGGGACGGAGAGCTCGTCCTCAAGGAACTGACCCGTTTCCCGAATACCATCCTGCCGCTGGGCGGCCATTATTACTGGAATATCTTTTCGCTCTACGAACACCTCTGCGAGGGACTGCGCGCCGCCGCCCGCGAAGGGGTCGAAATCGCCTCGGTCGGCATCGACACCTGGGGCGTCGATTTCGCCTTCGTCGGCAAGGACGGCTCGCTGCTGGGACTCCCCTACGCCTACCGCGACCCGCACACCGACTGCGCCCCCGAGGAGTATTTCTCCAAGGTGCTGCCCCGGGAGGAGGTCTACGGCGCGACAGGCATCCAGATCATGCAATTCAATTCGCTCTACCAGCTCTACGCCATGCAGCGCGACCGTTCGTCGCAGCTGGCCGCCGCCGAGCGGCTGCTCTTCATGCCCGACGCCCTGTCGTATCTGCTCACCGGGGAGATGGTCACCGAATACACCATCGCCTCGACCTCGCAGCTGCTGAATCCCCGCACGAAGCGCATCGAAGCGCGCCTGCTGGAGAAAATGGGCCTTTCGCCCGAACTCTTCCCCCCGATCGTGATGCCGGGCCACCGGATCGGCACGCTCCGCGCCGAACTGGCCGCCGCCTGCGGACTTCCGCAGCTTCCCGTAATCGCCGTGGCGGGCCACGACACCGCGTCGGCCGTCGCCGCCGTGCCGGCCGCCGACGAACGTTTCGCCTACCTCTCGTCGGGCACGTGGTCGCTCATGGGCATGGAGGTCCGCGAACCCTTCATCAACGAGCTGACCGAACGCTACAACTTCACCAACGAAGGCGGCGTGGAGGGTACGACCCGCCTGCTGAAGAACATCACGGGCATGTGGATTCTGGAACAATGCCTCAGAAAATGGAAGGACGAGGGCCGCGACTACACCTATCCCGAGATCGTGAAGATGGCCACCGGAGCCGCGCCGTTCCGCACGATGATCGACCCTGACGACGCTTCGTTCGCCGCTCCGGGCGACATGCCCGCGGCGATCCGCGCCTACTGCGAGCGCACGGGGCAGCCCGCGCCCGGCGACGACAGCGCCATGATCCGCGCCATCTTCGAAAGCCTCGCACTCAAATACCGCTTCGTCCTCGACCGTTTCCGCTCGCTGGCGCCGTTCGAAATCGAACGCCTCCACGTCATCGGCGGCGGCTCGAAAAACGCCCTGCTGAACCAGTTCACGGCCGACTCGCTCGGGATTCCCGTGACGGCGGGCCCCTCGGAAGCCACGGCCGTGGGCAATATCATGCTTCAGGCCCGCGCCGCCGGATGCGTCGGCACGTTGCAGGAGATGCGCACGCTGATCGCCCGCTGCATCCCCGTCGAGGAGTTCACCCCGGGCGACACCGCCGCATGGGATGCCGCCTACACCCGCTTCATGACAATCGTAAAATAACTCAAAACACCACAAAAAATGAAAACCGAACAGATTCAACAGACCTACGAGGTCGCAAAAGCACGCTATGCCGATCTGGGCATCGACACCGAAGCCGCGCTCACCGCTTTACAGAAAATATCCCTCTCGCTCCACTGCTGGCAGGCGGACGACGTGACGGGCTTCGAGAACCAGGGCGGCGACCTCACGGGCGGCATCCAGGCCACGGGCAACTACCCCGGCAAGGCCCGCAACATCGAGGAGCTGCGCGCCGACATCCTCAAGGCCAAGTCGCTCATCCCGGGCAAACACCGCCTGAACCTCCACGAGATCTACGGCGAATTCGGCGGTGAATTCATCGACCGCAACCGGGTGGAGCCCAAACATTTCCAGGGCTGGATCGACTGGGCGAAGCAGAACGGCATGAAGCTCGACTTCAACTCCACGTCGTTCTCGCACCCCAAGAGCGGCAGCCTCTCGCTGTCGAACCCCGATCCCGAAATCCGCAGCTTCTGGATCGAGCACACCAAGCGCTGCCGCGCCATCGCCGAGGAGATGGGCAAGGCGCAGGGCGATCCCTGCATCATGAACGTCTGGGTGCACGACGGCTCGAAAGACCTCACGGTCAACCGCATGAAATACCGGGAGCTTCTGAAAGACTCGCTCGACAAGATCTTCGAGCAGAAATACGACAACATGAAGGACTGCATCGAATCGAAGGTCTTCGGCATCGGGCTGGAGAGCTACACCGTGGGTTCGAACGACTTCTACATCGGCTACGGCACCTCGCGCGGCAAGATCGTGACCCTCGACACGGGCCACTTCCACCCCACGGAGATCGTCGCCGACAAACTCTCATCGCTGCTGCTGTTCATCCCCGAGGTGATGCTGCACGTTTCGCGTCCCGTGCGCTGGGACTCGGACCATGTGACGATCATGAACGACGAGACGCAGGAGCTCATGAAGGAGATCGTGCGCTGCGACGCCCTCGACCGCGTGCACATCGGTCTGGACTACTTCGACGCCTCGATCAACCGCATCGGCGCCTATGTCGTCGGCTCGCGCGCCACGCAGAAGTGCCTGATGCAGGCCCTGCTGGAACCGCTGGCCAAACTGCGCGAATACGAGGCCAACGGACAGGGCTTCGAGCGTCTGGCGCTGCTCGAAGAGTCGAAGTCGATGCCCTGGAACGCCGTGTGGGACATGTTCTGCCTGCGCAACAACGTGCCCGTCGGCGAGGAGTTCATCGCCGAAATCCAGAAATACGAACGCGAGGTCACCTCGAAACGCGCGTAAATCATGGAGATACTCATCGGATTGCTGATCATCGCCGTCGGCAGCTTCGGACAGTCGAGTTCCTACGTCCCGATCAAAAAGGGCAGGGAATGGAGCTGGGAAAGTTTCTGGCTCGTGCAGGGAATTTTCGCCTGGCTGGTCTTCCCGCTGCTGGGGGCCCTGATCGCCGTGCCCGAGAGCGGCTCGCTCTTCACCCTGCTGGGTGAGGGCGGCGCCCTCAAAGCCGTTGTATACGGGGCCCTGTGGGGCGTCGGCGGCCTGACGTTCGGACTCTCGATGCGCTACCTCGGGGTGGCGCTCGGGCAGTCGATCTCGCTGGGCACCTGCTCGGCCTTCGGAACGCTCCTCCCGGCGCTGTTCGCCGGCACGGACCTCCTGCACGGGCAGGGGCTCGTCCTGCTGCTGGGCGTCTGCGTGACCCTCGCAGGTATCGCCGTGATCGGCTACGCCGGGTCGCTGCGCGCCGCCGACATGACCGAGGAGGAGAAACGCGCCGCGATCAAGGATTTCGCGCTGACCAAGGGCCTCGCCGTGGCACTGCTGGCCGGCGTGATGAGCGCCTGCTTCGCACTGGGCCTCGACGCAGGGGCCCCGATCAAGGCCGCGGCCGCGGCGCAGGGCGTCGATCCGCTCTACGCGGGGCTTCCGGTCATCCTGCTCGTCACTCTGGGCGGCTTCCTGACCAATGCCGCCTACTGCATCTGGCAGAACGTCCGCAACCGCACCGCCGGAGAGTATTTCGGCGTACGGGGTTCGGTGCTGGTCAACAACCTGCTGTTCTGCGCTTTGGCCGGCGTGCTGTGGTACTCGCAGTTCTTCGGCCTGGAGATGGGCAAGAGCTTCCTCACCGGATCGCCCGTCATTCTGGCCTTCTCGTGGAGCATCCTGATGTCGCTCAACGTCATCTTCTCGAACGTCTGGGGCATCCTGCTCAAAGAGTGGAAAGGCTGCGACGGCCGCACGCTGGCGACGCTCGCCGCCGGACTTGCGATCCTGCTCTTCTCGATCTTCTTCCCTTCGCTATTCCAATAAATGACCGATATGAAATCAATCCTCGAAAACCGTCCCGAACTGGCCCGGCGGGTGGCCGAAGTCGCCGAAGTCGCCGGCTACCTCTGGCAGAAAGGCTGGGCCGAACGCAACGGCGGCAACATCACGGTCAACGTCACGGCCTATGCCGACGACGAGATCCGTTCGATGGCCCCGATCAGCGATCCGGTTCCGTTCGGCATGACGCTGCCCCACCTCAAAGGGTGCTATTTCTTCTGCAAGGGCACCAACCGCCGCATGTGGAGCATCTGTTCCGCGCCCCACCAAGCGTTTGCGCAATTCCTCCACTGAA
>OGQU01000814.1_pt1 | contig 31438 bp, 27 predicted proteins | sample 1553341 | NCBI WGS metagenome assembly OGQU01 (sample SAMEA2579920, study PRJEB22360) | human gut metagenome | biome: human gut; feature: human-associated habitat; material: faeces | place: Denmark | collected 2008/2010 | reverse complement strand
CGCGGAAAAAGTTCAGCCCCCACACCGCCAGCCCGGCGGCAGCGGCGGCCAGCAGCAGCGGAACAATCTGTCCCTTGCCTGCAAACGAAACGTTTTCGATTTGCAGAATGTCGCCCCGCCGCGGTTCAAAACCGATAACCGGCGCTACCATCGACGCCAGCCGCACGGCTTCGCCGTCCCGGCAGACGCCGTCGGGACAAAGGCCGTCAACCAGCACCAGCGCGGACAAACGTTTGACGCGCCCGCCGCTTTTTACCACGCGGCGGCTGTATCGGCTGATCTCATATTCGGCTTCGCTGGCGAAATTGGCCGCCGCCGTATAAGCGCGCAGCACCTGTCCGTCGGGATCAAAAATTTCTTCGCCGGAACTGACGGTGTCATAATCGATTTCAAGCCGCACTTCCGCCCGCACTTTTCCTTCGCCGACAAACGGTTCCAACACGCTGACGATGCGGCGGGCAAGATAAGCCTCTTCGGTGCGGCGGACGGCTTCGCGGCCGTTTTCCGCGGCTGTTGCCGGCATCTGCGGCCGGCTGAGCGCCAACAGCACCGCCACCACCGCCAGCCCGGCGGCAAAACTGACGGCTGCCGCCAGCAGCCCCTGCCCGAGCGGGCAGTTTGTTTCAGAACGTTGCAATTTTTCCACCTGATTTTTCAATTTTCTTCCCTGTTTAAGCAAAATAGCCTTTTCCGGCCGATTGTTAAAAGCAAATTCTTCAGATATTCACAAACTTAGCCAGCGAATTTTTCAGTTCCGCGACCGCATCGTCATCGTTTAAGCGGTGGTCGGAAGACTTCAGCAGCTTAACTTCCACGTTTTCGGAAGCAAGCGCCGCGGCAAAATCAAGAGCAAAATGCCACGGCAGGCAGGCATCTTTCATCCCCTGGATCAAATGCACCGGACAGCCGACCGGCCATGTTTTTTCCCCTTCGGGCAGACATTCCGCCGTTGCCGTGTCGATAAAACGCCCGGTTATGGTATAGGTAAAATCGTCGGTACCGAAAGTAAACCTGCCTTTTTCCCGCAGTTCGGCTTCCTGTTCGGGGGTCACCAGTTTGGCAAAACGCCTGACGAAATTCGGCGCCGCCGCCAGCCCGATCACGCCCCTGACCCGTTCCGGCCGCTCAATCGCCGCCAGCAGCGACAGCCAGCCGCCCATCGACGAACCGACGCAGACGATATCGCCGGCCAGCGCTTCGTCGATTACCTCAAGCACCTGCTCTTTCCAGATTTTGAAATCGGCCTTTGCAAAATTTTCCCGGTCCGAACCGTGGCCGGCATAGTCAAAACGAAACAGACCGACACCGTGCGCCAGACAAAAGGCCTTGACCGTTTCCGGTTTTCTTCCCCAGCAGTCGGAACAGAAACCGTGCAGGTAAAGGACGGTCGGACGGCCGTTTTTTGCCGGAATATGCTCAAAATCTGTTGCAAAGGCGGATTTAAAAGTGTACTTTGGCATCAATTGACAACCCATAACGTAAATTATACAGAACTGTAAAGGATTATATTAAGAAAATGTCGAAAGGTAAAGAACAAAAACCGGTTATTCTGCAAGTGCTGCCGGAACTTGATCACGGCGGGGTGGAAGTCGGGACGGTGCAAATCGCCGACGCCCTCCGGCAACACGGCATCAAAAACTTCGTCGCTTCCGCCGGCGGACGCATGGTGCACGACCTGGAAAAAATCAAAGTGCCCCATATTACGCTGCCGCTGAAAACCAAAAATCCGATCAAGCTTTACCTCAATTCGCTGAAGCTGGAAAAAATCATTAAGGAAAACGGCATCAACATCGTGCATGCCCGTTCCCGCGCGCCAGCCTGGAGCGCCTATTGGGCGGCCAAACGCGCCGGCGTCAAATTCATGACCACTTTCCACGGCACTTACGGACTGGGGCCGAAGGGAATCAAGAAATTCTACAACCGGGTGATGACCTACGGACAGCTGGTCATTGCCATTTCTAACCACATCAAAAAACACATCACGGAAAATTACCGGATCAACGAAGACAAGATCCGCCTTATCCACCGCTGCGTCGACATTGAAAAGTTTTCGCCGGCGGCGGTTTCTCAGGAGCGCATCATCCGCGCCGTGCAGGAAAACGGCATCCCGGAAGACCTGCCGGTGATTTCGCTGATCGGACGGATTACCCGCTGGAAAGGCCAACATGTGCTGCTCGAAGCGCTTTCCAAACTGAAAGACCGCGACTTTTTCTGCCTCATTGTAGGTTCCGACCAGGGGCGCATCAAATATACCGAAGAGCTGAAAGAACTGGTGAAAAAATACGGGCTTGAAAGCAAAGTCAAATTCATCGGCCAGAGCTTTGACATTCCCGCGCTGCTGATGGTTTCCGACATCGTGCTGTCGACCGCCGTCGAGCCGGAAGCTTTCGGCCGCGCCGCCATCGAAGGTCAGGCGATGGGCAAAATCGTGATTGCCTCAAACCTCGGCGGCTCGCTCGAAAACACTATTGACGGCGTGACCGGCAAGCTTTACGAAAGCAGCGACCCGCAGGCTCTGGCCGACGCAATCCGCTGGGCGCTTGACCTGCCTTTGGAAGAAAAGAAAAAAATTTCCGCCGCCGCAATCAAAAACGTAAAAGAAAATTTTACAAAGCAGATAATGTGTGATAAAACGATAGCGGTTTACAATGAACTGATCAACATGGATTAAAAATTTCAATTTAACAAAAAAGGATAAAGATAATGGTTGCTATTAAATTGCCGGATGGCAGTGTAATGAATTTTGACGGCGCCGTTTCCGGAAAGGAAGTCGCCGAAAAAATCAGTGCCGGTTTAGCAAAAAACGCTTTAGCGGTGAAGGTTAACGATAAATTGCAGGATTTGGCCGCGACCATCACCACCGACGCCACCGTAACCGTTATCACCGCCAAGGATAAGGAAGGACTTGCCATTCTCCGCCACTCCTGCTCGCACGTGATGGCGGAAGCGGTCAAAGAGCTGTGGCCCGACGTTCAGGTCACGATCGGACCGGCGATCGAAAACGGTTTCTACTACGACTTTGCCCGCAAGGAACCGTTTACGACCGAAGACTTTGCCAAGATTGAAGCCAAAATGCACGAAATCGTCAAGCGCGACGAAGAAGTCAGCCGCAAAGTGCTGCCGAGAAACGAAGCGATCGACTATTTCAAATCAATCGGCGAACACTATAAGGTCGAACTGATCGAAGACCTGCCTGAGAACGAAGTTATCTCGCTTTACACGCAGGGAAATTTCACCGACCTCTGCCGCGGACCGCACGTACCTTCGACCGGAAAGATCGGCGACGCCTTCAAACTGACGAAAGTTGCCGGCGCCTACTGGCGCGGCGACTCCAGCCGCGAAATGCTGCAGCGCATTTATGCCACCGCCTGGGCAAGCAAAAAAGACCTGCAGGAATATCTGACCATGCTGGAAGAGGCGGAAAAACGCGACCACCGCAAACTGGGACGCGAAATGGACCTGTTCCACTTTGAACCGGAATATGCGCCGGGCGCGGTTTTCTGGCACGACAAAGGCTACAAGATTTACCGCAAGCTGATCGAATATATGCGCAACCGTCAGGAACACAACGGCTATATCGAAATTTCCACCCCCCGGGTAATGGATCGCGTTCTGTGGGAAATTTCCGGCCACTGGGACAAATACGGCGCCCACAACTACTCCGGTCAGACGGAAGACAAAAAATGGTTCTGCATCAAACCGATGAACTGCCCGGGCGGCCTGCTGGTTTACAAACAGGGCATCAAATCTTACCGTGACCTGCCGCTGCGCGTTGCCGAATTCGGCAAGGTTAACCGCTACGAGGCCTCCGGTTCGCTGATGGGGCTGATGCGGGTACGCGAATTTACCCAGGACGACGCCCACATCTTCTGCACCCCGGAACAGATGGAAGAAGAGTGCATTACCACGCTGAAACTGATTCTCGACATTTACAGGGATTTCGGTTTTGAAGACGTCAAGATCTACCTTTCCACCCGTCCGGACAGCATTTACCGGATCGGCTCCGATGAAATCTGGGATTTGTGCGAAAACGCCTTGGCCAACGCACTGACCTCGCACGGTTACAAATTTGAGATCAACGAAGGCGAAGGCGCTTTCTACGGTCCAAAACTGGAGTTCATCCTGAAAGATGCCATCGGCCGCGAATGGCAGTGTGGCACCATTCAGGTAGACATGAACCTGCCGCAGCGTTTTGACATTTCCTACATCGGCGAAGACGGCGAGAAACACCAGCCGGTTATGCTGCACCGCGCCTTGTTCGGCTCGATCGAACGCTTCCTCGGCATTCTGATCGAAAACCATGCCGGCAAGCTGCCGCTGTGGCTGTCGCCGGAACAGGTGGTGGTTGCGCCGATCGTCAACGATTTTGACGACTACGCCGAAGAAGTGGCGGATCGTCTGCGCAAAGCCGGACTTTATGCCAAGACCGACCTGCGCAACGAAAAAATCAACTACAAGATTCGCGAACATTCGGTTGCCAAAATTCCGGTCATCGCCGTCGTCGGCGCCAAGGAAAAGGAAAACGGCACGGTTACCGTCCGTCGTCTCGGCTCCGACAAGCAGGAAGTGATGAAACTCAATGATTTTGTCAACGCCCTGCGCGAAGAAGCGCAAATGCCGCATCTGCACGAATAAAAGAACGGCAGCGTTAACAAGCAAACCCCGGTTCGCTGAACCGGGGTTTGCCGTTTGGTTAAAACAGGGGCATTGTCTGCCGGCATTTGCCGTTCGGCGGAAGCGGGGCGTTGTTTATCAGGGTTTGCCGTTTGGTTAAAACAGAGACATTGTCTGCCGGCATTTACCCGTTCGGAGGAAGCAGGAATACTGTTTGGCTGGATTAGTGATGACCGAACAGTCTTCCTTGTTTGCGCAAAACTTATTTCGGCATTTTTTTCCGTTTTCCTTCCCGTTCCCCCGGGCAAGAACTTTTTCTCCGCACCGCAAAAAATTACAAGCCGGCCTCACACTTTTGCAGCAACGGGAGAACGTTCATTTCGACGCAGTGATCCCGTCTTTTTCCGAAAGCGGAGATGTCGGGACTTTTTCCATCAGATAATTGGTCAGCAAAACGCCGTCCCTCTCCGCCTGCTGTTCTTTCAGTACCCGATAGCCCGTTTTTCAAAAAACGGACGGGCGGTGATTGAAGCATGAGTGGTAATGCGGACAAAAGAAGCGGCATTTTCCAGTTCCCGGCAAAGGGCCGAGGCCGCTCCCCGCCGCTGATGATCTTTATGCACGAACAGCCGGTCAAGGTACCCGTCGGCATCAATGTCGCCAAAACCGATAATTTTTCCGTCTTCAACAGCCACAAAAGAAAAGTGCCGCAAAAACCTTTCGTTCCAGGCCGTCAGATTCCGCTTTTCCGGCGCCCACGCTTCACATTGCCGACGGCTGTAATCCCGCCGGTTGACATTATGTACGGTTTCGTAAAAAAGCGCTGCCGTTTCCCGGCAGTCCGTTTCCCTGTATTTTCTGACGATCATTTTTCTCTCCATGCGTTAAGGATATCCGAAAAAAACTTTTCCGCAACAGACAAAAAAGAACGGCGCGGAAAAACCGCACCGTTTTTTCATTTGCATTTTCCCCGGCTTTCCCAAAAGCGGAGAACTTTCACCGCCAGACCGATGAAATTAAGGTACACCGCCAACGCGCCGCGCACAGCCAGCTGGTTGAGCCGGGTGCGATCGGAATCGGCGATGATCCGTTCGATTTCCTCACCGGAATAAGCAGTCACCGCGCCGTAGACGATAACCGCCGCTATGCTGACGGCCCAGTCGGTCAAACCGGAGGGAAACAGCCAGCAGCCGAGCGCGGTCAGCAGGGTTCCCCACACCACGGTCAGCAAAATGCAATGCCAGGAAATCATGTCGCGGCGAAAAACCGCCCCGGTCAGCGCCATGGCAAAGAACATCACGGAGGAAGTGAGCAGCCCGCGGGCAACGTCGGCTTTGACAAAAACCAGCGATACGCCGCTCAGAGCCGCGCCGATCAACCCGCAGAACAGACAGAACATCAGCAGCACCGCGGCAAAACTCAGATTTTTGCGTTCGGCGGGTACGGCCAGAAACATCACCAGCGGCAGCAGCAGCAAAATCCAGCCGCTGACGCTTAACATCAAATTGTTTTCGGCATCCGGCACCGCGAGGAAATCACGGTATTCCGCCACTCTTGTCAACAGACAGGCGACCGCCGCCGAAAGCCCCGCACCGATCCCCATAAAAGCAAACAGGCGGACGACAATGCGGTTTTCCAGTTTTTTGGTCAGACTTTTCATAAACAATAATGCATTAATGATTACGTAACGTTTTTCATATAGCCGCGGATCTTATTTTTACAAGCCCCTTTCCACCGGTTTTTCCTAAGTCCGGCACAAAAAAACGACCGCAGATACGGTCGCCCTTTTTGTGAAAAAAAGCAGTTGTCATTTCTTTTGTCCGAACAGACGGAGAAGATGCAGCAACAGATTGACAAAGTCGAGATAAAGCGACAATGCGCCCCAAATCGCGATTTTGGCGGCTTTCTCATCGTCATAACAATTGTCAAGCTCTTCCCTGATTTTACGGCTGTCATAAGCCGTCAGGGCACAGAACACGACAACGGCAACCAGCGAAATGACAAAGTCCATTGCGGCGGATTTGAAGAAGATGTTGACCACCATGGCAACGATCAGGCCGAACAAAGCCATCAGCAAAACGCTTCCCCACGACGTCAGATCCGTCTGGGTCGTCAGTCCGAAAAGCGCCATCGCGCCGAAAGTGACGGAAGCGGTGACAAAACACATCATAATGCTGGCTTCGGTGTAGACCAGAAAGACGCTGCTCAGACTGGCACCCATCAGCGCACAAAAGAAAACAAACACAATCATCATTGCCCCCGCGCTCAGCTGCTTCATCAAACCGCCCGTGAACAAAACGATCGCCAACGGCGCAAGCAAAACGATCCAGCCGCTGACGGAAAGCGTCGTTTCGCCCGTTTTTCCCACGCTGTAAAGAAACTCGCGGCAATCAGGTACGTAAGCGAACATTGCCGCCGTCAGCGCCGAAACAATAAGGCCCAGAAACATGTAGCCGTAGACTCTGGTCATTACCGCATTCGCTGCTTTTTTTTCTGCTTCTGAATATCTCATAGTTTTTTGGTTTTGGTTGTGTCCGTTTATAAAAAACATCACGGCGGAAACAACCGTCCGAAACATGAAATTTTTTAATAATAGGACACAATAGATTACACATATTTTCAGTATAGCAACTTTTGCCCAAACCGCAACAGGTAAAAAAAGACGCCGACCGGTCGTTGCGGTCGGAGAGAAAAACGCGTTCAAAACGTAAAACGAAGCAAAAAACGTCTTATCGGCGGAGACCGGAAATCACATAATCGGGATAGGCCTCGATCATATTGCCGAGTTCCCGGGTTTTGGTTACGTCGGGAATGTAGCCTTCGCCCAAAAAGCTGACATGCACGCCCTTGCTGACCAGACAGCTCGAAATGCCGGCGGCCGCTGCCGCCCGGATATCGGACGCCATGCTGTCGCCGATCATCAGAATCCGTTTGCGCTCCGTCGGGCCGAAAGCGGCCAGCGCATAGTCAACCACGGCGGGATCGGGCTTGCCGACGGTAATGATTCTGCCGCCCAAAACCGCATATTGTTCGGCAACGGCGCCGGCGGCCGGCACCGTGTCTTCGCCGCAGACGACCGACGTGTCGTTGCCCGCGCACAAAAGCGGCAGGCCGAGGCTGGCGGCATGGTTCAGCACATCCAGATAATCGTCGACTGCACGGCCGGCGGGCAAACGGCCGACATAAAGGAAATCCGCTTTTGCCGGGTCTGCGGTTACGGCAAAATCCAACCCTTCAAACAAAGAAGCGCCGCCGTCCTCGTCAAGGCAGCAGCAGTTTTTTCCGAGCGAAGCGTAAACGCCGCGGCCGGCGGCCAGATGATGGTGCAGAATTTCCCCGGCGGTAACCATTGCGGAAAACAAACGGGGAGAAAACCCGTTTTGATGCATCAGACGGGCAATCTCTTCCACCCGGCGGCAATCGTTGCTCAAAAGCACGATTTTTTTGCCGCTTTTATAAAGACAAAGCAAAGCTTCCAGTGCTTCCGCCCGGAAAGAAACGCCGTCGTGAAGCACGCCGTTAAAACCGCAAAGGACGGCGTCATAGGCATCCGCAACCTTTGAAACGTTAACGATCGGCTTTATCATCTTCATGGCAAAACTCTCTTAATCTTTCCGTTGTCCGCATTTGTTGTTTTACATTATTTCCAGTAGTAACAGAGCATTATTAAAAAAGCATTTAAATTGCAAGCTTTATCGCGATTTATAACCCGACAAACGCAGAATCGCCTCGTTGGCGATCGTCAGGCCGAAGACGGCCGTCACCGTCGGCAGCGATCCCATGGTATGGCGCCGGCGTCCGCCGTCGGACGGCTTGTCTTCCATAAACAGCGCGCTTTCGGGCACCGAAACCGCCTCGTCGGAAGACACGCAGACGATTTTGTCAAGCCGGCAGCCGCGCCGTTTCAGCCGTTTGCGGACAAACCGCGCCAACGGACAGTTGCGGGTTTGGTCAAGCGTTTGCAGACGGATCTTCGACGGATCGGTCTTTAATGCCGCACCCATTGAGGAGATAAAGGGAATCCCCCTTTGCTGCAACGCTTCGATCAGGCCGCATTTGGGATTGAGCGAATCGATGGCGTCAATCACCAGGTCAACCGGCTCCGCCAGCAGTTCCGGCAAATTATCGGCATTGACAAACATGTCCCTGACCGTCACTTCGCAGGCCGGATTAATGTCGCGCACGCGTGCGGCGGCCACCTCGCTCTTTTTACGGCCGACGGTCGAAGTCAGCGCCAGAATCTGGCGATTGATGTTGCTTTCCTCCACTTGATCGAAATCGACCAGCAGCAAATGTCCGACACCGGCGCGGGCCAAAGCCTCCAGCGCATAACCGCCGACCGCCCCGAGGCCGACGATCATCACTTTCGCGTTTTGCAGGCGGGCAAACTTTTCCTCGCCGAGCAAGGCTTTCGTCCGGCCGAAACTTTTATTTTCCATAAATAAACTCCTTCGCGTTGGCTTCCGCCGCGGCCGCCAGCTTTTCCGCGTCTTCCCGCCGCCAGCGGGCAAGCTGCGCCAGCAGCACGGGCAAAAACAGCGGCGTTTGTTCGCGCCCCTTTTCCGGCCCCTGATAAGGGCCGTCGGTTTCGATCAGCAGCCGGTCTTCCGGCACCAGGCGGACAATTTCCCCGGCGTCGCGGTTTTTCAATATCGAGGCGGAAAAAGACACGTAACCGCCGGCGTTTAAAATCGGCCGCAGATGTTCCGTCCGGCCGTTGAAAGAATGAATCATAAACCGTTCGGGCATTTGCGGCAAAAAGGCGGAAAGCGCCGCCACCGCCTTCACCGCATGGATAACGAGCGGGCGCCGCAGCTCTTTCGCCAATGCCGCCTGGACGGAAAAAACCGTTTTTTGCGCCGCCTGATCGCCGCGCAAACCGTCCAGGCCGCTTTCGCCGACCAACGCTTCCGGCGCGGACAGCAACCGTTTGTGAAGGCGGTGTTCCCAACCTGCCGCCGTTTCGCCGGCATACCAGGGATGGACGCCGAAAGCCGGCACCACCGTATGCGGATATTTCTCCGCCAGCGCCGCCACCGCCGGCCAGTCGCTTTCCGCGGTTGCCGCGCAGACCATCCGGCCGACGCCCGCCGCACGGGCGTTTTCGATAATATCCGTTGCACAGTTTGCCTTATAGTCTTGCAAGTGGATATGCATGTCGGTAAAATTCATGCAATTTGACTCTTCAACCAAAAAAGAAAATTGTTTCTGACGGAAAGGATAATAAGCAGATATGAGTGTTTTGACAAGACCGATTTTAGAAATCAACCTGGACAATCTGGAAAAAAACTACCGCTTTTTGCAAACTCTGGCCCAGGGGGCGGAAGCCGCCGCGGTGGTCAAGGACGACGCCTACGGACTGGGAGCGGAAACGGTTGCCGAAAGGCTTTATGAAAACGCCGGCTGCCGCACTTTTTTCGTCGCCCACGGCATTGAAGGGGAAAAAATCCGTCCGCACGTACCGAATGCCAAAATTTACGTTTTGCAGGGAATCGGCGAAGACAGCCTGGCTTCCTTCGAGCGGTCAAACCTGATTCCGGTAATTGCCGGCAGAGAGCAGCTGGCCTTTTGGAAAGAACATAAAATCAAGGGCATTAAACCGGCGATTCAAATCGAAACCGGCCTTAACCGGCTCGGCTTCCGCGAAAACGAACTGACTGAAATGTCCCCCGACGACCGCGACCTGTTTTCGCTGGTATTGTCGCATCTTGCCTGCGCCGACGAACAGGGACATTTCATGAACGAGTATCAACTGCAAAATTTCAACCGCCTGCGGGAAAGATTCTTTCCCAGACTGCCGGCCAGCCTGTCCGCCTCCGACGGCACTTTTCTCGGTCAGGATTACCGGTTTGACGTTGTCCGTCTGGGCGCCGCCATGTACGGCATCAATACCGCGCCCTACCGGGAAAACCAAATGCTGCCGGTGGTTCGGGTGATGGCGCCGGTATTGGAAATTTCCGCTCTCAGCCGCGGCGACTTCGTCGGCTATTCCGCCACCTATCGCGCCGCCGGCAACCGCAAAATCGCCATCGTGTCAATCGGCTACGGCGACGGCGTTCCCCGCGCATTGTCAAACGTCGGCAAGCTCTTCTTTTATAACGGCGGGAAAACTTCCGAAGCCCGAATCATCGGACGCATTTCCATGGACAACGTCATCTGCGACGTTACCGAAGTGGAAAACCTGCATGTCGGCGACATGGCTTTTATCGTCAACGAATTTTACACTCTTGACGACATCGGCCGCGACGCCGGCACCATCGGATATGAAGTGTTGTCCAGAATCGGCAAAAACCGACGCTTTGAACGCCGCTACCTCAGATAGGGAGCAGCAAACAGGACCTTGGTGCGCCCTTTTCCGCCGGCAAAACCCCGGTTAAACAAGTCCCGGTTAAAGCGGAACTTTGCCGTCAGACAAATATTCCCCGCTCAACCGGGGGGCTGATCGCGGTAAAGCCCATAGCTTAACCGCGATCAAAGGAACAAGGCGGGATTGCCCCCATTTTGCACATTTGAATCACGATCGGGACTTGACCATGATCAAAGGCGCAAGGCATCGTTGCCCGGCATTTTAAGCATTCAGCCCAAGTAAACCCGTTTTTTTGTCAAAAACATAATAAACTTTCATTAGCTTATCCCAGCGATATTAGCCATTCCAAACCTCAAACACCCGGCCAAAAGCTTCGCAAGCATAGCAGCCGAGCCGAAAATCGGTCTCTGCCTGCTTACGCAAACGTTCAAAACATAAAAAAAACGGCTGAGCGAACTGTCCGTTTTTCGGAGGACAGATCACGAGCCGTTTTTTTTGCTGTTTCAAAGAAGTCTCGTCGTTAACGACTTTCTATCTCTTTTTGCATCTTAGCAAGCTGCCTTAGTTCCCTACGGCTAAGATTTTGAGCTTCTGGAGAATTCGGATTCAGCTTCTGAGCTGCCTGAGCCCCTTCAAGTCCCGGACGTTTGCCGGACTGGGTAGTGGCGCCGACAGTATACTTTTCTTCTTTCTGTACGGAACGGGTAATGACTTCATCACCGCCGCGGTCGCCGTCCCCTTCCAGCTCCAGACGAATGTCGGAACCGCTGTTTTCTTCCGTGATAATAGTGGCGGGAATCGGTTTTTGCGGTTCAATCGGCTCAACGATTTTTCTTTCCTCGCCGCCTTTGACTTCTTCATACATAACCCGTTTGTCATCCGGACAATTGGTACCTTCACCGATAACGCGGATCCGGCGGGTCATGGTCAGGGTACCGTCTTCATCAACCGGCAATCCTTTGTAACCGGCGCCGGCTACGGCGAAGAATTTATCCGCATCCATCCGGCCGTCAGCTCTGCCGGCTTCGTTTAAGGTACAGATGTCAAGCGTTTTGCGGGCGGTTTCCATCTGCTCGGCCGTCAGCTGATCGCCGCAGCCCAGCAGATGGTAAATGTCTTCCAACTGCTTGCCAAGGGAACCGGTGCCGATGGTACCGAACTCTCCGCTCTTAACCGAAGTGATCGCCGCCAGACGGGAGAACTTGAACAGTACCTGTTCAGCCGTCATCGGGTTGTCGGAGTCAACGCTCAACTCGGCCGCATAGTGGGCGGCATGTGAATAAAAACGATCCATACCGGCGCCGTCGGTGGTATCCAGTTTATCATACCAGCTTTTCAGGGTTTCAAACTGACGACGGCTGATGCCCATGTTTTCGTTCCATTGTTCGGGGAAATCCTTCATTTCAAAATCATCAACGACAGACGTCTGTTCGGTTTGAACCTCTGCTTCCCGGTTGTCGGCCTGCGCTACCCGGATATCGGCGTCACTCTGTTCCCGCGCATCGGTAAGATTTTCACCTTGCAGCGTCTTTCGAACATTGAGCGTATCGGTTTGCGCTTTTTGAACGGTAATACTGTCCGTCTGTTGCTCTAATGTTTCCGAATGCGGATCAGTCAGCGTATCTGACCGGGTTTCGCCGGCATGAGCGTCACTGCAGGCCTCGGCCACAAACATGGTTACCGCGGCGCCGAGAGCAGACATTCCCAGACTCTTCCATTCTCTTTTGCGTTCTTCGGCGTCTTTGGCCGTTGCTACGCCGACGATATTGCTGGTTACTGACCCGGCAATCGTTACCGCGCGTTTGGCCATTTTCTGTGCGGCCAGTTGTTTGGCAACTTCCGCCGCCGTCTGAGTTGCCACGTCGGCACCGACCGAAGCCGCCGTGCCGGCAATGCCCCAGCTGACGGCCGCCGCACCGACCGAAAACACCGCTTTGGTCAAAAACTTACCATTGGTATAAATTTCTTTGTAGCTTTTGTCCGGGTGTTCCTTTTTCTGCTTATACGCTTCGTAGATAACCCGGCGGCCGACGGTATAGGCGGCATACGCGGCACCGCCGACCAGCGCGGCCGTTCCGCCGGTGGCGACCGTTGCGGCAAAACCGGCGGCGGCAACCATGTCGGCCCCGATTTCATATTTATTTTTATAGATGTTTTTGGCAACGCTCAGGGCAATTTCGTATTTGTTTTCCCAAACGTGTTTGCAGCCTTCGTTGAAAGCGACGATGCCGTCCGACATCTTTTTGTTGCAGCTTTCAAAAACCTTGTTGGCGCCGGCTCTCGCCTTCTGCCACTGATTGCGCAACGTTTTGCCCTGATCTTTCAGCTTGGCAAAACCCCGATTGATTCGATCGGCGATTTTTTTGACATTGTTTTTATATTCGGCCAGCCGCTCTTCCGCCTGAGCCGACACTTTGGCGCAATAGCCGATGGCGCCTTCGACGCCGATCGACAGTTTTTCCGCGCCCGATTTGCCGATATTGGCAATCTTTTCCTTTATTTCCTTGGTTCGGGCGGAAAGCAGAATTTTTGCCTCTTCGTCGGCCTTTTTTCTGTCGCCGGAATATTTCTTGTCCATTTCCCGGTTGATTTTGGTCGTTTCGGCAACAAGAAAGCTCTGCAAAAGCGCCAAATCGATTTTTTCGTTCAGGGTTTCCCGGTAAACGGCTTTTTTGGCTTCCGCATCAGCCGCGTTCATAAACTTTTTGGCCGCCGGAGATTCCGGGCTGCTGGCGCCGCGGAGCTCGCTGTCGGCTTCCAGCTTGGCCGCGGCAACGATCTGCGCGATCATTTTGTCACGCTCTTTGCCTTCCACGGCTTTGCTTACTTCTTTGCCGTTTTCGCTGACGGTCTGATACAGTTCGACTTTTTCCAGCCGTTTGCGGGTATCGGCAAAAGCCGGATCTTTTTCGTCCAGAGGATCGGTTGCCGCACTCAGTTCCTCCACCGCTTTGGCCGACGTCGCCAAACCGGTATACAGACTCATATCCAGCTTTACTTTGGTTTCGATGTGCTGAAGCAGCCTGGCAAATTCGGCGCCGTACTCTTTTTGTCCGTTTAAGGCGTCGTAGAGCTCGTCGGCATCGTTAAAATTGCCGTTTCTGATCAATTCCGCTGCTTGCTTTGCATTCATTGCCATGAGTTTTCTCCTCAAAATCCCCATATTCTACATATTTGCCTGCACTATACCACAGAAAGTATGTGCAGGCAAGTATTTTTTGTCAATTTTTGTATTCTTTTACAAATTTTTAATAATCGGCATGATGAATTTCCAAACCCTTTTATTGCAGAGTCTGTCCTTTTTTCTCTTTCATGGCTTCCAAGACCGCCGGATCCATTTCCCGTTTTTTCGGGAAAGCCTTCTCCATGGCGGCGTTAATGTTGGCCTTTTCTTCTTCCGTCCGCTCACCGTAAGGTTTGCCTTTAACCACATAGCTGCCTTCTTCCTCAGGTTCGCGGCGGATGCTGTCCAAACCGTAAAACTTCAGAGCCGTTTCGTAAGTTTCCATGCCTTCAGTATCTCTCGTGGCTTCGGCACGAGCATATTTTTTCAACAAAATTTCCGCTTTTGCCTTGTCTTCGCCCGTCGCTTTATACCAGCCCTTGGACAGATTTTCTTCCATTTTTGCGATTTCCGTATCAAACTCACGGTTGCCGGCATTTACCGCACGCATACTGTAGCGGTCGGCAGAATAAATCTTCCCCGAATACTCCGTCAGACGGGCTTTGGTTATCAGCGGCTTAAGCTGATATGCCGGTTCCGCTTTTTCTTCTTCCGTATTTTCTTCTTTTTGCTCCGTGTTTTCTTCTTTCTTTTCTTCTTTCGGCACAAAACCGTTATAAGCAGCGCGGTCTTCCTCGCTTAAGTTTTGGATTTCGACCCCGCCTTTGGCACAGGCTTCGATCAGCGCGGCCTTGAATTCCGGCGTCATGGTCGGACCGAGCTTGATATCCTGTCCGTTTTCTTTGGCCAGAGCGATAATTTCCTTAAAATGATCAGCATTGGGCTTTTCGCCTTCCGGCGTTTTGACCGACAGTTTGTCCTTGTCGGCATAATGAACCTCGGTACCGTTTTTGAACTTGCCTTTCAAACCGGCCGGACGCTCGCCGTTCTCATCGGCCTCGTTGTCGCGGGTCCACTCGTTGCCGTTTTCCTGACCGTATCTGGTTAAGGCCGCGTCATATTTCTTCACCCAGTCGGGATCTTCATTTTCCGCCGTGCGCGGACCGTTGCCGTCCGCTCCGTCGACTTCAATGGCAGAACCGTCGCCGGCCGCCGCAGCGCCGTCGTTGCTTTCCTCCATCTTCGGGGAATCCTGCCGATCGTCGTTGCCGCCCTTTTCCAGCTCTTTATGCCGCTTTTCCAGCTTTTCAAAATCTGCTTTGCTGACTTTGCCGTCTGCAATCTTTATTTCCAGATCTTTAAACTTTTCCTCATCATAGTAGCCGGGAAGATCGACCATGTTATCGTTTCCGTTGTCCGCGGCGGCGTTGCCGGCCGGAACATTATCTTCAACTTCCGTTTGCTTTTTGTCTTCGCTCATTTGTTCCTCCTGTGACGATATTCCCAAATAATCTTTCAAACTTCCGGGTTTAACGTACAATTCCCGGTAAATGGCATCATTAAACTCCGCATCTTTCAAAACACCGTGCAGTTTCCGCTGTTTGAGTTCGGCCTGCAGCATGTTCTGTACTTTCTTCTGCCCTTTGGCAGTCGCGTTCAGATAGTGCGGTATTTTATCGTTGCGGAGCATTTCACCGATTCTGGCAAAGCCGTCGCCTTCGCCTTTCTGCGAAGCCGCACGTTCCAAATTCACCCTGACGCCGGCCATATAGTTCTGATAAGGTCTAGAAACCTTGACTTTGTCAACGACCTCAAGCAGCGCGTCCGTTTCTTCGGTTGTCAGATTGACTTCGGCCATTGTCAGCACCTCTTTGTTGTTTTCTTATATCTGCAAGATAACACAAAAAAACATTTTTGTCCACTTTTTTGTTAAATCTCATATTGCGATTATAAAAAAAACGAGCCGCAAAAGCAACTCGTTTTCAAAAGGTTGTGACAAAAATCAGCGACGGACGTCAAATACCCGGAAGCAGGCACGAAGATGCTCAAGCAGTTCTTTGTCGAGAAAAAAACGTTCACAGTCGGCATCGGTCGAGGTTTTGTCGCTTTCAACCGGGCGGTACTTTTGCAGAAAATACTTTTCCACTCCCCGCGCCTTTAGTTCCCCGGCGATCATATAAATGTCCTCAATTGTCAGAATCCGCGGGTCGCAGGTGGTGCGGCATTCAAAATCGACACCGCTTTCCGTCAACAGCTTCAGGCTTTCTTCCGCCTCATGCAGATGATCGGCGCCGCCTACCGCCGTTTTGTATTTTTCCCGTTCAAACGGCGCCTTGACATCAAAACCGACCCAGTCAACCAGCGGCAGAACTTCCGCCAGATGCTTCGGCCGGTAGCCGCCGGTATGCAGTCCGATCAAAAAGCCCAGTTCCTTCACTTCGGCGACGGCCGCCGCCAGACCGTTTTGCATCAGCGGCTCGCCGCCGGAAAAAACGACGCCGTCCAAAATGCCGCGCCGGGTTTTCAGAAATTCGACAAACTTTTCCCAGACGAAGTTGTCCGCCGCCGAGGCGTCCTGCAAAAACGCGTTGTGACAGAACGGACACCGCCACGGACAGCCCTGCATAAAGACAACAGCCGCTATCTTATCAGGAAAATCGACGGTGCTGAAAGTTTCAACACCGCCGATCTTAACCGGGTTTACCATTGCCGCCGGCTCAAAGGCTATTCGGCCGCAACGTTGACATAGGTCGCGCAGCCGCAGCCTTCGACCGCTTTGGCTTCGGTGAAATACTGTCTGGCGTAAAATTCCGACTTTTTGCCTTTGTTGAATTCGGATACCGGACGCAGATAGCCCATAACCCGGGTCCATACTTCGCAGGGCTGTCTTTCTTCGTCGCTCAGTTTTACGTCATTGATATTTACAACTGTCATTTCTCTTCTCCAAATTTAATTGTATCATAATGTTGATGTTTATGCAACTTCGGATGAGGCTGCGGCTCTTCTTTTTTCTGCCATCTTCTCTTCGTCGCAGAAGGGGCAGTATTTGTGCTCTCCGGAAATGTAACCGTGCTTGGGGCAAACGGAAAAAGTCGGAGTGATGGTAATGTACGGTAAACGGTAGTTGGTCAGCACGCGTTTGACAATGTCGCGGCAAACCTTGGCCGAAGACACGCGCTGCCCCATATAGAGGTGCAGCACCGTGCCGCCGGTATATTTCGACTGCAGATCGGCCTGCAGCTCCAACGCCTCGAACGGATCGTCGGTAAAGCCGACCGGCAGCTGCGAAGAGTTGGTATAATAGGGGTTCTCGCTTGTGCCCGCCTGAATGATGCCGACAAAGCGCTTTTTGTCTTCGCGGGCAAAGCGGTAGGTGGCGCTTTCCGCCGGAGTGGCCTCAAGGTTGTACATATGGCCGGTTTCTTCCTGGATTTTGACCAGACGCGCACGGATGTAGTCCAGGAACTTTTCGGCAAAGGCGCGGCCCCATTCGTCGGTGATGTCATGCTTGCCATCGGTGAAGTTCAGGATCATCTCGTTGATGCCGTTGACGCCGATGGTCGAAAAATGGTTGCGGAGCGTGCCGAGGTAGCGTTTGGTGTAGGGGAACAAACCGTTGTCGATCAGACGCTGAATCAGCTTGCGCTTGAGTTCCAGCGAAGTGCGGGCAATATTCATCAGTTCGTCGACGCGGGCAAACAGGCCGGCTTCGTTGTTTTTGTAAACAAAGCCCAGACGCGCACAGTTGAAAGTGACGACGCCGATCGACCCCGTCTGCTCGGCCGAACCGAACAGGCCGTTGCCTTTGGCCAGCAGTTCGCGCAGATCAAGCTGCAGACGGCAGCACATGGAACGAATCTGCCCCGGCTTCAAGGTAGAGTTGATAAAGTTCTGGAAATAAGGCAGACCGTATTTGGCCGTCATTTCAAACAATAATTCGGTGTTCTCGTCTTCCCAGGGGAAATCCGGCGTCATGTTGTAAGTCGGAATCGGGAAAGTAAACGGCCGCCCCTTGATGTCGCCTTTCATCATGACATTGATGTAGGCTTTGTTGATCATGTCCATTTCCGGCTTGAGGTCGCCGTAGGTAAACGGCTGTTCAACGCCGGCGATAAGCGGATGCTTGTCGCGCAGATCTTCCGGGCATACCCAGTCAAAGGTAAAGTTGGTAAACGGCGTCTGCGATCCCCACCGGGAAGGAACGTTCAGGTTGTAAATCAGTTCCTGAAAGGCCTGTTCAACCTGTTCATAGCTCAGATTGTCCGCCCGGATATAGGGCGCCAGGTAGGTGTCGACCGAAGAAAAAGCCTGTGCGCCGGCCCACTCGTTTTGCAGCGTGCCCATAAAATTGACCATTTGGCCGACGGCTGCCGACAGGTGCTTGGCCGGGCCGGCCTCGGCTTTGCCGGGAACGCCGTTGAAGCCTTCGTGCAACAGGTTTTTCAGCGACCAGCCGGCACAATAGGCGGCCAGCATGTCCAAATCGTGAATGTGAATGTCGCCGTTACGGTGGGCTTCTCCGACTTCCGCCGGATAAACATGGCTCAGCCAGTAGTTGGCGGTAACTTTGCCGGCGACGTTTAAGATCAAACCGCCGTTGGAATAACCCTGGTTGGCGTTGGCGTTGACGCGCCAGTCCAGTTTTTCCAGATATTCGTTGATCGAACTTTCAACGTCGACCATCACCTTTTTTTCGCCGCGCAGACGGTGGCGCTGCTCGCGGTAAAGGATATAAGCCTTGGCGGTGGTGAAATAGTTGGCGGAAATCAGCACCTGTTCGACCACGTCCTGAATGCATTCGATCGTCGGCAGGGTTTCCGTAAATTTGTGTTCCAGCACTTTCAGAACCTGAGCCGTCAGCAGATAGCTCTCCTGTTCGCCGAACTCGCCGGTTGATTCACCCGCTTTGCGGATGGCGTTGTAAATTTTGTCGCTGTCAAACGGAACCATGGTGCCGTCCCGTTTGATCACATTGGCGATTTTGGTCTCCTTGGCTTTGGAAACGCTGTACTTTTCTTCGGACATCGCTTTTGACATTCCTTCCCGTGGCTAGTGGTTAACTCAATTTCGATCTACCATATATAGTTTAATAAAAAGTAAAAGCCTCTATATCTAGTATTGCACAACTTTTTATCAAATTCTTTTTTACGGCATAAATCGGTCAGATGACATGCTTTAGATACTGCAACAAAGCCGCGGTTTCATCAAGCCGGAAAAATTTATATTTGCCCCCTTTTTACTCTTGACATAAGGCATGCCTTTAGAAAGCGGGAAAAATTTTTTTTGCCCTCTGGTGGATAAAATTTCGCAAAAAACTCTTTTTGTCACAAAAACAAACATTTATTAAAAAAGTTAATATACACAAGCAGTTTGCGGCCGCGGACCACCCGCCGCCCTTTTATCCACAGACAATTTTTAGACGAAAAGAATAATTCTTTGCAAGTTTATCGTCTGCCGCGGAAAACCTTCGGCCGCCTTAAAAAAGCGCCTTTTGCGGAAACGGCGAGCAAAAAGGTTGTAATGTGCATATAAGTCAATTATATTTATCTTTAGTTTTAATTCAAACAGGTTTTATAAGGACAAAGGAATGAAGATTTTATATGCCGCGGCGGCCTTTCTGTTGTGGCTGCCGGCCGCAAACGCCGCCGTGCCGACCAGCAGCGACATCGGAAAAATCGAAAACTATCTGAACTCGGTCAAAACGCTCACCGCGCGTTTTGTGCAGAACGCCAGCAACGGCAACGTCGCCGAAGGAAAACTGTGGATTGAAAAACCGAACAAAATCCGCATGGAATACGGCGCGCCGACCAACGTGCTGATCGTCGGCAACGGCGATTTTATCGTTTACCACGACAAAGACCTTGATCAGGTGAGCAACATCGACTATGAGGACATTCCCGCCAGCCTGATCCTCGGCAACGATATCCGAATCGACGGCAAAAACATCAAAATCACCGATTTTTATCAGGACTCGGGGACTACCATCGCCACCTTGGAATATACCAAAGGCGGCATCGGCCCGATTACCCTGGTGTTCAACAACCAGCCGTTTGAATTGAGGCAGTGGAAAATCGTTGATCCGCAGAGCGTGGAAGTGACGGTTTCCCTTTACGGCAGCAAAACCGACGAAAAACTGCCGGCCTCCCTGTTCCGTTTCCGCAAACAGAACAATCCGCTTAACAACAAAAAAGGACGTTAATGACTAAAATCTTAAGCTGGAACGTCAATTCGCTGCGCATCCGCCTAGCGGAGCTTGAACGAATCGCGCGCGAAGAAAATCCCGACGTCGTCTGCCTGCAGGAAGTGAAAGCCAAAGAAGAAGACTTTCCGTTTGCCGCCGTCAAAGCGGCCGGTTTTGAACATATCGCCCTTTACGGCATGGCCGGCTACAACGGCGTGGCCATTCTTTCCCGCCGTCCGCTGACCGGCGTCCGCCGTTTCGACTGGGCGGGAAAAGCCGATGCCCGTCACATCAGCGCGGTAACGGAAGAAGGAATCGAAATCCACAATATTTACATTCCCGCCGGCGGCGACCTGCCGGATCCGGACGCCAACCCGGCTTTTGCCCGCAAGCTGGCTTTTATCGAAGAACTGGACGCCTATTTTGCCGGCCGCAAAGCCGAAGGAGCAACACGGAAAATGCTCGTCTGCGGCGATTTTAACGTCGCCCCGTCGGAAAACGACGTCTGGAACCACAAACAGCTTCTGAAAATCGTTTCCCACACGCCGGCGGAAACGTCAAGGCTGCAGAAATGGTACCGGGAATCGGGATTGGTCGACGCCGTCCGCCGCTGCCGGCCGGAACCGGAAAAAGTCTTTTCCTGGTGGAGTTACCGCAACCCCAACTGGCAAACCAACGACAAAGGACGGCGGCTGGATCATGTCTGGATCAGTCCGGCACTGGCGCCGCAGCTGCAATCCGCTTTTGTCTTAAGGGAATACCGCGGACACGAACGTCCTTCCGACCATGTGCCGGTCGGCGTCGTGCTGGCATAATTGCCGGCATGAAAAAGCCCCCGCGGACAGGGGTCAGGCGTTTTCCTTCTTGAGCCTGTAACCGTTGTCTTCGGTCATGATAACCTGTTCCGGCCGTTCGATTTTCTGGCGCAGGCGGTAAATATGGGTTTCCACCGTATGGGTGGTGGCTTCCGGATTATAGCCCCACACTTCCGCCAGCAGTTCGGCCTTGCCGACGACCTTGTCGCCGGCCTTGTACAGATATTTCAGAATTGCCGTTTCCCGCTCGGTCAGCTTGATCGGCTCCCGGCCGTCGGGATAGCAGACTTCCCGAGCGGCAACATTGAGCCGGCAGCCGCACAGCGGCAGTTCGCCGCCGGCCGGCGGTGCGGCATTGACCGCCGTGTGGAGGGCATCGATCAGCGCCTCCAGCCGAAACGGCTTGCGCACGACACGGACGCCTTCGTCTTCCGGCAGTTCGGTTTCTCCCGACCACAGCAAAAACAACGGCGTCTGCAACAATTTTTTGTGCAGGCTCCGCAGCTTTTCGGCGTCATCGTCAACCACGGCAGCATCAAAAACACCGTCCGAATCGTATTCTTCGCGCACCTCCCAGTCAGGGTGCCGCTCCAGCTGCGACTTCAGATCTCCGGCAAAAACGGCGTTGGCGGAAATCAGCAGAATTTTGGCCATGGGCACCTCCTAAAACTTAAAGCCGATACCGGTGACAAAGGCATAGCCTTCGTTGCTTTCCGCCGCGTCGTATCCTTTAAACTCGCCGCGGGCAACCGCCGCCTGCAGCTCAAAATGCCGGTTCAGCTGATAGCGGCCGGAAAGCTGCACGATTTTGTCTTCATAATCGCGGCCGTCAGCCTTGGAATAAAAATAAGTCAGCGCGGTTTTGACCGGACCGATCTCATAGCCGACGCCGATATTGGCCGCCCAGGCGTCGCGATAAGCGTCAAACCCTTCCGGCCGGCGGGGAGAACGCACGTTCATGTCCGCATATTTGTGACTGACAAACGTCCGACGGACGCCGCCGCCCAAAGTCCAGCCTTTGTAATACAGGCTCAGACCGGCCGACAACTCGTCGTCAATGTCTTCAAAATGAGCGGCGGCAAGCGAGGCCGACAAGCTGACGTTGCCCAGTTCGCGGTTATGATAAACCGAAGCAATGTAACCGGCTTTGTCGTGATAAGGCGCATAACGGCTGATCAGACCGTCGCGGCTGAAACTTTCCGGCACAAAAGTCAGGCCGAACATGGTGCCGTCGAACTCGGGGCTGATATAGGTAATTTTGGGCGCGGTGCCGTCGGTGTTGATGTCGGTCGAATTGAGCGTGCGGTAGGCGGTGCCGCGGCGATTGCGCTGCCAGTTGGGGTTGGCGACAAAATTGACCAGATCGCTCTGATTGACGCCGAGAACGCCGGCATCCGGCGCGCCGACTCCGAGCTGGTAAGCGGCATTGTAACTCTGACCGCCGACAACCCGGCCGAAAGGCGCATCCAAAATCAAATATGCCTCTTCACCCCACGAACCGTGGTTGTAATCTTTCAGCTGCTGATCAAAACCGTAGGCCAGATCAAGGTAGGCGCCCAGCTGATAGGAATCGTCAAAACTGTATTGCGCCAGCAGGCTGAGGTTAAAACGCGTCGGCAGATGGTAACGGGACCGGTGATAAGAATAGCGGGAATCGGGATGGCCGTATCCAAACAGCGTCCGCGCCTTTCCCATTGCCTCAAAAGTCCATTCCCCGGCCTCGGCCGCGGTGCTGATCAAAGCCGCGCAAACGGCCGCTATCGCTGCTTTTTTCATCGTATTTTCCCCGTTTATTGCTTATTGCTGCCAGTCTAAGGACTATTTTTCCGCTGTCAATAAAATATTTACTGGACAAAAAAATGCAAGCGTTGTAAAATGAAAGTATGAAAACAATTATTAAAAATAACTACTATGTGTAAAAGAGAAATAGAATTGGATTATCTCCAAGACGAAATCAGAGAAGAGTACCTGGACATGAACTGTTCTGAATTACGCGATCAAATTGCAGCCCTTCAACAGGATCAGGAAATGGACAAATACGAACGCAAAGTACGTTTGTCGGTCTTGAAAGAACTGTTGCAGGACGCCCGCATCGACCGCGACACGTTCTTTGAGAACGACTGAGTCTTTCTCTAAAAAAACAAAAGCTCTCCGACCGCCCGGTTTGAGAGCTTTTTTTATGGCTGCCGCATAAGCGGGCAAACGGGCGGTACATCTGCCGGAATTGCATCGTTTGCAGACTGGAAAGGCGGGGCAAAGCGGTCAACAGCCCGGCCTCGGCCGGTGAAAATTTATTTTCGGACAGATACGGCATTTTTTGCTGGAAAGCGGAGAAAATAAGTATATATATAGAAAGAGTATCAATTTTATAACAGGAGAAACCATGAAAAAATTATGCGCTCTTTTTCTCGGCCTGATGCTGGCCGCGTGCAGCAAAGATCCGGCCTCGCAGATCAAAGGCAACGATTATATTCTGCTCGACGCGCCGGAAGGAATGGAAATTTCCCTCTCGTTTGACGCCGAAGCGCCCAAATTTTACGGCCAGGCCGTCAACCGCTATTTCGGCAACTATGAATTAAACGGCGACAAGATCAAGTTTTCGGCCATCGGCTCGACCATGATGGCAGCGCCGGAACCGATGATGAAGGCGGAAACCGAATATTTCAAAAACCTCGGCAACATCGAAACCGTTTCTTTCGAAGACGGCAACCTGGTACTGAAAGGTGGCGACACGACGCTGAAATTCGAACAGGTCGACCCGGAATAATACAAACGGAAAATCTGCCCGGACATCCGGTGCGGCAGGCGGAGGAAACGAAATTTCCCCGCCTGTTTTTATTTGCAAATATTTTTTTTTATTATACACTAACGACAAGGAAATTCATCAACGGCCGGTTCATCAACGGTTTTCGGGAAAAACAACATGGCAGAAGACAATCAGGAAATCAAAAGTTCAAAATTTTACCGCTTTCTCAAAAAAATCGGTTTAATTTATTTGAGAATATCGCAAGTTATTCTGATTTTAGGCCTTTTGCTGGTGTTGTACGGAATGTTTGTTTTTGAACCGCAGCACCAATAAAAGAAAGCAAACTTCATGTCTGAAAACAAAACAAACAAAAGCCGGATATGGGAAGAATTCAAAATCTGCTGCAAATGGACCTTTAATGCCGCGGCAATAATAATAGTTACCGCCGCCATAGTCGGCGGCTTTATTTTATCCTTATAAACAACGGACAAACGCGGAAGAGTTCCGCCGGCACATATTTTCGGCAGCTTCGGAGACCGGCTTCGCGCAAAAAGCCGGGCAACAAATTTTTACCGGCAGGCACAGGCATTTGAAACATAAATTTCTGCCGGTTGACGCAGGGAGTCCAAACTCAAACGCCCGGCAGAGCATCCTCTGTTCGACAAGATATGCGACAAAACACAAAGCGTATCTGCCCCGAAACATAAATTTTCATTCGCCGGAAAGAGCGGCGATGACCGTTTCAAACCGCAAAAGCCCGGCTTCAATACTCCGCGAATTTACCGGACGGGTCGAGATGTCCGCATTCATCCGCCGGACCGGGCGCCTAAAGCATAAAAAAAGGGAGATGAAAATCTCCCTTTTTTATTTTATCGTTGCTGCAAGACGCCGACTATTTGGCAGCGGCCTTTTTCTTTTTGGCCGGCTTGGCATCTTCGTCAAAAGAATACAGTTCTTCGACCGAAACGATTTTTTCTTCGACCTTGGCCTTGCCCAGCACGAAGTCGATGATTTTTTCTTCAAACACCGGCGCACGCAGAGCTTCTACCGCCTTGGCGTTTTTCAGATAGAAATCGAAAACGGTCTTTTCCTGTCCCGGATATTTCTTCGCTTCGTTCATAATCGCCTTGTTCAGGTCGTCGGCGGTTACGGTAACTTTGGCTTCGGCGCCGACTTCGGAAAGCAGCAGACCGAGTTTGACGCGGCGGACGGCAATCTGCTTATATTCCTTCATCAGTTCTTCTTCCGGGGTATTCTTTTCGTGCTCGTCAAGCTGGTTCAGCTCCTTGGCGCGTTTATACTGGGCTTCGATCGATTTGAACTCTTCTTCGACCAGGCTTTCCGGAACGTCAAATTTGTAAGCTTCGTCAAGCTTGTCCAGCAGGCTGCGTTTCAGCTTCAGTTTGGAGGCGTTTTCATAATCTGCCTTAATGCGGTTTTTGATGCTTTCCTTCAAAGCGTCCAGGCTTTCTTCGCCGACGGACTTGGCAAATTCATCATTAACCTCAATCGCTTTCGGTTCGCGGATTTCCTTTACCTCAACCGCAAAAACGGCGTCTTTGCCGGCCAAGTCCTTGGCATGATAGTTGTCGGGGAATTTGACCTTGACGTCAATCTTGTCGCCGGCTTTGGCATTGATCAGCTGGTCTTCAAAACCGGGGATAAAAGTGTTGGAGCCGAGCTCAAGCGGATAGTCGCTGCCTTTGCCGCCCTGAAATTCGACGCCGTCAATCGAACCGCAGAAATCGATGACCAGGGTGTCGCCTTTTTTGGCCTGACGGCCGGCATCTTCAACTTTTACCGTTTCGCGGCGGGAGCTGACGATATACTGCAAAGCCTTTTCGACTTCTTCGGCAGGAACTTCGGCCATCAGCTTTTCGACTTTGACGTCGGAAAAATCGCCGACTTTAATTTCCGGCAGGGTTTCGGCTTCCATATCAAATTCGATGTCTTTGCCTTCGTCAAATTTGGTGATGCTGATGCTCGGACGCAAAGCCAGTTTCAGCTTGTTTTCCTTGACCACTTCGTCGGCGGCGTCGCGGACCATTTCGTCCAGAGCCTCGCCCATAACCGAAGCGCGGTATTTCTGTTTCAACATTTCTTTGGGGGCTTTGCCCGGACGGAAACCCGGAAGTTTGACGTTTTTGGCGACTTCGTTCAGTTTCTTCTCGACTTTTGCCTCAAAGTCTCTGTTTTCAATAACCACCTGATATTTTTTCTTCAGGCCTTCTGCTTTTTGTTCTGTTACCTTCATTTTCTTCTCTGTCATAAAATGTTGAAACCAATGTCTGGTGCGGGCGAAGGGACTTGAACCCCCACGACTTGCGTCATCAGAACCTAAATCTGACGTGTCTGCCAGTTCCACCACGCCCGCACTTAAATAAAATTCTTCAAAATACTACTCAAAATATTTTATAAATCAAGCCCTAAATCGCAAAAAGCCACCGGAGAAGCGTTCTAAGCACTTGCAAAATGTGAAGAAATATGTAATATGCCGCTAAACGGACGAAACAGATTTTTTTTACAGGAAAAACATGAGCAGCAACAATACCAACCCGCGGAAAACTTTCGCGATCATTTCCCACCCCGATGCCGGTAAAACCACGCTTACCGAAAAACTGCTGTTGTTCGGCGGCGCCATTCAACAGGCCGGCGCGGTCAAAGCCCGCGGCGAAAACCGGCGCGCCCGCTCCGACTGGATGAAAGTGGAGCAGGAACGCGGCATTTCGGTCGCTTCTTCGGTGATGACGTTCGACTACAAGGACATCACCTTCAACCTGCTTGACACGCCGGGACACGAAGACTTTTCCGAAGATACCTACCGGGTGCTGACGGCGGTCGACTCCGCCGTAATGGTCATCGACTCGGCCAAAGGCATCGAAACCCAGACCAAAAAGCTGTTTGAAGTCTGCCGGCTGCGCAACGTGCCGATCATCACTTTCATCAACAAACTCGACCGTGAAGGCATGGATCCGTTCAGCCTGCTCGACGACATTGAAAAAACGCTGGCGCTCGACGTTACGCCGGCCAGCTGGCCGATCGGCATGGGCAAGGACTTTCTCGGCTGCTACGACCTGATCGGCGATCAGCTGATCCTGATGAACAAAAACGGCGACAAATCGCAGAAAAACGCAACCATCGAAACCTGTCGCGGGCTCGACGACGAAAAACTCGACCGTCTGCTGCCGGCGCATGCGGTAGCCAAGCTGCGCGAAGACATCGAAATGGTGCGCGAACTGTGTCCGGCCTTTGACAAGGAACTGTATCTGGCAGGCGCCCTGACCCCGGTCTTTTTCGGCAGCGCGATCAACAACTTCGGCGTGCAGGAAGTGCTGGAAGGCCTGCATAACATGGCGCCCTCCCCGCTTGCCCGGCCGGCGGCGGAACGACTGATTCTGCCAGAAGAAGGAAAAGTTACCGGCTTTATTTTCAAAATCCAGGCCAACATGGATCCCAAACACCGCGACCGCATCGCCTTTATGCGTATTTGCTCGGGGCATTTCAAACGCGGCATGAGCCTTTATCAGGTTCGTACCGGTAAACCGGTAAAAGTTGCCACGCCGGTCATGTTCCTGGCACAGGAACGCGAACTGGCGGAAGACGCCTTTCCCGGCGACATCATCGGCATCCCCAACCACGGCCAGCTGCGTATCGGCGACTGTCTGACCGAAGGCGAAAAACTGCATTTCACCGGCATTCCGAGTTTTGCGCCCGAACTTTTAAAAAGCGTGCGGGCGCTTGATCCGCTGAAGTCAAAACACCTCGGCAACGCTCTCCGGCAGATTGCCGAAGAAGGCGGCGCCAGCGTTTTCAAACCGGTGATCGGCGCCGAATGGATCGTCGGCGTAGTCGGAGTGCTGCAGTTTGAAGTGATGGCCGACCGCATCCGCACCGAGTTCGGTATTCCGGTCGCTTTTGAACCGACGCAGTATTTTACCGCCCGCTGGCTCGAGGCCGACGACAAGGACGAACTGAAAAAGTTTGCCGACGCCAACCGCGCGTCGATGGCCACCGACCACGACGGGGCGGAAGTTTTCCTGGCTCGCAATGCCTGGCACCTGAACAAGGCGCAGGAAGACTTCCCGAAAGTGCGTTTAAACAAAACCCGCGAACAGATTTTTTAAAACGCAACTCCCCTGCAGCCGCCGGCCGACAGGGGAGTTTAATTATTGCCGAAGCTGACGTTCATTATACATCACGGCAACAATAACGATTTTAAAACGCATTGCATCAACATGCACGGTTTTGCTACTTATTAATGCCTTCGAGACCTTGCAGCCAATAAATACATATCCAAAATCCCATACACACCACCACTATGATCTTCAGCAGCAAAGCCAGTTTGTTCCGTTCTGCAACAAACGGCATTTTCAGAAGAACAAGCGCAGCCGACAACAGCAGCACGAAGAATACGAAAATTGTTCCTATTTCCATAAATTTTGCAATATAAAGGTTAATAATTATCATTATAAAAATTTTATCAAACAATCCGAAAATAACATTTTTTAAAAAAAAGTCAACCATTTTGGACAAAAAAAACAAAAATCACCGGTTCCACGGACGGCGGCCGATATACCCGCGCACGGTTTCCATCCGCAAGTGACCGTCACGTTCATAAAAGCCGGCGCCCAAAGTTTCGTTTCGGTCAAAAAAGCGGCCGTCGACCAGCACGCCCCTGCCCGGCACCGGTTCAACCCGTCCGGGATACAGCGGATTATAAATATCCCGCCGGTTCTTTTCCTCTTCCGCCGCATATTTGCTCAGCCAGTTCTGCTTGTTCCAGCGGGAAGCGCCGGGCAGGAAAAAGTATTTGCCGTTGCGGCGGTTCAAAACCACCATGGTTTTGCCCTGCCGGTCGACAATAATGTCCGGCTTATCCACCGCCGCCATGGCAAGCATGCCGACAACAACGGCCGCCGTTCCCCATATCCGCCAGCTTCCGCGCCACAGGCAAAGCCAGAGGCCGCCGAGACTGATCAGCACCAACGCCCAGACCGGCATCGAAACGGCGCCGCCGGTCGCATGAGGCAGCGAAGCCACCCAAACCGTCAGCCGGTTGGTAAGCGACAGGCCGAAGCCGACGATTTTGAGCGGCAGCCATTCCAGACCGAAAGGCATGGCCAAAAGAAACACCAGCACAAAGGGCATAATTACGAATCCGATCAGCGGACCGGACAGCAGGTTGGTCAGACTGCTGTAATAATCGAGCTGGTTAAAGTGATAAATGCCAAACGGCAGGGTGGCAACCGAAGCGACAAGATCGGCAATCACCGTGCCGGCGAAATAGGCAAACAGCCCGCGGCCGATTTTGGCCGGCAGAGAAACTTCTTCTCCGCTCAGAAAGCGGTTGAGGCGGCCGGCATATTTTTCATAAAAAGCCACCAGCGCAAACACCGCGGCAAAAGACATCTGAAAACTGGCGCCGACAAGAGCTTCGGGCGTGACGACCAAAACGATCAGCGCCGCCCATGTCAGCGTGCGCACGGAAATCGCCTGCCGCTCGAACAATACCGCCAGCAGCACCACCAAAGTCATGATAAAAGCCCTTTGCGCGGGGATCGCCGCGCCCGAAATCACCAGATAAACCGCGCCGATGAAAATGGCAAGGACGGCGGCAACCTTTTTGGAATTATAGCGAAGCGAAAGCGGCGGGATCAGAGCCATCACCATCCGCACCAGGAAAAACATCAGTCCCGCCAGCATGCTCATATGCAAACCGGAAATGGAAAGGAAATGCGCCAGACCGGAATTGCGGTAAGCGTCAATCAACGGACGGCTGATTTTGGTCTGGTCGCCGGCGACGATCGCCACCGCAACCGCAGCTTCATCCGGCGGCAGAATATTGTAAATCCGCTCGACGATCGACCGGCGCAGCGCCGCCGCGCGGTCGGCAAGCCGAGGAGAAGAATCCGGACACTTAACCGGCAGCACTTCACTCGGAATATAACCGGTGCCGGTTATGCCGTCAAAAAACAGCCGGCGGTCGAACTGATAGCCGTCGGCCAGCGACGGAGGAAACGGCGGAGAAACCGCCGCCACCATTTCCACGCAGTCGCCGACTTCAAGCCCCGGATCCCGGTGGATCATGCTCAGCCGATAGCGCCCGGCGACCGGATTGTCTTCAAAATCGTACATTTCTCCGAGCACGATCCGGGGACGCCCGCGGTAATTGGTGTCAAGCCGGTCAATGCGGCCCCGCAGGTAAAGCTTGCCGTCTTCAGCCGGCGGCGCCTTGCGGGAAAGGCAAAAACTTTTCAACTGAACGTCGGCAAAACCGGCGGTTGCCAGCAGCAACAGCAAAACGACACCGCGGACAACCGGACGACGGCGGAAAAGCCACAAGAGAGGCAGCAGGGCAAACGGCGCGGCAGCCGTCCACAGCGGCGGTTCCGAGGGCAGCGCGAAATAAACGCCGATACCGGCGGCAAAGAAAACCGGCACCCACAAAAACCAACGGGTCCGTTCATATAAAAAGCAGGATTTCAGTTCTGACCACAACGGCGGTTCCTTCGGCGGTATTTTTTTATTCCAGATTTAGCGCATAAATAAAAAAGTGCCAAACATTTTTTGTTCGGCACTTTTCGTTTCGGCATTTTACATACCGTCTGCAAATCAGTCCAGCAGGATTTCCAGCCGTCTTCTCGCGTCTTCAAGATACGCCGCGCCGACAATGATGACATTGACGGTCAGGCTCGACACGAAAGGCATCAGGTCTTCGCTGACGATAACCGTGCCGGCGTTTTTGAAAGCGGGCATGTTGAGCGGAAAATCGTCGGCAACGAAAACGGCCTCGGCGTCATAATAAGAAAGCCAGGGATCAGCCATGCGGTCTGCTTCCAGTCTTTCGTTTCCCTGAAAAAGTTCCGGCGAGAACTCGGACAATTCTGCTAAAATTTCTCTTATCGTCATACTCTAATTAATTAATAATGTTTATTGTTTTTAAGTATAACGCATTTTCTCCGGTTGTCAATCCGTTCCCGAAAAACGGCTTTTCAGGCGGATAAAACGGCATTGCCCGTAACCGTTGTCCGACAACGCCGCGGTGCCCTGCCCGATCAGGCCGATCACCGTCGGACTCCGGTCATAGTCCTCATGGGCGGAAACCGGATTAACCACGCCGACTCCGAAAGCGGAAACCGCATCGGTTACGTTAACGCTGACGTTGGTTACCCGCGGACAAATGCGGGAATCTATGTAGCGGTCGACAAAGTCCGGGCGGACGGCATAGGTCAGCAGATCGTCGGGATCGTTAAAGGCGACGATATTCAGACGGCTGATGATCCGCCGGTCGTAATCGCGTCCGTCCGGACAGCAGTAAGAGGCGATTTTGCCGTTGACTTTTGCCGGATCCGACCAGATGTGCAGCAGCGGCAGCTGGTTGGCCATCATAAACACGGTCAGCCTTTTGTCCCGCCCCCGGCGGACGGCGGCCGCCGAACCTCCGGCTTCCGCCTTTTGCATATCTTCGGCCAGCGCGGTGAAGGCGTCGATAAAAATCTTGCTGCCCAGACTGTGGGTGATAAACAGCATCTTCTGCGCCGCAACCGCCCGCACCTGTTCTGCCGGAGACATCAGACAGACGCCCTTTTGAAAGTCCGGCAGCGTCTGCCAGTCGGTTTTGAGCATCCAGCACATTGCCTGTTCCGCCGACTGCTGTATCAGCCGCCGGCGGCTGGCGGTGTAATAAACCGGCTACGGCCAGGACCGGCAG